>Ga0247836_1003019_pt1 | contig 23201 bp, 21 predicted proteins | sample LaCruzMarch2015__4_FD_187116 | JGI IMG/M metagenome (GOLD analysis project Ga0247836, IMG submission 187116) | Freshwater microbial communities from meromictic Lake La Cruz, Castile-La Mancha, Spain - LaCruzMarch2015_14m | ecosystem: Environmental > Aquatic > Freshwater > Lake | place: Spain... | reverse complement strand
CATGACCGCATTAACTACAGAGCTTTCTAGAATACTAAATGGATACGGATCTGAATATAGAATAGAATTCTCTAATAAATAAACAATCAACCGAGGTTTTTATAAATATTCAAGTAGATGCACTTACATGAGCCTAGCCTATTCTCCCCTTTCTCCCGCGAAATTCAGATTGAAAGTTGTTAGGCTGCTGCCTCATCAAAGTGGCGCATGGCAAAATGACTGCAAGATATGATCGGCTGGCTTCATCTTCGTGGCGAAGGCCTTGATCATGGTACCGGCCACGCGGCATCGTAGGGTGGACAAGCGCAGCGCAGTCCACCAGCGGCGGCGCGGGATTCGGTGGACTGCGCTATCGCTTGTCCACCCTACGGCCGGAACGATGATCAAGGCCGTGGCGAAGAAGAGTGCATGCGTCGTACAGCGTACAAAAATTTATCCCATCACATGCAAAGTGATGGCAGATCATTTCCCTGATACTGAGTTCCCTGCCCGAGCGAGGCTGACGAAACGGATCGATTTTAGTATTCGCTGGCAAGTTTGGCAGTGGATATCTATGCGTGCTGTAGTAGTAGTCGATGATGTGCTGTATCGACATCAATTTGGCTTCGACCACTGACTTAGCTCGCTCATACGCCGGAGTATTTGGGGTCAGATAGGAATCCCAAGAGTTGTAGCACGGCACTCAAATCTCCTGTCGTGGATGCTTGATAGATGCTAATGGCTGATATGGGCGATCACGCCGCCAAACGTAAGGGTTAAGCGGCCCCGCCTGCACAGGATTGCAGAATAAGCTCCGCATTGTCTGTGCGGGCCGCTCTTTAACCGCTTGTTTGGTTTTGGTTGGTCGCGTAAAGGAATATACTTGTAGACGTTCATCAATACGCCGTGCGAAAGCTCTGCCCGGAGACTCTCCGTATAGGCTGATAATTGCATCGGACAGGCTATATGGAAAATCACTGGCTAGGGTGTTGCAGCCAAAGCCATAAGGAATGTCCATGTCTAAGCTCTTGTTGAACAGCACAAGTGTGTAACCAGGCGGACAAAGGTTTGAACGTCTTGGATGGTAGCGGTCGAAGTGAAGGTGATTCCATTGAGTGCCATCCATGCACACAACTTCATAGCAATCGACGGGATTCTTGACCACCGATGATCCCATGCTTCCAATACGATGAAACATCAGTGGCTCGCCGGTATTACCCCGAAGCTTGACTAAATACTTGATCTCTCCAATCGAACCGTTAACGGGGATTGGGTTTTCTAGCGAACCAAACGAGCCTTGACCATTAAGTAACTGGTCACAGTCAAGGCCATTCAAATATTGCGCTCCTAAGATTTCACGAAATGGAGCAGCAGCTTGAATGGATCGAAGTCCTCTTCCCACTCATAGTCTGGACTGCGATTTCGCGCGTCGCGCTCCGCCAGTTCCTCCTCGGAAAGCGGTGTCACCGATGGCGGATCGTCGGGGCTATTGTCTTGTGCAACAGTGCCATTAGGCAACTTGGTTTTAATGCGAAAGCGCTTTCCGCTGTTCTTGTAGCCGAGAACATAGGGTAGCCAATCTTTCTTGAACTCTTTCCATTGAACTTCGAAGCTCGTCGGCACAGGGCCAAATTGACGCTTGGTGCTTGAGGTGACCGTGCGATCAAAATCATTGATGTAAAGTAACTCTTCCAGAGCATCGACTGCGCCATGAATGGTCTTGTGGTCCCAGTAACGATTAACAATCTGTCTAGGGTTGTTGTGTGTCGCGGCTCTCACCGCAGAAAAGCGGCGTAAGAACTCTTCGAAAATATTATCGGTCATTGAAGATATGCAGATCGGTAGGACGATGCGGCAGTGTAGAGCACCCCAAAAAAGGCGGAACCGCTGCGCGTTCTACGCGGGCAGCCTTGCCTAACGACTAAGGGTTTATCCGTCGTACGCGCCGCCCTGATCCCTGGTCGTGGCACGGCGCCTGGCGCGCACGACGGATAAACGTTTGTTGGACTAATCCGATCCTGGCACGGTGCCCGCTGCGGGTGCGGTCTTCTTTATAGATAGGGAATTGTATCCCCGCGCCCAGGGTCGCCGGCCGGTGCCGGGAGGTCTCTCAGCATGTGGGCAACGGTCGGAGCGGCGCAAAGCGGGCATCCGAGGGGGCCGCGGGGCTGACGCGAGGCCGATGTTGGGTCGATTGTAGACCATTTTCCAGCGTGGGGGCGAGCGCGGTCGCAGGCCGCATGGGGCCTGTCCAGCATGACGGGTGAGCCGTGGTGCTTAGGCTGGGGCAGGCGCGTTCATCACCCCCGGCCCACGCCGCCGCGGGGCCAGGTGCAGGGTCACATGCAGCCGTCCGGTGCGGCAGGTGGGACACGGATAGCCGTCAAAGGGTGCGGTGACCGCCGGGTGCTGCGGCAGGTTCCGGTGCCGGGACGGTGAGTGCCGCGCGGATCAGCGCCAGACAGCGCACCCGGCAGCGGTTGGCCAGGAAGCCGAAATGCCGCACGCGCATGAACCCCTTTATGCGGTGCACCGCATAAAGCGCGTTTGGACCGGGCGCCTCCGCCTCTGACGGCACAACACACGACTCGCTCGGCGGGCCGCACTCGCGCTCGATCAGGCGTAGCATGACATTGGCGACGGCCTCTTGCGGTCCTGTTTGCCAGCCCCGTTGCCGGCCTTGATCAATGTAGCGATCGATGAAGCGCTCGATCAGGCCGGGCCCAGCGCTTGCCGACGATCGGCGCGAGTGTTAGCGTCAGACTCGGGTCTCACCCCAACACATTGGCAGGGTCCAGTCCATGAAGGTCGATATCATCCTCAGCAAACGGGGTAGCGGCTACCTGGCACAGGTTAGCAACCTGCCGGAGATCCGCGCCAAGGAGGCGACCCGCGAGGCCGCCTTGCGCGGGGTCGAGCGGCGGCTGCGGGCCTATTTCGACCGGGTGGAACTGGTCCGCTTAGACCTCGGCGACAGCCGCTCACTGCTTGAGCACTTCGGCAGCTTTGCCGACGACCCGACCTTCGACGATTGGCAGGCGGAGATCGCCACCTACCGTCAAGAACGCAACCGTCCGCCCGAGTAGGCTGACCATGGCGATTCGGGTTCTCGATACTGACCACCTCAGTCTGTTCCAGCGGGGTTCTCTCGCCCTCGTGCCCCGCGTCCAGGCGGCACCAGCGATGCAGATTGCCATCAGCGTCGTCAGCGTTGAGGAGATGCTGCAGGGACGACTGGCTCAGGTCCGGCGCGCCTCCTCCGGTGAGGATCGCGTCCGGGCCTATGCTTGGCTGGACAAGACCTTGACGTTCTTTCGAGCCTTTCAAGTCCTGCCGTTCGATGCGCAGGCCGAGCGGCGTTACGCGGACCTTGTCGCCCGGCGGCTAAGGATCGGCGCACAGGATCTGAAGATCGCTGCCATCGCGCTGAATCATGACGCCGTCCTCGTCACCCGCAACCGACGCGACTTCGGCCGTATCGCCGAGTTGGCGCTCGAAGACTGGACGCTCGAATGACTGATCGTTTCGGGGTTTGACAGCACGCCAAACGCAGCAACTGGCGGTCCCGCGGTTTGGATGAACGCGCCCCCGATACAAGGATCAACGGGGCAATCCAAGCGGCAAGGAGGTGACGCCTAACCAATTCAATGCGCAGGTCGACCGGCGGACGACTTTCCAGTTCCCGAGTCGACACCGTAAGATACGGAAGGAGCGCATGGTGTTCCGGCATTCGCCCGGGAACACATCGCTCCAGTCCGAGGCGGATTGTCGCAAAGCGACGCCCGGTGATCGCTGCCAGATCTAAATGATTTTTGTCCAACCTGAGGAGCCGTCACCTTGGTGAATCCCCGATGATCCCAGCCACCGTTGCACTCGCCCGTCTGCGCCAAGGCAACGCCCGTTTCGCGGCCAGTATTCGCAGCCAGGAGAGTCTTGCCACGCAGACGCGCCGGCTCGAATTGACCGCGGGTCAGCGGCCGTTCGCCATCATTCTGGGGTGTTCGGACTCGCGGGTGCCGGCCGAGATTGTCTTTGATCAGGGGCTGGGCGACCTGTTCGTGATCCGGGTGGCCGGCAATATTGTCGCGTCGTCGCAGGTGGGCAGCGTGGAGTTCGCGGCGTCACGCTACGGGACGCGATTGGTCGTGGTGCTGGGTCATACGCAGTGCGGGGCGATTCTGGCGACGCTGGAGGAGCTGCAGCCCCTTTGAAATGTTGCTTGGCAGACCCCATTCCCCCCGCCGAACCTTTCACCCGGTGTAAGCCGATTGAGAATCGACCCGGAGTCCTGATGCGCCCACTATTCGCCGCGCTGCTGTTTGTTTTTCCACTGATTCAGCCGCTCCCGGCCGGGGCGGATGAGCAACAACTTCCAGGTTCGATCGAGGTGGTGGCGGAACTGCCGATCAACCCCGGCAACCTGGCGGTGACTGCCGACGGGCGGGTCTTCGCCACGGTGCATCAGTTTCGCCGCGGGACTGCCCAACTGATCGAGATCACGGGGCCGGCAAGCTACCGACCCTGGCCCGATGCGGCCTGGAACGCTGCCTTCGGCTCGGGTCCGGAGGTGCTCAACAGCGCACTCGGCATCCGCATCGATCGCCAGGGTCGCCTGTGGGTGCTCGATAATGGTCTGGGCGATCCGCCGCTGATGCCGCATCAGACGCCCAAACTGCTGGCCTTCACGCTCGCCGACGGCAAGCCGGTCTTTCGCTACGATTTTCCGCCGGAGACCGGACCGGCGGGGAGCTTTCCGAACGATCTGGCGGTGGATGACGCGCGGGGTTTCGTGTACATCGCTGACGTGGGCGGCAGTCAGGCGCCCGCGCTGGTGGTCCTGGATGTCAATCAGCGGCTGTCACGGCGCTTTACCGCGTCGCCGGCATTGCAGGCGGAAAACGTGGATTTGGTGGTCGAGGGGCGGGTGATCGGACCGCGTGGGGATGACGGGAAGGTCAAGCCGGCCCGGATCGCGCTGAATCCCATCACCTTATCCGCCGATGGCGAGACGCTGTTTTTCGGGGCGATGAACGGGGAGACCTGGTACCAGGTTCCGGCCCGGTTGCTGCGGGAGGGTGCGACGGATGCGGTGATCGCCGCGGCGATCAGCAAGGCTGGGCCCAAGCCGGTCTCGGACGGGGCCGCGACCGATGCTGCCGGTCATCACTATTTCACTGACCTGGGCAACAACGCCATCACCGTGCTGGGTCCTGACGGTCGCCTGGAGGCCCTGGTGCAGGACGATCGGCTGTTGTGGCCGGACGCGCTGAGCTTTGGCGAGCCCGGCTGGCTGTACATTGCCGTGAACCAGTTGCATCGCGCACCCTTCCTCAACGGCGGGGTCGAGGGTGCGGTGCCGCCGTTCCGGATCATGCGCGTTTATACCGGGCAGGATTAGGGTGCCGCTTTAGGCGTCCCGGTCGTTGTCGTTGTCGCAATCGTAATCGAATTTATGCTACCCGCGAGTCGCTTCTCCGATTACGACAACGATAACAACAAAACGTGTGTTTCAGTTGGTCTGGCTCGTTACCAAGAGTGCAGCAGCACCGGTTCAGTCGGCGTTCAGGAACCCCGGCCTAAGATGGCGCTCAAGGGTCGAGGCACGGGGCCTTGAGCCGACCTGAAGAGCGAAGCAACCATGACGAAAAAATACACTGGGTTCAAGATTGCGCTGGCCGTGGCGTTGACAGTGGCGCTCGGGCTTCCGGGGCTGGCGGCGGCGCGTGGGGGCGATGACCGGGGCGACGGACACCGGCGCGATTGGGATCGGGATCGTGGTGAACGGAGCTGGCACGACCGCAAGCCGCGGCATCATCATGACTATCGTCCGCGGCACCGATGCGACGACCGGGGCCCGGTGGCTATCGGCCAGCCGGTCTACGTGGAACCTCGTGCGCCGGTGATCATGCCGGGCCTCGGCTTGGGGAATGGTGTGACCTTGATGTTGCGCAGTGATTGGTAACACCGGCCCTGGTCAGATTGAGGGTGCGGCGTGTTGACGCGGGTCACGGCTCGGCGGAGGCTATGCTACATTCCCGGTCATCCGGCCGGCACCCGAACTCGATCGACCCATGCAGCCCACTCCCATCCTGTTCGTCGTCCTCTCCCTGGCGGCCCTGGCCGGGCCGGTCGGCGTCTGCGCGGCGCCGCCGGTGGCCGTGGTCGCGAATCCGCTGCCACTCCTTGCCGGCCGGGGCGGCGCCGCCTCGGCCGCGGAGGCTGCCGAGGCGGCGCGGCGCCAGACCGGCGGCAAGGTGCTCTCGGTCCGTCAAACCAGCGGCGGCTATGAGGTCAAGGTCCTTACCCAGTCGGGTGAGGTCCGGATGGTCTTCATCCCCGGTTCCGGGGGCTGAGCCCCGCTGGTGTCGACTGCCGCGAGAACCCGATGCGTATCCTGGTGATCGAGGACGAGGCGGCGCTGCGTACGCAGTTGACTGACCGACTGCTCCGCGAGGGCTTTCGGGTGGACGACAGCGGGGACGGCGACGAGGGGCTCTATCTGGCGACCGAGTACCCGTTCGATGCGGCGGTGGTGGACCTGGGTCTGCCGGGGATGCCGGGCATCGAGATCATTCGCCGCTTGCGCGCGGCCGGCAACCGTCTCCCGGTGCTGGTGCTCACCGCCCGCGGCCGCTGGCAGGAGAAGGTTGAGGGATTGGAGGCGGGGGCGGACGACTATCTGGCCAAACCGTTCGCGATGGAGGAGTTGCTGGCCCGGCTGCGCGCCCTGCTGCGTCGCGCCGCGGGCGCGGCGACCGCCGAGTTGATCGCGGGTCCGGTGCGTCTGGACCGCGGCGGGCAGCGGGTGACGGTGGACGGCCGGCCGGTCGACCTGACCGACTTCGAGTTCCGCCTCCTGGAGCGGCTGATGACCGAACGCGGACGCGTGCTGTCCAAGCGCGAGTTGGCGGACTATCTCTATCCCCACGACGAGGACCGGGACAGCAATGTGCTGGAGGTGCTGCTCGGGCGCTTGCGGCGCAAGTTGGATCCGGACGGTCGGCTCGCGCCGATCGAGACCTTGCGCGGACGGGGCTATCGCTTCGTCCTGGGGTATGACCCGGTGTGAGATCGCTCCAGACGCGGGTCACGGCGGTTGCCGCCCTGGTGCTGCTGGTGTTCGTGGTGCTCTCCAGTCTGGCCCTGGAGCGCGCCTTTCAGGCCAGTGCCCGCTCGGCACGCGAGGAGCGTCTGCTGGGGCAGGTCTATCTGCTGATGGCGGCGGCGGATGCTGACGACGTCGGCCTGACGCTGCCCCGCGCGTTGGCCGAAGCCCGCTTCAGTCTGCCTGATTCGGGGCTTTACGGGCAGGTGAGTGACGCCGCGGGTCGGACGGTGTGGCGGTCGGTCTCGGCCATCGATCAGCGGATCCCGTTCGCGATCGGGCTGTCACCGGGTGAGCGCCGCTTCCACGAGGCGCACGACGGGCACGGCAACGCCTATTTCGTCGAGGGCTACGGGGTCCTCTGGACGATTGGTCCGGCCCCCCGCGCCTATACCTTCAGCGTGGCCGAAGACCTCACCGAGTTCCGGCGCGAGTTGGCCGGATTTCGCGGCAGTCTGACCGGCTGGCTGGGGGCCATGTCGGTCATTCTGCTCGCGGCCCTGCTGCTGGCGCTGCGCTGGGGGCTGGCGCCGTTGCGGCGGGTGGCGAACGAGGTCGCCGCGTGCGAGGCCGGAGCGCAGGATCGCCTGCATGGTGTCTACCCGCGGGAACTCCGCGCACTCACCGACAATCTCAATGCATTGTTGGCTCATGAGTCGGCCCGCCAGACCCGGCTCGGCAATGCCCTGGCCGACTTGGCCCACAGCCTGAAGACCCCGCTGGCGGTGCTGCGCGGGGCGCTTGGCGAGGCGTCGCTGCAGCCCGCGCTGGCCGCGCGGCTCGCTGAGCAGATCCACCGGATGGACGCGATCGTCGCCTATCAGTTGGAGCGCGCCCGCGCGCGACCCCTGACCGCGTTGGCCGCGCCGGTGCCGGTCGCGCGAATCGTGGAGCGGCTGATCGCCACGTTGAGCAAGCTGCACGCCGGACGCACCGTCGCCGTCACCCTGGATCTGGAGCCTGGGCTCGTCTTTCGCGGGGTCGAGGGCGACCTGCTGGAGGTGCTCGGCAACCTGCTCGATAATGCTTACAAGTGGTGTCGCACTCAGGTTGAAGTTGGCGGTCGGCGGGAGGGCGGGATGCTGGTGCTGTGGGTCAAGGACGACGGCCCCGGTATCCCGCCGGATCAGGTGCGCGCGGTGATCGAGCGCGGCGCGCGCGCGGATGTGTCTACCCCCGGACACGGCATCGGCTTGGCCGTGGTTCACGAGATCTGCCGTGCCTATGGGGGTGATCTCGTGCTCACCGGCAGCCCCGTCGGTGGTACCTTGGCACGGGTCCGGTTAGCGGCTTGATGGTTCCGTAATGGGTTCGTCACTGCCGGGATCAGGGGATTGCCGGAAATCGCCTCATTCCATCAACGCCGTTGCCTCCTTGTCATTGCAGCGATGCGGGTCAGCCCGGACATCACCTGACGACGCCGATTTTCGCTGGCTCATCTATTCGACCTAAGGATCGTTCATGCCCACATCGAACCATACCCCGTCCCCGAACCAGGATTTGATCGTCGGCTGCGAATGCCCCGCGGATTGGGCCGAACCCCTCTATATCCACTGGTGGGATGGCTCGCCTGGCGGCGGGAGTAGCGGGTGGCCGGGTGTGCCGATGCAGCCCGACCCCGAGCGAGCGGGCTGGTACCTGCACCGGTTCCCGAATACCCGCGTGATGCATCTGATTTTCAACGATGGTCAAGGTCACCAGACCGCGGATCATGTGCGCGACCGCAACGGTTGGCTGGATGCCCGGGGGCGCTGGCACAATCAGGCGCCGGCCGTCAGCGCGGACGCGCCGCCGCCCGCGGTGCCGGTCGCCGCCCCGCCGTCGGTGCCCTTGGTCGCCTGGAGCGCGGACGCCCCGCTGGCCCCGGTCGGGGAGCGCACCGATTTTCGCGAGGAGACCATCTATTTTCTGATCACCACGCGGTTCTACGACGGCGACCCGTCGAACAACTTCTTCTGCCGCGACCGCATCCGTTTCGACGCGGCGGGTCAGGCGGTCGATCCGCATTGGCGCGGAGACTTCAAGGGATTGATCGAACGGCTGGACTACATCCGCGACCTGGGCTTCACGGCGATCTGGATCACCCCGCCGGTCGAGAACCGCTCCGGGCTCGACTACCACGGCTATCACCCCTATGACTGGACCCGGGTTGACCCGCGCCTGGAGTCCCCCGGCGCCACCTATCGGGACCTGATCGACGCGGCTCACGCTCACGGGATCAAGATCATCCAGGACGTGGTGGTGAACCATTCCTGCCAGTACGGCATCCGCGGCCAGGTCCACATCGACCATCTGCCGATCAAATACTATGTGCCGCAGGGTTCCGAGCCGGGGCGGGTGAATCACGGACCCTATCAGGGCAACCTCGGCAACTATGCCTGGCCGAACCGTGACGATATCGACAACCCGCTGGCTCCCGACTGGTGGCGCGAGCGCCATCTGTCCGACCCCGAGGGGCGCGAGCCCCTGGTCGACCCCAAGACCGGCGAGACCGTGCCCAAGGCCGGCTACAACCCCGGGCGCTTCTTCGGGGTGGACGCCAACCAGTTGGACCCGGAGTGGTACCACCAGGAAGGCTTCATTTGCGGCGGCGATTGGGAGAGCACCCATCCGCTGCAGCACAAGCATCTGGCGGGCGATTGCATCGATCTGGCCACCAATCGGCAAAACGTGAAGGACTACCTGATCGGGGCCATCAACGGCTATCTGGACCTGGGCGTGGATGCGCTGCGCATCGACACCGTGAAGCATGTGGAACGCGACAACCTGCTCGAGTATGTCAATGCCTGGAAGGCGCACAAGCCGGGGCTTTTCGTTTTCGGCGAGAATCTGGTCAAGGGCTATGGCTGGGGCGACCTGGGCGGCGGCGACAACGGCCCGAGCCAGATCAGGCCCTGGTGGTATACGCGCCTGGGGCACGACCCGCGCGATCCCAACGCGGGCGGCGACTCGGGCTTCTCGGTGCTCGATTTCGGTCTTTTCTCCACCTTCCGCGACACGGTGAGCAAGGGAACCTACGGCGGCACGGCACAGATTCTGTCGATGGACTGGATCTATGGCGATGTGACCAGCCTGGTGACCTTCCTGCAGAACCATGACGTGGGCCCGGACAATGACTTCAAGTTCCGGTTCAAGGGCGAGGATTGGATGGCCGCGGCGGCCTATAACCTGATCTGGACGGCGCGCGGCATCCCCTGCCTCTACTACGGCGAGGAAATCGCCTTCATGCGGGGCGCGCCCCAGGATGTCGAGGGTGAAAAGGATACCCTGGACCAGACCGGGCGCGCCTATTTCGGCGACCACCTGAGCGACGACCAGATCGGCCGGACCCAGTCCCACCCGCTCTACCAGCACATCAAGCGGCTCAACCAGATTCGCCGTGCCGTCCCCGCGCTGCAGAAAGCGCAGATGACCCAGGTGGGCGAGTGGGGCAGCGGCATGTGTTTCGTCCGCGACCTGTCGGGCGAGGGAAGCTACGCCGTGATCGGGCTCGCCATCGGTTCAGACCAGTCGGTAACGGTCGAGGGGGTGCGCGACGGCACCTACCGCGATGCCGTGACCGGCCGCGAGGTGCAGGTCAGCGGCGGGCGGCTGAGCTTCAGCGTGCCCGCCAACTCCGCCGGGATCTACGTCCTCGACGGACCCGGCAAGGTGGGGACGGACGGCGCCTACCTGCGCTGAGCGCATCCTCCCGGAGTCCAAGGCTTCAGCCGTGGCGCGGCGGGGGACCAGGGCTGAAGCCCTGGACTCCGGTGCAGCGTTTAGGCTATGGTTTTCGCGTGCTGAAGCTGACAACGCGCCTCAATTATCTTCTCTGGAATCCGGTGAAGCACGGCTATGTGACTCGCCTGGCAGATTGGCCGTGCTCCAGCTTTCATCGTTGCTTGGATGCCATGGGGACCGAGCAGTTGAAAGCGCAGTTTCGGGGTTATTCCGATTTCCGGGAGTTGCCGGTGGAAGATGATTTTTAACGGCAGCGGCGGCGCGGGGTTCGGTGGACTGCGCTAGCGCTTGTCCACCCTACGGCCGGAGCGCTGATCAAGGCCATAAGCGGGTAGCCGTTGGACTGGGCCGGGTCGCTGGAATCGATGGCCTGCCCGGTTTGTCGGTCGGTCGGTCAGGCACGAGCGGGCCAGGACCTGGGTGTCGCCCTGCCGGCGCAGCCCCGCCGAGGAGCCCCGGCTGGATACCAGGGCTGAAGCCCTGGGTTCCTGGGTGCGGGGTTTCCTTAGGGCTCCGCGCCCATCCCCGGCTATACTCGCGCCCCAAGTCGTTTGGCCCGGTAGCACCCGTATGGAAGAAACCCCAGTTCCTCGTAAACGTCCCCGCGGCATCTATCTGCTGCCCAATCTGTTCACGACCGCGGCACTGTTCGCCGGGTTCTACGCCGTGCTCGCGGCCACCCAGGGGCGGTTCGAAGCCTCGGCTATCGCCATCTTCGCGGCCATGCTGCTCGATGGGTTCGATGGGCGCGTGGCCCGCATGACCCACACCCAGACCGCCTTCGGGGCCGAGTACGACAGCCTGTCGGATATGGTGGCCTTCGGGGTCGCCCCGGCCCTGGTCGCCTACCACTGGGCCTTGGGCGGGCTCGGCAAGGCGGGTTGGCTGGCCGCTTTCGTTTACTGCGCCGCCGCGGCCTTGCGCCTGGCCCGGTTCAATACCCAGGTGGGAACGGCGGACAAACGCTTCTTCCAGGGGCTCCCCAGCCCCTCGGCCGCCGCCATCGTGGCGGGCGGTGTCTGGATCGGTGCCGACCAGGGAATCGATCCCTCCTATGTTTCCTGGCTCGCGGCCTTCCTGACGGCCGGGGCCGGACTGCTGATGGTCAGCAACTTCCGCTATTGGAGCTTCAAGCAGCTCGATGTTCAGGGGCGGGTGTCCTTTCTGCTGGCCGTGGTGGTGATGCTGGCGGTCGCCCTGATCCTGATCCATCCCCCCGTGGTGCTCTTCCTGGGCTTCTTGGGGTATGCCGTCTCGGGTCCGGTCTGGACCCTGATCCAGTTGCGCGAGCGCCGCGCCAGCCGCCGTCACGGCCGCCCGGCCGGCGGTGGCTGAATTGCCTGACCATCGACGGCCGTGACGATTTCCGCGATCGATATATACTCTGTAGGTGCGTGACGGCGCGGCCATCCGCCGCGTCTTCGCCCCGCGGACCATCGACGCCCTCCTGGTCGACCCGGGTTGGTTCACCGACGGACACGGGGATCAGTGGCTGATCTGTCGACTGTCGGAGCGGGTGGCGCCACGCCGGATAGCCGCGTTCCTGGACCATGCCATCGCGTTGATCGAGCGGCTTGCCGGCCGCGCCGAGGGTGTCTGAACGGAGGAGTCATCGTGCATTGCCCTGAGTTGTTGAGTGCCATGCCTGAGTCAGCCCTTGCAGCGGTTTTTCGAACCAGGTTGTACAGGGTTTCGGTCGATTGGTTCCGGCAGGTTACGGCGACGCCCCAAACGATGAACCCGCCGGGCGGCCGACCGTGGTGGGTCGGGTGGCTGGACCCTATCGGTCGCGGATCGATCCGGAACCTTCCGGCGGTCTTGGCGTTGCTTGGTGCTGGCCAGGTGCTGGCCGCCGATGTCCTGGACGATGCGCAGAAAGCCGTCGAGCGCAAGGCGTGTCTGGTGTGTCACCAGATGGAGACCATCGCGTATCGGGACCCGACGACCGGTGAGATCCGGGACCTCCACATCGACCGCGACCGCTTCGCTCAATCCAACCATGCCGCGCTGGCCTGTACCCGTTGTCATGACAAGGACTATGTGCGTTACCCCCACCGCCAGGGATCGGCGGACGAGGCCCTGACCTGCGCGGGTTGCCACGACGATGATCCCAAGTTCGAGCGCTATCGCTTCAAAGCCGTCGAGGCCGAGTTCGACCGCAGCGTCCACGTGCGCGAGAACCCGGACCGGCAACACCCGGGGCTGAAACAGCAAAAGCTGACCTGTTTTTCCTGTCACAACGCGCACGTGTTCCGTGCCACCCAGCCCGGTGAAGCCATCGAACAGATCGTGCAGGGGCACAATCGGGTCTGCATGTCCTGCCACACGGCGTTCCAGGACCCGACCCAGGTCAGCCACGCCTGGCTGCCGAATCGGGAAGCCCACTGGAAGGCGGTGCGCTGCCTCGATTGCCATACCCAGCAGTCCGCGTTGCCCTCCCATGAGATCCTCCCCGCCGGACAGGGGGTGCGCAGTTGCGACGATTGCCATTCCAAGGGATCGACCCTGCTCAATCAGTTGTATTCCTACCGCTCCGAACAGGCGATTGCCAGCCAGGGGCTGCTGTCAACGGCGGTGTTCAATCAAGCCTATGTGGTCGGCATGAGTCGCAACGTCCTGATCGACCGACTGGCGCTGGGCCTGCTTGGCCTCACCCTGCTGGGGCTGATCGCCCATGGCGTGGGTCGCTACCGGGCCTATCTGGCCAAGAGGAGTCAAGCATGAACGCGCTCTATCTCTATTCGCTGTGGGTCCGGGCCTGGCATTGGATCAATGCGCTGTTGTTCCTGGTGTTGATCCTGTCCGGGGCCAGTATGCATTTCTCCGGCGTCACCTGGCTGCTCGCCTTCGAAACCGCCCGGCCGGTGCACAATGTCGCCGGAATCCTGCTCACGCTGGGATGGATCGTCTTCGTGCTGGGGAATCTGCTGACTGATAACGGCCGTTTTTATCGTATCCACTGGCGGGGCTGGCTGACGCGTATGACCGAGCAGTCCTGGTACTATGCCGTCGGTATCTTTCGCAACGCGCCCCATCCGTTCCACCCCAGTGAGTCCGAAAAGTTCAACGAGCTGCAGAAGCTCACTTATCTTGGCGTGATGTACGCCCTGATGCCGCTCTTGATCGTCAGCGGCTGGGCCTTCCTGCTGGTCCCCTATCTGCCGGAGACCCTGTTCGGTATCGGCAGCGTCTGGGTCGTCGCGATGACGCATCTGACGGTGGCCTACCTGCTGGTGCTCTTCCTGCTGACCCACCTCTACATCATTACCACCGGCACCACCCTGTTCTCCAACCATCGGGCGATGATCACCGGTTGGCATCGGGAGGACGTATGACCGGTTCATTGTCGCAGGTCGTGTCACGGGCCGCGCGCAAGCGTCTGCTGATCGGTCTGGCGGTGCTGCTGATCCTCTGGGCGGCCTACCAGTTCCTTTATCCGGTCATGTTCCAATGGTATGTCGGCGAGTCCAATCCCCGACTGAATTTCGCCAGCAGTCAGGAGGTCAGTCCGGAGCAGTTCGAGACGCTCGCCCGCTCGCTCACCCTGGCCGCGCGCGAGGCGAAGGCCGCGGAGCAGGTCTCGGATCAACAGGATTCCTTTGCCCGCAAGGTCAAGATGGAGATCCTGATGAATACGGACTCCTTCCTGCGTGACACCGACTATCCGCATATCAAGTATTTCCGCGACGCCGGCATCCGCCGCTACGCCGGACCCGAGACCTGTCTGCGCTGCCATGCGCGGATGCCGGTGGAGCATGCAGACGGCATCCGCACGGAGGTCGACACCCTGCAGAACCTGGTCGACTCGGTGCATTTCAAGTTCCAGAGCGACTCGGGCGGATTCTCGACCTATGGCTATGACGGCCGTCAGGTCAATGGTCCGGGGTCGCGCAAAATCCCGGTGGGTAAGATCAACCGCGCCTGCGGTATCCCCGGCAGCTTCTCCTGGACCGGCTGGGCCGCCCTGGTGAAGAGCCGGCCGGAAGACAAGCCGGGGGAGGTGGAGTTGCGCAGTGAAGGCTGCGGCCAATGCCATATCGGCGGTAATTACCAGCCCGCCACCGAGAAGATGATGCCCGTGGGGGATGTGCCGACCCACGCCAAGGAGGGGATCGATTGCTTGATCTGCCATGCTGCGCAGTACGATATGAATGAGCGCTATGTTATCCAGGATCAGGGCGGGCGGCGTTGGAATCAGGATCGCAGTCTCGCCGCCGCGCTTACCGTGAAGCCGGTGGCCAATGCCAACTGCCTGCGATGTCATCAGCACAACATGGGCGGTGACGCCTATGTCCATAATCAGGCCGCCCAGGCCCTGGGCCATGAGAACCGGCGCCTGCTGCATCGCGGGGCCAAACGCGGCAATCCGTTCAGCCCGGAGGATGATGTCCACGCCGCGGCCGGGATTCAATGCACCGACTGCCACGTTCCGGAAGGGCACCGGATTCCGCGCGGCCGCAAGGGCGTCGATCTGGTGGCCAATGATCTTCCCGGCAAGGACGTTTCCTGTGAGTCCTGCCATTCACGCGCACCACACAACAATGCCGATTACAAAGCCTTGCTGAATGGCCACATCGCCCGGCTGGCGTGCGAGACCTGCCACATCAAGTCACTGCAAGACAACAATGTCGTGCTGCGCGATTGGGTCCATCCGACCTGGGACGCGGAAGAGGGGGTCTACATTCCCACCGACATCTACCGTTCGGGTCAGACCGGCAAGGGCTTTACCTACCTGTGGTTCAACGGCAACGGCACCTTCCTCGCCAATGCCCTGGGGAATAATCCCAATGGGTCATTGAATTATAACCCGCTGATGAATCAACTGGTGCGCATCACCGATCCGGAGGCGCTCGCGGCTGTCCGTGCCAATGTCGAGCAACTCAAGAAGGCCTATCCGGATATTGATGTCGATGCCTATGTAAGAATGGCGACCGATCCGCTGTCCCAACTCTCGCCGGCCATGCTCGCCAGGCGTCAGGAGATGATCCAGCAGAACCTGCGCCGGGCGATGAACGAGGGGGAGAGCCGGATCTACCCATTCAAGATCTTCAACGCCATGATGTATGAAGATATGGGGAATCAAGGTCCCTTCGGGGCCATGATCCTGCCGTTCGATTACGCGACCTACTACGAAACCGGTGACAGTGCAGCGGCAGTCATCCAATCCATCAAGGACCCCATCGTAGTGCGCATGTATCAGACGCCGTTCAAGCTCTACATGATGGATGAGTTCATGTCCTACTTCGGTGTGACTCAGGGTTGGGACGCCAAATACCCGCTGGTGGACGGAAAACTGGTCAATGTCGAGCCGCACTGGATGCGTCAGATGGGCAGCCTGATGATCAACCACGGGATCAAGAAAGACGCCTGGCAGTGTGCCGACTGCCATGCGCCGAACGGCATCATGGATTACGCCGGCTTGGGTTACACGCCTGAGCGGGTGGCCGAGTTAGAAACCCTGGATGTCTCGCGGATCGGCGAAATCAAATAAAAACGGCTTCGATCGCCACGCACGGAGCCAACGAATCGTTGCGATGCTTGCAGCATTCGGACAGCGAAACGACAGAGTTTTCGTGCTAGCGCGAGCGCCGTGTAGTGCGCTTGCTTTTCAGTCCGCTTAATAGACTCTCTCACACAGAGACACAAAGATCACAAAGATTTCAATGCGATATGCAGGCCGAGGAGGTCACCGCGCGGTGACCGGCCTAATGCCTTCAATGAATTGTTTTTCTTTGTGTTCTCTGTGTCTTTGTGTGAGCAATTCCCGGATTCAGGATAATAGCTTGAATAGTGCGTCGGCGATCGACCCAAGCGGGGAGTCGCCGACGCCATGGACAACGCGCCGCATCACGCGGGCACGAACTCGACCTTGTCGTAGACCTCCGCCAGGTCCAGGGTGCAGTCCACGCTGGCCAGGTGAATCGAGTCGTTCAGGTCGGAGAAATCCGTGAGGATCCAACGGCCGTCCTCGCCGCGGGTATAGAGATCCACCGCAACCTGGTGTTGGGAGACCAGGAGGTATTCCCGCAGGCTCGGGATTTGCCGATAGAGGGCGAACTTGTCGCCGCGGTCATAGGCCTCGGTGGAACCGGAGAGAACCTCGACGATCAGGCTGGGGTTGAGCAGGATATCGCGGCGGTTGTCCTGGAATTCGTGTTCGGCGCAAAAGGCGACCAGGTCCGGATAGGCCCCTGTATTGGAGGTACGGACGCGCACCTTCATGTCGTTGGCGTAGACCTGGCAGGGGCGGCCTTTCATCTGGGTATGCAGTGCGCTGCCGATGTTCATCACGATCGCATTATGGGCTGCGCTCGCCCCGGTCATCGCGAAGACCTCGCCGTCGATATATTCGCTGCGGCCCTCCAGGGATGCCCGCTCGGCTTCCAGCCAGTCATCGAAGGTCAGATGGGGTTTGGGTTGCAGTAACATGGCGTGTCTCCGGTATGGGGCATGGAACACATTCGACGGCGGCCATGATCGTCGCTCCGGCCAAAACGCTCACTCGGAAACTTCCGCCCCTGAGCCACGGCGAAAGCTGTCCGGAACGATGACCAAAGCCGCGACGGCGCTACGCTTGAAATTATAGGCCCATCCCGCTCCCGTGCAGCGAACGGAAAAGCTCCTCTCTATTCCGTGCTTTCCGTGTGCTTCCGTGGCTAACTCGACTGACCGGGCCGCGCGCTCCAGGCGCCTAACTGCCGCGATGGCGCAATGTCTCGACCAGGATTTCCCGATTGCGGAAGCGCACGTCCTTGCCCTCGGCCACGTAGATGACCTGTTCGGCAATGGCGCACACGTGCTTGCCGACATGCTCCAGAGTATGGGCGACGATGACCAGCGGGGCGAGTTTGACCGCCGGGAGCGGCGGAGTGACGGGCGCGATCAGCGCTTGGTGCAGCGTGCCGGCAGCGGAGCGCATGTCGGCCTCGTCCTCGAAGATGGCGACCGCCAGGTCGATGTCGAACCGCGAGACGGCCGCGACGCCGCGCTCGAAGGCACAGCAGATCACCTCGTCCAAGGCCCGCAAGGCGTCCTGGATCGGGGGTGGTAAGCGGGTGTCGTCCGCGCGGAACTCCAGTGCGCGGCTGGCGATGCGCGCGGCCTTGTCGGCGGCCCGTTCGGCCTCGGCGGCGATCCGTGCCAGTGCGAGGACGATGCGCAAATCCACCGCCGTGGGCTGACGGCGCGCGATGAGCCGGAACACTTCCTCGTCCGCGTCCAGCGCCAGGAAGTCGATCTGGGGTTCGCGGTCCAGCACCCGATAGGCCGGGCTCAGGTCCGGGCCCAGCAGGGCACTGACCGCGCCCTGAATCTGCTCGACGGTCCGCTCGCCCATTTCCAGGATCAGGCCACGCAGGCGGGTCAACTCCTCATCATAGGCGCGCACCCGATGCGGGTGTCCAAGCGTCTTGGCGCCTCCCTGGGGAGCCCCCCCGGGGGGTTTAGCGCCCATCAGCCGAACCGTCCGGTGATGTAGTCCTCGGTCAGTTTGTGCCGGGGATTGGTGAAGACCTGGGTGGTCTCGCCGACCTCGACCAAATCGCCCAGGTGGAAATAGGCGGTACGCTGGGAGACGCGGGCGGCCTGCTGCATGGAGTGGGTGACGATGGCGATGCTGTACTGCTCGCGCAGTTCGTCGATCAGTTCTTCGATGATGGCGGTGGCGATGGGGTCCAGGGCCGAGCAGGGCTCGTCCATCAGAATCACTTCCGGAGACACGGCGATGGTGCGGGCGATGCACAGGCGCTGCTGCTGACCGCCGGACAGCCCGGTGCCGGGCTGATCCAGGCGGTCTTTGACCTCGTTCCACAGACCGGCCTTGCGCAAACTGGTTTCCACCAGCGCGTCCAGTTCGGCCTTGGAGTTGGTCAGGCCGTGGATACGCGCTCCATAGGCGACGTTCTCGTAGATGGACTTGGGGAACGGATTCGGTTTCTGGAAGACCATGCCGACCTGCGCGCGCAAGGGCACCGGATCCAGCCCCTTGTCGTAGATCTCCTGGCCGTCCAGGGTGATCGAGCCCCGCACCCGGCACCCGTCGATGGTGTCGTTCATCCGGTTCAGACAACGCAGGAAGGTGGACTTGCCGCAGCCCGAGGGGCCGATCATGGCGACCACCTGATGATTGCCGATGTCCAGGCTCACGTCTTTGATGGCGTGCTTGTCACCGTACCAGACGTTCACCTCGCGGCAGACCATGCGTGGGTCGGGGGTCGTGATGTCGCCGATGGTTCCGCTGAAGTGGCCGCCCCGGGCCAAATCGGCGGCACTCACGGCGCCGGTATCACGGACGATCTCACTAGCTAATGCATTCATGACGGATCTCGAATTGGGTGGGTGGGACGCATCCGGTGTTACCAGCGCCGCTCGAAGCGGCGGCGCAGCAGGACGGCGGCCAGGTTCATCACGACCATGAAGCCCAGCAAGACCAGGATGGCCGCGGAGGTGCGCTCGACAAAGCCGCGCTCCGGGCTGTCCGCCCATAAATAGATTTGTACCGGCAACACCGTGGCGGAGTCGGTGAAGCCCTGGGGAATGTCGACGATGAAGGCGATCATGCCGATCATCAGCAGCGGCGCACTCTCGCCGAGCGCGCGGGCCATGCCGATGATGGCGCCGGTCATGATGCCGGGCAGGGCGAGCGGCAAGACGTGGTGAAACTGGGTCTGCAAGGGGGAGGCACCGACGCCGAGTGCGGCCTCGCGGATGGAGGGCGGCACCGACTGCAGGGCGGCCCGGCTGGCGATGATGATGGTCGGCAGGGTCATCAGGGCCAGTACCAGGGCGCCGACCAGCGGGGTCGAGCGCGGAACGCCGAAGACATTGATGAAGACCGCGAGCCCGAGCAGACCGAAGACGATAGACGGCACCGCCGCCAGGTTGTTGATATTGACCTCGATCAGGTCCGTCCAGCGGTTCTTGGGGGCGAACTCCTGAAGGTAGAGCGCGGCCCCGACGCCGATGGGGAAGGATAGCAGGAGCGTCAACGCCAGGGTGTAGAAGGTTCCGGCGAGGGCGCCGGCGATGCCCGCCAATTCGGGCTCACGCGAGGTGCCGTTGGTGAAGAACCCGGTGTTGAAACGCCGCTCGATGCGTCCGTCCGTCTTGAGCTGATCCACCAGGGTCAGGGTGCTGTCCTTGATGCGGCGGTCGGCCTCCGGCAGATCGCGGTCGATCTGGCCCTTGACCAGCATGTCCACATCGGCCCCGGCGATCAGCCAGACATCCCGTGTCGTTCCCAGAACCGAGGGGTATTGGCGAACCATGGCCTGGAGCTGCTGGGGGGCTCCGGCGCTGATCAGGGCATAGAGTTCGCGCTGTTGGGGGCGCCCGGTCACCAGCGGAAACTGTTTCCGCAATGACGCTTTCACCAGACCCAGGTAGTCCGCGTTGGCCAGGGTTTGCGGGTCGCGGCTGCCGTCCGGGTCCAGCATGGCCGGGTCGAAATAGACCGGCACCTGGATATAGGTCTGGGCGAAGGCCGTATAGCCTTTCGAGACGATATCCCCGAACAGGATGCCCACGAACAGCAGCCCCAGGAAGACCGCGGCGGCGCCCATGAACCGGAAGCGCGCCTCGCGGGCATAGCGGCGCTTGAGACTGGCATTGACGATATCGATCGTGCGCCGCGCGGTGGGGGCAGGCGGCGGCGCAGTCGCGGCAGGAGCCGGATTATTCATATTGCTCTCGATACTTACGCACGATGTGCAGCGCGATGATGTTCAGAGTCAGGGTGACCAGGAACAGGGTCAGGCCCAGGGCAAACGCGGCCAGGGTCTTGGCGCTGTCGAACTCCTGGTCGCCGGTCAGCAGGGTGACGATCTGCACCGTGACCGTGGTGACGCTGGCCAGGGGGTTGGCGGTCAGGTTGGCCGTGAGCCCGGCGGCCATGACCACGATCATCGTCTCGCCGATGGCGCGGGAGACCGCGAGCAGCACACCGCCGACGATGCCGGGCAGGGCGGCGGGGATCACGACCCGCCGGATCGTCTCCGATTGGGTGGCCCCCAGGGCATAGGAGCCGTCGCGCATGGCCTGGGGTACGGCGTTGATCACGTCATCCGAGAGCGATGAAACGAAGGGGATGATCATGATGCCCATCACTAGACCGGCCGCCAGCGCGCTCTCGGAGGCGACTGCGAAGCCCAGTTGTTCGCCCAGGTCGCGGATCACCGGTGCCAGGGTCAGGGCCGCGAAGAAGCCGTACACCACGGTCGGGATGCCGGCCAGAATCTCGAGCAGCGGCTTTGCCACCGAGCGCACCTTGCGCGGGGCGTACTCGGAGAGGTAGATGGCGGCCATCAGCCCGATGGGGACAGCCACCGCCATGGCGATGAATGACACGAGCAAGGTGCCGGTGAACAGCGGTACCGCGCCGAACGCGCCGTCCGCCGCGACCTGATCGGCGCGCATGGCGGTTTGGGGGCTCCACAGGGTGCCCAGGAAGAATTCCGATGGGGCGATCTTCTGAAAGAACTGCCAGGACTCGAAGGCCACCGACAGGACGATCCCGAGCGTCGTCAGCACCGCAATCAACGAGAACAGGATCAACACGCCGAGCACCACGGACTCGACCCGGTTGCGGGCACGCATGGTCGGGCGGGTCTGGCTCCAAGCGAACGACATGCCGGCGACCGACAGGGCCAGCACCAGCAGCCACTGGGTCCAGCGGGCCAGGTCCTGCAAGCGGGCGTAGTGATCGGCCGCGGTCTGGATGGCCGGTGTCACGGCCCCCGAGGCGATGTTGCCTGACGCGACGTTCTTGACGTCGTTCATCAGGAGTCCGAGCGCTCCCGGAGTCAGTTCCGCCACGCTCTGCGGCGGTAGACTGGTCTTCACCAATGCGTTGATCACCTGGTCCTGAACACCCAACCAGAGACCGAGCAGCAGCAGGGCCGGGATGGCCGCCCACATGGCGGCATAGAAGCCGTAATAAGCAGGCAGGGAGTGCAGCGTGTTGATCCGTCCGCTGCCGCCGGCGGTGGCGATGGCGCGCTTGCGGCCGACGTGATACGCCAGCGCCGCCGCGCCGAGCAGCGCGACTAAGAGAGTCCAGGTGTGCATCAGGGTCCTGCTGGTTCGGTAACGCGGACGGCGCCCCGCAGGGCGCCGCCGATGGTCTGTCTGCCGGCGGGGTCAGCGCTGGTCGCGCGCCCCGCGGGGTTCGGGATGGCTGTTACTTCGCCGGTTTTTCCATCGGCGTCAGCGCCTTGGCGCTCTGTGCCTCGGCCTTGCGTGCCGCATCGGGGAGGGCGATCAGACCCTTGTCGGCCAGGTAGCCATCAGGTCCCCAGGCCTTGTCGCTGGTGAACTCGGCTACGAACTCCTTGATGCCGGGGATGGTGCCGACATGGGCGTTCTTGACGTAGAAGTAGATCGACCGGGAGATCGGATAATCACCGCTGGCGATACTGTCGTACTCGGGCGCGACGCCGCCAACTTTCACGCCGCGGATCTTATCGGCGTTCTGTTCGAGGAAGCTGTAACCGAAGATGCCCAGCGCCTTGGGGTTTGCCACCAGCTTCTGGACGATCAGGTTGTCGTTCTCGCCGGCCTCGATGAAGGCGCCATCCTCACGGACGCCCTGGCAGACCGCCTTGTGCTTTTTCTCGTCGGTCTTTTTCAGATCCTTGATCGACGGATAGGCGTTGCAGCCCCCTTCCATGGCCAGTTCGACGAAGGCATCACGGGTACCGGAGGTGGGCGGGGGCCCGAGCACCTCGATCTTGGCGTCCGGCAGGGACGGGTTCACGTCTTTCCAGGTCTTGTTCGGGTTGGGGATCAGTTTCCCCGAGGCGTCCGGTACATCCTTGGCCAGAGCGGTAAAGATGTCCTTGAGGGTGAGGACCATGTCCAGACCGGACTTGGATTCGGCGATCACGATGCCGTCGTAGCCGATCTTGACTTCCGTGATGCCCTTGACGCCGTTCTTCTCGCAGGATTCAAACTCGGAGGCCTTCATGGCGCGCGAGGCGTTGGTGATGTCCGGGTGATCGACGCCGGTGCCGCCGCAAAACAGCTTCATGCCGCCGCCGGTGCCGGTGGACTCGACCTTGGGGGTCTTGAACTTTCCGCCGCGGCCGAAGTTCTCAGCCACCGCGGTGGAAAAGGGGAACACCGTGGAGGAGCCGACGATGGTGATGGTATCGCGCGCCGCGGCCTGGGCGGACAGGGCGGCAGCGGCGAGGGTCATGGCGGTGACAAGCAAAGTCTTGTTCATAGGTTACGACTCGTGTGACAAAAAAGACGGGTGAACTCATCGCTCGCCAGTCTAGCGACTCCGGCTGACGCTCCCGTGACATCGTGATGAACAGTATATGTCGCAAATATGACGACAGGATGACAGCGCGGAGATTGCGGTCGGGAGGATCTGTAGGGTCCGCTGTGCGGACCG
>Ga0247836_1003015_pt1 | contig 23210 bp, 18 predicted proteins | sample LaCruzMarch2015__4_FD_187116 | JGI IMG/M metagenome (GOLD analysis project Ga0247836, IMG submission 187116) | Freshwater microbial communities from meromictic Lake La Cruz, Castile-La Mancha, Spain - LaCruzMarch2015_14m | ecosystem: Environmental > Aquatic > Freshwater > Lake | place: Spain... | reverse complement strand
GGTCAGGGGTTGGTCTCAGCAACCAAACCTTCCCATCAGAAGACCATCCCAGCCATACGCACACGCCAGTCCCGCGTCAGCGGGTTCGTTCAATCCCCAGAGTCAGTCTCAGAGTGAAACGGTCTAGCGCTTCTTTTCGAGCACGTCCTTTAGGCTCACGGTGGCGCTGCCACGGCGGGCCGGCTGCTGCTGGCTTTCATGCGGGGCCCAGCCACTCATCCAGATCAGTTCCAGCGTCGCCCGCACGCGGCCATCATCGTCCATGGCGAGTGCGCCATAGGCTTCGGTCGCGGTGGTCAGCAGGTGTCGCGTCACCGGCTTTCCCGGCCGTTCGGCCAGCGGATTCTGGGCGCCCAGCGCCTTCAGTTCGGCCATCAGCCGCAGCGGGTGGCCGTAGCGAACGGTGTGCGTTTCCACGTCGGTCACCGGCAGCTTGAAGCCGGCGCGCTGCAGCAGTCCTCCAGCGTCGGCCAGCGGGATGAACGGCGCGATCCGCGCAAACGCCCCGCCCGACACCTCGGCCTCCGCCGTCAGCCACGCTTCGCGCAGTTCGTTGAGGCTGGCGCCGCCGATTGCCACCGCCATGAACAGCCCGTCGGGCCGCAGGTGCCGCCTGAGCCGGGCGAGAAAGCCCACCACGTCGTTGACCACGGTCAGGTCCAGCACCGAGACGATGAGGTCGTAGTCGGTCCTTGGCAGCGCCAGCGTCTCAGGATCAACTAGCGTTGCGCCCTCGGCGTCCACCACCGTCGCCGCGCGCTCGAAGTGGAAGGCGCCGTTGGCCGAGCGCCCCATCACCGGCAGTTCGCGCGCATCCGGCGCCATGATCAAGGCCGCCTCGAAGTCCCGCGTCACCGTGATCAGCCGCGTTGCCAGGTCGTCGAGCGCCAGTTTCGTGACGAAATCGTCCGCCCCGCTGCGCCGCGCGAAGTGGCGGGCGACTAGTTCGCGGTCGAAGACTTTCGGGGGCAGGGAGGACATGGTCAGGCTCGTCCGCTAGACGTAAGGTGCCGCTTATGGAGAGCGAGGAGGAGCTTGTCAAAACCGTGCGGTCCGGCGCAGTGCTGCGGCGGCTTGGCCGCGGCGTGCTCGACCTGCTCTACCCGCCCACCTGCCTCGTTTGCCATGCGCCGATCGCATCGTCCGATGCGCTCTGCGCCGGATGCTTCGGCCGGCTCCGGCCCATTACCGCGCCCTGGTGTCCGCGCCTTGGTATCCCGTTCCAGCACGATCTGGGCCCCGGTGCCCTCTCGGCTGAGGCGATAGCCGATCCGCCGCCCTACGATCGGTCACGCTCGGCGGTGCTCTACAACGAGGTGGCCCGGGCGGTGGTGTCGCGCCTCAAGTACGGTGACCGGCCGGAGCTGGCGGGTTTCTGCGCCCGCCTGATGCATCGGGCCGGCCATGAGCTCTGGGGCAGCGATGCCGTGCTGGTACCGGTGCCGCTCAATCGCTGGCGGCAACTGGGCCGGCGCTACAACCAGTCCACCGAGCTGGCGCGGGCGCTCGGGCGCCTCACCGGCATGGCCGTCGAACCGGGGCTGGTGGCGCGGCACCGCCATACAAGGCAGCAGGTCGGGCTCAGCCGCGAGGCGCGCCACCGCAATGTCACAGGGGCCTTCCGTTCGCATCCAGACCTGGCGGCGCGGCTGGCCGGCCGCCGCGTCATCCTCGTCGATGACGTCATCACCACCGGCTCTACCATCGCCGCGGTGACGCGGGTGCTGGCGAAATCGGGCGTGGAAAAAGTCGACGTGATCAGCTTCGCCAGGGTTGTCGTGGGGCAGGAAACTTCCATCTAGCCCGACACTCCCCATATACAGGTCAAACCCGGCTCCTCAGGAACACCCGAACGTCCATGAAAAAGGTCGAAATCTACACCACCGGCTGGTGCCCCTACTGCCACGCTGCCAAATCGCTGCTCGCCGAGAAGGGCGTGGCTTTTGACGAAGTCGACGCCGACGATCCCGAAATCCGCCATGCGATGGTGCAGCGCGCCAATGGCCGTCGGACGGTGCCGCAAATCTTCATTGGCGATACCCATGTCGGGGGCTATGACGATATGGCGGCGCTCGAGCGTCGCGGCCAACTGGATCCGCTGCTGGCGGACTGAACCGATATGCGTGTCGCCGCCCTGCAGATGAACTCGGGCACGAAGCCCGGCCCCAATCTCGACCAGCTCGAAGCGCTCGCCACGGATGCTGCCGGGCAGGGCGCGACATACCTGCTGTCGCCCGAGGTCAGCGTGGTGTTCGCCGAGAATCGCGAGGGCCTCAGCGCCGTCGCCGGCCCGTGGGAGGGCAACCCGGCCGTCGCGCGTGCCGCCGGCATCGCGAGAAAGCTCGGCGTCATGCTGCACCTTGGCTCGCTCGCCGTGGCGCTGCCGGATGGCCGCTTCGCCAATCGCTCGGTGCTGTTCCGGCCTGATGGCAGCATCGCCGCGACCTACGACAAAATCCACCTGTTCGACGCCACGCTGCCCGGCCTCCGCAACTATCGCGAGAGCGAGACCTATGCCGGCGGGGATTCGGCAGTCGTTGCCGACGTTCCCGGTTTCCGGCTCGGCATGACCATCTGCTACGATGTGCGTTTCCCGAAACTGCACCGCGCCCTGGCCGAGGCTGGCGCGCAGGTCATTTCCGTGCCCGCTGCCTTCACCGTGCCGACAGGCGAGGCGCATTGGGAAGTGCTGCTGCGAGCCCGCGCCATCGAGACCGGCTCGTTCGTCATCGCCGCGGCGCAGGCCGGCAGCCACGAGAACGGCCGCTCCACCTGGGGGCACTCGATGATCATCGACCCCTGGGGCAAGATCCTCACCCAGCTCGGCGGCGACGGGCCCGGCATTGGCATCGCCGATATCGACCTCGGGGCTGTGGACGAAGCGCGCGGCAAGGTCCCGGCGCTTGCCAACGCACGTCCGTTTTCGCTAACCGTCGCCGAACCGGGCGGTACGGTCGCCGCCCGCGAGGATATCCCCGCGTGATCACCTACTCGCTGTCCTGCGCCAACCAGCACAAGTTCGACGCCTGGTTCCGCTCGGCCGAAGCCTATGACGAGCAGCACGCGCGCGGCATCGTCACCTGCCCGGTCTGCGGCTCGGTGAAGGTCGAGAAGGCGCTGATGGCGCCGGCCGTCAATCGCATGAGTTCCGACAAGATTTCCGTCAGCACCGGCCACCCGATGCAGTCGGAGATCCGCGAGTTCCTCCGCGCCATGCGCAAGAAAGTGACCTCGGAAGCCGACTATGTCGGCGACAGGTTCGCCGACGAGGCCCGCAAGATCCACTTCAAGGAAACCGACGCGCGGGGCATCTACGGCGAAGCCACCCGCGACGAAGTCGCCGAACTCCTCGACGACGGCATCGACTTCCTGCCGCTCCCGCAGTTGCCCGAAGAGGCAAACTGAAGGACGACTTGGGGCTGGCAAGTATGCGCAAAGCGCCATGCCTTGCATCCCCCGACACCTACCCGAACGGCCAGCTACATCGTCCCCCACCGATGGAGTCACACTACCGGCCTCCCTCCCAGCAGATAGAGGCCCCCACATGTCCACTCCCAATGCAGCTCTTTCGGGCACTTTCGCTATTGGCGGCGAACTTGTCGTGAACCGTCTCGGCTTCGGCGCAATGCGCATCACCGGCAAAGGGATCTGGGGCGAGCCCGAAGACGCGGCGGAAGCCAGGCGCACCCTCGCCCGCGTTCCCGAACTCGGCATCAACTTCATTGACACCGCCGACAGCTACGGCCCCGAAGTCAGCGAGCGGCTGATCGGCGAGGTGCTGTCGCCCTACAAGGCAGGGCTGGTCGTCGCCACCAAGGCCGGCCTTACCCGCACCGGCCCCAATGCCTGGCACCAGGTCGGCCGCCCCGAATATCTCGGGCAGGAAGTGCACATGAGCATGCGCCGCCTGAGGGTCGAGCGCATCGATCTGTGGCAGCTGCACCGCATCGATTCCAAAGTGCCGCGGGACGAGCAGTTCGACGCTATCCGGGGCTTCATCAAGGCCGGCCTCATACGCCATGCCGGCCTGAGCGAAGTCAGCGTCGAGGAGATCAAGGCGGCGCAGGAATACTTCCCCGTCGCTACGGTCCAGAATCGCTACAATCCCAGCGCCCGCGGCTCCGACGCGGTGCTGGATTACTGCGAGCAGAACGGCATCGGCTTCATTCCCTGGGCGCCGCTCGGCGGTGAAGGCGGCCCCGGCGCCAAGGTTCAGGCGATCGCCCAGAAATACGGCGCGACGGCGAGCCAGGTCGCCCTCGCCTGGGCGTTGAAGCGCTCGCCCGTCATGCTGCCTATCCCAGGCACCGGCAAGGTGAAGCACCTCGAGGAAAACGTCGCGGCGGCGGAGATCCAGCTCAGCGACGAGGATTTCAATACGCTGAGCTAAGCCTCTTCAAGAAACGCAAAGGGCGGGTCGCATGGACCCGCCCTTTGCCGTTCGCCCCTCCGGTAAAGGTGGGAGCGGGTAGTTCAGTCCCTCAGTCGCGCAGCTTGCTCAGGTCGCGCACGGCGCCCTTGGCGGCGCTGGTGGCGAAGTGGGCGTAGGCCTTGAGCGCGGTCGAGACGTTGCGCTTGCGCGGCTCGGCCGGCTTCCAGCCCTTCTGGTCCTGCTCGGCGCGGCGCGCCTCCATCTCGGTGGGCGAAATCCGCAGGCTGATCGAGCGGTTCGGGATGTCGATGTCGATGATGTCGCCGTTGCGCACCAGCCCGATCGCGCCGCCTTCGGCCGCTTCGGGCGAAACGTGGCCGATGGAGAGGCCCGAGGTGCCGCCCGAGAAGCGGCCGTCGGTCAGCAACGCACACGCCTTCCCGAGTCCGCGCGACTTCAGGTAGCTCGTGGGGTACAGCATTTCCTGCATGCCCGGGCCGCCGCGCGGACCTTCGTAACGGATCACCACCACGTCGCCGGCCTTCACCTCGTTGCTCAGGATCGCCTTGACGCTGGCGTCCTGGCTCTCGAACACGCGGGCCGGGCCCGAGAACTGCAGGTTCGACTCGTCGACGCCCGCGGTCTTCACGATGCAGCCTTCGAGCGCGATATTGCCGCTCAGCACGGCGAGACCGCCATCCTTCGAAAACGCGTGCTCCGGCGAGCGGATGGCGCCTTCGGCGCGGTCGAGATCGAGCTCGGTCCAGCGGTTGGACTGGCTGAAGGCCTGCGTCGTCCGCACGCCGCCCGGCGCCGCCAGGTAGAAGTTGCGCACCGCTTCGGAGTTGGTGCGCGAGATGTCCCAGCGGTCGAGGGCGTCGCCGATGGTCGCGGCGTGCACCGTCGGTTCGGACCGGTTGATCAGGTTCGCCCGGTCGAGCTGGCCGAGGATCGACATGATGCCGCCCGCCCGGTGCACGTCCTCGATATGGACGTCGTTCTTGGCCGGGGCGACCTTGCACAGCACCGGCACCTTGCGAGAAAGCGCGTCGATATCGTCCATGGTGAAATCGACGCCACCCTCATGGGCGGCCGCGAGGATGTGCAGCACGGTGTTGGTCGAGCCGCCCATGGCGATATCGAGCGCCATTGCGTTCTCGAACGCCGCCTTGGTGGCGATCGAGCGTGGCAGCACCGAGGTATCGTCCTGCTCGTAGTAGCGGCGGGCGATATCGACGATCAGGTGGCCGGCCTCCTGGAACAGCCGCTTGCGGTCCGAGTGGGTGGCGAGCGTCGTGCCGTTGCCCGGCAGGCTGAGGCCCAGTGCCTCGGTGAGGCAGTTCATCGAGTTGGCGGTGAACATGCCCGAGCACGACCCGCAGGTCGGGCAGGCGGCCTCCTCGATCTTCTGCACTTCGGCGTCGGAGTAGCTCTCGTCGGCGGCCATTACCATGGCGTCGACCAGGTCGAGGGCCTGCAGCTTGCCCTTCACCATCGCCTTGCCGGCTTCCATCGGGCCGCCCGAAACGAAGATCACCGGGATGTTGATGCGCATGGCGGCATTCAGCATGCCCGGCGTGATCTTGTCGCAGTTCGAGATGCAGACCATGGCGTCGGCGCAGTGCGCGTTGACCATGTATTCGACGCTGTCGGCGATCAGGTCGCGGCTCGGCAGCGAATACAGCATGCCGTCATGGCCCATGGCGATGCCGTCATCGACCGCGATGGTGTTGAATTCCTTGGCCACGCCGCCCGCCGCCTCGATCTCGCGCGCCACCAGCTGGCCGAGGTCCTTGAGGTGCACGTGGCCCGGCACGAACTGGGTGAACGAGTTGACCACGGCGATGATCGGCTTGTCCCAGTCGCCATCCTTCATGCCGGTGGCGCGCCAGAGGCCGCGGGCACCGGCCTGGTTGCGGCCATGGGTGGTGGTACGGGAGCGATAAGTGGGCATGACATCCTCGGGGCTGGCCGGTTGTCCGGCGTTTTCCCTTCCTTAGCGCAATTGCGCGGAAAACGGGAGGGCGAAACCGTACCCATCGGTACGGTTGCGTTTCACGAGCGCGGCATTACAGGCGCAAGGCCTATGCCGCCGGCCGCTCCGCCAGCACCATGTAGTTGATGCCGGTGTCGCGGCTCTGCCGCCACTCGTCGGCGAGCGGATGGAAGACGACTCCCACCTTTTCGATCACCGTGAGCCCGTTGCGCTTCAGCAGCGCCCCGATCTCGTCGGGGGTGAGGAACTTGCGGTAGTCGTGCGTGCCGCGCGGCAGCCAGCCCAGCACGTATTCGGCCCCGACGATGGCCATCGCGAAGGCGCGCGGTGTGCGGTTGATCGAGGCGGTGAAGTTGAGCCCGCCCGGTGCCGTCAGCTCGGCGCAGCTCTTCATGTAGAGCGGCACGTTGTCGACATGCTCCACCACTTCCATGTTGAGCACGATGTCGAAGGTTTCGCCCGCCGCCGCCACGCTCTCGGCCGTCACGGCGCGATAGTCGATCGCGAGGCCCGACTGCTCGGCATGCAGCTTGGCGATCGCGATGTTCTTTTCGCCCGCATCGATGCCGGTGACCGAGGCGCCCAGCCGCGTCAGCGGCTCGCTCAGCAAGCCGCCGCCGCAGCCGATATCGAGCACGCGCAGCCCCTCGAGCGGCCGGCGCACCGAGCCGTCCCTGCCGAAATGCCGGATGGCGTTGTCCCGCACATAGCCCAGCCGCACCGGGTTGAACTTGTGCAGCGGCTTGAACTTGCCCGTGGGGTCCCACCACTCGTCCGCCATGGCCGCGAACTTGGCGATCTCGTCGGTATTGATGGTCGTGTCGGTCATGGGGTCGATGCTCCGCAGTGCTCGAACAGGTAGGCGATCACATCGACAAGCGCCAATTGCACGATGGGCTGCAGCTGTCCGTCGAGCGCGGCCTGCAGAACCTCCGGTGGCAGGGTGCCGTAGGTTTCGGCCTGCATCCGGCGGGGCTCATAGTCCAGCACCGCCGCCAGCTGTTCTGGCGCAATGTGCTCAATCAGAATCTGGGCATTCGCTTCGTTCCAGGCTGGCCCGTGCTTGGCGACGGCAGCGACAACCGCAATGCCGAGGTGAGCTTTCCATTCGGCCGCAGCGCAGTTCTTCTGGGTTATCTGGCCGGTCGTCGTACCCGGCGCATATGCCTTGAGCAGTGTCGCCAGGTTCTCGTCAACACCGCTCCGATCCACCACCGCGATGGCGGTCTCGTGCGCGTCCTGCGCAAAGGCGGCGGGCGACAGAACCGACGCCAGCATGGTCAGGGTCAGGAAAACCGGCCGGTTCATGAATCTCGCGCCTCGCGGCATTGCCTCTATGCCCGGGGTTATCGGCTCGGGAGATAGCGGATGCAAGCGCACTCAGCGTCGCGCCCGCGACTCCGCCGAATCCACCGCGCCACACCCCCGTTGCCTCCAGTCACCATCTGTGGCACATCCCCTGCCCAATTCTTGAGCGTACCCGCCGGTTCTGGCGGGCAAAGTCGGGGTAGGGGCCTTGGGCCGTATCGTAGTGAAGTTCGGTGGCACGTCCGTTGCCACCATCGAGCGCATCCGGCAGGCGGCGCGGCATGTGAAGCGCGAGGTCGAGGCCGGCCACGAGGTTGCCGTCGTCGTCTCCGCCATGAGCGGCAAGACCAACGAGCTGGTCGGCTGGGTCAACGAGGCATCGAAGCTCCACGACGCGCGTGAGTACGACGCTGTCGTCGCTTCGGGCGAGCAGGTAACCGCCGGGCTTATGGCCATCGTGCTCAGCGAAATGGGCATCCCGTCGCGCTCCTTCCAGGGCTGGCAGGTGCCGATCCATACCGACGACGCGCATGGCGCCGCCCGCATCGTCGAGATCGATCCCACCAACCTCCGCGCCCAGATGGCGCAGGGTGTGGTCCCGGTGGTCACCGGCTTCCAGGGCATCGCGCCGTCGGGCCGGGTGACGACGCTGGGCCGGGGCGGCTCGGACACCTCGGCCGTGGCGGTCGCTGCAGCCGTCGGCGCCGATCGCTGCGACATCTACACCGACGTCGACGGCGTCTACACCACCGACCCGCGCATCACCCCCAAGGCCAAGCGCCTTTCCAAGATCTCGTTCGAAGAGATGCTGGAAATGGCCTCGCTCGGTGCCAAGGTGCTGATGATCCGTTCGGTCGAGATGGCGATGGCGCACAAGGTGCGTCTCACCGTCCGCTCCACCTTCGATGACCCGGATGCGCCGCAGATTGCGCCCGATGGTACGCCGGGCGTTCCCGGCACGCTCGTATGCGATGAGGAAGAGATCATGGAAAAGCAGATCGTTTCGGGCGTCACGCTGGCGCGGGCCGAATCCAAGATCACGCTGCGCGACGTCAAGGACCGGCCGGGCGTCGCGGCGGCGATCTTCGGCTCGCTGGCCGACGAGTCGATCGTCGTCGACATGATCGTGCAGAATATATCGGAGGATGGCGCCACCACCGACATCACCTTTACCGTGCCCGATGCCGAGCACGACAAGGCGATCAAGGCGCTAGAGGCCGCCAGCGCGGCCGGCAAGTTCGAATATCGCACCCTCAATACCGCAAAGGGCGGCGCCAAGGTTTCGGTGGTGGGCGTGGGCATGCGCAATCATGCGGGCGTCGCGGCCAGCATGTTCAAGGCGCTGGCCGACAAGTCGATCAACATCCAGTTGATCACCACGTCGGAGATCAAGACTTCGGTGCTGATCGACGACGAATATGCCGAGCTTGCGGTTCGGGCCCTCCATACGTATTACGGGTTGGACAGACAGGACGCCTGAGGCCCGCTCATTCGACGGTTGCCCGGGCCGTAGGGCGGCACCGGGCCGCCGGGCGGAAGAGATGGCGACATCGATCAGCGGGCCGCGCGTGCTCCTCAGGCAGCTGCGCGAAACCATGGCGGAGCCTCTGGCTTCGCAGGCCCGGCTCGACAAGATCGTCGGGCTCATCGCCGGCAACATGCATGCCGATGTCTGTTCGTTCTACGTGCTGCGTGACGACGACCAGCTCGAGCTGTTCGCCAACCGGGGCTTCAAGCCCGAGGCTGTCCACGCCACCACGCTGCGGCTGGGCGAGGGCCTTGTCGGCCTGATCGCCAAGCAGGCCGAGCCGCTGAGCCTCGACAACGCCTCGCAGCACCCCGCCTATGCCTATCGACCCGAAACCGGCGAAGAGGCCTTCCTCGCCTTTCTCGGCGTACCGGTGCTGCGTGCCGGGCAGACGCTGGGCGTCCTCGTGGTGCAGAATCGCGATGCCCACGCCTATGGCGAGGACGAGATCGAAGCGATGCTCACCACGGCGACCCTGCTCGCCGAGATGGTCTCGACCGCCGATTTTGCCGCTCTCATCAAGCCGGGCCAGGATATCGACCTGCGCCGGCCGCGCACCTTCAATGGCAACGGCTTCACCGACGGCGTGGCGCTGGGCAAGGTGGTGCTGCATGATCCGCGCGTCGTCGTTACCAATTTCGTCGCCGAGGACACCGAGGTCGAGCTGAGCCGGCTGGCTGATGCGCTGGACCGGATGCGGCTGTCGATCGATGACATGCTCAGCCACGGCGACATGCAGTCGTTCTCCGATCACCGGGAAATCCTCGAGAGCTACCGCATGTTCGCCCATGACCGGGGCTGGGTCGACCGGCTGACCGAGGCGATCGACAACGGCCTTACCGCCGAAGCGGCGGTCGAACGGGTGCAGAACGATACCCGGGCCCGTATGATGCGGCAGACCGACCCCTATATCCGAGACCGCCTGCACGACCTCGACGACCTCGCCAACAGGCTGCTCCGCATCCTTACTGGCGACGGCAACGCCATGGGCAAGAAGGAACTGCCCGAGAACGCCATACTCGTCGCCCGCAACATGGGCCCGGCCGACCTGCTCGAATATGACCGTACCCGGCTGCGCGCCGTGGTGCTGGAGGAGGGCGCGTCGATCTCGCACGTTGCCATCGTCGCCAAGTCGCTCGGTCTCGTCGCTGTCGGGCAGGCCGCCAACATCGTCTCGCTGTGCGAGGCGGGCGACGATATCATCGTCGATGGCCCGTCCGGCGCCGTCCATCTGCGGCCGACGCCCGACATGATCCAGGTCTATGTCGACAAGGTGCGGCTCTCGGCCAAGCGGCGCGCGCACTATCGCGAGCTTCGGGACAAGCCGGCCTGCACGCGCGACGGTACCGAAATCACGCTGCTGCACAATTCCGGCCTCGTTGCCGACCTGCCCATGCTCGAGGATACCGGCGCCGCCGGCGTCGGGCTGTTCCGCACCGAACTGCAGTTCATGATCGCGTCGCGCCTGCCGCGCCTCAGGGAGCAGGTCGAACTCTATTCCGAGGCAATCCGCCTCACCGAGGGCAAGCCGATCGTCTTCCGCCTGCTCGATATCGGCGGCGACAAGGTCATTCCCTACCTGCGCTCGGAGGCCGAGGAGAACCCGGCCATGGGTTTCCGCTCGCTGCGCCTGGCGCTCGACCGCAAGGGCCTGTTGCGCATCCAGATTCGCGCCCTGCTGCAGGCGGCCAATGGCGGGCCGATGAAGATCCTCGTCCCGATGGTCACCGACGCCTGGGAGTTCCAGCAGACCCGCGTCGAGGTCGACCGCGAGGTCGAACGTCTCCGCCGCGAGGGCCGGCCGGTGCCGAGCAAGCTCGAGCTGGGCGCCATGATCGAGGTGCCCTCGCTGCTGTTCGAACTCGACCAGGTGCTGCCGATGGCCGATTTCGTCTCAATCGGTTCGAATGACCTCGTCATGTTCCTCACCGCTGCCGATCGAGGCAATCCGCGCGTCGCCAAGGCCTATGACCCGATCGCGCTGCCGCGGTTGCGGGCGCTGAAACACATCGTCGACATGGCAGGCAAGTACAACGTGCCGCTCACCATGTGCGGCGAGCTGGCCGGCCGCACCGTCGAGGCGCTGGCGCTGCTCTCCATCGGCATGACCAAGCTGTCGATGAGCCCGCCCTCGATCGGCCCGATCAAGGAGATGATCCTCGGGCTCGACCTCAAGCCAATCCGCGAGGCGGTCGACGTCGCCCTGGCCGAAGGCGCCAAGGGTCCGTCGATCCGCGAACTGCTTCTGGGCTGGGCAGACCGCCAGGGGCTCGCTATCTAGAGCCCCATGCCGACACTCCCCCAAGATAAGCTCGACACCATGACCAAGCGCTTCGATTCCATCGAGGCGGCGCTGGCGTCAGGTCCGTCGGCCGAAGACTACGTTCGCCTGTCCAAGGAATACGCCGAACTCGAGCCGGTGGTTCGCCCCATCCTGGCCTACCAGAAGATGGTGCAGAACCTCGCCGATGCCGAGGATCTGCTGAAGGCCGGCGACCGCGAGATGGCCGAAATGGCCCAGGCCGAGATCGAGGACCTGAAGCCGCGCATCGAGGCCGCAGTCCAGAACATCCGCATCTTGCTGCTCCCCAAGGACGCGGCGGACGAAAAGAGCGTCATCCTCGAAGTGCGCGGCGGCACCGGCGGCGACGAGGCTGCGCTGTTTGCCGGCGACCTGCTCCGCATGTACCAGCGCTACGCCGACCTCAATGGCTGGAAGTTCCAGCTGCTCGAGGAAAGTCCCGGCGAAGTCGGCGGCTACAAGGAAGTCACCGCCAACATCTCGGGCAAGGGCGCCTACGCCAAGCTGAAGTTCGAATCGGGCGTGCACCGGGTGCAGCGCGTGCCGACCACCGAGACGCAGGGCCGCATCCACACCTCAGCCGCCACCGTCGCGGTGCTCCCCGAGGTGGAGGATATCGAGATCGACATCGCGCCCAACGACATCCGCATCGATACGATGCGCTCGTCTGGCGCCGGCGGCCAGCACGTCAACACCACCGACTCGGCGGTGCGCATCACCCACATCCCCAGCGGCATCGTGGTCACCGCGTCGCAGAAATCGCAGCACCAGAATCGCGCCACTGCCATGAAGGTGTTGCAGGCACGGCTCTATGAAGAACAACGCCACGCCCGCGACACCGCCCGTTCCGAGTCGCGCAAGGAGCAGGTCGGCTCAGGCGATCGCTCGGAGCGCATCCGCACCTACAACTTCCCGCAGGGGCGGGTCACCGACCACCGCATCAACCTCACGCTCTACAAGCTCGAGAAGGTCATCGCAGGCGACGCGCTGGGAGAGTTGGTCGACGCGCTGATCACCGAGAACCAGGCGGCGCAGCTCGCCGCAATGGAGGGCATTTCCTGACACTGACCGTGGGAGGGGCATGGAGGGGGGTCCGCGACCTGTTTCGCCGCGCCGGCATCGACACTGCCGAGCTGGATGCCCGCATCTTTGCCGAAGTGGCCTTCGGCATGGACCGCCTCACTCTCGTCAACCGCGAGCGCGACTTGGCCACACCCGAGCAGCTCAAGGCCCTCGAAAAACTGGCGCAGCGCCGCCTCAAGGGCGAGCCGGTCGCGCGCATCATCGGCGAGCGGGGGTTCTGGGGCCTCGCCTTCAAGCTCAACGACGCCACCCTCGTGCCACGCCCTGAAACCGAAATGCTGGTGCAGCGCGGCCTCGAGATCGTCGGCCCGCTCGATCACCCGAAGATCCTCGATCTGGGCACCGGCAGCGGCTGCATCCCCATCGCACTGCTCACCGAGTTCTCCGACATGAGCGCCGTCGCCGTAGACCTCTCCAAGGAGGCGCTCGACATGGCGCGCTTCAACGCCGGCCGCCACGTGGTTTTCGACCGCTTCGAAACCCGCCAGGGCTCGTGGTTCGATCCGATCAAGCCGGGCGAACGCTTCGACCTCATCGTCTCCAACCCGCCCTATATCGAGAGCGCCGCCATCGAGACGCTGATGGTCGAGGTGCGCGAGCACGATCCGCACCTCGCGCTCGACGGTGGACCGGACGGCCTCCGCCCCTATCGCGCCATCGCCCGCGATGCGGCGCAGCACCTGACGCCCGAGGGGGTAGTGGTGCTCGAAATCGGCACCGGGCAGGGCGCCGCCGTCACCGACATCTTCGCCGAAGCCGGCTTCAACCGCATTGGCGTCGAGCATGATCTGGGCGGACACGAGCGCATGATTGTGGCCCGTATCGAGCCTGCCCCTTGAGCCTCCGCCGGGGCTTCCCATATTTTGTGCTTGGAATACCGGGGCGAACCATATAGGTTCCGCTTGATGTTAAAGGCGTGGGTTGCCCGCGCCAAGGTGATGGCCACCCGCTCATCAGCAAGCTGCATACGGGCAGCGCGACACTCGGTGGAGGAAACCGGTTCGCTGCGATGGGCCTCAAAGTGGTTCAGTCGTCGATAGCTCAGGCACTGCAGACCGGAAGACCGAAACCCCTGAGGGGCTTCCGGACGTAGCGGGTTTATCCTGCGACAGGTCAGTGCCCGATGGCCAGATGTTGCCTTAGTGTTCTTTTCCAAGGCTTGAAAAGAGACGATGAGACCAAACCAGCAGAACAACAACAAGAACCGCTCTCGTGGGCGCAACAACAATGGCGGCCGCAAGCACGGCAATCCGTTGAGTCGCAATTACGAGAGCAACGGCCCCGATGTGAAGGTGCGCGGCAACGCCGCCCATGTCGCCGAGAAGTACCTGCAGCTCGCCCGCGATGCGCAGTCCTCCGGCGACAGCGTGATGGCCGAGAACTATCTCCAACACGCCGAGCACTATTTCCGGATCATCTCCGCGGCCCAGCAGGCGCAGCAGGCTCAGGTCCGTGGCGAGACGGCGGAAGAGGACGACTACGACGACGATTTCACGCCGATGAACGATCGGTTTGCGTCGCCAGAGCCGCGCCAGCCGCAGCAGCCGCAGCAGCATTCGGGTGGCGGCAACAATGCCGGCAACCAGCAGCCGCAGCAGCAATATGTCGAGCAGCAGCCGCAGGCCGATGCCGCCGAGGCCCAGCCGGCCGAAGCGCAGGCCCAGGTCGAGGGCGGCGACGCTCCGGCTGCCGATGGCGATGCCCCGCGCCGCCGCGATCGCCGGCCCCGCCGCCGTTCGCGCGGCAGCGGCACCGAGGGCGGTGATCCCGCCGGTGCGCCGCAGCCCGATGTCGGCGAACTGCCGGCGTTCCTCACTGCCGGCACGACCCCGGCCGAGTGACCGAACGCCTTGGATGAGATTTGGACAGGCCGGGAGCAATCCCGGCCTTTTCGTTTGCGATAGAGTTCCCATATCTGGTGCGGGACAGGGGAGCGCCGCCATGCGGGCACCCTCCCTGATCTGGCGCAGGACGATCCGGCTTGCGCCACATCAACGCTTCAGACGCTGGAGACGTGCCTCATGGAGGGCGGTTTCGGCGTGCCAGATGGGAGAGTTGAATGAACATCGAAAAGTATACCGAGCGCGCGCGCGGCTTCATCCAGAATGCACAGCAGCTGGCCCTCGGCCAGGGCCACCAGCAGTTCGCGCCGATTCACCTGCTCAAGGTGCTGCTCGACGACGAAGAAGGCATGGCGGCAGGTCTCATCACCAAGGCCGGCGGCGATGCGCGCATCGCGCGGGCCGAAACCGAGGCGGCGCTGAAGCGCATCCCGAAAGTCTCCGGTGACGCCGGCCAGCTCTATCTCGGTCGCGAACTGGCCCGCATCTTCGATACCGCCGAAGCTGCGGCGCAGAAGACCGGCGACTCCTTCGTTACCGTCGAGCGGCTGCTGCTCGCCCTCACCGTCGAGAAGGACACCGATGCGGGCAAGATTCTCGCCAGTGCCGGGCTCACCCCGCAGACCCTCAACGAGGCGATCAACGAGCTCCGCAAGGGCCGCACCGCCGATTCCGCCTCGGCCGAGAACGCCTATGACGCGCTGAAGAAATACGCCCGCGACCTCACCGCCGCCGCCCGCGAGGGCAAGATCGATCCGGTCATCGGCCGCGACGAAGAGATTCGCCGCACCATCCAGGTCCTGTCGCGCCGCACCAAGAACAACCCGGTGCTGATCGGCGAGCCCGGCGTCGGCAAGACCGCAATCGTCGAGGGCCTCGCCATCCGCATCGTCAATGGCGACGTGCCGGAATCGCTGAAAAGCAAGACGCTGCTGTCTCTCGACATGGGTGCGCTGATCGCTGGCGCGAAATATCGCGGCGAGTTCGAGGAGCGGCTGAAGGCCGTGCTCAACGAGATCGGCTCGGCCAATGGCCAGATCATCCTGTTCATCGACGAGATGCACACCCTGGTCGGTGCCGGCAAGGCCGATGGCGCCATGGACGCGTCGAACCTGCTGAAGCCGGCGCTCGCCCGCGGCGAGCTGCACTGCGTCGGCGCCACCACGCTCGACGAGTACCGCAAGCATGTCGAGAAGGACGCGGCGCTCGCCCGTCGCTTCCAGCCCGTCTTCGTCGACGAACCGACGGTCGAGGACACCATCTCGATCCTGCGCGGCCTCAAGGAGAAGTACGAGCTGCACCACGGCATCCGCATCTCGGATGCCGCGATCGTGGCCGCCTCGACCCTCTCCAAGCGCTACATCGCGGACCGGTTCCTGCCCGACAAGGCCATTGACCTGATCGACGAGGCCGCGGCGCGGCTGCGCATGGCCGCCGAAAGCAAGCCCGAGGAGCTCGACGAGCTCGACCGCCGCATCATGCAGCTCAAGATCGAGCGCGAAGCCCTCAAGAAGGAAACCGACGACGGGTCGAAGGCCCGGCTCGGCCGCCTCGAGCAGGACCTTGCCGACCTCGAGGAGCAGGCCAGTGCCTTCAACACGCGCTGGCAGGCCGAGAAGGAGCGCATGCAGGGTGGGCAGAAGCTCAAGGAAGAGCTCGACAAGGCCCGCACCGAGCTCGAACTGGCGCAGCGCCAGGGCAACCTCGCCCGCGCCGGCGAGCTTGCCTATGGGGTGATCCCCGACCTCGAACGCCGCATCAAGGCGTCCGACGATCCGAACGGCGACGGCAAGCCCGACAATCCGATGGTCGAGGAAGTCGTCACCCCCAGCCACATCGCCCAGGTGGTCAGCCGCTGGACCGGCATTCCGGTCGACCGCATGCTCGAAGGCGAGCGCGAGAAGCTGCTGAACATGGAGAAGGCGATCGGCCAGCGCGTCATCGGCCAGGCCGAAGCGATCGAGGCCGTGTCGAAGGCCGTCCGCCGCGCCCGTGCCGGCCTGCAGGACCCGAACCGGCCGATCGGCTCGTTCATGTTCCTCGGGCCAACCGGTGTCGGCAAGACCGAGCTCACCAAGGCGCTGGCCTCGTTCCTGTTCGATGACGATACCGCCATGGTGCGCATCGACATGAGCGAGTTCATGGAAAAGCACTCGGTCGCCCGGCTGATCGGCGCCCCTCCGGGCTATGTCGGCTACGACGAAGGTGGCCTCCTCACCGAGGCAGTCCGTCGCCGGCCCTACCAGGTCGTGCTGTTCGACGAGATCGAAAAGGCGCATCCGGATGTGTTCAACATCCTGCTGCAGGTGCTCGACGACGGTCGCCTGACCGACGGGCAGGGCCGCACGGTGGACTTCCGCAATACCATCCTGATCCTGACCTCCAACCTCGGTTCGGAGTTCCTGGTCAACCTGCCCGATGGCGATGCGGCCGAAACCGAGCGGGTGCGCGGCAAGGTGCTCGACGTGGTCAAGGCCTCGTTCCGGCCCGAATTCCTCAACCGGATCGACGACATCATCGTCTTCCACCGGCTGGAGCGCGGGCACATGGGCGCCATCGTCGATATCCAGATGGGCCGCCTGCGGAACCTGCTGAAGGAGCGCGACATCACGCTCAACCTGACGCCGGCTGCCCGCGACTGGCTCGGCAACGAAGGCTACGACCCTGCCTACGGTGCTCGTCCGCTGAAGCGCGTCATCCAGCGCCAGGTCCAGGACAAGCTGGCCGAGGAAATCCTCTCGGGCACCATCGTCGACGGCCAGTCCGTCACGGTCGACACCGAAGGTTTTGGCCTGACGCTCAGGCCCGGCGGTGACGCCGAGCACGCCGAAGCGGCATAAGTTAAGGGGGGCCGGTCGAAAGACCGGCCTTCTTGCTTCCACCCGAAGCCCCGAGTCCGCTGCTCCCCCCTTCCGTCGGCTCCGCCGCCACCTTCCCCCGCCTGCCAAGCGGGAGAAGGGTCCCCGTGGCACCGTCGATGCAACGCGCCACCTTCTCCCGTTCACGGGAGAAGGTGCCGGCAGGCGGAAGAGGGGAGCAACAAACTCAATCCCTTAGCGGGAATCTGACGCCAACTTATCCCCGCTCCCCAACCCCATGCGATTCTCCCCTCGTCCGCTGCACCGAAGCGAGATCATGACGAGTGGTTGGTGCGGGGGAGGTTGGGTGGCTCGGGAGTCGTTCCGGGCCAGGCCGAAAGTACCTCGGCATGGGCCAGTTCGCTGGCCAAGCCGCTAGCAACGCACGGGGTACCCGATGCAGGGTGCTCCAGAGGGCGAGGCCGCCATGCATAAGGCGGTCGGGGAAGGTGGCGATGCGGGTGGATTCCCGGTCGCAGGCCACCCGCGCTTCCCGCGATGTGGCACGGGATGCTCCCGGGTCGCGGTACCATACGCCCAAAACCCCGATCGGCCGGCGAGGCGCGAGCCTCATATCTATTGCGGACTAACCGCTTCGGGGCGCACGCCTCGCCGGCCCCGCTTCACTGCGCCCGAAAGGGGCAGGTTCTTTGAAACAACCCGAGGCGGCGACGCCGGCGGGGGCTTCGGTGCGCCGGCCTGCGGCAGGGTATGGGCACCTCAAGCCCAACGGCTTGCACTCTCAAGGATGACGGTTTAGAACATAACACGAACATCTGTCGGGTCGCACAATGCAGCGCTACACTCTGGACTACCTCGAACTCCCCTCCACCGATGGAGCCGCCGAGCGGAAATTCATGACCGATGCCTTTGGCTGGTCGCATACGCCCTACGGCCCGGACTATGCTGAGATCCATGCCGGCCTCGCCGTGGGCGTCGATTCGTCCGATCTGCGCGTTGCCGCACCCATGCCGGTGATCCGCGCCGAAGACCTTGATGCGGCAGAGCAGGACGTCGCCGCCGCAGGCGGCATCTTGACGGTTCCGCAGTTTGATTACCCCGGTGGCCGCCGGTTTCACTTCCGTTCGCCGGGTGGGGTCGAGTTTGCGGTCTACATCGAAAAAACCTGACTGCGGAGTAGGCACAGGTTGCACGCCGCAGGGGGCGGAGTAGGCTGCCAGGATGACCATTACTGCGCCGCTGGACCAGCCGTTCGTCCCCGCCGATCGTCGTTTCCACGTCCTCGTCGCGGCAATCCTCGCCTCGTCGATGGCCTTCATCGACGGCTCGGTTCTGGCCATCGCCGCGCCAGCGATCCGGGCCGACCTGGGCGCCAGCCTCGCCGATGTGCAGTGGGTGTCGAACGGCTACATGCTCTTTCTCGCCTCGCTGCTGCTGATCGGTGGCGCGGCGGGCGACCGCTTCGGGCTGCGCAACACCTTCGCCTCCGGTATCATCCTGTTCACGGTAGCATCGCTGGCCTGCGCGCTGGCCCCAAGCGCCCCGTTCCTGATCGGCGCCCGCGCGGTGCAGGGCGTCGGCGCGGCCCTCATGGTGCCGGGTAGCCTCGCCATCATCGCCAAGGCCTACCCGCGGCAAGAACGCGGCAAGGCCATAGGCCTTTGGTCTTCTTTCTCGTCGCTCACGACGATTCTCGGGCCCGTCATCGGTGGCCTCGTCCTCACCGCGCTGGGGGATTGGAGCTGGCGACTGGTCTTTGCCATCAACCTGCCGCTCGGCGGCATCGCGCTGGCTGTGCTCTGGCTCCGCGTCCCGGCCGATGCGCCCGACCGCAGCCGGCCGATCGACCTCGTCGGCGGCGCTCTCGCCACCGCGGGGCTGCTGCTCGTTGCCTTCGGGCTGACCGGCACGGCGTCAGGCGCGCCGCTGCTCAGCAACGTCGCCCTCTATACCGGTCTCGGGGTTGCCTTCCTTGCCGCCTTCCTGTTCTGGGAGTCGCGGGCCAAACACCCGATGCTGCCGCTGCATCACTTCGGCCACAGACAGTTCTCGGGTGCCCAGGGCCTCACCTTCACGCTCTATTTCGCTCTCGCTGCCATCAGCTTCTTCCTGCCCATGGCGCTGATCGGTGGCTGGGGCGCGACGGCGGCCGAAGTATCGATCGTCTTCCTGCCGCTGGGTATCCTCCTCACCGTGCTGTCGTCGCCGGCCGGCCGGCTCTCCGACCGGATCGGTCCGGGACCGATGATCGCCGGCGGCGCCACCATCGTGGCTGTCGCCTTTGCGCTCATGGCGCTGCTGGCGCCGCTGCAGAATATCTGGCTCGCCGTGCTGCCCGCCATGGTGCTGCTCGGGCTGGGGATGAGCGGCGTCGTCTCGCCGCTGTCCGCCGCCGTCATGACGTCGGTGGACGATCACGACACCGGGCTCGCCTCGGGCGTCAACAACGCCGTCGCCCGCGTGGCGGGCCTGCTCGCCGTTGCGCTGATGGGTGGAGTCGCCGCGGTGGTGTTCGAGCGTGCGCTCGGCCCGGCCGCCGAGCTGTCGCTCTTCTTCGGGCTGATGCCGGCAGAAGCACTCCCGCCCGACGCCGAGGCCTTGCGTGTCGCGGCCAGCAACGCGGCTTTTGCCACCATAGCCTGGTGCAACGCCGCCCTGGCGCTGCTCTCGGCAGCAATCGCCTGGTTCACCCAGGAGCGAAAGGGGAGGGTCTAATCGGCGGACGCGACCGTTATCGGCTTGGCATCACGGGTCATCAGGTCGCGGATCTGCGAGATCGTCTGCTGGAATGCCCCGTCATACTGGGCGCTCAGCGACTTGTCGCGCGGCAGCTTCACGCTGAGCGGATCGACGAAGCGTCCATTGACCTTGATCTCGAAGTGGAGGTGCGGCCCGGTCGAGTTGCCGGTCGAGCCGACATAGCCGATCAGTTGGCCCTGCTTCACCCGCACGCCGGGCTTCATGCCCTCGGCGAATCGGGTCTGGTGGGCATAGGCGGTCTCGAAGCCGTTGACGTGCTTGATCGAGATGTAGCGGCCATAGCCCGAGACCCACTGGGCCTTCGCGATCACGCCATCGCCGGCGGCATAGATCGGGGTGCCGGTCCTGGCGGCGAGGTCGACACCGGTATGCAGGCGGCGGGACTTGAAGATCGGATGGACGCGATAGCCGAATCGGCTGGCCAGTCGCCCGCCACCCTGAACCGGCCGCCGGGTCAGGAAGCGTTTGCCGGTCTCGCCGTCGGGGTCGAAATAGTCGACCACGCCGTCACTGGTGCGGAAGCGGAACAGTTCGCGCTTGGTCGATCCCAGGTGCAGCGCCACATAGAGCAGGTCCTGATGCCCGTCGGCGTCCTTCTCGGTCTCAAGAATTTCGATGGAATCGCCGGCCGAGATCTTCTTTGTCAGGTCAACGTCGTAGGCGAACATCGCCACGATGCGCGATGTCACCGAATCGTCGATGTCATGCTTGCGCGCCGTTTCCCAGATCGAACGATAGACCGACGGCAGGTTGTTGACGTTGATCTCCTCGGTGTCCTCGTTGGCGAACGCGATGTCCGGTGGTGCGAGGCCCAGCACGTAGTTGCCCCGGTCGGTCAGCGCCGCCGTGGCAGCGTGCCGGATCTCTCCCGCGCTATTGGGGAAGTAGATGCTGAGCCGATGCGGAATCAGTGTCTCGGAGGTGCGCGACGGTCCCATCAGGATCCGCAGGCGCGCGCCCTTGGGCATGTTGGCAGAGTTCAGCACGTTCTTCAGCGTCGCCGAAACCATATCGTAGGTCTGGTCGTCAAAGCCGTTCTTGAGCAGCGTGTCCTTGAGCGGACCGTTGTCGCGCACCGTCACGACGCGCTCCGAGCGGCCAAGGCCGGCTTCGTCGGCGCTCTTGGTCTTGGGCACGATACTGACGTTTTCGGCTACGCCGGAAAGCCCGCCGCCCGTTACCACGCCCAGGTCGCGGATACCGGTCCCGGGGTCGGCGTAGGCGAGGGCGAAGCCGGTGCTCTCGCCAATGCCCCCATCGCTAAACACGCTCTCGACCGACAGCCGGACGAAGTTCGCGGCGAGCTTGTCGGAAATGGCTGGTGCCGGCACGAAGCTGGCGGGCAGGGCGGTGGTGCGAATCTGCACCTCGCCTTCCACGTCCGCGCCATAGATTTCGGGGTTAGCCTCCTGGTCGGCGCTGGCGGCGATCGGCTGGCCGGCATCGATCAGGGCGACCGGGTCATAGTTCGGAATATCCTCGGAGAGCGCCGTGGCAGCGGTGGCGAGTGTCGCTTTCACCCGCACGAACGGCTGCTTCTTGATCATGGCCCGGCCATCGACCACTTCGCGGATCGACGCTTCGACGACCTCGAGCTCGGACTTCGTCTGGGCCACGGGCCGGATGCGGTCGCCCTTCACCTCGGACCCTTCGGCCTCGTCTGCAGGGCGGGTGATCAGCTGCAGCGCCTCATAGGCGGTCGAGAAGGTGTCCTGGCCGTCGAAGGAAACGTAGAGCGCGGCGCCCATCAGCAGCACCGAGGTCAACCCGGTCATGACCGTGCCGGTGAGCCAGGCAAAGCTCAGCTCGCGGCCATGCGGAATCTCGCCGTCGGTCGATTGCACCGTCAGTGGGGGACCATCCTCGAAGCCGCTCGTGCGTAACAGAGCGACGCTGCGATTGCGCGGTGCTGCGTTCAAACCTGATCCTGCCTACCCGCCCTGGGCCCCACTACCGACGAAATCAATGCATCCACGCGGCGCGCGACGCAACCACCCCCGTCAGAATTGCACTGGTGGGCGGCCAATGCGGCAAAACTTGGCCGCCGGGGGGAGGGGGGCTCGATCGTGAAGCGAGGGGAGAAGAGTGAGCAAGCGCTATCCACAGGCGGAGGGGGTGCCCGACGCGGCCTTGAAACGGGGGGCGAGCGACCCCAGTTAGACGGTCTCGCGCGCGTGCCTAATACCCATAGCGCAGAAAGCCGGCAGGCTGGTTTGAGGCGGAATCGAGTGCCGTTCGGAAAATGTCACTTTCGTCATTTTCGGTTGTTGACACCCCAAACGGCCCCCCCTATAACCCGCCTCACCGCTGAGGACTGCGGCGCCGCAAGACGCCAACGACTGAAGCAAGCCTCTGAAATCACTAAGAAATTAGCGATCTGAGGTTTCGGTTTTCGGTTCTGCCGAAAGTTGAAAATAGGCGTTGACAGACGGAAACGTCTCGATTAGAAACCGCCACGCTGACGACGCCGAGCACCAGCTGCTCCCACTGTTCAGCGATTACCGCAAGGGCAGGTCTGGAACCGGGCAACCGGAACAGAGAAGCGCTTGCAGAATTCAAGGGCTCTGCCCTCTCAGACGTTGGTTCGCCAGGGTCAGTTCTTTGACATTGTGAAGATAGGAAGAAAGGGAAACGTGGACGGCGAGGTTCTTGCGGTCTGGGGTCAAAGCCAGGCAACACGACAGATCGACGGTACGTTTTCTTGAGGTACATACCATTCACGCCGGATTTAGGTTCGGTGGTGTGAGGTGTGTGTCCTCGTCAAGATTGCATCGCAAGGTGCAAGCGCAAAACGTGCAAGTCGAGCGACAAAAGTCAGATATCAAACTTGAGAGTTTGATCCTGGCTCAGAACGAACGCTGGCGGCAGGCTTAACACATGCAAGTCGAACGCCCCGCAAGGGGAGTGGCAGACGGGTGAGTAACGCGTGGGAATCTACCCAGTTCTACGGAACAACTGAGGGAAACTTCAGCTAATACCGTATACGCCCTACGGGGGAAAGATTAATCGGAATTGGATGAGCCCGCGTAAGATTAGCTAGTTGGTGGGGTAACGGCCTACCAAGGCGACGATCTTTAGCTGGTCTGAGAGGATGATCAGCCACACTGGGACTGAGACACGGCCCAGACTCCTACGGGAGGCAGCAGTGGGGAATATTGGACAATGGGCGCAAGCCTGATCCAGCCATGCCGCGTGAGTGAT
>Ga0247836_1003000_pt1 | contig 23296 bp, 16 predicted proteins | sample LaCruzMarch2015__4_FD_187116 | JGI IMG/M metagenome (GOLD analysis project Ga0247836, IMG submission 187116) | Freshwater microbial communities from meromictic Lake La Cruz, Castile-La Mancha, Spain - LaCruzMarch2015_14m | ecosystem: Environmental > Aquatic > Freshwater > Lake | place: Spain... | reverse complement strand
GATGGTCGCTAGCAGTTGGGCGCGGCGGAACGACTCGATCGTCATGTTGGCTTCGAGCTTTTTGATGCAGAGGTGGTTTTGTTGGATCCAGCCAGCAAAGCGACCAGAAAATAGTTTCTGTAGGCGGTTAAATCTAGAGGTGAGGCCTAAATTAGAGCCGACTAGATTGCCTTTGTGCTGCCTGTAAAGAATATGCGGCTCTTGATCAAACAACACTGTTCCACCTGTGGCCGTCGCGACGATATAGAGCCACCAGTCGTGAGATACGATATCAAGCGTAGCACCGGCACCGCGCAGCGTTTTGGCAAGAGCATGGCTAAACACCATCGTGTTCCCACCAGCCACGTTTTGAACTAATGCGTTTGAAAAATCGAGCCGTTTAGGGATGAGCGGGGAGATGCCGATAGGCGTGCCAGTTTCGTCGATCAGTGAAGTTCTGGAACCATATAACAGTGCGGTGTTATGTGGTTGCTCGGTCAGCTTCTCTAATGCGCGGGTCAGTTTGCTCGGCAACCAGATATCGTCTTGATCAGAAAACGCATAATAGTCGGCCTCTATCTCTGGACGGCAAGCGAGCGATAAAAAGTTTCTGGCGAAACCTTCCCAGGGGCCTTCGACGATCTTAAGCCGATCCTTGCCCCACAAGGCTTGAGTCGCGCGAAGAATCTCGAGTGTTTGATCGGTTGATCCGTCATCGGACACCCAAAGAGTCCAATTTTGATGTGTCTGGGCCAAGATCGACGCGAGTTGAGCGGCTAAAAATCGCTCACCTTCGAACGTGCACATCAAAATTGCGATATGAGGCTCTACCATCTTGCCAACCTTTTAGTGAGACCAGCGAAACCCTCTTCACGTAATATTGTTTTGATCCTCGAGTATGTGCGACGTTGCAGTAGTTTTTGAACAATCCATTTTTTATTGATGTTAGGTTTGAATTGTTTGACTGAAGCTTCGACAAGGCCGGGCATACGCACCTGTTTGATATCTAGCTGTTCTATAACGGTTTGCCATGCTTGACCCGCCCGATCAGCGAGGTGCGTGTCGATGACAAACTGTCGGGCGTTTGTGGAAAGTCTCATGCGCTCCTGTGGCGAATGGATCAGGCTTTCAATCGCGCTCACCCAAGCGGTCGTATTGTTATCAACTAGTAACCCTGCCGAATCATGTTTGACATAGTCTGAATAGGGTGGGACATTTGAACAAATAGACGGTATGTGGGCGACGGAGTAATCAAAATATTTGATGGCACTTTTGCATGAACTAAATACTGAATCATCCAGCGGGATCAAGCCGATAGGATTGATGAGGGTCTGCAACAGTGACAGAAAATCTGGGTAGCTGAGGATGGGGGTGCGCTCAAAGCTGAGGCCGCCCGCCTGAAGCGCTCGATCGATTGGTCCTACGACGACTAGCTTGATCTGGTCGCCGTATTGCTGCTGAATATGGCGCAGAGGCGCGATGAGGCAATCTACTAAGACCGTGTCACTGGAGGCGACGATGAGTGTTGCGCGAGGCAGGATATCTGGCGTGTGTGCGACTCTTTCTGGGGGGAGGTCTTTAATGCAATTGGGAACGCAGACGATTTTTGAATTCAGGGCAGAGAGTCTGGCTGCAAGTCTGGGTGTTGTGGTAGTAACGATGTCGGCCATGGCGATGGCGTCTCGCAAAGACTGCTCGGTCTCGGGGCTGCCGCGATGATGGTCAAGAAAATCTGGGAGTTCGGTCAGTAAATCATCGATTTCAAAGACAACGCGTTTGCCGTGATCTTTGAGGACCTTGATCATATGCAGGGTATAAGCGCCCCCCATGCGCTGAAACACAAAGACGTCTCCCCACAGGAGATCATCTGCAGTGTGTTTGCCTAACAAGCGAAAGCGAACCGAGCCCTCACTGGATTTAGCCCAATTTTCAAGCGGAATCTGAATACGAAAGCCGAACAGGCCAGTATCCATACCCGGAAGCAGACAGACGATACGGGGTCCTTGGAATTTGGGTTGAGCCATCGCGATGTATTGAAATGCTGTCGTGGATGGATCGTCGCCGGCTGCACTTCTGGCGAGTTCTACAAATTTTGGATTTAGTTGCATACTGCACATTTCGCTAACGGTTTCGACGGGTAGATTCGTCGACTCGATGGCTTTGACGTCGTAATGCGCGTTATTGAAAAGTTGATAGATCGTGTCTTTGGTAAAAAAACGAACATGATCCCGGTCGAGCAATCCAAGGTCGCTGTACTCCCAGCGTCCTTCGAGCAACATGGCGCGCACGGCGAGGTGTCCGACGTTTGGAATCGAGGCAATGACTTTGCCTGCGGGTTTGAGGGCGAGGGATGTGAGTCTCAACACCTCCTCTGCGTTGGTGACATGCTCGAGCACATCGCCAAAAATAACGACATCAAACTGTCTGTAGGGATAGAGGTCGAAAAACTCTTCGACTTTCATGCAGTGCGCTTCATTTAAAAACTCGGAGGCTTTGATGACGGCTTCGGGTGTGATGTCGATGCCCGTGACATGATGCCCCTGGGTTCTGAGGTACTCACCCAGATAGCCTGCCGAACAGCCCACATCCAGGATCTCAAAGGGCTGTCCCTTTGATAACTCGGCGATGAAATCAATCGTCAAGGTATGTGAGTTGTTTTTATTATTTGTATCAATAACGGACTGATAGCGCATGGCGTTGGGGAGATTTAACTCTCGTCAGGATTGGGTTGCTCTAGCTGCTTGAGTTTGAATTCAAGTTGCTGGATGGTGACGGAGGCGTCGTAAAACTTTTTTGTGGCTTCGTAAAACTGTGAAGTCAGATTGATGTTTTCTATTTTGAGTTTCGTCAATTCGTAGATTTCGGTCGTCAAGGTAATGTTCTGTGCTTTGAGGCGAGCGATTTCTTCGCGGGCGTTGAGGAGCTGAGTATCGCCTTGCTGCAAAGAGGGGCTAGCAAATACGTTGGCGCTTTGGTCAAGGACGGACATTTCCGCGGCAACATATTGATGCTGAGAGGGCGTGCCCGAAAGCACAAGTGGCCCCAAAACGTTATGAATCGCTGCGCGTTTATGAATGACGCAGATGGAGTTTACAAACTCGATCAAATGGATATCATCCAGAAAGCGCCAGTCTGTTTCTGTCGTTGCATTTTCTGGGGAGGCCTCTGCAAGGATCGCACTAAACTCCGCCAGAAAATCCTTCGCCTCGATATTGACGCCCCACACGGGTCGGTTCACGAGGTCGACGATTTTTTTAAAGAAAGCGATCGCTGAAAATGGATCGTACAAGCCACCACCGTAGCTTTTCCAATAACTGCAGTGCAGATCTTCGATGAGATAGGTGCCACCGTCGCTGAGGCGTGGAAACAGCTGCACAAAGCTACGGATGATATCGCTAGAGTGGTGCGAGCCATCATCGATCACGACGTCTAGCGTATCGGTGAGTGCGGACAACGACTGTAGTGTCTCGGGAGTATTGATGTCGCCGATGAGTACCTTGATACGCGGGTCGTCATAGCGCAGGGCACCACAAGCTTCATCGATGTCGCAACCGATGATGAGAGTAGCGGACTTGAAATACTCGGCCCAGACCTCGAGCGAGCCGCCTGCTTGGACGCCGATTTCTAGGATGCGTAGGGGTTGGTCTTTGAGCCTGGCCAAGTGTCGGTCGTAGTGTTGCAGATAGCCTTGCCATTTAGCGGCAGGCTTGCCGGTGTTGCGGTGAAAGAGTCTGCTGAGTGTCTCAACTGGCTTGGGCTGGATAAAACCGAGGTGCTCGGTGAGGCGCTGCAGGAGATTGCGCTCAGTCATGTCTTGTCTCCAGACGGATCTGATCGCAGGCGATGCCCACGAGACCCCAGCGTGCTTGGGTGGAGGAGACAGTCATGATCAAGGCGTCATGGATAAAGTGATGTTGCGTATTATCGTGCAAATTGCCGTCTGCGATCGAGCAGGCCACGGCATATTGGCCGTTAGGCAACAGTGGGAGCGTGAAATCAAAGGTCGCAGTGACGCTTTGTCCGGCGGGGAGGGGGATTTCGTGACCTTCGTGTGTAATGCGCAGGGTGTTTTCACCAAATAAATCTTGACCTAGCCTGTCGCGCAAGAGAAAGCCGATGATGGGGCGCGAGAGCGTCTGGGTAGCTTGAGCAGTGATGCGCATGCTGACGTGTTCGCCGCCCTCGAAAAACTCTCTTTCTGGATGGTCTAGGTTGACAAGCTGCACGTCGGTAATTTTCGCAAATCCTGTTTCCCAGCCTTTGGTTTCGGTCTCAGAAGGCAGGCTTTGAAGCACGACCTCGTCGCCGGCGACTTGCTGCAGGGCGTATTGGAGGTAGGACTCGGCGACGTCTTTGGCGGGGGCGATTTGCTGGATCCGGCCGCTATCAAGCCAGACGGCGCGATCGCAGAGATTTTGGACGGCGGCCATGTCATGGCTGACAAACAACAAGGTGCCGCGTTGTTTAAAGTCCCGTATAAAGCGCATGCATTTTTGTACAAAGACGGCATCGCCCACCGCCAGCGCCTCATCGATGATCAAGATCTCTGCGTCCACGTGTGCGATGACTGCAAAGGCGAGTCTTACGACCATGCCAGTCGAGTAGGTTTTGACGGGCTGGTGGATAAAGTCGCCAATGTCGGCAAAGGCCAGCATGTGCTCGGTTTTTTCTGCGAGTTGCGCGTCCGTGATGCCATAGAGTGCCGCGGTCATCCGAAGGTTTTCTAGACCTGTGAATTCTGGATCAAAGCCTGCGCCGAGCTCAAGCAGGGCTGCGACTTTGCCGTGGGTAGAGACCTGCCCGCTTGAGGGCTTGATGGTGCCGTAGATGAGTTGTAGGAGCGTAGACTTGCCGCTGCCGTTGCGCCCAACGATCGCGACCGACTCGCCGCGCGCAACGCTAAAGCTGATGTCTTGGAGCGCGAAAAAGTCTGTGTAGAGTCCGGTCTTTTTTGGGCGCAAAATCTGGATCAGGCGATTGATCGGCTGATGAAAATTGCGATAGCTTTTGCTCAGGCCCGTGACGGTGATCGCGGGGGTAGAGAAGAGATTAGGCGCTTGGGTTGAACGCGCTTGGGTTGGGCTAGAGGACATCGACAAACCCATCACTCGTCAACTCAAACCAATAATATCCCGCGCAGTACACCACCATGCTCAAGGCCAGAAATCCGAGATAAGACCCCCAGGCCGGAGCGACCCCGCCGATCATGATGCCGCGAAGCATTTCGATTTCGATTGCCAGCGGATTAAAGGACAGGATGGACTGCAGATCTGCGGGCATGGATTGAAGCGGAAAAAATATCGGCGATAAAAACAGCAGACCGGTCACGACAAAGCGGACGATCTGGGTGATGTCACGCATATAGGCGCTCAACGACGCGATGAGCCAACACAAGCCCATCACAAACAAAATCAGTGGTAGCAGCACCAAGGGTAAATAAAGCGCCGTCAGGGGTGGGAGCCCGAGTGCAAACACGTAGATCGCTAACCAGATGACGAGGCCGAGTGCGGCATCGCACAGCGCCAACCCCACAGGGATGCAGGGCAGAATACGGATCGGGAAGCGGACTTTTCTGATCAGATTACTGTGGGCGCGCAAGACGGTGGGGGCTGCCTGAAGCGACTCAGAGAAAATATTAAATACCAATAGACCGAGATAAAGGTTTAGCGCAAAATTTACGCCGCTCGCATTTGCACCGCTAGCGCTTTGTGTGCCCCATTTCACGCCCAGGATGTGCTGAAACACCAGGGTGTAGATACTAAGCATGATGAGGGGTTGGATCACCAACCAGAGCAATCCACCCCAGGAGTTCTTATAACGGGCCTGCAAATCGCGCGTGATGAACATGCGCAAGAGCTTACGGTCCTGGATGGAGTGCGTAAAGGCATCCCAGAGTTGACGTGCAAAACGATTCATTTAGATCTAATTAATGCTCACGCAGAGCTTCGCCGACCACTTGCAACGGTCCAAGGATGTATTCAAGCACAGTTTTCTGTCCAGTGCGGACGTCTACCGTAGCGGTCATGCCCGGGGATGGCTCTATTTTCTTGCCTTTGCGCATCAGGTTGTCGTCGGTGATGCGGATCTGGATTTTGTAATAGGACTCCTCGAGATCAACAGGCGGGCTACCTGGGCGGCGGGCTTTGGTTTCGTCGCGCATGGTGTCTGCGCTCAGGTATGACAACTCACCCGTGAGGCCGCCGTATTTGTTGTAGTCGTAGGCGGTGAGTTTGACGGTAGCGGTTTGGCCGAGCTTAAGAAAGGCGACGTCGGCAGGGCGGATGTAGGCTTCGACCAAAGTATCTTCGTCGGTCGGGACGATTTCCATGATGTTTTGACCAGCCTGGATCACGCCACCCACGGTATTGACGAGGATGTTTTTGACAATGCCGCGCATGGGGGCGTAGATCGCGCTGCGTTTAAAAGCGTCTTCGCGGGCGCGGGCGTTTTCACGCGATTGGGCCAGTTCGGACTCGACACGCACGAGCTCGTTGTTGGCATCCGTCAGGTAGCGGTTGCGACGCTCGGCCATGCCACCGGCGACATCGGCGCGCTGTCTTTGCAGGCGTAGCAAATCGATTTCGGAGATGACACGCTTTTGAACCAGAGGGCTCACGAGCGCGATTTCGCGATCGAGGGTGGCCAGTGACTGCTTCATCGCGGCGAGCTGATCGTCGAGGGCTTGTTTGCGAGCTTGGTACGCTTGTCTTTCGCGCTGGGCAATGGCGGGGACCGCGAGGACTTCAGCGTTGAATTCGATGGGGGTGTCGGAGGCTTCGGCTCTCAGGCGCGCGGCCTGGGCGGAGAGGGCGAGCCATTTCTCGCGGGCCTCTTGAAAAATGGGGCCTGAGCGTGAGTCGTCAATACGCAAGAGTACCTGGTCTTTTTCAACGACCTCGCCCTCACGTACGAGCATTTCACTCAGGATACCGGCATCTAGACTTTGGATGAGTTGCTCGCGGCTTGAGGGGATGACGCGGCCTTGGCCGGTCACGATTTCGTCGAGATGAAAAAACGCTGCCCAAGTAAGCGACACAATCAAGAGTAAGCCAGTCGCCATAATCAGCCAATGGCTGGCGCGGCGCTCGTCGTCTTCGACGGTGTATTTTGCGGTTTTTGCGTCAAAGTCGCTCATGTTATTTCCCCCACTTGACGTTGTAGCGGGTGGGCGTGCGGGTCGTGCGACGGATGGCTGTTGGGCTCTGAGCCGCAGGTGCTGATTGGCCGGATGCGGTGCTTGTTGAGCTTGGGGCGCCTCCAGTACTTGGAGTACCACCAGAGCTCGGTCCACCCGGTCCACCAGGCCCTCCCGGAGGACGACCGCCAGACATTTTTCTCAGGAAATCATCGCGATCGGTATCCATGAATACCGCACCGCGATCGAGCATGACGACGCGGCTCACGAGTGCGAGGAGCTGGGTGCGATGCGAGGACAGGATGACGGTGCGACCGATGCACCACTCTTGGAGGACTTTGATCACGCGGACTTCGGTTTGTGCGTCCATGTGTGCGGTGGGCTCGTCCATAAATACGTAGACGGGGTTGCGCAGCATCATGCGGGCGATCGAGAGTAGTTGTCGTTGTCCACCCGACAGGCCGCCACCGGCTTCGGTCAGCAACATGTCGAGGCCGCGTGAGCTGCTAGCGACGAGCTCGTAGAGTCCGAGGCTTTTGAGGACGTCGAGGATTTTTTGATCACTGATCGTGGCACTTGAGAGCACCAGGTTTTGTCGCAGGGTGCCCATGAATAGCTGCGTGTCTTGACCGACGTAGCCAATTTTGTCGCGAAAGGCGGTAGGGTCGATTTGGCGGATATCGACGCCATCGATCAGCACGCTGCCGCCTAGCGGGGTGTAGAGGCCAGACATGAGTCGTAGCAGGGTACTTTTGCCGCTGCCGACGGTACCCACGAGAGCGACACGCTCATTGGCTTTGATATCCAGGGAGATGCGGCGTAAAACGGGTTGTCCGGTGGCGCTAGGGTAGGCAAACTCCAGCTCTTTGGTTTCCAAGGCGCCGCTAAGGTGGTCGGGCACGATGTATTGCATCTCATTGTCTTGATCGCGGGGGCGTTTCATCAGGCCTTCGAGGATCTCTAGAGCGTTGACGGCCTGTTGATAGCGGGCGGCTAGCGACATAATGCTGCCCAGCGGGGCAATGGCACGGCTCGCCAACATCACACAGGCGATCAGGGCGCCGAGGGTCAGGTGGTTGCTATGGATGAGGTAGACGCCCACCACGATCACACCGACTGTCGTGAGTTGCTGCAGCATGGCAGTCAGGCCTGTGATCAGATTGGTCACGGCGCGGGTGGATTTATAGGAGTCTGCGCTCGCGAGGTTGGCGACCTCCCAACGTCGTTGGAGGTAGCGTTGCTCGTTGTGGGCTTTGAGAGATTCGAGGTTGAGGACGGACTCGACCAGGACGCTCTGTCGGTCGCCGGCTTCTTTCATGTTTTGCCGGATGGCTTTGGTCAGAGCGGGTTGCGACAACACGCCGACCAAGATGAGGATCGGTATGGCAATCAGGGGCACGATCACAATCGGTCCGCCAATTAGCCAGATGATGCCGAGGAACATAAAGATAAAGGGCAGATCCGCGAGCAGCACCAGCGAGGCCGAGGAAAAGAAATCGCGCAGCGCGTCAAAGTCACGCATGGAGCTTGCAAACACGCCGATCGAGTTGGGGCGATGCTCCAAGCGGATGGTCATGATTTCACGTAAGAGCGTGGCGTTGATCGCAAGGTCAGCTTTTTTACCGCCTAGGTCGACCATTCTGGCTTTGAGCCAGCGCATTAAAAACTCAAAGACAATCGCCAGAGACGTGCCGATCGCCAGGGTCCAGAGCGACGCGTAGGCCGAGGTAGGCACGACGCGGTTGTAGACGTTCATCGTAAAGAAAATGGTCGCGAGCGTGAGGATGTTGGCCAAGATCGTGGCTAGCATCGACTCAAAGTAAAACTTGCGAAACCGCCAGAGGGTGCCCCAGAACCAGCTAAAAGCCTCGCCCTTAAAAGGGCTGAGCGGATCGACGCCTTTTTTGGCGCCGGCTTTGACGACGAGGATCTGACTGGTGGCGAGTGCGTCGAGTTTGTCGAGCGCGATCGTTTCTTTGTTTTGCTCATTTGTCGCGTCGGAAAACGTGACGGTGGCTTCGCCATTGGAAATCCCTCGGAGGATCGCGGCACGACCGTCGATCAAGGGCAGGATGACGGGCAAGACGTAGCTGGGTAGTGTAGAAGCCTTGGCTTGGGACCAGGCGGCAATCATGCCGTGCTTGCGGGCCAGGTCGGGATAGGCGTCGATGTTGACACGTCCGTCATCGTCGACAGCAAAGCCTTGCGCTGCACTGACTCGATTGACCGGCAGATCGAATTCGTGCGCGAGCGTCACGAGACATTGCAAAACGCCGTCATGGACAATGGGCGTGTCAGTGGGTGCTGTGGAGGCCGAAGAGCTCAAAGTTGCAGTCATACTTTATATGTTTAAGGCCTGGGTGAGGCCGGTGCCGCGCCTGTTAGAGAACCGGTGAAGGGCACTGATGTAGAGGTGGACGATTGTGGCGCAGTGGTCGGGCTGGCCTGATAGCTATTGGCCAAGCGACCGATGTTTGCGAGAATCGTGGCACGAAAATTCAATGTATCGAATTTGGCGGCGACTTGGTTAACTTGATAGTTGTAGAGATCGCTTTGTGCATTGAGGAGGTCCAGTACCTGACGACGTCCGATCCGGTATTGCTCCCAATAGCCATTGAGCACCGCTGAGCCACTGCGGACTTGTCCGACGGTGGTTTTGCTGCGGTTTTCCGCTGATTTCCAGTTGGACCAGGAGCTGCGCACGCTTTCCTTGAGCGTCAATTGCGTGTCCTTGAGCGTGTGTTCGGCCGCCTCGAGCTTGGCCTGGGCTGTTTGAATAGAGCCATAGACGGTGCCGCCCTGAAAAATCGGCACTGTCACGGTGACCTGAGCGACATAATCGCCCTGAGCCGAACCTTGATAGGTTTGCTTGCCGTATGTGGCATTGACTTGCGGAGAGTGCTGAGACCGGGCGCTACTGAGATTGGCCCGGGCGGCGTGGATCTGGGCTATTTGCTGGGCAATCACGGGATTGGTCTCGCCCGTGAAGCTCAGTGCATTTTCCAAGCTCGAGGGTAGCTGGCCTGGGATCACCTCAAAGCCCTGGGGCTGCGCGGGGACGCGGCCCAACAGCATGCGCTGCAGACGTGCATTGGCATCGGCCAACGCAGCCTGGGTTTGCTCTAAAGCCAAGGCGGCGTTGTCCATGCGGCCTTTGGCTTGCTCTAGATCGATTTGGCGACCGACGTCGACTTGGACAATGGTACTAATGTACTGATAGATCCTGCGGTGCGCAGCTAAGTTATCTGTAGCGAGGCGCTGCATTTCTAGTGAACGCGCCAAATTCAGGTAGCCTTGGACGGCGGTGAGCGCGACCTGATCACGGGTGATATTGACCTGTTGGCGACCCGATTCGGCGCGTGCGCGGGATTGCTCGACATCGGCTTCGATGCGTCCGCCCGCCCACAGGTTGATGCTGACCGTGGGTGACTGGATCCAGTTATTAGGGATCCCGGGAGCGTTGTAGGAGTTGTAGGTGCCGGACCACGCGACTTGCGGCCAATGCGCGCCCTGCGCGCGCGTGATATCAGCAATCGCCCCGCGTTCATTGGCTTGCGCGGCTAAGATGCTAGGGTATTGCTGCAGCGCGATCAGCACGGCCTCATGCATATTTTGAGCGTGCGAATGCGACTGGGCGCTTAGCAGCCAAGTGGCAACGAACAATAAAAAAGCGTGTTTCTGACGACTGCGAGACATTACTGTGGATCAGCCGAATAGAGGAATAAAACGCACAAAACCCGATTGCTGCGGGTTAACATTTATAAGAGCATTCGAGAGGTATTGATACCAAATTTACAGTAGTTTACAAAATAGTTCGGATGGACGGGTGTAGTTATGACATTTAAATATATTTAATGTACCAATAGGTCTGTATGAGCACTTACGTCAGCTATTCGCCAAGCTCGGTCATCAGTCGGGCGATGTTTAATTTCGACGTCTATCCGGATTGGGAAAATTTCAAAACGGATGGGACGGTGCGTGTTTCGGTTTCTGATAGTTTTACCCTCGCGGACTATCGAAGTGCGGCCTATTCGGACTTTTATAACGCGCTGTACACGTCTACGGGCGAGTGGAACTGGAGTGCGGACATGCTGGCCGGTGTCCAAGAAGTTGTGACCATATACAACCAGTTTGCCAATCTAAAACTTCAGTGGGAGGGTGATTTTGATTTAGGTGGTGACGGCAGTCCAAATCCTGAGGATGTGGGCGATGCCGGTCTTTCCGATATCAATATCGCTTGGATTAATCGCTCTAGCGTTGGGTTTGCTGGAATATCTGGAGCAAGCGACGACGATCTCATTTATGGTTACGTGGGCGGTGCGGGGGATATTTTTCTCAATACTTACTCACTGGCCGACACCTCGTTGGCGTTGAATACCGACTCCAGACAAGTTTTGATGCACGAGTTTGGCCACTCTTTTGGGCTCTCTCATCCGCATACCGATTATGAAAATGGTGTGCCGATCATTTCTACCGACTACGCCGCGACACAGTATCTGGGTTTTGACAAGCTAGGCTTTCGGACGTCGAGCGCCGAAGATATGTACAAAGAGTACTTCAGCATCATGACGTACGACGATACGGAATCCTTTGTAGAAGGCGAGGATACGATCTTTTATGCGCATACGCCGATGATTTTGGATGTGATCGCGCTCCAGCAGGCCTATGGTCTCGGTACGGGTACGCATGGCTCGGGCGACGATGTGATTGAAGCAGGGACGGCGGGATATCGAACGTATTTTGATGTGGGCGGGACAGATACGATTGATTTAAGTATGTACACGTCGGGTGCCTATCTGCATATGGGTACGACGATTACAGACGCGGCCTATCTGGTGGGCGTCGCGATGAGCACACAAGACGCCCGCTCTACGATTTCAGCGGCACAGTCGCCGTCGAATTTGCGCTGGTTTTACGGAAGCTTTGAAAAGGCCCTTGGGGGCGCGGCCGATGACTGGATCATTGGTAATGCGCTCAATAATGAGATTTCTGGTGGTGCGGGGAGCGATCGGTTGAGTGGCGGAGGCGGGAGTGATACCTATCGCTTTACTGCCAATGGTAATGGTGTCGATACGATTGAAGATTTTGAGCTCGGCGATGTATTGAAAATCGAAGGGGCGAATTTTTCTACAGGTGTGACGTCGGGCAATGGGTTATCCGTGGGGCGGAATCAAATCCAGATCGCACAGGAGCAAACTGTCACTCGGGTCTATGTCGGTACGGACGCTGTGGCGGGTGCGGACATCAGCGTCACGTTGTCTGGTTTGTTTAAGGTCGAACAATTTGCAGCCGCGCAAGACACGATAGGCTTGCAGGTTGTGACGGTTCCGGTGGTGATCAGTCCGACTGTACCTGCGCCAACACCCACACCTACGCCAACACCAACACCTACACCTACATATCTTTCTCTCGGCTCCGGTTCGCCGCAATACCTTGTGCCTGAAGCGTATCAGGGACCGCTTGCTATTGATTATCAGCTGATCGACAACACGCCCAACGCAGTGGTGATTGGTAGTGCGTTCAATGATTTTCTCAAGCTCGGCGGGTCGGGCAACAAGGCCGCTGATGGTGCTGCGGGTGCTGACATCATTGATGGTGGAACAGGCTCCACGTTTATCACCGGAGGCGGTGTCGGCGCAGCAGATACGTTCTTTTTGGATGGCCGCGCAGCGGGGACCTCTTGGTCAACGATTACGGATTTTGAGAAAGGCATTGACAAGGCCACGATCTGGGGATGGAAGGCGGGAGTGAGCCGAGTCAGCACTACTGTTGCAGACTTTAATAACGGTGGCGCGCTTGGTTACACAGGGCTAACTTTACATTTTGAGAACTTGTTGCCGGATGGCGCGGCTATGTCAGACCGCAATACAAATTTGAACTCGATGACGCTGACAGGCTTGCGCTTAGCTGATTTTGGTGCCACCAGTATTGAGCAGTTGAATGCGCAGATTGTTGCGGGAACGAACCCTCATTTTATGGCGGGGTCTGTTACCGATGCCTTTGGTGAACACGGGTATTTGTATATCAGCTAGTTTTAATTATTCCTTTATCGAGACCACGACATGTCTAATTCCACGACTTACGCAGACGGCATTGCCAACATCACCATCATCGAGGGTGTCGCACGTTTTGACTTGGTGAATTTCGCCCCGACGAGTGCGGATCCCAAGGCGATTAAAGCCGTGGGTACGGTCGCAATGTCGGTGCAGGGGTTGTTGCGCACGCATGGCCAACTGCATGATTTGGTCAATAAGCTGATTGAGCAGGGTGTGCTAAAAAAAGCTGAGCCTGGGGTGTTAGGGCAACAGGGTGGGGTGGCTGGTTCGGATGTGCCGGATTATTCGGTGCGGTAGGAGCATTAAAAAGTTAAAGGCTGCTAGCTGTCTCCCATTAACTAAAATTTATTTAGCAATTCTAGTTAACTGCGTAAATGAATATTTTTACCAGTATGAATATGTAGTAAAGAGAATTTTTATTTGGTACTTTTTGTCTATTACTTTTCAGTCTCGTAAAAAATTCGAACTAAATTTTAGGCGTCGCAATGGCTATCGTTACCGATCAAACTAATTATCCTGGCACTGCTTCTGCAGACTCTATCACTGGTACCTCGGGTAATGACACGCTTTACGGCGCGGCAGGCAACGACACCATCAACGTTTAATGTGGATGGTTGTTTAAAATTAATGTGGATGGTTGTTTAAAATTAGGTTATCGCATGGCTGTTTACGGAAATCATTTTAAATATAAGTTCGCATTTCCAATCGGACCAAACGTCAGTTCGACGGGCGCCTATTTTATAGATGCGGTCGATCTGACGGGTGACCGCAATGCGGAAGCTTTATTTTTTGGTTTTACGTATCCTTCGTTAGGAAACACTTTTAATTTTCCTCAACAAAGCAGCGCATTTTTCGGAATAGGTGCCGGTCTTTTTTCACCGACATCCAATCAATTTAGTTTTGCCATGCCGGCAACGACCCACCCAAGAAAGTTACTGTATGCGGACTTTAATCAGGATGGGCGGCTAGATGTTTTTTTAGCAGACCATGGCTGGGATACAAACCCTTTCCCCGGCGGTCAAAATCAGTTGATGCTCTCCAATGTACTCACTGGTGCATGGGATCTCGCGACGAATCATTTACCTCAACGACTGGACTTTACACATTGTGCTGCGGTTGGCGATATCAATAATGATGGATGGATTGATATTTTCTTGGGCAATGTGGACACCTCTGGCTCTCCAATAGAGGCCTCTTTTCTGATTAATCAAGGCCAAGGAAGATTTGCAGAAAATACCCAAATCGTCCCCTCGCTTATTACTCAGGACTTAGTGTTTTATGCAACACAGCTGGCTGATCTGAATGCAGACGGTTGGGATGATCTGATTATTGGAAACAGTGGTTCGCTGGATACTCCGGAGTCTGACTCCCTCGTTTTTTGGAATCAGCGCGGCAGTTTTTCTGCTACTAACATTTCACGATTGCCACATGGATTTTTCGGTAATAGACATGAACAAATCCTCGATATTCAGGCGATTGATTTAGATCAGGATGGGTTTAAAGATCTAGTCATTGTCAGTACCCAAAACAATCCTTTTTACGATGGTTGGGCGTTACAACTCTTGCGTAATAACAAGGATGGCTCCTTTACCGATATTACAAATAGCAGTTTTGACTCCGCCCCTCGTATGGGTCAAGCAAACAGGCTCACAAACACGCCTTGGTTAGCCTTTACCAAACTACTCGATTTAAACAGCGATGGATTTTTAGATATTCTCCCATCGCAGTGGAGCGGTACAGGCTCTAACAGTTGGGATGATTTTCCGATTGCTTTTGTTAACGATGGTTTTGGAAAATTTGAGACACTCAAATTATCCGAGGTGATTGATACGCGCACGATAGACCCATATTTGATGAATGGTATCGTCCCGTATCAGACTGAAGAGGGCATCTCATGGTTGAGTTCATTTGCGTATAGAGGTGAGATTTATGTACGCGAGATGAATGCAACGCGTGTGGCTGCAACCTACACCACACCAACTTCTTCTATTGATGCGATTGGTCTGTCTAATGGAGGTCAGTCTGTATTAATTAAAGTGGCAGGCGTCACTCAGTCTTTTTCGATTGAGTCTTCATTAGAATTTGTTGGTGAGCTGGTCTCCACAAACGCCTTGATAGGCTCAAGGACTTTGTTTCCAGTTTTTCAATCTTCAGGAAGCTCGCGCGGTACTGTATTGCCTGACCTTTTTACAGGTCCGCGCTCTTTAAACTTAGAATACCAGCTCATCGAAACTGCAGATAATGCTGTGGTGATTGGTGGCGCCACAAATGATTTCATCAAAGTCGCTAGTACTCAGTCAAACGGAAAAGCGGTCGATGGCGGCGGGGGCGATGATGTGATTGATGGTGGTGTCGGCTCTGCTTTTATTACAGGTGGTGCAGGAACCAACACAATCTTTTTAGACGGTCGCGCGCCTGGTGTTTCTTGGTCGACCGTGACTGACTTTAAATTGAATCAAGATAAGGCCACGATTTGGGGATGGAGGGAAGGTGTTAGTAAGGTGAGCACTTCCTTTACCGATTTTAATTCTGGCGGCGCTCCGGGTTACACAGGCCTCACGCTGCATTTTGAAAATCTTCTTCCTGATGATGCCGCGCCAGGCCAAACCAATCTAAACTTTAACTCCATCACCTTGTCTAATCGAACCTTGGCTGATTTTGGAGCAACAAGTTTGATGGACCTAAATAATCAAATTGCAGCAAATACTAATAGTCATTTCCAAGTGGGTGTGGTGTCCGATGCATTCGGCGACCACGGGTATTTGTTTATTAGTTAGATCCTTTAGCAAGCCCCTCAACAAGTGCAAGCTGTTGAGGGAGGCAGATCCGTTTTAAATCATATTGCTCGACGATCGTCTTTCTCGCCTGCGCTTTAAGGTGGAGATATTGCTCGGGTCGCGCGAGCGCTTCGATCACGGTATCGGCGATTTGCTTGGTGTTAAAAAAATCGACCAATAATCCGTTATGACCGTGGGTAATAAACTCTGTGACTGGGGGCGTATCTGAGCCCACGATCAAAGCACCTGCACTCATGGCCTCGATGCAGCTCCAGGACAGGACGAACGGATAGGTCAGGTAGAGGTGGCAACGGGTGATCTGGATGATTTTGACAAACGTTGCGTAGGGCACTTTGCCAATGAAGTGCACCCGATTGAGATCTGAGCCGAGTTTTTCTTTGACTTCGTTGAGAAAAATCTCTTGCCAGGTCTGGCCCTTTGGGGCGGATGCACCATAGCTTGTTTGATTGCCGCCCACGATGACAACCTGAGCGTTGGGGCGCGCTTTTAGAATTTCGGGCAGTGCGCGCATGAGGCTGTGGTAACCGCGGTAGGGTTCGAGGTTGCGACAGATAAACGTCAGGACTTCTTGCCCTGCAGCTAGCTGAATGTTTTGACCTGCTTGAGTCTGGAGCTCGACGACGGCTTGATCGTTGGGACAGACAAGATCGGTATCGATGCCATCGAAAATCACTTTGACCTTGTCTTGATAATTGCGTGGCAAGACGCTGCGCTGCCATTGCGTGGGGCAGAGACCTGCATCCATGGCATCAAGCGCTAAGAGATTGTTGGCGTTTTTGACGCGCAAACGCATGTCGTGCACGAGGTTTGGCTGCTGAAACTCAGGGTCAAAGTAGGTGTCACCCTTGTCTTTGCCGTAATGGAATTCCAAATAATTTAGCAGCTTGGCCTTAGGAAAGACCTCCTGACTGAACAATGTTTCGCCCCAGCCTGGATGACCGACAACGAGGTCTGGTTCAAAACCCGATTGCTTTAGCTTGAACATTTCACGCGCGCAGGCTTCTGCGCGGATTACCTTTGTTTCAAACTCTTGTGCAAAGGGATGAATGCCAGGGGTGTTGCCCTTTTGGAGCTGGTAGTTTGTCAGTCCCACACCCGTTGAAGGCGAGCCCGTCACGCCAAGTGCACGCACCTCATGACCGCGCGCTGCAAGGGTGGGTGCCAAGTGCTTAAACTGGCCAGGGAAATTCTGATGAATAAAGAGAAATTTCATTAAAAATCAGAAGGTTAAAGGTTTGCATTCTAGAGAGTGTAGGGATTTTTTGATTTATCAGTATCACACAAATGTGAGAGCTTTTAACATTCACTTGGGCATAACACTGCATTTGTGGGGACTTCGGTCTTTAAGGACTATTGCCAAATAATTAATCAACTTATATGATGCGGTTTTTTAAGCAACGGACAGGAGTTGCGCAAGCGACTTCTGCTTGACGATGGCCACAATCTCAGCTGCACCACCTGTTACTTGGAACAACATCAAGATTGAATATGTCGGCGAGACATATTTTGATTATGCGCTCGATGGTAAAGATCAAAACGCGCTAATTAAACTGACGAACGTTGGGTCAACGACGGTCAATAATCTCTACTATCAGGTCGCTATTAATGGGTTGGGTGACTACCCTACACCGGTGGGTGATGGTGGTTTTGCGGTCTTTCCCAATGGTGGCAGTATTGATCTTGCCCCAGGTCAAAGTTATGTCGCTCAAAACTGGCTCTCTGGCATTTATGAGGAACGTTTTAACAATACGCCTCCTGCCTCTGGCGCGTCTAAGGTTTACACCTTTGATTTTTTAATCGCGACGGATAATCAAGTATTTAGAGCTGCTAATCCTTTGGCTGACAGCACAGTAGCTGTCAAACTCACGCAGAATATTGAGTTTGAAAATATCTCCTATGCCTCGGGCTTAACAGGTCCGATGTCCATTAGCGGAACCCTCAGTAACACGCTACTCGCGACCAATAATTTAACGGTTGAAATTGGTACTCCTTACAGCAGCTGGTATCGGTTAACGGTTAATCAAACCGGTGACACGGCTAGTTTTAGCGGCAACGTGCCGGAGAGAGACGACTGGATCATTCGTATTTCTGGCCAAGGCATCAAGAGTGAAACGATTCTAGCGAGCGAAATCAATGCGCAATCTACGCAGCTCGCTGTTGCCCTAGAAGCTGCACTGAGCGTGATGACAGGCTATAGCGTCTTGAAGACCGATGATGCACCTACAGGATTTTGGAAAGGTGAGGTCAGCGAGTCTGAGCAAACATTCGTTCTCATTCCTGGACAAGAGAACTGGGCGGGTATAGGCAACACCGAGCTAAGTAATCAATATCGTCAGGCAAGTGAAATCCGCAAATACGATTTTAACGGTAATTTGTTGTGGCGTTATTTGCCAAAATGGGAGACCTGGGGCGGAGATATGACGGCTGATGGCAGTGCCGTGGTGTATCTCGTGAATTCCGCTGTGACATCGTTTGGCGCAAGACCTAATTTTGAAATCGGAGTGCTAGATGGTCGAACAGGTGCTTTACGGTGGTCTGTTACCGACAGTAGTCGTAGCAGTATTCCATATATTGGTGGAGCAGAGGCAGCGATAAGTGATAGTGGACTGTATGTTGCATCGGGTTCTGATACGGGTGCGTTGGGTTTAATGAATGCTGCGACTGGAGCCGAAATCTGGTCGCATGCGAGAAACACATATGGACAGGTTCGTAAGCTTGTTTTCTATGATGATTTTCTCTATGTCGGGACCGGTGATGGTTTTTTATACAAATTAAATGTCGCCGATGGTTCTCAAGTCTGGAAAACGTATGTTGGGGGCTGGCCTTTTGTAAACGGTCTTGATATCAGTAATGACGGACGTTTGATCTCAGTTGGAACAAAGTCCAAGGACACGTCTCTGGTGAGAGCTGATACGGGTGAGGTATTGTGGTCACATATGACAGGTTCGCTTGATGCCGTGATCTCTCCGAACAACCAGTATGTCGCAAATTTTTATGGAGATATATTTAGCTCAGAGACAGGTGAGCTCGTGGGTCAGACCAATACGAGCGCGACTGTTCACTTTAGCGCTGATAGCAAGTATGTCATCCAAGTGGATCGAGGTTGGATTAATGTCAGCGATCTCACAGGTAAAATAATCGGCCGTTATGAAGATAAGACGGATACCGAGTACGGCGGTGGTGAGCAGGCGCAATGGACCTACCAGTCCGCGGATGGTAGTCGAATGATTGTCGCGAGTCGAGACATGGACACTCCCGGTGAGCGTGCGCTGACGATTTGGAAATTTGATCCAACCGCAGTCAGCACAGTCAACACCGGTGTATCTTCTGAGTCTGGCGGAGGCAATTCAAGACCGACACGATCTCCAGTGGTAGGTACTACAACGGATGATCGTTTCAACGCAACAAATGATAACGATATCGTTGACGGTGCGGGAGGCGCCAATACATTTGTGTATGCGTTGCCTTTATCGGCTGTGACAAGTTTTGATTTCACGGCGGATGGCTTGGGTGTTGTGCTCTCAGGCTCTAGCGGTCGGGATAGTCTGACGAATATTCAGCAGATTGAGTTTTCAGATAAGACACTGACACCCTATGCGCTCAGATCATTGTTTACACCCACGACAGGGTTCTCGGTGATACAAAACAATGTGCCGACGACGGTGATGCCGACTTTTTTCACGGGGGCTGAATCGCTGAACCTTAACTATCAGATGATCGATACGAATCCCGGCGCGATCATTGGCGGTTCCACTTTGAATGACTTTATTGTGCTTCAAGGTGGTGGTAATAAAGCGGTCGATGGAGGTCTGGGCAACGACGTGATTGACGGGGGGGTTGGATCGACCTTTGTATCTGGTGGTGGTGGCAGTAATACTTTCTTTTTAGATGGTCGCGCTGCGGGTGTGTCTTGGTCGACAATCAGAGACTTTCAGTTTGGCCAAGACAATGCAACGATTTGGGGCTGGAAACAAGGCGTGAGTCGCGTTGCTGCGTTTGAAGCCAATGGTGGTGCGGCTGGATATTCTGGTTTAACGCTACATTTTGAAAACTTGCTGCCGGATGGATCGGGCGCAGACGCAAGGAACGCTAACTTTAACTCGATCACCTTGACGGGCAAGACGTTACAGGATTTGGGCGCCAGTTCTGTTACTGAACTCAATCAACAAATTGCCTCGGGCTCTAATAGTCATTTCCTCGTGGGTCAGACGAATGATGCCTATGGCGAGCATGGATATCTTTTCATTAGTTAGTCATTGTCATTTTTGCGAGTAATTGCGAGTAATTGCGAGTATTTACGCTTTTTAGCTGTTTTTGAAGAATCTAGTAGTTTAAAAATACCTGCGCCACTAGTATCCTGTTGATAAGGTGGCGCTTTTTCATATCTCGCCACGGACACTGCTCCGGATGGCTGATTCATCCGGGAAGATTAATCATAAAAACCGGTACTCAATCATGGCCATTCTTGACGCACCCACCTATGCTTTCGATCAACGGTTGTTTAATTTGTACAACCCGGCTTTTCCGGGCTTTACGGGTGACGTCCAAGCCAAGTGGGTGGGGAAAGTGACAGAACTCAATACTCAAATCGCAAACAACTCAAATAGTCACTTTATGGTAGGCCAGACGGTCGATGCGTATGGCGAACATGGCTATCTGTTTATTAGCTAGTTTGCTTAACCGCCGTATTGTTTGCCTAGCCACTTGCGATACTCACCACTCGTGACACCCTCAACCCATTGAGGGTGATCCAAATACCACTGAACGGTTTTCTCGATACCAGTTTCGAAGGTTTCCTCAGGCTTCCAGCCAAGCTCGCGCTCGATCTTGCGGGCATCAATGGCGTAGCGACGGTCGTGTCCTGGGCGATCTTTGATATAAGTGATCTGTTCGGCATAAGGCTTGCCATCGGCGCGAGGACGTAGCTGATCAAGTCGAGCACAGATGGTTTTGACGACATCGATATTGGCTTTTTCATTCCAGCCACCGACGTTATAGGTTTCGCCCACACGCCCTGACTCGAGGACGCGAGCGATGGCGGTGCAGTGGTCTTTGACGAACAACCAATCGCGCACTTGCTGACCATCACCATAAATCGGCAGAGGTTTGCCATTGAGTGCGTTCAGGATCACAAGTGGGATGAGCTTTTCAGGGAAATGAAACGGACCGTAGTTATTGCTGCAATTCGTCGTTAATACCGGCAGGCCATAGGTATGGTGCCAGGAACGCACCAGGTGATCAGACGATGCTTTGCTCGCAGCGTAAGGGCTGTTTGGCTCGAAAGGATTGGTCTCTGCAAAAGGCGGATCCTCGGCAGACAAGGTGCCATAGACCTCGTCGGTGGACACGTGCAAAAAGCGAAAGGCTTGTTTCTCTGTCTCTGGGAGCGATGACCAATAGGCACGCACCGACTCGAGGAGATTAAACGTCCCAACGACGTTAGTCTGGATAAAATCGCCCGGTCCATGGATCGAGCGATCGACATGCGACTCGGCGGCAAAATTAAGTACGGCGCGAGGCTTGTATTTAGCTAAGAGGGCGTCGACTGTTGCCCGGTCGCCAATATCACCTTGCACAAAAGTATGACGCGCATCTCCGGCGAGCGCTGACAAATTATCTAGGTTACCCGCGTAGGTGAGCTTATCCAGATTGATGACGGGCTCGTCATGGCTCTCAAGCCAGGTGTGAACGAAATTACTGCCGATAAAGCCGGCGCAGCCAGTGACGAGAATCATAATGGATGACTTTTTTGAGAAGGAGTATGTGAAAGGGCCAAGAGCCACGCAATTAAAACTGCATAAAAGCTTAGCATTCTCATGCTTCGAAACATAGCCTCTGTTAAGCCAAAGGCGACAAAGCCAGCACAAACCGCAAGACCCATTGCAGCAGCGACTCTGACCTCTTGAGGAAAGCGGGTCTGCAGCCTCCAAGCAAACATCACTGCTGGCACGCAGTACATCAATAGAAAGGCAATCAAACCCATCAAACCATAATTGGCCAAGGCAAAAAAGAAATCATTATGGGGTTCGCCAAAGTTTTTTGAGGTGTACTCGGACACAATACCTTTTTTGTACAGTTCTTCGAGCTTTTCTTCATAATTAGAAGCACCCGCGTTGGCTAGTAGCGGATTCGCTTTGAACATATGCCAAGAGGCCCGCCAAAGCTGAATGCGGATACATACCGAGGTGTCTGCGATGGGATTGATAGTGCGGCACTCCACATACTCTTTGACTCCGAGATTGGCTCGGCCCAGTAGCGAAGGATTGGCGAAAAAGGCTCCAACTGCGAGGGCAACTGCAACAATCCCCGCGAGCACTAAGCGCCATCCGCTGATGAATCGACCAATCAGAATCAGGCAAATAAATATAAAAAATGGCATTGCAACCCAACTGCTACGGGTGTCGGCAATGATGACGCCAAACATTCCGACCATCACGATGATGAGTTTGAGGAGCTGTTCGGTCTTTTTAAAACGCGAAAGCTGCCATCCAAGCGAAAACAACACCAAAATCGTCAGAAGCAGCAGGATGTTACAAAAGCCGACCGTTGTGTACTGATCCATGTCTGGACGAGACAGGTGTGGCCAGCTTGACCAAACAAGGTTGCCGGTGCCGCCAAGGACACCCGCCATCAAACCCCAGATACTTTGCCTGAGCCAAACGGGGTTGAGTGTGAGGCATGCGGCCAGTATCAATAATGTCCCGACAAACACGCGGATTGCGCGTTCTGCATCCCCACCTAAAAATTCGTGGGACCACAGCATCGACATGCACACTGTGAGGGGCATGACGAGTAGGGAGAAAAATAAAACCTTGTAGGGGCGAAGAGCGTTGATGGCAGCACTCATGTCCCTATGTTGCAAGAGACAGATCACAAAGCTAGTAATGATCAACGCCCAAAAGTTCGCGCTGCCACCGCGTAACTCGGTCATCATGGTGATGGGGAGAAAGCCGATCAGAAAGCAGATAAAGATGCCGCTCAAGCGGGTTGTCTGGCTGTGATGAGGGTGGAGTGAGAGAGGCGCTAGGGCCATATTTTTCTTTGGGTCATGACAACGAGTGGTGTATTTGAATTTTAACTGATTGAACATCGCCGTATTAAGCATCAAAAAAACCATACGCCTCTGTGCTCAAAATTTAGATGTGACATTTGGCTCGATATTGCGGTGGAGTTATTGTAAGATGTCCAACATCTAAAAATCGCAAGCAAAAAAGCAATTAATTTTGCCACCAAGTTTGCACATAAGACTACCCCGGAGACCTCAATGCCCAAGCTACCCCTTACCCGTTTCACGGTCCTTGACCTCACGCGCGTGCGCTCAGGCCCCG
>Ga0247836_1002996_pt1 | contig 23312 bp, 23 predicted proteins | sample LaCruzMarch2015__4_FD_187116 | JGI IMG/M metagenome (GOLD analysis project Ga0247836, IMG submission 187116) | Freshwater microbial communities from meromictic Lake La Cruz, Castile-La Mancha, Spain - LaCruzMarch2015_14m | ecosystem: Environmental > Aquatic > Freshwater > Lake | place: Spain... | reverse complement strand
CCATGTTGTAAATCCATCCATGAATCGCGACTTTGCCGGCCGCAAGACCATCGCTGACGGCCGGGTACGTCTTCAGGTTGTCGAGTTGGAATTGCACATGCGCCTTGATCGTCTCCATCATGCGCTCCTCTTCAGGAACACGGGCTGCCCGGATTAGATTATGAGCTGGCCGCGTGTACTCGACCCAACGGCCCAGATGCGCCTCGCGATCGGGCGGGATCGGCTCGCTCAGTGCGTGAATTCCCCCGCAGCCCGTGTGACCACAGATGACGATGTCGTCAATTCCCAAATGGGCGAGCGCATATTCAATCGCCCCGCCAACGGAATCATCATCCGAGCCATGCGGCGGCACACAGTTGGCGATATTGCGGATTTCAAACAGTTCGCCCGGTTCCGCCGACGTGATCTGCGAGGGGATGACGCGGCTGTCGCAGCAGCCGATCCACATCAGGCGCGGGCGCTGCTTCTTAGCGGCCAGCCCGATGAAGAACGCCTTGTCTTTCTCAAACTTCTCGCGAAACTGCTGATAGCCCTCGGCGGCATCCTTCAGATCGTCGTTGTTGGCTTGCGACGGATCAACGGGTCCAGATGTCATGATGAGGCCTCGGTTGCTGTTGCCGACGTATTTGTAGCCGCCACGTATGACATCTTCTGCATGCGCGACCAACTTGTCTACCGCTGCGTTGGGCCGGCAAAAGCCTCGCGCACGGCCGCAGGAATGCGCAGCGGCTTGCCGGAAATGGCGACCAGAACCACGACAACCTCGGCTTCGAAAACCCGGCGGCCATCGCAACTGACCGCTTGCAAAAGCGTCACGCTAGCCCCGCCCAGTTCCTTCACCCGCGTCTCGACTTCGAGAACATCGTCCATGCGCGAGGGCCGGAGAAAATCGCACGTCATGCGGCGCACCACAAAAGCGGCCGGCTCGACACTCGCCAAACCATCGATCATGCGGCGGCTGTCAGTGCCGAGCAGCCGCAGGAAATCCGTGCGGCCGCGTTCGCACCAGCGAATATAACTGGCGTGATAGGTGATGCCGCCGGCATCGGTATCTTCGAAATAAACCCGCACGGGCAGCACGTGGCGGCGGCCGTCTGCAGCTTCGATGAGACGGCCTGCAAGATCAGGCCAACTTTTGCCGCTCATGCGCCCGCTCCACCCCCCAGTTCAATCACAACGATTTCTGGCGGTGAACCAAACCGGAGTGGCACACTGCTACAGCCAAGCCCACCGGAGACGATGAGATGGCGGTTGTCTTCAACGATATGACCGTAAACATAGCGCGATCCGAATTTCGACGGCACAATTGGTGCATATCCGGCCAGGCGAATCTGGCCGCCGTGAGTATGGCCTGAAATGGTCAATGCCACGCGCTCGGGTATCTGAGGAAAAATATCGGGTTCGTGGGCCATCAAGATGACCGGGGCCTCATCCGTGATCTTTGCCAGCGTACCGGAGAGATCATCCACACCCTCAAAGCCCACCTTACCGCCGCGTACGAACGCCAGATATTTTTCGCGCCTGGGCCAGAACGCCCATTGATCTCCCAGCCCTGCAATCCAGAACGCCAGCCCGTCTTTCTCTAACCGGATGACATCATTTTCGTAAACGGGAATCCGAGCGTTGCGCAACGCCAGCGCAGACAAGACAGGCCCCGCGCGGCGATCCTGTACGGCGTACTCTTCCCACCAGTCGTGATTGCCAAGTACAGCGTGAACTCCCAATGGCGCTTTGAGTTGTGCCAATTCGGCCGCCCATTCGTCATGCGCGATGTGCTTCGAGTAGACGCTCATGCGGCGGCCAGCGATGAAGTCGCCAAGGAGCAGAATGGCATCTACGTTGAGAGCATTCGTGCGCGCGACAATCTGACGGATGCGAGCAAGACTCATCCACGGATCGCAAGCATGGATATCGGCAACGATGGCAAGTTTCAGCTTCAAGGCGTGTGGCCACTGCGGCAGCGTCAACTGATAGCGGGTAACATTCAACCGCCAAGCCTCTGCCACGGCATAACCGCCCATTCCGATACCCGCAGCCGAGACTGCAAGGAGGCCCTTCAGAACTGTGCGGCGTGTGATCAAAGTCTATCCCCCGAGAACGACACGGCTGGCCTAGCCAGTCGGAGCAGCGTCATCTTCCTCGCCCTCAAACAATGGCAATTCTGGGCCGGCGCTCGCTCGCGATGGGCCGGAAAGGCCGAGATGACGATAGGCTTTGAGGGTCAAAACACGCCCGCGCGGCGTGCGGCTGACAAATCCCTGCTGTAGCAAAAACGGTTCGACAATTTCTTCGAGAGCATCTCGCGGCTCAGACAGGGCCGCCGCCATCGTTTCGATGCCGACAGGGCCACCGTCATAGTTCTTCGCAATGCAGTTGAGATAACGGTGGTCGAGCGCGTCGAGACCCTCATTGTCGACTTCCAGCATCCGCAGCGCCTTGTCGGCTACACTCGCGTTGATGACCGGGGCTTCGGCTACCGCCGCGAAATCGCGCACACGACGCAACAGACGGCCAGCGATGCGCGGCGTCCCGCGAGACCTGCGGGCAATTTCGTGTGCCCCATCCGGCGAAATCGGCGCATTCAACACACGGGCGCCGCGCGTGACGACCAGTTCGAGTTCTTCGACCGTATAAAAATTCAACCGAATGGGAATGCCAAAGCGGTCGCGCAGCGGTGTTGTTAAAAGACCCGCGCGTGTCGTTGCTCCAACAAGCGTGAATTTTGCTAGATCGATGCGCACCGAGCGCGCGGCTGGCCCTTCGCCGATGATGAGATCGAGCTGATAGTCTTCCATCGCCGGATAAAGAATTTCTTCGACAGCCGGGCTCAAGCGATGAATTTCATCGATGAACAGCACGTCGCGGTCTTCCAGATTGGTGAGCAGCGCTGCCAAATCGCCGGCCTTCGAGATCACCGGGCCGGACGTGGCGCGAAACCCGACGCCCAATTCTTTGGCCATGATTTGCGCGAGTGTTGTTTTGCCTAAGCCTGGGGGGCCTGCGAACAACACGTGATCGAGCGCGTCGCCGCGAGATTTCGCCGCTTGTACAAAAACGCGCAGATTGGCACGCGCCTGCTCCTGGCCGATGAACTCCGACAGCGATTGCGGCCGAATGGTCGCCTCGAAGACGTCAGGTTCACTTCTCTGGGATGTCACCAAGCGATCGGTCATGGCAGTCCCACCGCAGGCACATGCGCCGGCAATATTCCCACCGCGCCCAGCAAGCGCCGGCAGACGAACGCTGAGAACACCGCTGGCACCACCAGCATGACAAAAGCGCTCAAGATGCCGCCGGGAAAATCTTGCGCTATGAGCGAAAACACCACGGCAAACAGCAACGCTGCGGCAACAGACGTCAGGATGGCCTCGCTCATGCTGACGGTTCCTTGCTGGTAAATCCGCCAGCCCAGCCACAGACAGGATAAGGCCGCTGGCACGATACCGTAGACATAGCTAAAAGCCGCCAAAAAGAATGTCAGACTGATACCGCCCGCAAGCGCTTGCTGCGGATTTTCAATTATCATGGCGCGCTGAACTCCATCGGCCATGCTTGCGGCGGCAAAAAACGCACTCAACACCAGCGACCCTGCGGGCGGGGCTGCGACAACGACTACAGCGGCAGACGTCAAGGCGCGGCCGAGGTGCCTGCGCGAGCCAGCACCGCGAGCTGCACCAGCCCCGGCTTGACCGCTTTCCCCAGACACCTGTGTGGTCTCGTTCATGTGTCCGCCACCTACGATGCGATTGGCTGCGCTGCCATCAGCTGCCGTCTCACGCCGCCTGATAGGTTTGCTTGAATGAGTTCGCGCGTTATTTCAACCCGCAATGTTCTTTATTTGTTTTCGCATCCGTCTTGCGGGGCCGCAATCATCTGCCCCGAGCCGTTCTCCGCTTGTCAGCGGCCAGACCGCCAAAGCCCGGCTACACTCCGGCGCGTTTGATCGCTTGAACGGCAGCATCCATGGCCTGAAGGAAATTCGAGCGGTCGGCACGGGTGAAGCTGGCATTATAGCCTTTGCTTTCGCCGGTTTCGCGTAAGTGAGCCGACAGATCGCGCATCGCCAAAGCCATCCCGATACCGGCTTCGTTGAAGGCTTTGCCCGTGGGCCCGACGACATGCGCACCCGCCTTGAGGCAGCGTGAAGCCAGTGGAATATCTGCAGTGACAGCGATATCGCCGCGCCCGATATGTTCCGCAATCCAGTCGTCTGCTGCATCTGGACCGTCTTGAACAATCACCCGGCGCACAAGTTCGCTCTCAGGCAGGCGCATATAACTGTTGGAGACGAAGTGGATAACGGCCCGGCAGCGCTCCGCCACTTTTACCGCCTCGTCCTTCACAGGACAGGCATCTGCATCGACAAAGATTTGCATGTGACGTTAGTTTCCTGCCCGCACCTTCGCCGCGCGTTTGATCTGCCGGCCGAGAACAAGAACCGCGCCCGCACCCAACACTGCAGCGCCAGCATGCGCCATCACGTGCGACGCGACAGCATCGTTGAATGCGCTGAGGGTTTCAGGATCATTGGCACTGACATCAATCGGCATCACCGGCCAGCCGAGCCAGCAACGATACGCGAGTGCCACGCACCAAATGGCAGTTGCGATGAACCACACGCGCACTGTCAGGAGATAACGGATTGGCTTCCTCCATCCAGTGAGTCGCCATCCGGCCCGTCAGAAGGCCATGGGAAAAACGAGATGAGACGGAGAGGCAAACGCGTCAATCGGTTTCGTCGAAGGCTTGTCCGATAACCCAGATTGCACCAACCGATGCAAACACGGTCAACACCAGTCCTAAAGCCCAAAGCATGTGCGAGTTCCTTTGAGAGCCCGTGTGCGCTGCCAAGAGCCGTCTGAGCGGCAGGGCAGGAGCAGGCTGCAAATCTGAGAGACACGCTACTACTCTGCGATTGTTATACTGATTTGACAGTTTTCCCCAGAAAAAAATTTTGAGCGCGTGACAAATGGCGTCGAACGCATGCGGAGCAAAATGTGTGCACCTCAAAGAACGAACCGCGGGAAAGGCTCGCCGTAGCGGGACGCGGCGAGACCTTTCACAACACGGCTCCATCAGTCGGTCTCATCGAAGGCTTGGCCGATAGCCCAGACAGCACCAATCGACGCAGAAACGGTAACAATCAAACCGAGTGCCGATAGCATGTGAGGGATCCCGCGTTCGCCTCAGGAGACCTGAGCACACGCAACGTGCGGCTCGGAGCGCCTCGCTGCAAGTCCAAAGAATCAGCAATTTATGCCTGTTTGTTGCGCTGTGGAATGCTTCATTCCAGGACGGTGCCGTTACCGCGACAATTCCTTCAAGCCACGGCGTATGAGCTTTGCCGTATCGGCATCGACGCCCATCTCTTTCATGGCGACCGCAACAGCGGCGGCCGCTTGCGAGGGATTGTAGCCAAGATTGTTCAAGGCCGAGATCGCTTCAGCCGCTGCATTGCCGACAGGAGGCCCCATGGCAACGCCGCCCGCAGTTGCGGCTGGAACATTGAGACCTGCAACCGACAACGCCGGTGCCTTGTCTTTCAATTCCATCGTGATCCGCTGCGCCAGCTTCTTGCCAACGCCCGGCGCCTGCTCAACCACAGCGACGTTCTGCAACGCAATCGCGTTGGCGAGTTCTTGCGTGCTCATCACGCCGAGAATCGCAAGCGCCACCTTCGAGCCAACGCCTTGAATGGTCTGCAGCGTGCGAAACCAGCTGCGCTCGACTTCGCTTTGGAAGCCGTAAAGCCGTATCGCATCTTCGCGCACGTGCGTATCGATGGTGAGAGTCACCTCGTCGCCGAGCTTGAAATTGCGCAGCGTGCGCGACGACATTTGCACTTCGTACCCGACACCGTTGACGTCGATGATGGCGTGGCTTTCGCCAATGGCATCCACCTTGCCGCGCAGTTTGCCAATCATGATGCGGCCTCGCGGAGCGCACGCAATGCCGCCGCCTGCGGGGTCGAGCGGTGATTTGCGTGACAGATGGCAATCGCCAAGGCATCGGCCTCGTCGGCGCTATCAAATTTGGCCTTGGGAAGCAGGAAGCCAATCATGGCCTGCACCTGAAGTTTCTCTGCGTGGCCGGCACCCACGACTGTTTTCTTGATGAGATTGGCTGGATACTCAGCCACCCTGAGCCCTTTCATGGCAGGGGCCAAAAGTGCCATGCCGCGCGCTTGGCCCAGCTTCAATGTCGAGCGCGGGTTTTCGTTGACGAACGTTTCTTCCACCGCCGCCTCATGGGGCTTGAAACTTGAAATCACACTCGTCAGCCCCTCGAACAGTTCGCGCAGCCGATAGGCCAAGTCTTCATCGTTCGTCGACGTGATGCACCCAGAGCCAACGTAAACCAGCCGCACACCATCGCTTTCAACGACGCCCCAGCCGGTGCGCCGGAGCCCAGGGTCGATACCGATGATGCGTGATGGCGTGTTCCTCATGGGCCAGACGCATAGCACAAACATGATGATTCGCCGCTGATCTCGTCTGGCTTCAGCCGCCCTTGAGGCGCTGTGCATTTCGCGCCAAATCGAGCCCTTTGACAGATTCAAAACCGCGCGCACCGGTAAAAATCGCCTCGTTGAGATTCGCCCCTGCCACGTTCATGCCTGTCACTGTGGCGCCGGAAAAATCGGCTTGCGACAACTCACAACCGGAAAGATCGGCGCCGGAAAGATCGGCGCCGTTGAATCGGCAAAACGTGAGAGCTGCGGCGTTAAAGTGTGTTCCAGTCAAATTGCTTTCGCCGAACTTCGCCCCGATGAGCGAAACAGCCCCTCCGCCGCTGCCAAACACAGCCGCACTCAGATCAGCCCAGCGAAAGTCACAGTAGTCGAGGTAGCCACTCAACTGGGCGCGGGCCATGCGCGCGCCGGCAAAGCGCGCCGCCTCCGAGTGGTGACGCTCCAGCGTCGTGAACATCGTCAAGCTCATCAGGCTGGCGGCTTCGAGATTGCTGCTGGAGAATTCAGCGCGCGTGACGATGGCGCGATCGAGATGCGCGCGTCTCATGTCGCAACCGGCAAGTGCTGCATCCGTTAAATTGACGCCGAACAAATCCGCCTCAGCCAATGTCGCGCTCTTGAAGTCAACACCGGTCAAATCGAATCCGCCGAGCGCCGCGCCGGAAAGATCGACCGGCCAGCCATGCCGGGCGCGATGCAGCAACTTGATGATCTGGCGCGGCGCGGGGGCGGCCTGTGCGGGCAGCAGCGGAGAGGCCGTGGCGGCGAGACACAGTCCGGCCGCCATCAACCAGCGCCGATTCACTTCAGCGGCCATAACCGGCGGCACCTTCACGGGGCTACTTCGCGACCACATGCGCTGCATTCAGGGCTTGCGCCAAGCCTTTGATGGTCTCAACGCCTTTTGCACCCGTGAACTTGGCGTCTTCAAGGTTCGCACCGGTCACATCCATGCCGGAGACATCGGCGTTGGAGAAATCGGTCTTGGCGAGATCCGCCTCGCGGAAGTTGGTATCGCGCGCGACCGCATTGATGAAGCGAGCATGTGTCAGTTGGCTGCCGGCGAGATTGGCCCCGGTGAGTGTTGCATCGGAGAAGTTGGCGCCCACCAGCCGCACGCGCGAGGCGAGCAATCCTTCGCTGTGCGCATCCTGCAATCCGAACAGGGCTCCTGTCAGATCACAGCCGCTGAAGTCGGTGCCGTCCATCCACCCGCTGAGCGTTGTGTTGCGCATCTTGGCGCCCATGAACTTCGGCGCCTCGCGCGGATCGCGCTCTAACGTCGTGAAAATGGTAAGCCGCAACAGGCTGACGCCATCGAGATTGGCGCCGGAGAAATCGGCTTTCGCGACATTGGCCCGGTCGAGGCGAGCCCCCTTCAGATCCGTGCCCTTGAGATTGGCGCCAGAAAGATCAGCGCCATAGAGATTGCTCCCTGCAAGGAGAGCGGATTTGAAATCAATTCCGGCGAGGTCGAGTTCGCGCAGGTCACGGCCATTGAGATTGACAGGCTCGCCGGCCTTGGACTTGAAAAGTGCCTGGGTGACCTGGCCCGCCGTCATATCGGCCGCTTGGGCTTCACGCCCCCCTAGTGCCCCACAAGCCAGCGCGCACATCAGGCACCAGGCTAACGCCGCACGCCTGATTGAAATTCGCTTGTATGAAGTCATGCTCGTCTCCAACGACCATCCCGCATGTCAACAGTCTAGCACAAGTCTTTGAGGGGCGGATAAAACCACCAACCGGCGCTGGACGAAGCGGGCCGGGGCTTCCACGGAGCGCGACTAGGCGGCCGCAGCCCCGTCAATCAGCAGCTTGTAGTTGATGCTGTCGAGCAAAGCTTCGAAACTGGCGTCGATGATGTTCGGCGACACACCGACTGTCACCCAGCGCTTGCCCGTCGCCTCGTCATGCGACTCGACCAGAACGCGCGTCACGGCCTCGGTGCCGCCTGTCAGAATGCGGACCTTGTAGTCGACGAGTTCGATCGAATCGATATGCTTCTGATAGCGGCCGAGATCGCGGCGCAGCGCCTGATCGAGCGCGTTCACCGGGCCGTTGCCCTTGCCCGTCGACGTCAACGGCTGTTCGTCGCCGCTGACAAATACCTTCACCGTGGCTTCGGATATCGTGGTTAGCAGTCCTTGGTCGTTGCGGCGGCGTTCAACATTCACGCGGAAACTATCGACAGAGAAATACTGCGGCACACTGCCAAGTTTGCGCCGCGCCAGCAGTTCGAACGAGGCTTCGGCCGCCTCGTACGAATAGCCCGCTTCCTCGCGCGCCTTGACTTCATCGAGCAGCCCAGCGACGCGCGGATCGTCCTTGTCGAAGACAAGCCCAATGCGTTCGAGCGATGCCATGACGCCGGACTTTCCGGCCTGCTTGGACACCAGAAGCCGCCGCTCGTTGCCGACGGCCTCGGGCCGGACGTGTTCGTACGTCTCGGGCTCTTTCAGGATCGCCGAGGCATGAATACCAGCTTTTGTGGCGAATGCGCTCTCGCCCACATAGGCGGCGTGACGGTTCGGCGCGCGGTTCAACACATCGTCCAGCACGCGGCTGGCATGCGTTAGCGTGCACAGACGCTCGGGGGTGACGCGCGTGGTGAAATGATCTGCGAACTCGCTCTTCAACAGCAGCGTCGGGATGATCGACGCCAAGTTGGCGTTGCCACAGCGCTCTCCTAGGCCGTTGAGCGTGCCCTGAATCTGGCGGCATCCGGCGCGTACGGCCATCAAGGAGTTGGCGACGGCGTTCTCGGTATCGTTGTGGGTGTGAATGCCGAGGTGACTGCCCGGAACGGTGTTGACCACATCCAGAACGATCCGCTCGATTTCATGCGGCAGCGTGCCGCCGTTGGTATCGCACAATACCACCCAGCGTGCGCCAGCTTCGTGCGCAGTGCGGGCAACACTCAAGGCATAATCGCGGTTGCCCTTGTATCCGTCGAAAAAGTGCTCGCAATCAAGCATCGCCTGACGGCCAGACGCGACGACGGCCTTAATGCTGTCTGCAATGCTGGCGAGATTTTCTTCGTTGCTGATGCCGAGCGCCACGCGCACATGATAGTCCCAGGCTTTGGCAACGAGACAGATGCTATCGGCTTTTGATTGCAAAACGGCTTGCAGGCCCGGATCGTTCGAGACCGAGCGGCCAGCGCGTTTCGTCATACCGAAGGCCGTGAAGCGGGCCGAATTGAATTCGGGACGCTGCGAAAAGAACTCCGTATCGGTAGCATTGGCGCCGGGAAAACCGCCTTCGATATAGTCGAGGCCGAGCGCATCGAGCACGCTGGCGATGCGGCGCTTGTCTTGCAAAGAAAAGTCGACACCAGTCGTCTGCGCACCATCGCGCAGCGTGGTGTCGTAGAGGTAAAGCCGGTCCTTGGTGGCAGCGGTCTCAGTCATTGGGGAAACGTCAAACTTTCTGGCGAACGCGGCAAACGCCGCGTCTCAACAACCGGCGGGCATCAATCCCAGCGATTTTGGAAAACTTCAAGCCCTATATATAGCATTATACGGTCGCTGTGCAGCGCTCTCCACCGTCCGTTAAGTTACCAGAGCCCGCGGCACACGCGCCACAGCTTACGCTTTAAACGTCTTCACCATAGTCGTCGTCGCCAATAATTCATCCTCAAGATTGACCATCGTGCGCCGGGTCGCCTCGTAGCCGCGCTCTTCGAAGAACATCTGCGCCGTCTCGCTCGACTCGACAGTCAGTGACTTAGCGCCGCGCGATTTTGCAATTTTCTCAAGTGCGTCAGCGAGCGCCGTGCCAATTCCCTGACCAGCAAAATCGGGATGCACGTAAAGCATATCGATAACGGTATTGTCCTTGAGAGCGGCAAAACCCAGGTGCTCGCCTTCGGCTTCGACAACCAGCGTCACTTGCTCTGCCAGGCGCGCGGCGAATTCGTCGCCATCTTCGGCCATGGACACCCAGGCCGCGCGCTGGTCTTCGTCATAATCGTCTTGCATCAACTCTTCGACGCTGGCCGCAAATAACTCCCGCAGGGGCACAAGGTCGGCAGGTAGATAGGGTCGTAAAGGCCATTCATCGGACATGAGGAACACTCGTGAGGCTCTTGTGAAAATAGCATGCACCGGCGGCGATCGGGTTGCCGCCGTTAGCGGGAAATCTCCCAAGCCGTCTCGATCTCTCCGGTATCGGGATTCTTCGAATCCTTCAACGCAATGCCCATGGCCGAAAGCTCATCGCGCAGCCGGTCGCTTTCCTTGAAATCCTTGCCCTTGCGTGCGGCCAGCCGCGCCGCAATCAAGCGGGCGACCTTTTCTTCATCGACGGAAACAGCCGCACGGCCGGGGTGGAGCGCGTCGTCGCTTTCATCGTTGTAGAGCCCCATGAACTGCAGCGTGGCTTTGAGTTGCGCTGCACTTTCCGCGTTACGATGAGCCGACTTTGCGAGCCCGTGCAGGATGGAAATCGCGCTCGGGGTGTTGAGATCGTCAGACAGCGCCGCGATTACGTCCTCATGCGGGGCGGGCGCCGGGCTGGTGCGGCGAAGGAACGTCAAATCGGTCAGCGTGGCACGCGCCTGCACGAGGCGGTCCACCGTCCAATCGATGGGCTGGCGGTAATGTGTGCCCAGCATGGCGAGCCGGACGACACGCCCATGCCACTGGCTGGAGCCGAACTTTGTTGTCTCGAGCAGTTCATGGATGGTGATAAAGTTGCCGAGGCTTTTCGACATTTTCTCGCCTTCGACCTGCAAGAACCCGTTGTGCATCCAGATTTTGGCCATCACCGGCGTGCCGTGCGCACAGCGCGACTGGGCGATTTCGTTCTCATGGTGAGGGAACGCCAGATCGATGCCGCCGCCGTGAATATCGAAGACGTCGCCGAGATGCTTGCCGGCCATGGCCGAACATTCGATGTGCCAACCCGGGCGTCCATCGGCGGCAATCCCGCACGGTGAGGGCCACGCCGGTTCGCCGGGCTTTGACGGCTTCCACAACACGAAATCCATAGGGCCGCGCTTATAAGGCGCCACTTCGACCCGCGCGCCGGCCTCCATTTCTTCGAGCGACCGGTTCGACAGCCGGCCATAGTCAGGCATCGAAGACACATCAAAGAGCACATGGCTGTCGGCCACGTAGGCATGCCCGTTGCCCACAAGCGTGTCACACAGGGCCACCATCTCGACAATGTGTTCGGTGGCGCGCGGCTCTACGCTCGGGGGCAGCACGCCGAGCGCTGCAATGTCCTTGTGAAATTGCGCCGCGGTGTCTTCGGTTAGCCGGCGAATGCCAAGTTCAGGCGCGAGAACGGGAAAGCGCTCGGCAGCGCGCGCGTTGATTTTGTCATCGACGTCGGTGATGTTGCGCACATAGGTGACGTGACTTTCGCCGTAGACTTGGCGCAACAGCCGGAACAGCAGATCGAAAACGATCACCGGCCGGGCGTTGCCGATGTGGGCGAAATCGTAGACAGTCGGGCCGCAGACGTACATGCGCACGTTGGTGGCATCGATGGGGGCGAAGGTTTGCTTGTCCCGAGTCAGTGTGTTGTACAGCTTCAGTACCAAAAACCTATCTCCTCGGGACACACGCTCTAGCCAACGGGAAAGAACGGCGATTGCGGATCGTGCGCCGATTGTCCGGCAATTTGAGTTCTTTAGCCGCAGCCACGCAGACCAGTGTGATCCACTGGGGGCGAGCGCTGCGCCGTATTTGCGCTCCATTGGGTTACTATGGCAGAGATGTCCGGGGATCAAGGCCGCTTGCGGCTGAGAGACGAGGGTACGGACCCTTACCCCGAAAATCGTGTTAGAGCGCCGCGTTTGGCAAACCGCCAGCACCCCGCTAAGGCCTGAAGCGCAGCCATGAGACCATCTATCCGCAAGGCTTTTGACAGAGCTTCTTCGCTTAAGGGGCCGTCGTGGGCCATCTTTGCCGCGGTTGTGATGCTGGTTGCCGTCACCCCAGCTTCATCTCAGGACTGGAATTGGCCCTGGGACGGGCAGCAGCAAAAGCCCGTTCCGAAAGAGCCCGTTTTCCAGCCGCAACAGCCCAACAACCCGTCCCAATGGGTGCCGCCCCCCGGCCCACCCGCCAGCCCACCGCCCGCTAGCCGGCCGCCACAGGGGCTGCCCCCTGGGGCCGCCGCTCAACAAGCGCCCGTGCCGTGGTCGGCAAAGTCGAACATCTGCGTTCAGCTCGAACAGCGCCTTGTTCAAGAAGGTCAGCGCGGCAGTCAATCGCGCGATCTCGTGCCCATGGTTGAAGCGGAAATCCGCCAGGTCGAGCAGCAAACCCGCGCGGCCCAGCAACAGCTCGACCGCTCGAATTGCTATGAGTATTTTCTGTTCACCAAAAGCCTCATCAGCTCAAAAAAATGCCGGGATCTTGCCGGTGCTGCCGAGCAGTCCAAGCGCCGCCTTGCCGACCTCGACGTGCAGCGCCAGCAACTGCAAGCGTCACAAGGCCGTTCCTATGCGGACGACATTGTCCGCGAACTCGCCCGCAACAACTGTCCGGGAAACTATGCCGGCCAAACCGCGCGGCGTGAGAACGGCGACACCATCTGGCAAGAGGAAAGCGGCGGCGCTGGCGGCGGACTTGGAAGCTACAACAGTGTTCCTTACGCTACCTACCGGACGCTTTGCGTGCGCCAGTGCGACGGCTATTATTTCCCGATCAGCTTCTCGACGTTGCCTAACCATTTCGAGCGTGACGCCGAGTTGTGCCAAGCAAAGTGCGCAGCGCCCGTCGATCTCTATTATTATCAGAACCCGGGCGGCGCGGTTGATCAAATGATCGGCTTTCGCACCAATGCTCCATATTCCACGCTTAAATCGGCTTTCCGCTACCGCAAGGAATACGTGGCTGGCTGCTCGTGCAAGCAAACCGAATTCATGCCCGATCCAACGGCGGTCCAGCAGACGGGGGCAACAGCCCCTGCCGCAACGCGCGCCACAAGCGGGTCTGCAACCAGCGGCTGGTCGGCCGATACCGTCGGTGCCGATGGACAGCCCCCGCCCGCTCCGCCAGCGCCGTTCTAGGCACCCGCTTAGTAGAATGGGCTGTGGCTCAGGCCTCCAAGAACCTGACGCAGTAGACCGGAGGCAGGTTGGTGGCGGCAAGCGTCCACTGATCGCCCTGGTCCTGTGTAATCCACACGTTTCCCGTGGTGCTGCCCATCGCAAGGCAGGTACCGGTCTTATCGACTTCGAACCCATGCCGGTAAACGAGGTCGTAGGCCGGGCCTTCCGGCAACCCCTTGCGCAGAACATCGAACGATTTGCCGCCATCGCGCGTGCGCGTCACCACAAGGCGGCCATCGACCGGGATGCGCTTTTGATCGCTGATGCCTGGAATGAACCACGCCGTAGCAGGATCGGCCGGATGCACGGCGACGCCAAAACCAAAAGTCGAGACGGGGTTGTCGAGCATCTCCACCCATGTCATCCCGCCATCAGTACTTTTGAAGATGCCGTTGTGATGCTGAACCCAAAGCGTGTCAGGCGCGTCACGGCACTGTACCAAGCGATGCACATCCTGGGCCATAGGATCGTACGTCAATTCCGGCGGGACATACAAAGCCCGCATGCCTTTGCCGCCGATTTCCCACGATGCGCCGCCATCGCGCGTGATCCACATCCCGCCCGTCGACACCCCAACTCTGACGACGCGCGGATCGCGCGGATCGACCGCAATTGAGTGCAACCCTGGCAGATCTGCCCCGCCCCCCATCCATTTTGGACGTGACGGATGATCCCATAGGCCGCGCATCAACTCCCACGTGGTGCCGCGATCTGCGGAACGGAACAGCCCACCAGGAATGGTGCCGCACCACAGCACACCGGGCTCGCCTGCCCCACCTCGCACCAGCTCCCAAATCCGGACCAGCGACCAGGGCAAGGGCTTGCCCCACATATCCATATCTTGGCAGTCGTCGGGCTTGGGCGGATAGGTGGGTGCCGCAATTTCTTCCCAGTTGCGCTTGGAGGCATCGCAGCGGTGAAGCTTGGCGCCGAAGTGGCCATGATCGAGTGCGGCGTAGAGGGTCTGATCGCGCGGATCATGCAGGACCATCGACACATTGTCGGCAAGGAAGTCGATTGCCTCGATGGACCAGGCGGCTCCTTTCGATCGCGCCAGAGTAAAGAGCCCTTTGCGGGTCGCAACGAGAACGCGCGCGTTCATGGTCAGCCTCCTGATAATGACTGCATCACATAAATCTGGCTATCGGGTTTGACGGCGTCGGTGAGTTTCACACGATCCGAAATGCGAACGCCATCGATAAAAATCAGCATATGTTTGCGCAGTGCGCCTTGATCGTCGAGCACATAGCCGCGCGCGCGCGGATTGATGGCAAAGGCGGCATCGAGCACGCCGCGCACGGTGCTGCCCGGCACATCTAGCGGCGGGCTTTCGACGTGGCGTTGAAGCACTGGCGCGAATACGACCCTGACCATTTCATCTCAATCTCGACGCCGCAATTTACAACCTACAAATACTTGAGGCATTCAAATCGATCGGAATTTCACGCCGCCTCGCCCTTGAGCCTGGCAAGCGTACGCGCACGGCCGATGAATGGCAGCAACGCCTTGAGTTCAGGCCCGCTTTCTTGGGCGGTCAGCGCCATGCGCAAAGGGTGGAACAGCGCCTTGCCTTTGGCGCCCGTTGCCGTTTTGACAGCCGCCGTCCAAGCACCCCAGGTGGTCTCATCCCAAGGCTCTGGTGGCAAGACTTCAGCGGCTTTAGCGGCAAATGCAGCGTCTTCGATGACAGGCGTCAGCGGCGCCGAAACGCACCTCCACCAGCCCTCCACATCGGAGAACACGGCGATGTTGCCTCGCACGGCCAACCAGAACGCTTCACCACCGCCAACGCCTAAGGCCTTTAATCGAGCGGCGACGGCGTCGTAGGGCAGCTTGTGCAGCAGTTTGGCATTGAGCCCCTTCAAGTCCTCGATGTCGAAACGGCCGGGTGCCATCGAAATTTTATCGAGCGAGAACAGTGCCACCAATTCGTCGATACTGGCGTGAGCCTCGATCGCATCCGACGTTCCAACGAGTGCAGCATGGCTCATCACGGCCATCGGCTCTAAGCCTGCCTCGCGGAACGACAGCACCGACAGCGCGCCGAGGCGCTTGGACAGTGCGTGCCCATCCGCGCCTATCAGCAAGCTATGATGGGCGAACTGGGGCGGCGTTGCCCCCATCGCCTTGAAGATGTCGATCTGCACGCCCGTATTCGTTACGTGGTCTTCGCCGCGCACGACATGCGTGATGCCAAAGTCGATGTCATCGACGACACTCGTAAACGTATAGAGATAGGTGCCGTCTTCGCGAACCAGCACGGGATCAGACAGCGAACCCGCGTCAACCGTTTGCGTGCCGCGCACCAAATCAGGCCACGTGATGGCCGTTGGCTCGGGCACCAGATCGGCCGGCTTTTTCGTGTTGGCAAGCCGGAAGCGCCAATGCGGCGCGCGGCCTTCCGCTTCCAGTTTCGCGCGCTCACCTTCTGACATCTTCAAAGCGCTGCGATCGTACACCGGCGGCTTGCCAGCCGCGTGCTGACGCTTGCGCTTGCGATCAAGTTCATCGGCGGTTTCAAAACACGGATAGAGTCTACCTGCCTTTTTCAACTGAGCGGCGGCCTCGTCGTAGCGGGCGGTCCGGTCAGACTGGCGCGCCTCGCGGCTCCACTTGAAACCCAGCCAATTGAGATCGTCGCGGATGCCTTGCGCAAACGCGTCGGTGGAGCGCTCGCGGTCGGTATCATCCAGCCGCAACATCAGTTCGCCGCCAGATTTTAACGCGAACAGGTAGTTCAACACCGCAGTGCGGATATTGCCAATGTGAATGCGCCCGGTCGGGCTTGGTGCAAAGCGTAGTTTGACGGTCATTAACGGTTCCGGTTGGCACAAATCAAAGTGCCGCCACCCTAGCGATTGAGCGCGGGAACTCAAGGGTGGGGCCGTATAACAATTGCTTGGAGACAGCTATCTCCATCTTGGTGCAAGCGCGCCAGTATGCAATAGTCCGCATGCGTAGAGTAGGCGTGCATTAGGGGGCGTTATGGACTGCGGATTCGATTCACCAGAGAAAATTGCAAAATGCATTGAAATTGCGAGACCGTGGTTCGACATCGCATCAGGACTTGCCAACCTTGCTAGCGTGGTCGGGCTGAGCATAACCACTGCACTTGTGTGGATGCTTAGTCGGTTGCGCAAGGACCTCAACAAGTGGCAAGCCGAGGTTGCTCACGAAAAAGAACTGCGTGGTTATGCTGAGCAAACAACAAAGGAAGCGCAACACAGGGCAGAACTCTCAGAGTCGGCCGCAACCCGGGACCGCGACTCTCTGGGGAAGCTGAAAGCCACGATTGACGCAAGTGAAGACGAACTTCGCAAGAAAGTTGTTTCGGTTCAAACTGAACTCGACGAAACTAATGGGCGTATTACAGCAGCACTGACTATGACGGATGGACCGGCTGCAAGGTTCTGGTCTCGACCCGTCGGTTTACGGTTAGTTGGCTATGAAAGCCTGTTGGCCGCAAGCATTCCGATACTGCTGTTTGGCAACTTGAAAGGCGGCGTCGGCAAATCGACACTGGTCACCAATCTCGCAGCAGCCTTTGCCAACCGGGGTGAGCGTATCCTAACTATTGATCTCGATTACCAAGGATCCCATTCCAGTTTGGCGCAAATCCAGAATGACGCGAGCGACCAAGCACCTGATTCCCGGATCGATTTCCTTTTCCAAGACGAACTTGACCCCAACTGGCAAAAACTCGCTATCCGCCCCATTACTAGCACTCTTGACTATATCTCTGCCTTTTACGACTTCGAAAAAATTGAGCGTAGCGTCGAATATCGTTGGGCACTGGCCGCCGTCAAAGATGACGTACGATACCGACTCGCGAGGGCTCTTTTGGAGCCAGAAATTCAGGAAAAATATGATCGGATTTTAATCGACGCCCCGCCCAGGTTTACGCTCGGATTTGTCAATGGATTTTGCGCTGCAACTCACCTTTATGTCCCCACTGTCGTCGACGGCCTTTCGGCCGCAGCAGTTGAAAGTTTTGCTAGGCAATTCATTGAGTTAAAGCCCATAGTTAACCCCCAGATTAGTTGGTCCGGCATCATTGGCACGATGACTTTCGCCAATCCAAATGAACCCCTAACATTGACGAAGACGGCTGAGGCTGCTGCCATCGAGGCCGAGCACATTGCTCAGCGGCGCCTTAAGACCAAAGAGCCGCTGTTCATCCGCAAACCTGTGATTAAGCGGGACTCTGTCCTCGCCCGAGCCACAGAAAAAGGCATAGCCTACTTGAATGAGTCGTCCGTGCGCCCGATGTTTGATGAACTTGCAATAGCTATAGAAAGCAAGGCACCTTCGAGAAAGACGAGAGCATGAAGACACGAAATTTAGGACAGACCTTGAAGGCCTTCGCCGCAATGTTCGCATCAGGAACCGACGGAGGTCTGGAAAAGTTAGCTAGCGTTTTCAGCCAGGGCGTCGATGAAACTCTGGCAGCCCGCGCTAAGACTTGGAGCAAAGCGGCGGGCCATCCTGCCGTCTTGAGGAGCCACCTTGAAGCGATACAGACGGCGCTTGGTGCAGCAGGAGCAGCAAAGCAGGCCGCTGCGATTGGCACTCTTTTGAAGACTTTTTCGGGCCCAGGGAACCTTGCCGTAGACGAGTTTATCTCTCAGATCACGGCGCCAAAAGCGAGCGCTAGACCAAATGCACGAAGAAGTGCGGCGCCACCGCAGATTGATGAAGCACTAGCTAGAAAACTAGCCGATGAATTAGCTAAAGCTGTTCTCGACACAAGATCATTTGAACAAATCTTGCATCGATTGGACGACGGCAAGTTCATAAACACTCCGACACTCGCTTCAGTTGCCAACCGGTTTCTGGGCAATACCAAGACGTATTCGGGGCGCAAGGCACCAATTGAAGAGATCGTGAGACGCCAAAAAGCCGACGTGCGCGAGTACGCAACTGGAAAAGCATTGAGCCGCGTTGGCGTTTAGGCCGCCGAATTGATTGAGCGTGACAGTAACATTCGTTGATGCGTTGATTTCGCGCCCCTACTCCCTGAACTTATTGACGATCGGATAGCGCCGGTCGCGACCGAAGTTCTTGGCCGAGATTTTGACGCCGGGAGCGGCTTGGCGGCGCTTGTATTCAGCAAGGTACAACAGCCGCTCGACTTTTTTCACAGTCGCCAAATCATGACCGCGCGAGGCGATTTCCTTCACCGGCAGATCCTCTTCCACCAGCCCTCGCAGAATATCATCGAGCGCTTCATAGGGCGGCAAGCTGTCCTGATCGGTCTGACCGGGGCGCAGTTCTGCCGTCGGCGCTTTGGTTAGAATGCGCTCGGGAATAACGCGCCCCGCTGGCCCTAATGCGCCGTGCGGGCGATTGGCGTTGCGCCAGCGCGACAGCCGGTAGACCTCCATCTTGTAGAGGTCTTTGATAGGATTGAAGCCACCATTCATATCGCCATAGAGCGTGGCGTAGCCGACCGACATTTCCGACTTGTTGCCGGTCGTCAGCACCATGGCTCCGAATTTGTTGGAGATCGCCATCAGCAGCGTACCGCGCGCGCGGCTCTGCAGGTTTTCCTCGGTCACACCCGGCGCGCTGCCCTGGAACATGTCCGAAAGTGCAGACGCAAAACCTTCGACCGGAACCGCAATGTCGATTGTATCGTGGCGCACGCCAAGTGCGCGGGCGCAGGCCAATGCGTCTTCCAAGCTGTCACTCGATGTGTAGCGGTACGGCAGCATGACGGTGTGGACGCGGGCCGGCCCCAAAGCGTCGGCCGCGATGGCCGCAACCAGCGCCGAGTCGATGCCGCCCGAAAGGCCAAGCACCACGCCGGGGAAACCATTCTTCTCGACGTAATCGCGCAGACCCAGCACACAGGCGCAATAGGCGCTGGCATCGCCGTCTTCGACTTCCGAGACAGCCGATTTTCCGCACACCCAGCGCCCGGCGCTATCCTTTTGCCACTGCGTCAGATGGATCGCTTCGCGCCAGGCAGGCAATTGCGCCGCCAAACTTCGGTCCGCGTTGAGCACGAACGAAGCGCCGTCGAAGACAAGTTCATCCTGGCCGCCAACCTGATTGAGATAGATCAGCGGAAGGCCGGTTTCTGTCACCCGCGCCACGGCGACATTCATGCGCCGGTCGGGCTTAGGCCAATCGAACGGCGAGCCGTTGAGCGAGATCAGGATCTCGGCACCGCACTCGGCTAGGCACTCGGTAACATCATCTTTCCAGATATCTTCGCAAATCGGCACCCCGAGGCGCACGCCCTTGAAGTTGATGGGCCCTGGCATCGGACCGGGTTCGAAGACGCGCTTTTCATCGAAAACGCCGTAGTTCGGCAAATCAACCTTGGCACGCACGGCTTTCACCGCACCATCGTGAATGAGCAGCGCCACATTCTGCAGACCGTCGTCTGTCTTCCATATGGTGCCAACGAGAACCGCAGGACCAGACGTTATCTCGCGCGCCAACGCCTCGACGGCCCCGTGCACGGCCTTTTGAAACGCCGGCTTCAAAACTAGGTCTTCAGGCGGATAACCCGTGATGAAAAGTTCCGGCAGCACGAGCAGATCGGCACCGCAAGATGCGGCTTCCGCGTGCGCCACGCGCAATTTTGCGATGTTGCCAGCGATATCGCCTACGACCGGATTGAGCTGGGCGAGCACGATCTTAAGTTCGGCAGTCGTGACGGAGGGTCGGGCGGGGTCGAGGACGCTAGCAGTCATGCGCGGCTTTCAAAAAGGGGGAGGCAGCGCTCGCATCCTACGGGCTGCGGAGCCCTCACCCAAGGCCTTTGCGTTAAGAAATTCCCCGGCCGGCCCGAAAAACAGTCACCGGCAGAGTCCATCGTGCTAAATGTTTCACCACGAACGCTTCATAAAACTGTCATTTTAAAAAGTGATGCAGATTGTCGCAACTGGCACTTGTGTTTTTCTAAAATGAGCCGTATGTCCTACCATCGATTTTGGCCAGCCGATCGGGCCCTATGCACTTTACGTGCTGCCTGGCGAACGATTAGACGCCATCCAAACATCGACGAACCGGGCTGTTGCTCGCCTTTGAAAGGGGCGTGCCGCGGCCCATATATATATCTGACTTAAAAGGGTCTTCCATGGAAACCGGCACGGTAAAGTTTTACAACGATCAGAAGGGCTTCGGCTTCATCCAGCCCGACAGCGGCGGCAAGGACGTATTCGTCCACGCGACTGCTCTCGAGCGCGCTGGCATGCGCGGTCTGCGCGAAGGCCAGAAGGTCGCCTTCGACACGCAGGAAGATCGCCGCACTGGCAAGATCGCCGTCGGCAACATCAAGCCGGCCTGATCGATTGTAAATCCAGCGGGGCATCGCCCTGCCGTGATTGGAAAGCCGCTCCAATGGAGCGGCTTTTTTTGTTGTGAGGCGCCATCGACATGACGACACCCGGAGCGATAACCACCACTGCCGCCGACAGCGCTCTGTGCCAGACGTGCGGGGCGTGCTGCGCGTTTGATGAAAGCTGGCCGCGCTTTTCTCTCGAAAGCGACGCCGAAATCGCGGCCATCCCGGACAAGCTGATCAACAGCCGCGGCTCGGGCATGCTGTGTGCCGCCAACCGCTGCGCGGCACTAACGGGTGAGATCGGTGTACTTGCCTCCTGCAGCATCTACGCGGCTCGCCCGCTGGTCTGTAGGGACTGTCAACCCGGCGATGAAGAGTGCAATATGGCGCGCGCCCGGTATGGCTTTCCGGCTCTCACGGCACGCCCGATTGTTTAGACCGCCCGATCGTTCAGACCGTTTGTGAATTTGCCTCTGTCTCACCGCACGTTTGGTGTAGGTGAGTCGGATTGAAACATCAGGCTCGCACTCTGAGACCCGCATACTGAATATGGCAGCGCGCGCACACGATCCGTCTCTTCGGCCAAGTGCCGTTCCCTGGCCACCCATTCTACTGGCCGGTGCAATCGTGGCTGCCTTGGCCCTCGGCCACTACGCTCCACTCGACTGGCCGGGAACCGATGATATGGCCGCTCGCTCCGTCGGGATTGGTTTGGGTGCTTTGGGTCTGGGGTTAGTCATCTGGGCGGGCCTAACATTGCTGCGCTATCGCACGGCGATTTTTCCGCATCATGCCGCCTCGCACCTCGTGACCGCCGGCCCGTTCGCATTCCGCCGCAATCCGATTTATCTCGGCGAAATGCTGATGCTATTGGGGGCCGCCGAACTCACCAAAAATTTCTGGTTCGTTCTGATCACGCCAATCTTCGCCGCGCTGATCACTTGGCTTGCGATAGGGCCGGAGGAACGGCACCTCGAGGCGAAGTTCGGTGACTCATGGCGCGCCTATGCCGAAAAGACCCGGCGATTGCTATGAAAACCGGGCGCACATCATGAGCACAGATTATCGCGAGAAAGAGCGCGAGTTTCTCGATGGCTTGAAGGAGGATACTGGCCGCGACGTGCGCGAATGGATGGCGGCCATCAGCCAACAGAAGCTGCCGCATCGCAATGACATTATCGACTGGCTGCGCCAGCAGGGCTTCATGTTCTCCAAAGCCTCCTGGCTCGAACGCGTCCATCACAACGGCGGCAAGCCGATCTATTCAGATGCTGCCCTGCCCCGCCGCGCCATGCCCAAGCGCGCGCCTGCAACTGGCGCGGCCCTACCCGCATTGCTGCCTGAAACTTTACCGCCTTCCCCGGCCGTGCCCCCTGACCCGGCAGCCCCTTCAGTTGCAGCTCCACCAGTCCCGGTGGCTTCAGCGGCAGCCCAATCAGTTGCAGCCCCACCTGACGCGCTCGATGCTCTGCTCGCAACCGCCAAAGCCTATCGCCCATTGGCCGTTTATCTTTTGCGCGAGATCGCCAAGACAATTCCGGGAACCACGCCAGCCGCAAACGGAACCTATGTCTCGTTAATGAGGGACGGCAAGGAATTCGCCGCGCTGGCGATGGGTGCCAAAGAACTTCGGCTCGGTTTGACGCTGGAAAACCACCCCGTCGAAGCGCCGCTGCAAGCCGCCCGGTTTCCCAATCCGGCCGTGCGGGTGACGCCCGCCATCACGCACATGGCTCTGCTCAACGACGTCCGACAGATCGATAGCGCGCTGATGGACTGGATTGTCAAAGCCGCCGGCCGGACAGCGGCGGCCGCGTAAAGTCTCTCACCATTGATTTGCCTGAATTTCCTGGCGTGTTCTGCGCATTGGAGGCGCCGTGAAACAGCAATATGTGTGGTTCGGATTGAAGAGCATCATTGGTGCGGGGCTCGCCGGGGCCATGTTTGCCCAGCCAGCCTTGGCGCAAACGGGGCAGCGCGATCAAATTGCCGAAATTCTCGCTGAGGCGCAAACCAAGCCCGCGGCCGAGGTCAAGACCGAGCCAACTCTCGAGGCCTCCGAGCCCCCCGCAACGCCGAAGGACCCGCGCGAGGCCGATCCCACGTTCGAGCAGGCTCGCTCTTTGATGGTGGCCTTGTATGCGATTTTACGGGACACGGCGGAAAACCGCGCCGAGGTGAAAAAATTACCGCGCAAGGACGACTTCATCGTCACGCCGCTGTGGACTGAAACGCGCGAAGACCGTGTGGCAAAGGTCGAGGCATTGCTCGACGCCGCGCTCGGGATCGTCACAGACGTGCCTGTCGTCGACGTTCAAAAGAAGATCGAAGCCAACCGCCGCAACATCCGCGACCTTGAAGACAGCATCGCCGGTCTCAAAGAGAAGCAATTGCTGGCACCTAAGGACGGCGTTCTGCCGGGCATGTGGACCGACACGGTCGATAGCCTCACGAAATCGATCGAAGACGCTGAAAAG
>Ga0247836_1002981_pt1 | contig 23377 bp, 21 predicted proteins | sample LaCruzMarch2015__4_FD_187116 | JGI IMG/M metagenome (GOLD analysis project Ga0247836, IMG submission 187116) | Freshwater microbial communities from meromictic Lake La Cruz, Castile-La Mancha, Spain - LaCruzMarch2015_14m | ecosystem: Environmental > Aquatic > Freshwater > Lake | place: Spain... | reverse complement strand
TTGCTTTTTGTGTTGTCGAAGCTAACTTTATGTGTTTTTCAAAGGAATTTGAAAGAATGACAAAACTGGTGCAAGCCAGACACAAGATGTTTCTTCGCGAGACTGTTTTTCAGTCTGTGCAGCTGGGCAAACGCAAGCGCGTGCGAGTCAGTATCCCAGGCCGTGTTTGCCTCGACATGCTCACTTGCATTCAAGGCAATCAGTCCTATAAGCTCGAAAAATACACATTGAATGCGGTCTCGGAGCATTTCCTGGGAGACAAGAAGGTCGACTTGCCTTTTACTCAAATCACACCCTTGTGGGAGCGAGACTCGGCTGGACGAAAGGAGCTTGGTGTCTATTGTCTCAAGGACGCTCAATTACCCCTTGACTTGATGGAAAAACTCGACAGTTTAACGCAGACTATAGAGATGGCCAGGTGCGCTGGCATACCCTTTGATTGGGTGCTGCAAAGGGGCATCATGGTTCGCAACTCAAGTCTCCTGCTGAGGCGAGCCAAGGCTCGTGGTTTTGTCTTTCCTCTTATGCCTCAGCAGCCCCAAGACGCTGCACGCAATCGCTTTGAGGGGGCCACTGTCTTGGATGCGAGCTCCGGAATTCATCATTTTGTCGGAGTTTTGGTACGTTCTTATCTTTTCTAGAATGTTCTTTCAAATTTTTATATTTTTAATTTATTTAATTTATTTTTTCTCCGATATCTCCGAAGGATTTCTCCGGCATGTACCCAGGTTTCGGAGAAAACACACATATTTGAGAACATGTACGTTTATTTTTAGATATGTACGTTCACTAATTTTTTGAAATGCAGCGATCATCAGAGCTCATAATTTATGCTACTTGAGCTGGCTGCCGCCGCCGCCAGCAATACCGCCTTCAGGCGTGGCATACGAACAGCACGGTGGCCAGCGCTTCGTGACGGCTGATGTCATCAAGGGCCTCGTGCCAGAAGTGGTGGAGCATCTCGGGAACTGTCGGACAAGAGCCAAGGTCGCCTATGCTGCTGCAACGGACCCCACGATCAAACGAATCAACAAGGCTAGGGAGCTGGCGTTTAAGATATGCTCCAACTCAATGTATGGTGCTCTAGGGAGTTCACAGTCAATGCTTCCGCTCATGGAAATTGCAGCCACTGTGACAGCGATTGGTCGCAACGACATTTTGACATCTAAGGGTATCGCTGAACGACTCTATCCCGACGCGAAGGTCGTATATGGTAAGCTTATTCCAAGCCCTTCTGTTTGATTGTTTATTCTAATTGATTTTATTTAGGCGATACCGACAGTATATTCATAAGATTCGAGGTGTCTGATCCAACGAACACGCAAGGCGCTGTCACTGAAGCCACAGAGAAGGCAAAGATTGTTGCCAAGGCAATCAATGAGGTGATGCAAATCCCGAAGTCGATTTGCTATGAAAAGACGTATTCAGTCATATTGCTATTAAGCAAGAAGCGCTATGGTGGCCTGTTATACAATGACGCTCACAAATGGGGCGAGGAGCCCCCAACTGAGATCAAGGGAATGCAATGTGTACGCAGAGACGGCTGTGGGCTAGTTCGTGACCTTGTCCGTGACTGCATCATGTCTGTCCTAAACAGCGGTGATATCATCGACGCAGCAGAGATTGTACGCAAGAAGCTGCTTGACATTATGCAAGACAAGGTCCCGCTGCAGCAATATGCTATCCAAAAGTTCCTTCGCAAAACCATTCAAGATTGCAGTTTGCCAATGTCACAGAAGGAGCTTATAGAAATCAGGCAACAGCTTTCCAGCAGCTTCAGGGGCAGCAAGAAGGAGGAAGAGCAGTTGTCATACGAGGAGCAAGACAAAGCGATTTTGAAGAAGATCAGGTTGCCTTGGCGAACGCGGATCAAGCTACCTCATGTGATGTTGGCGTATAAGCTCCGGCTTTTAGATGTGGGTAGTAGTCCCGTGCTTGGAGAAGCAATCCAATACGTGGTTTTATCTAATGGAGGCAAGCAGATTTCTGAGAAGGTGGAGTCGCTGGATCGTGTGAGCAAGAACGCTGCGCTGGTCGTGGACAGGTCATATTATATGAAGAGTCTAGAGATTCCGATGCAGAACATTTTTGCGCCAGTTACCTTGCAGCGTCTCCTCGTGAGCCTCAAAAAAGACAAGGCAAACGCTGAGGACGAGGCGAAGGCCAAGAAGATCGCCAAGGACTTGCTCTGGCAGTGCATCGCTGGCATGGCTATGTCGCAGGACCGAGCCAAGCGCAAGGCATCAATCGAGGCTTCGCCTATTGCTCAGCTTTTTCGAAAGCAGAAGCCTTCTTGATTTAGTAAAGAACAGTGTTTTTTGGCCTTAAAACGATAATTGAGCGTAAAATAACACGTAGAAGGACTCCAATCACTTCAAAACCCGTGGGGTATATACGCGCATGTTATGTTTAGAAATACATCAAAGAGTACAGGCCAAAAATGATGGAAGAGCCAGCTTGCACAGCCACTGTTCTCCTCTCAGACGACGACTTCCCCGCCGACTACGTTCACCATCAGCACCCAGATGACCTCAAACCCCTACAGCACCCCTTGCCCGTCATCGCGTTCTACCATGAGAATGGAAAAAACAGGCGACTTCATTTGCGGGTATCCTTCAAGGTTTCCGACACGCTCTTCGTCCCACTGTCCTTCGTCCTAGACACAGGCGCGCCAATGTACTTTTACTTGTCGAGGAAGGCCAGGGCGCTACTTAAGACCTATGGGCTAGTGAGAACAGATGAAACTGACGTCGAGAGACTAACTATTCACTATGGTGAAAATCAACAGTTCAGGGCGCCAATAGAGGTAATTCCGAATATACACGACCCAGCCAACATTATGGGACTAAGCACCTTAATGCGCCTGGGGCTTCAGATCCGCCAGGATGGCATAAAATTTGAACAAAAGTTTGATTACCTTTGAATACTAAATAGCCATGAAAACATCACTTTTGGAAGTTAAACAAAATAAAATTATTGTATTCAGTATCACTCACAACATGAATGTCGTGATTGACATCAATGACCCAACGCTCGCTTGAGAGATAAAGGTACGAACTACTGTAGCTATACACATATAACTTATCCAAGTTTCCATCTTTCAGTCTCAGCCAGTAATTTGTTAATTCGGGTTCCGCCATCATTTCATCTTCTGTGCGCCACGCAGACTGCAAGTGCCATGCGTTACCGTTGGCTGAAGTGACAGTACGTTGGCCGTGCGCGTCTTCGGAAAACGTGAGTGTTGTCTGTAGAACATGTTCTGAATTTTCATACGGGTCAAGCAGCAGGGGCTCCAGTAATATTTGTGCCTTTTCAAAAGATTTTTTCACCCTAGGTTGATGCCAAATGTCGTAATAATCATATTGTTCTGGTTTAACGCGGACATTTTGCACAGACACATCCGAGTTGCTATTTGCACAAAAATCTACCATTTTTTGACGTTTTTATATAAACAGCTTTATATATACATCACGTCTCGCACACCGAGACGTTGCCGTGTTTGGACCCCCAGTAATTCACGGCCTTCAACTCTTTGACAGTCGCGGCCGCGACGCTCTGGATCGTGCTGTGAAAGGCGAGCATGTCGCGTGTGACGTTGGTGCGATGGTCGAACAGAGGATGCAGTCTAAGGCACGCCAGCGCGCCTGTTCCGTTCAGCATGCAGGCGACGGTGTCGTGAAAGGGGTAGAGGCAGATGACGAAGATGTGGGCCACCATCAGTGACATCATGTTCAGGGTTGCGACCAGAGCAGGGGCCACGCCGTGCGTCCACACCACCAGGAGCCCCTCGATATAAACATCAAAGAGCATTGAGGCTCTCGCGATCTCGAATGCCATTTGTTTTCGCTTATGCAGCCAGCTGTTAACAGCTTGGCACTTTCGTTTTTTTTTTTATTTAAATCACTTAGTCATTGCGTCGCAGGTCTTTCAAGGCCTGCTCTCGCTGGTACTGTTTAATGATTTCCGACTTACGCTCTAGTCTACGTGTGGCCATTTCTTCGATATAGCGCGGATTAGAGTGCAATATATCCTGTTGCCTTTGAAGCTGGAGATTATCCATTTGTAGTCGTATGGTGCCTTCACGAAGCTGTTCATCTAAGACTCGATAGGCTCCCCTTTTTTGTTGCAAAACCTCTTCTGCCGATTTTAAAGCCTGATTGCGAGTCATGTATTTGCCTTGAAAAAACGCATATGAGCTTGAAGCGCCCAACGCTGCGACGGCTCCATATTTCAAAGCTATAAACAGCCCTTTGTCCTTCATTTTAGGTTTTGCTATTTTCCAAGTATATAAGTAGACTCTTATTCGCGTAGCGGTCTAGGTTCAAAGAAGCCCAGTGAAGGTGAGAAGCCAAGCCTATTTAAGCATTGTCTAAGGTTTACCTTGTAGGCAAAAATGCAGACTGTGAACGAAGAAGAGATTGAGTATAGGGGCGGCAGAGAAGACACTGAGCCTGCACCCGCGAAAAATCTCAAGGTGATTGTGTTACCGTGCTTGCACGGCGTCCTAGCCATAGTCCTAACAGGCCTCATGGCTACTCTCTATACTGACAAGAAAGTGAGCATTGACGGATGGATTACGTCGCCTACGCGATGCACTCTGTGGGTTGATGGCGCCTGCATACCCAAATCGGACGCCGTGGTGCTCGACGGAAAGATGGAAGAGTACAAAAGTCGGAGCACTGGCCTATTTTCAGCGATGAACGCTCCATTTTTGTGCCTATCCATGCAGGTATTATCTTTAGCCCTAACGCTGAAATGGGCTTCGACGCAATCGGAGATGCAAGCGACGCTCAAGCACATGTCCTTGGGCGTGATTGGCGTTTTTGGGGCGCTCTATCTTTTTATGCAGCCGACGTGGGATCTGCCCATGAACAATGTGCTTTTAGTCGAGTGCATGTATTTGCTGAGCCTCTTTTTCGTGGGGTCCGCGCCCAAACAATGCAGCAGCGACTCTGTGTGGCTCGTGAATGTGGTGCTGACCTATCCGCTGCTCTCTGTGGCGGCGCTGGCTGCGGCGGGCGTAAACGACACGAGTGCGCACGTTGCGGTGTTTTTCAGCCTTGTCCTGGCCTGCCTCGCTTTGCTGGCGGCCGTGGAAAGCGACAGCGGGGACGTCTCTCAGCTGCTCGTGACCTTTTGGCTGTGCCTTCTGCCGTTTGTGGTGCAATGCAGCCTTCGGCTGCGGTGGTCCTTGGCGAGCTGGGCTGTCGCTGCGCTCGCGCTGACCCTGACGTTTTATATTGTGATGGCGGTGCTGGTGACGATTACGCTGGAGTGGCTCGCTGGCCTGCTGCCACTTGAGCCCCCTACCCTACTGATGCGCGAAGAAGGCGCTTTGGAATACCTTGACTTTGGCGTCAAGTCTGTCATCAGCCTAGTGATCATGTTGGGCATGAGCCTGTCGTGATCAGTGATCACGTATATAAGCTTAGGGCTTATTGAACATCGCGAGATTGACGACGACGCTTAGCAGCGCGCCCGCAGTGCAGAGGTGAGCCATTCTGAGCCTAATCTTCTCGTTTCGCTGCATGTCGCCGTCGGGCACCACGATGGTGAAGACGTAGAGGGGCAAGAGGCCGGCGCAGCCCATGATGGCTACAGCGTAGAGCCAGTTGTCGGAGTAGCCCCACTGAATGCGAGCGAGCATAAGCGAAAGGGTGGGGAGCAAAATGGTGAGGAGGCGGCATATTTGCAGGGCCCACGCATTGTGCAGTTTTTGCAATTGAAGGCAGTTTACCGCTGCAGCCAACAAAACAACATGAGTGAAGACGTCGGGCCACAAGCGAGCGCCCATGGTGGCGATACTCAAAACCGCGAGCGGTATCGAGACGAGGCGCATGTGAAAGCCTAATTGCCAGAGGCCGTCGTCCGCGTAAGCCTCAAATTTGTAGAGAAACCAGAGCAAAGCGCCAAGCAACACGGCGATTGTGAGGATGGTGGGATATTGGACGAGGCTGGTATGCTTGATCCCGGTCAAAATCAAGACGACAAGAAGCAAGAGGACGATGAGGGCGGCGCCGTAGCCAAGGGGCATGGTGCGCTGCGAGTCAGGCCTCTTAATCTCGCTGTTATGCTGTGTCTTGCACACGCACATTAAAAGGTGAATGCAGCTGAGGGTTAGCAGCAGAGCATGGGGATTCCAGGCCTGAAGGACTTCTGTGATACCCTGGGCGGTTTCGGGTGTGAAAGCGTTGTGAGCGACGAGGGTGAAGGTCCATGAGCTTGCGGGGCGATGCAGCAGCATGGTGGTGGCCTGCAGGACCACGACAAGAAAGCTGAAGGCGATGACAAATTGTCCCATTAGCACATAGCCATGGGAATAATATCATATATATATATATACCAGCTAAAATGTCAATTCGATGCGTGGTCTCGTTTTTTGGTTTTTTCTGGTGGCCGTCACGTTTTTTGCTCTGCATGCTGACGGCGACGACGTGCTTGTGATGCCTGGATCGCCCGTTTCTTCCGTGTTCTTCGAGTTTAATCCGCCTGTTGTCGTACCATCGCCTGCTATGGCGACGCCCGACCCGACGGGCAGCCCTGATGGCTGAATAATAAAGGTCTTTGCGCTATATATGCGAGGTGTCACCAACACGTAGTAAATTAGTAAATGATGCGACTACTGCTGTATTTTTGCCTTTGGGGGGCAAGCGCAAGCGAGTTAGATCCCACTCTCTATAATGTCAACTACAACACATACTGCAGCATATTTGACAACACACCATACAGCTACCTTAAGGTCTTTGTTTCGACGTTGGACCCAGTGCAGCCAGTCACATATAGCAACGGTATGATCACTGCCCTGTTTCCACAGCAGGAAATACAGCGCTATCAGATAGAGGCTGTGCGCGGCAATGGATCGGCGCAGTGCTCCTTTTGCCCCTATCACAACGCACCCGACGGTGCCAACCCAATAGTTTACGGGAATGGTGGTACGCCTTATATTCGGTCGCCCATGTACGGGCCATGTCTCGATCGCAAGCGGGCTGTGAAGATAGCGTGCACGCAGAACACGTTGCTGTTTCCGCCGTCGTTTATTGGCGAGTACTTTTATCCTGACCAAGTCAAGATGGCGCAAACGGCCATTGCCAATGCTGACAATTTCGCGGAACACCGCTTTATTGTGACAGAAACGCTGCAAGTGGGCAAGTTGCCCACAGACTTTGCGCTGGGACGCGGGCGGCTTCGAGAAAATTTGCTGCAGTCGAATTTCCAGACCGTGAACGGAAGCGTCATCAACGTAACTCTCACGGCTCAATTTTTTCACGACTACCTGACAACGGGTGTCAACAATGAGGGCTGGGCGCTATGGGCGCAACACTTTTGCGCGCCTGCGTGCCACAGGAACGCTCAGTACTTTCAGGTGATTGTGCGAGAGAGCGACTGGAAGGGCCAATCGCCTATTCTGCAGTACCTGAACCGAAAAAACGCAGACTCCACCAACTTAACGGCCTTGACTCGCTGCAACCTGTGCCCGCGCTTTCAGGCGGGGTACTGGTGGTCTGAGTATAATGAAGCGCCCATTGATCAGCTCACGTGGAACACGGTCGCCACCACCTGCTACGCCTGGTTTGGGGCGCTCCCGCTGCTCACCGCCGGCAATTTTGAATTTTCGAATTTACCAGTGGTCACTCACAGCGAGGGCGGTGATGGCGTAATTTGGCCCCTTACCTCGACCTATGTGACGACTGTGCCTTGCGCCGTCAACACCTACAATGATGTTTGTGCGCAGTCTATTCGCTACTATGCCCGTGTGGCCAATGGGAATTTAGTGGACTCATCGCTGACCCAAGCGCAAGCGGCCGCCAAGGCGGCCTGCAAGCCTTGTCCAAGCGGCTATCACACGGACGGCAAGACAGGGGCCTGGTTCTGCCTGCCGCCCGCTGGCCAATTGCTCACAAATCGAGCGATGCTGCTTGCCACGATCGACTCTAACAACGAGTCAATCGCTTGGTCGCGGCGCGACACCCTCGGCTACGAGTTTGAGTGCGGGTATCTTTTGACACACTGCGTGCAATGTCCTCTCTTCAAGCTATCGATGTTGCCCGATGCCTTCAATCAGAAAATGATCTTGGAGCCGCTGCTAAAGACGGGGCCCTGTCCCATCGGCCAATACTGTCCACACCCCCTTCGCGTGGAGCCTATCGCATGCCCTGCAAGCAAGCCGTATTCGCCTGAGGTGAGAACCGTTCAACTGAACACGACCAAACACAACCATATGTTTTTTTTTATGTGGGAGTGGGGGTTATAGGATTTATTATGTATTGCAACTACCCTCTTTAAGGGAGCGCTACACGACACTAGTAGTGTTTTGTCGTGTTTAGTGACTCTGAATGTTGCAGGGCAGTTGGTCCATCGCAAACTGCACGTGTGGCATGGGCACATTTTTGAACGCTGGTACGTGCGTGCCATGCCCCGCCTGGGACAGCTGCCCCCTCGGCCGCTATCTGAAGGGTTGGAGCCAATGCACAAACTATGACGGCGCGACGAGCCCTGGTGTCTGCACGGACTGCACCAACAAGCCTGCGACAGCCTCCTACACAGGGCCTGGAGTCGAGCGTTTTTTGGGCAGCAGTCTCGGTGTTGGTATCTGTCCTTTTTCTTGCGCTGCTGGCTCGGCTCTCAAGGGCGAAGCGCAATCTGGGTCCGCCTCCACCTGTTTCTATACGTGGCAATGCCAGGCCTTGAAGCCCTTTGTGACATCAACCGGCTATCGCGTGTACGCTCCCGGCCTATTGCCTCTGCGGGATGCTCTGACGGTCAAGGCGACTGGCTGCACGATGACAGCCGAGCTGACCAACACCATGGTGGACTGGGCTGGTAAGGCCTGCACGTCCAGCTGCCCGTACTCGCTCGTGTCTACGACGTGCATAGGAAAGGGATCTTGCTCTAGGCTTGCGCCCTGCAGCGTCTCGCAAGCGGCGACGTATGGATCGGATGTGGTATGCAGCAGCTGTGCCGCGCCGCCCGCAGCCGCGTCCTTTACCGCAGCCGCGCTAGACCAGCTGACCAGCGCAGGGCCATTATTGTGTCAGTACACGTGTGATCAGGCCAACTACTATGTCAACGGCTCGGTGTGCCAGTCGTGTGCTGCGCTAACTGCCAGGGTGTGCGGGGCCGGGTCATGGCAGGTGAGAGGTGGGGGGTGCCTGCAGAACTTTACCGCCTTTCCTGCCGTGCTGGACAGGTCCTGGTGCGTGAGCTGCACGAAGCAGGTTTCGGATGTGCCGGTGGGCAATTACCTCAACCTGGAGATGTGCAACTTTACGAGCTGTGAGCGGCTGCTTGCGGGTCTGACCTACCGCAAGGTGCCATGCGAAGGCACCAGCCGCGGTATAGTAGGCAACTGCACATCATTGAACGAATGCCTTGCAGACAAGCAGTATCTTGCTGGTGTCTGCACTGCGGACAGCACGCCCGTATGCACGGACTGCACCACGTTCAAGCCGGGTTACCATATTGTGACCAACTGCACCTACAATATGTACGACGCGATCTGGGACCCTTGCCCTGCCGGCTTTTACTGCGACGGCGGTATGCATCCGCCTACGGCGTGCCCGTTTCCCCAAACATCGCTCGCGGGCTCCAAGGGCGACTGCTTCTGCCCCGCGGGCATGCTCAAGGTGAGTCTTGAACACGACCAAACATAACCACAGATTTTTTTAATGGCTCTGAATGTCGCAGGTGGACAGCGATAACACGTGTGTGCCAATGGTATGCCCCGACGCGGTAGCCTCCAGCAATGCGCCGGGTGGCAACGTTCGTTCAGCGTTCTACATGGAGCTTGATGTTGTGACGATGGCGACGCGATGCAGCCCGTGCCCCGGGTCCAGCTTCACGGTAGACGGACACGCGGTTGGCATCGCATCGTGCAGGTGTCCGCTCGACAGTTATCTGGCCGCGGGAGACTGTGTCGCGTGCCAAGCGTCATGCGTGGGGTGCTGGCAGGGCTACTGTTCGGCCTCCGGCAGCTCGGCTCCCTTTGCCGTGTCCAGCGGCCGTTGTGAGGCTGGGTTCGACCTGTTGGCAGGCGTGCCCACAAGCGTTGGCGGCACAGGCAGCGCGGCGTATGTGGAGGAGACGGCGTCCAGGCTGGGTTGGACATCGCTGTATACGGCGGCTCGCTCTGTGATTACGCAGCTTGTGGTCACCAGCTCGCGTGATGACGACGGCTCGCTTGACGCGTTGCAGATTGCGCTGTTTTCTGTGGACAGCCTCAATGTTTACGTCAAGCCGCTACCACCGCTTGATTACGGAACAGCGGACCCTCTATCGTCCTACGCCTTTTGGTGTCCCGTGTCGGTGCGGACGCAGTATACGCTCGCCCAAATTGCAGTGTCCCGGTGGCCTCGTCTGCAGCAGTACACGCAGCTTGGTCCCACCTTCAATATCCAGTACTCGGCGTATGTGGGGCAGGTGGCGTATGATTTGCAGGACAATAGCCTCTTGCTCTTCACGAATCAGGTCTCGCTGACGGACAGCGGAAACCCCGCCTGGTTTACGATGGACGGGTGCGGTGCGTACAAGCAGCGCGAGACGCTCATACCCAGCAACTTTTACCCTAACCAGACCAACGTCCCTGCCATGCAGCACCAGTTTGCCTATCCTGGCGGCACGACGACGGCCAACACCTTTTATGTGGCCTTCAACGATTGGTCTCAGGGCACCTGCGGTGTCATTGCCTACAACATGGACGTGTCTAACACGCACACTTCGCTGGACCTAAGCCAGGCGTCCAAGCGACGCATCACAGCGATGGCCGTGCTGAGTTCGGGGACGACACCCATGCTCTATCTTGCTTTTGATACGATGCCCAACAGCATACGGCTGATTCAGTGGGCCACAGTCTCTGTCCAAGCCGAGAGCGACGAGCTTTTTTTCACATCAACGGCGGGTGTCGTGGGTCTCTCCTACGCGTGGCTCTCTGACCAGCTGCTGTGGGCCAGGGTGCTCTCGGGGGGCGGACTCAGCACCACCAACATCTACACCTCGGACCGAAACTATCAGCGTACCTTTACCTTGTTGGAGCAGATGCCGCCTTCGTCTCACCCCTCGCTGGGACCGCTGGTGGTGGGCACGGGCAGCCAGTGGGGCCGCATGGTGGCGTCGTCTGGCGGCACGATTTTTACGCTGCCGATTAGTCGCTGCCCTCCCGCCTACGATGCCAGGGGTGTGCTGCGAGCGCGCTACTGGTCGGCGGACGGGAGCGGCTGCAAAATGAACATGTGCGTTCGCGGTCGGTCCTGTGCTGGCGGCGTGGGGAAGCAGTACTACAACGAAACCTTGCAGCGCTGCATGTGCACGCCCGGATACTATGAGACGCCGTCGCTGACGTGCGAAAACTGCGTTGCCGGCTACTACTGTGCCAACAATCAGAAAACCAAGTGCGGGGGCGGCCTAACGTCCAACGCCAACGCGCGATCAGAGTGGGGGTGCGTGTGCGAATTGGGGCAGCGCTCTCTCAGCTCGGGTTGCAGCAACTGCGCCGCAGGGACATGGTGCCCTAACCAATGGGAGTCGCAAGTTTGCCCGGGGGCCGTGGATGCGGCGCGGTCGCTTTCGACGCGCTCTTTATATCCCTATGCCTGCGTGTGCGCTGCTGGCTTCACCGGGCCCGGGTGCACGCCTTGCCCATCGGGTCGCTACTGCCCTATTGTTAGCGGTGTCACGACCACCAACTATGCTCTAAGCCTTGCAGTCGCTTTTACGGCAGCGCCCGTCGCGGGGCCTGTGATATGCGACATAGTGCGACAGCGCCTGGTTGTGTATTTTCAGAGCTCTGGGGCGTCTGTGCAAATTTACTGTGTGTTTTTGCCCGCGCTCACACTGCGAACCACGCCGCTGGCTGTGTTTATGGTCCAGACGGCCTCGCTATCAGCGACCGATCAGCTCGCGCTCATTTGGGCCAACTTCACATCGCCTCAGGGCGACTTTACGGCCATTGCCACATCATCGCAAATGTCGTTTAGCTCTGTGTCGAGCAATGACCCGCGCGAATGCCCGTTTGGTAAGCTTCCGCTAGCGGACGGCACCGGCTGCCAGTGCGCACCTGGCTTCGAGACCTCTGCCGCGAATCAGTGCGCGGTATACCCATACAAAATTTATTATGAAAAAGCACGTCTTTTTATGTTTTTTTTGTGCTTGTTTTGGCAGGGCTGCAAGGTTAATTTTTTCAAGGCGTCAGCGGGCGCCGGCACTTGCATCGCGTGTCCTACAGGCACCACCTCGATTGCGGCCTCTGCGGCGTGCTCGAGTCGCTCGACCACAAGCAACAGCACAGGCGGCGATGGGTCGGCGTCATCTACCAACATTCCAGTAATTGCCGGCGGTGTGGTGGGCGGTGTCGTTGTGGTGGCCCTGATCATTGTGGGTCTAAATCAGTTCTACGCCGTTCCCGCGGTTGATGCGTGATATGACCGTGACAGCGTGTGCTATCCTGCTTATTATTATATATCTATATGCTGTAGGCACTAGCCGAATTAAATGTTTTTTTTAATCTGTTGGTGGACCGTTTTCCTTGTTCTTTGCGCCCATACCGTGCTTGATTGTTTATGCACTGTCTGCTGTCTGTTTTTCGATAGCAGGTCCTATATTGCTACGTTGTATGTGTCGGTATTTCGCAGCGTAGTTGACAGTGAAAACACGACGCTATCGCGCTGCATGGTCTACTGGGCGGCTTCCATGAGCCTTGTTCGCCTGGTGGCCATAGGCTTTCGGACCACAGAGCTGTTTTGCGCTGTGGCGGTGCTGTACTGTTTAGAGGGACTTGTCGCAGAGTACGAAGGCTTCAGTTCGGGTACCATTAACCGTCGGACTGCGCGCACAATCTCCATATTTTCATTTGGCTTGTCACTGACAGTTCTTATTGTCATGTGTATTTGGCAGTCCGTAATTCCCCTATAGCCCCTATAGCCCCTATAGCCCCAATAGCGGCTATAAACATACGCGTTTAACTTTTAGATATACAGACATGTCGTTTAGGCCCCAAAACAGTGCAAGTCTCAATGCGCATGTGACATGTGACGACATAGCCGGACTCTGGAAAATCGTTTTTATTATAGCCGATATGGCAACGCTGCAAAGCGAAGATGACATGGTTTTAATAAATCGACCCCTGTTGATGCTTCACGTTGTCAGCGATTTGGTGTTGCCGCGCGTCAAGCGCTTGAGACCGGCCTGACGCTATATAATATTTACCACTTTTGCTTCACTGATCACATAGAACGATGCGAGTATTGTTATTTTTGGTGATATCAAGTATTGGCGGCGCGACAGAGTACGACGTGAGAACACTGCACCCCCAGTGTCGGGCTTTTCAGCGACCATTCGATCAGGGCACATGCGCCTCGTGCTGTGCGGCGGCGGTGGCCACACAGCTTAGCCTGCGCCGATGCATCAATTTCCCAAACAGCCAAGACACCCTGTATTCTGCTCAGCACATATGGGACTGTGCGGCGTCGCAGGCCTCTGGTGCGTGTGGAGCCGGCGTCATGTTGGACTCCATGATCAACGCAATCGGCAATGGTGTAGGCATGGTGGATGTGGGCTGCACCTCGGCGCTACGTGGTGAGCCCAACATTACGCGCTGCTTCACGGGCTGCAATGGTAGTCTCGTCGGCGGAGCCGAGCAGTACCATCTTTACTACGTAGGAGTCACAGAGTATGCATCCCTATTAGCGGCACGAGCGCTTATGAACCAAATCACCAACAATGGCCCCACCGTGGCAGTTATTTCGTTTAGATCGGTCGTTGATTTTGAAAATTTCGCGAGCCCCAGTTTTTTGCGTGGCGGTCGGGTGTTTATGCCTTCTGCCAACGCGGCGCCTGGTTTTTTGGCGCGGCACTGTGTCGTCGTGCTGGGCTGGGGTGTTGACGAGCGCTCGGGGCAAAATTTCTGGCTGATTCAGAACTCATACGGCAGCCAGTGGGCGGATGGCGGTTTCGCTCGCGTCCTGCGTGGTACTGACTTGCTGGAAGGTGATTGGCGTGGCCTTTTTTTCGTGGACGAAGTGGCAGCTACCAACACGAGCCAAAGCCCTACCTTGGCGGTGGTCTTTAGCGGCATTCCAAGCAGCGACATTGTGGTGATAACATTTTTATGCGCCCTCGTGCTGGCCGGGCTGGTGGTTTGCGTTTGGCGCTTGACCTGTCGGTTTGTGAAATTTGATGGCCAAACTGCTAATTTTTAGCCTTGTCGCACATCGTCACGGGCATGTGTATAATTATGATCGCAGCATAGCTGCTATATATGAGTTTTCGAGAATAATAAAGAAGAATAGCACATGTGGTCCAACAAGCTTCAAGGCGCCCTTGTGGTGTCGCGGAAGACCAAAGCGATAGACGCTGTCCTGAAAGGCTGCCAGCAAATCATGCAGCAGCACGGAAGCGGGCAAACAGAAGCGTTTTATCACCGAATGCTCGAAATACATCTCTATGATCATGGCATTCCTGCTCTAAAAGAAGTCGATTGCTTCACCATGGCCGGCGCTGTGCCCGTGCTTGTGGGTCGAATCGACCTCGAAATCGACCACTCCATGATATTGGAGCTCAAAGTGGGGTCAAAGATACAGCCAAAGCACATGCTGCAGCTTCGCAAGTACGTGCAGGCTCGACAGGAAACCGGAATGGACGTGCGGGCCGCTGCGGTGATTTGCTTTACCGATCACGAAACCGTTGAGATTCAGCAACTCAGCATCACATCGCCGTATTTTGCTCGTCGCTAGATTGATAGCTTTGAAACAGCTAGATTGAAACAGCTAGATTGATAGCTTTGAAACAGCTAGTTTGAAACAGCTAGATTGATAGCTTTGAACCAGCAATTGATAGTATCACTAAAATGCAAGCGCTACCGCGTTCGAAACATTGAATGTATAGCGCAAGCGGCCTAAATGGGCCCACTTGCCGTTTTCCTGCTCAATGTCAGGCTTACTGTTCCAAAAATCAGGCTCTGGAAGCTGCTGCATGTGCATACTAAAAGCTGGCACGCTTTCCCAATTTTCAATACCCAAGATCGAGTTTGAGTCGCCGTCATCGTGATCTTCTGAGCTGGTCATAAAGAATGCAGTATCGTTTGGCAGGCAACTGAGCCATTTAATCCAGCTGTCCTGTGTGAATGTCCACGCTGTCAGCACATCTGTGCTAGAGCGCAGTGTGGTCACTGAGCTGATTAGGCTGAGGGACTCGCTTTTAAAAGTCGAGAAGTCATCAATAAAATTATCGGAAGCGTGAAAGCGCGCGATGTTTTGAATATCGGACAGCAGCATATGCAAAAGCAGATGAGCACACTCGTTTGCTAATGATTCCCGACTATCGCTGGCACTGTCATCGACAGCGGCACCGTACAGCTGGGTGGCTTTGGCGCTTAGCCGTGTCTTACGCAACTGGTACTCGTCTATTTGTTCGCTTGGACCTTGAAAGCCCCATGGACTGGCCTTAAACAGCCACAGATTAACAGGCTGAATGTAGAAAATGCCTGTTCTGGTGAGCAGTAGGCAGCCGCAGGAGCCGCCCTTTCTATGTATTCTCAAGACAGGATCACTCGTACGCGGGTGCCCCCTGAGCGCGACGGGCACCACAGACACTTCAGGGCCTGGGGGCTGCAGCATATCCATAGCGCTCTTCATTGAGCGCTGCAGCAGGCGTTGTGTGACGTACATGCCTTTGGCGATGAAAATGCTGCTTATACCGCCAATGGCGAGGGAGGGCACAATGGGCAGCGATTTGCTGCTAACCATGCCGAATGGGTTGCGCGTCTTGGCACTATATATATAATTCGCGTTTGCCTCAACACGTTTGCCTCAACACGTTTGCCTTATGCGAGAGTACTATAATACTGACAATCTGCGGTTGAGCCGGCTCGATGAAAATGGAGCGAGCGACTCTGTTTCGTGGGTAGGAATAATGCTCTGCATGCTGATGCTGCTGCTGCTCGCACTCTGCGCCTCATACGCGCTTGTGCCCTATTATGAGCCGCATAGGACGTGTTATGGGTGCTGGTGATTTTACGCACAGTCACAAGGCCGTGAGTGTGTTTTAACATCACGGCCTAATCAGGCTATATAGCTCTTGCTTTTGCCTTTCGCAAACATCTGTTGGATGACAGTTGTGTTTGTGGACACAGAGGAAAACGCCGAAAAGGCGTGCGCTGTTCTGAGAGAGCATACGCTCTTGGCGCTTGATATGGAAGGGCAAAAGCTAGGACGTGACGGGCAGACATCGCTTCTGCAGCTGGCGCTACATGAGCCCGATGAAGTAGCCTCTACAGTCTACATATTCGATGTATTGGCGCTTGGCGCTGTACTATTCAGCAGCAAGACGCTGCTTGCCCCCATCTTAAAAGATCCAGGCATAGTCAAACTGTGCTACGATTGCCGCTGCGATGCAGAGGCCCTCTACTACCTTCATGGCATTCTCGCGGATGGGCTCTACGACCTGCAGATCGCGTATACGCTGCTGTTTCAAGCCACCAGCGATCCATACCTCAAGGGGCTGCACAAGGCTCTCAAGACGGTGCTGCTGCCCTGTGATGAGCATGTTTTGCGGATGAAGTCGGAGACCAAAAAGCAGTGCAACTTTGGGGCCATTATGATGCAGCGCCCTGTGCCTTCTGCTGTTTTGGAGTACTGTGCCGCGGATGTGGAGCACCTGTTTACCATGCACACTCGCTGGTCTTGTCGTTTGCCATTGTCTCTGCTGAGCTTATCGCGGCAGCGCATGCTGCAGTTTATCAACCGCCGTGGGTCTTGGTGCATGTCGCGTCTTGATTTTGTGGCTTGTCAAAGCTAATAAAAGCTCTAGTGTCTGCTCTTTATTGAAAGTATCAGCTCTGTATTGAAAGTATCAGCTCTGTATTGAAAGTATCTACTCTTTATTGAAAGTATCTAGTGTCTGCGCCGCATCATTCTTTTGTAGGTTTCTTTCAATCTGTTGGCACCATTTCGCGTGTAGCAGCAGTAGGCGAGGGTCGCCATCAAAATCAGCAGCAGCGCAAAGTCGACCATCAAAAATAAGCCGAGCGCGTTTGCGATCTCCACCCGAGCGATGCCCCACGGCTGCTTAGGAAAGGACAAGCGCTCGTTCTTTTGGGAGCTGCTCGTTAACAGCGCGGTTGTCCGCACTATTTTCAGGCTTCCGAGTCTGAGGCCCGGGCTTTGCAAGCAGTCGCTCAGCGTCTGCTGTGTATTGCTAGTCTGGTTCGTTAACAAGGAGGCGAGCCATGTCCTGTGCTGATCGACGACGCACTCTGCGGCGCTCACCTGACACGTCAGGCTGCCTAACGTGTCCGTGGAAAAAGCCACTGTGCAGCCAAAAAAAGTGCCGTATGTCGCGAGGACGCCAAGCACGGGACACATTGGCTGTGTGCTAATGGCGACTGATAGCATTATGATGAAGCTTATGGTAAAAAGTACTTCAGCGTCCGCGTTTACGCACTGCAGAATGTTGGTAGCCCCCTTTGAGGGTGTCGTGCAGTTAAAAGGACACTGTCGCGTCACGGACTGCTCGCAAAAAAGGCCCTCCAAGCACACGAGGCACGCGTTGTCACCAAAGTAAAAGCCATCGGTGCACTCTGTGATATTGCACGCGCTCGACGAGAGCTTTTGGCCAACCAGGAGCGGTGGGCACGGCACGCACACAGCGTCGGTGGTTTGGGTGCAAGGTTGAAACATCCAGCCCGAGGGGCAGCCGATGAGCGGCGATGAGCAAGGCCGGCACGTTGTGCCGGCGCGATAAAAGCCGGGTGCGCAATCCCACTTGCACCCTGCTGTGGTGCTGCTAGCGGTCTCGATGGCGTGCAGAGGAAGCTGCTGAAGGCAAGTGTCTCCCTGCACCGCAAGCTGCAACGCAAGTTGCAACACAATCTGCAACGTAAGCTGCAACGGCCAAAGGGCGCAATACGTCATTTATAAGTGCGAATTTTTAAGTGTGAAATTAAAAGTGCGAATTTAAAACTGCGAATATCAATGCTACGTTTGCTAATATATGCAATAGCACTATCGCTCTGGGCGTGGCCAAGCGCGATAGCAGACTGGCCGTGTCCAAGCGCGTGGCCCGAACAATGCTACTTCATGAACACCAATATGCAAGGCGGCGACATCTCATCGTGCTCTGCGACTGTGACAACCGACTGCTGGGACTGTCCCTACTGCCCCTTTGTTTTCGGCAACGTTTTTGGAACCTACTATGATCTGCAAAACCATACGTCGGACTTTTGCTATGCGCCGCAATGCTCCAGTAGCGTGACAACAGACTGCTGGGACAATCAGGCGTCTGAGATGGAGCCCTTTGTCTCCACCGTCGCGAACAACTGCGACCTATTTCAGTTTGACTGCGCCAAAGGCTATTATTATGGTGTGAATCAAAAGTGCGTCGCGTGCAAGCCCAGGATTGAGGCCTACGAGTGCGACCTGGGGTTTTACCCCAAGCGATGCCCTCTCACCATGGATATGTCGGACAGGGACGGGCTCTGCGATGAATGTGTATATCCCGCTTTGCCCCCGGACACGGTGGGCGGAGCAGCGGTCTATAGGCACGGGTTCGGCACCCTCTACCCCGACTGCTTTCTGCTGAAACCCAGGCCTGGGCAACCGAATGTTCTCAATATGACAACGTGCGCAAACTTTCAAACGCCCAAGTGGTCCAGGGGCTGGTGTTCCATCGAGTGCGCCGTGGGCTTTGTGCCCATAGCCGTGGCGCGGCCCGGCGTGATTGGCGACCTACCCAAGTGTCACCGCTGCGACACCGCCTGCGTTCCGGGCACGTACCCGCCTGTGTGCGTTGGCGGGGGGACGTCGGGCGATGGCAAGTGTCTGCCGTGCACCGTGACCCTACCGCTGAATGCCGTTTGGGTGTCGGGCTGCGAATGGGCTCCCAAACGCGGCTACTACACGGATGGTACGGGCGATTGCTTGCCATGCCTTGCACAGGCCTGCGCCAACGGCAGCATGTTTATGGGCTGCCACGATTTCAGCGCGGGTAGCTGCCGCCCCTGCACCATTTCGTGCGCCTCGTCCAAATTTTTTATGCGGTCCGACATACACGTGGACCAATGCTCGTGTGCTCAGTGCACCACCAGCACGGCGACAACTTACTACTCGCAAAACTGCACTGCAAACGCGGATGCTTTCATCACGCCCTGCCGCTCGCTCTGCGAAACCGGATTCTATATTTCAAAGGCGTGCAGCCTATACGCAGACCTGCAATGCAAGCCGTGCTCCGTGGTGCCCAACGGACGCTTGCTGCTCGCCAAGTGCACGACCAACGCCAATGTTGACCATGGGCCATGTCCTCGCGATTACGCGTGCGACGGTAGCGACACGCCCTTTCAGTGTCCTGCGGACCGGGTACTCACGCCAGCTTCTATCTGTGCCTGTCTTTCCGCTATGTCGGGACCGCTATGCCTGCCGATAACATGCCCTTCCGGTTGGTACCCCGACGCCAGCATCAACGGCTGCCAAAGCTGCACGCAGTCCGACTCTGTGGGGGCCCTGACAGTGCCTGGGGTCATGGGTCTAGCCGCGTGCGTTTGCCCCTATGGCTACTTTATTAGACAGTCGACCCCGAAGCTCATTCACTGCTGGCCCGCGGGCGACATGGCCTGCGATTCGGCCGTGCAGAGGCAGACGGTGAGCTCGGGCCTTACCAATGATGAGCCAACGTGCGAGTGCGGTTTAGGGCCTGGTATGCAAGCGCTTCCCTTTACGCTGGTGCCGTCGGAGCTGTGTTCGGCGACCTGCATGTCCCGCTACACGGCCGTGGCGCCCGTCGATGCGGCGATCCGCGACGCGTACGGCTTTCTTTTGTTGCTTGATTCGACGGTGATGCCTCTCGTCGCAAGGGCCCGCGGCTTTGCGGTTTTGGGTCCCGGTTTGCTCTTGGTGCTGACGGAAAACGGCGAGCTGCAAGTGCAAACGCCCAATGCCATCGCCGCGTTTCCGACGATCAACGTATTTCTAACCACCTTTAGGACGACGATTCTGCAGATTCACGCGGTGCTTGCGCACGAGAGCGAGCCTGGTTTTGCGTGGGTGCTCCTACGCTTCTGGGGCTACTGCGTCGGTCACGACGATTTGGGCGTATGCTGGGTCATCCATCTAGTTGGCCTGCAGCCGGCTGGCACGGCCACCCTGGCCACTTGCATCCCCAGCCTTATGATGTGTGTCACGCTAAAGACCGGTTTTGACTACACGCCCTCCTCGGCCGCTATCACGGCCATAGCGGTGGGAAAGGCGAGCCTGCTGGTGGCATGGAACGATACGCTGATATCACGGTACCCGCTTAGCGGCGGTTCAAGCTACGCGGTCAGCGATAGCATGGCCAAGGGTGTGGCGGAAGCGATGGATGGGGTCTACACGCTCTTGGAGAGCGGCCTGCTGTTGGATCCCAGAGGCGATGCCATGTCGTATTTACCCCCTCGACTGCAGCAGGTGGTGGCGTTTCCACCGGGCGGCCATCTTCTCATGGTACAAAAAGCCGACGATGCGTGGGTGCAAGTCGATTTGTGGAATCGCTTCGTCTCACCCCCCTTTGCCGCGGCCGCCTTCCAAAGGCAGACCCTTGTGCTATCCAACAGCACCACCATCAGCGCGATTCCGTGTCCGATCGACGCCTACAGCCCTCGACCTCGCGAGTGCGAGAGCCTTCCGTGCACGCTGGCCTTTGATGCGTGTGGGGCCAACAGCATAAGGCCCTTTGGCGCTTCCGAATGCGACTGCCTGCCTGGCTATTTTCGGGACCAAGGGCAATGCGTGGCGTGTGTTGGGCTGCTTTATTATTGCCCGGGGACAACCGCCCCCATGCTATGTCCCTCACCCTCCATATCCAGCGGCATGCGAGCGAGCCTTTCCGACTGCCTGTGCCCACCGCGATGGTATCACTTTGAGACGCTGTGCCTGCCCTGCCCTGTGGGCTTCTTTTGCCCCAGCAACGGCACGCTCTTTCCTGTGCCGTGCCACGCTAGCGGTCCCACCCTCGAAGAAGGCTGCAGTTCGCCGATGCAGTGTCTTTGCCCCTCTCGGACTCACGGTTTAACGTGCGAGCCGTGCGCTGACAGCGACGACTGTGCTGCGGCACCTATCAGCCGGACAGCGCTGCTCCTCGAATCGCTCAACGAAGAGCTTATGCGACCGTGTGTCGGCGCCGAGTCCGTGTTTTACCCAGGGCTTATTGTCACCACCAACGTTTCAGTGGACTGCCTCATCGACAACAGCATGCAGCTGCAGGTGCTGGCCATGACCACACTGAGCGTGCGAGAGGCGACTCCATACGGAAGTCGCATGGAGTGGGATGGCAAGACAGAGGCTTCAACCTGCATCGCCGGCTACGAGCTGCTTATTGTCATGCAAACCTTTGGGGCCCAGGCGCACTGTTTTCCTTGCCTAAACGGCACATTTAGGCCACAGCGCGCGATCTCGCCGCTATGCGCACCGTGCTCTGATCCCAACGCTCACGCGCCCTACCTTGCCATGAGTGCGTGCATATGCAAGGCAGGCTACAATTTTGATGCGTCCCAAAACGCGTGCGTTGGCCCATCTCAAACCGTGCTATACGCGCCTTGGTGGGCAGACACGACCGTTCCCATTGTGCTGCCCACGGTGACGGCCCTAGTAGCTCTTGGCGGGCTTGCGTATTACGCCAGTCAGCGCTAGGCCTCTTCCTCATCGTCATCGTTTGCGACGACCTTTTTGTATTTTTTGTTTTTGGACTTACCGCACATGTAGCAGCATGACATGACAACGCACGGCGAGCACAAGACCAAAAAAAAGAGAAACACCAAAAGCATGCCCATGGTGGTATCATCAACGCCTGCCACTATGTGGCCAAAATTAAAGCCGCATGTGAAGCAGAATGAGTTTGCTGCCTGCACGACAGCAACCGCGGCTGTGGTGGTTTGCGGTATTGTGGAGGACATGTGCTTTTTTTATGTTTTTGGCTTTTATTGCATTCAATAAATACAGGCGGCAATCGCCTAAGTTGAAGTGGCTACGACATCTCAACGCCAGCTGCTTCCATGATGAGCTCGAGCGAGGCGCCAAAAATTTGGGCGATGGCCATGATGGTGGCGGGGGCAACCAGAATAATAAAGAAGCCTGCCATGCCAGCAAACACAATGTGGTAAATGGCAAAGACAGCGCAAACGCGATGCGCGTGCATAAAGTCGCTGTCAAAACCAGCAAAGTCGATGACATCGGCGTAGTACTCGAGGGAAGATGTCATGTCCTGCAAGGCACTCCATTTGCTGGTGAGTCGTCGACTCAAGTCTCTGCATGTTTCGCTGTGAATCTCACAGAGCCACCAGGCGGATGCGTCCTGCCATGACACAAAGTAAAAGGGGTCTTTATCGCACGCCTTGAAGCAAGCCGGATCAAAGGTACCGTCCGAGAGAAGGCCGCGGCTGGAGCAATTTGGTTGGATGAGGTAGGCGGGTATCTCAAAGCTGTCCGGGATCAGAGACTTGATCTCGCTCACTATATCGTGCGGCAACCGAGGGGGCATCATAGGCCAGCAGAGCGGTGACAGATTGTAGGCGGCCCAGAGCAAGATGCAGGGAAACACAAAGAGCCACAGCCCCCATGTCACAAAGGTATTGGGCGAAAAGAGCAGCGAAAAGACATAAAAGAAGAAGACGAGAACTGTTAAAAGGGGCAGCAGCTGGTTGACGCGCATGGGGCCAAACGTCAGGGTCGTATAGTTGCAAAATGAAATTTCCTTGATGAATCGCCTGCCCGTGATATAATTATTGGCCAGGGTCTCGTCGTAGCTGATGGTGGAAAAGAGGGCGTCCATGGTTCTGCGACCGCCAACACCGCCAGTGGGTATCATCATAAAGAGATCTGCGATTGAACCGATTTGGCTGTTGATCTCGCCACTCTTGTAGCTGACGGGTGGCAGCTGATAAAAGGTAACCGAGATGTTTTTGGGCTCTTGGATGGTCTCATAGTAATTGACAGTGTCCCAAAAGGCGGACACGATTTTACCAATGGGGATCTGGAGGGCCGCGCAGCTGGGGATGCTCGTGGTCACAATCTCGTCCGTGTAGTAACTGTCCTGCAATAAGCGCCTTGCACTGTCGGTGACGGTCGTCACCACCGTTTGATTGCGAGGTACCATGGACGCAAGCTGCCACGCCGAGTTGACCATGACGGGCCACAGCCCCCCGTGCTGCATGGCCAGCAGCTGGCGCACGAGGTCTGGCCTAGCACGAGCCATTTCCACGAAGAAGCGGGGATTTCTGGCCACCGCGCCTATAAAGTGGGAGGAAGAGAGCAGGAAGGTGTCATCGACGGTGGTGGTGGTATTGTGATGGCGAAGCGTCTGATTGGCCACCAGCTTCCAATACGTGCACTTGCGTGCGGCTTCGCGGCTGCCACCGCTCTCGGAT
>Ga0247836_1002978_pt1 | contig 23422 bp, 23 predicted proteins | sample LaCruzMarch2015__4_FD_187116 | JGI IMG/M metagenome (GOLD analysis project Ga0247836, IMG submission 187116) | Freshwater microbial communities from meromictic Lake La Cruz, Castile-La Mancha, Spain - LaCruzMarch2015_14m | ecosystem: Environmental > Aquatic > Freshwater > Lake | place: Spain... | reverse complement strand
TGCTCCAGTTCGCGCTGCCGGCGGTCAACCTCGCGCAGGCTGCCGAGGTAGAAGTCGATCAGCTTCTCCTGCGACTGGGCGTGACCGGGCAACTGGCGTTCAAAGTCGGCGCAGGATTCCAGCAGGCGAGCGGCGGCCTCGATCAGCCCCCATTGGGCCTGGCTCTCACCCTTACCGATCCACACCGAGTACGAATGGCGCTGGATAATGGCGCGCACGGCGTCCGGGTCGTCGCGTTGCAGCGCCGCGACGGCTTGGGCGAAGAAGGTCCGCTCCTCGAACGGAAAGGTGTCGCGCAGACCAAGATCAGTCAGATCTGCGCAGAGCGCACGCAGGTTGAGTTCCTGCTCGATGCCTTCGGCCCGGTCGATGTAGGTCACGCGGGTACGCTGGTCATTGCGCAGCCGCTCGCACAGATCGATCACCAGCGGTCGGGCCGAGTCCGGCGCGCGCGGGACATCCGCGAGGGCCTCGGGCAAGCCGCCGGGCAGATCGAAGACGAACTCGCTGAACAGCACGAAGCGCCACAACTCGTCGGCGATGGTCGACCACGCCTTGGCTCGGGTCTTGAGCTTGAGTCCGAAGGCGGCCTTGAACAAGTCCCGCGCCTCGCTGACCCAGGTATCCTGCGCCTTCAGCGCCTGGGCCTGCCGGTCGCCCGGAGCCAGCAGCGCGAACAGGATGTCGCGCGCCGATTCGGCGGCCAGCAGGGCGCGCAGGCTGGGCCAGCCGAGTCCGCCACCGACGGCATCGATGACCGCGAAACTGGGGGCCGGGTTCTCGCTGAAGACGTGGCGGATCTCGGTGGCATGGTCCGGCTTGGCCTTGAGGCAGAGGCTCAGATACTCGTCCCCATCCCCCGCCGGAAAGGTGCCGCCGCAACTCCCATAGATCGAAAACGGGTCTCGCTGTCGGTCCTCGTCCGTGACCGGCGCCGCGGCGGGGACATAGATCAAGAGCCCCGTGGTCTTGGTATTCGGCTCCGCCAGCTCGCCTAGAAAGCCAAGCGCCAACTCCCGGCTCTCGATACTGCTCTGCGAGGCATCGACGACCTTCAGCCCCTCGGCAGTCATGCCCATGCACAGTTCATGATACCTGCGTCCCGGGTCATAGACGACCAGGACGCCGGTGCCGCCAAGGCGCGGCAGCAGGACTGACTGCTGGATGTAGGTGGCGATGCTCATCGGCTAAAGGAACAGATCGGCGTGCACGTTGAAGCGACGTGCCAGCTTCTTGGCGATGTCTTTACTGATCCGTCGCTTGCCGTTCAGGATGTCGGAAATACGACTTCGGGAAGCGCAGTCAGAGAGGTCTTTCTGCTTCAAATCATGTTGCTCCATCAGGAAGCGCAAGACGACGTGCGGTTCTGCTTCCGGGATGGTGAAATGCGCATCCTCATATCGCTTCACCTGCTCGGCGAAGTAGTCGAGTACATCCGCCAAAGGATGATCCTCATCCGCTCTGATTTCATCCACTAGGGCGTCGATCGTCGCCCGCGCCTGCAAATAATCCTCATCGGTGCGAACGGACGTTACGCCAACCGCCGATTTGAACGGCATCCACGCGCGAAGAATCGCCTGCGGTTCAGGCACCACCTTCAGGAGTTGCGTCATCATTTCCTCCGTTTCCACTACTTGCACCACTTACTCGCCGGCTTGAGTCTTCAGAAGCCGGACTAGATCATCCGACAGCCACAAGCCCGCGTCCCGCAACCGTTGGACGCCACCAGACACGGAAACGATCAGTCCGCGACGCTTCGCAAGCAGCAGCACGCCTCCCGCACCCAGAAACGGGATGCCGAGCGTGCGGGCGCAACGCCGGGCATCGGCGTCGTCGATCACCGCACGCAACGGTGGGTGCGCAAGCGCATAACTGAGCACCGAGGTTTCGCCGGCGCCCAGATTCCAGGCGGAAACAGGTTGCGAAACTGGTACAGCGTCCCTGAGTGCCCAGGTCTGGATAGCCAGATTCTCAGCGGCGACATCGCGATGACCTCCGGCAATGACTTCGTCCCACACCGCGTCCGGTACCACGACGCGCTGGAACAGTCTCGGCAAGAGATCAGCCTGACCGCTGCGGAACAGCGTGATCAGTGGCGAGGAATTGACGACAACCGCATCAATCCGCATCGTGCAACTCGTCGATCAGATCCTGCTCGGAGTATTGGAAGGGACTGACGCGATAACGAGAGAGTGCATCGATGAAATCGGCCCTGCTCAGGCCGGCAATCTCGGCTCCCCGACCTTGCGACACCCGCTCAAGCTCATACCACTTGACGGCAGCGGCAACGCGTAGCTCCCGCGCGAATTCATCGGGCGCCTGATGGAGCGTCGCAAACGCGGCCTCCGGCATCTCCATTACAAGTTGGATCATCGCAGGTCTCCTGAATCGGTCTTCTTGCGACCGCGGGGCTTTGTCGGTTTCGCTTCGGGTTCTATATACAGGTCTTCAAGACCGTGGGCGATGGCGAGTGACTTGTCGGTCCTGCACTTCTCGCGCACCCGATCGGGCCAGTAGCTCATGGCCAGGTGCGCCCAGTCGTAGTCGCCCTTCGAGAGCTTCTCCCAGGTCTCCTTGAGCACCTTCTGCCATGGCTTGTGGCGGAACAGCGGCCACAGTGGCGCGGCGGTGATCTGCACGCCGTCGTCGTGGTTGGGTTTGTAGTTCGGGGCGAGCTTGAGCAAGGTGTCGCGCAGCTCGATCAGTTCCAATTCCAAGGTTTGCAGCGACTCGAATCGCCTTTCGTCGTCGCGTGAGCGGGCAGCGCCCTTGTTGCGCAGGGCGGCCAGGTCGCTGCCCACCTGTTTGAGCTTGGGCTCGACGATGTCATTGACCGCCGTGTAGAGCGTCTCGCTGCCGAGGCTCGGGTAGTAGAGCCACAGGGTGTAGCCGCCTGAGCTGGTCGCCAGCGGCCAGTAGATGGGCGCCTTGCGGCGGCTCTTTGAATAGCGCTGCAAGTGGAAGGGGAAGAAGTCCCTTTGCAGCCAGCGGCGCACGTCATCCGGCACGGCTGCGCTGACGCGGCCGAGAACTTCCTCAATGAGGTGGGCCAGGTCGTGCGGGTGGCCCTGATCGTCGACCAGGATACCCGCATGGTTGCGGAAGGGGGCGGCACCGTCGGGCAACATGCCGGGGCTCTTGGGGGGCAGCGGATCGAACGGGTCGGGTTCGGGCGGGGCTTCGCGCTCACCGGTGGCCAGGCGCCAGTCGAAGCGGCCGAAGACGACGCCTAGTGCCCAGGACAGCAGGTCCGTCGGATTCACTACAGAGGTAGGAGAAGAAAGACTCACCACAAAGGCAGAAGATAAAGATGAAGAAAGATTCACCACAGAGGACACAGAGGACACAGAGGAAGAGGAGGAAAGAGAAGATGAATGAATAAATAAGGAATCGTTCTCTTCTTCCTCTGTGATCTCTGTGTCCTCTGTGGTTAATTCTTCGGGCCTAGGGACCGCGATACGGTCGGCCTCCTCAAACCCGTAGAGGTCGAACGCGAGTGTGTCGATCTCCGCCTGGATACGCGCCAATTCGGCCACGATGGCAGGCGGGTCATAGTCGCCCAAGCGTAGGCGAAGGTCCGCCGGCAGCAGGAAGGCGTGGGAGTTTTCGGTGATGGTGTCGAGTGTGCGTTTCAGCGACCAAGCGCGGCGGGCGAGCGCGGCAAGTTGCAGGCGTTGTTCGGTGGTCAGGGTCGGAATCGGTGTTTGCTGAATCAGCCCGACTTCAAAGGACTGCGCCAATTCGACACGGGCCAACTGCACGGACACCAACAGGCCGAAAGCACTGCTGTTCAACAGACAGGCGAGCGCCAACAGTTCCTCAGGATCATCTCCAGCGTTAAATGCTGTCGGCCCTTTGTGACCAAAAATGCAACCTGCTGGCATGACCCGGAAACTAAGGCCGTTTGTGCGAAGCGGCCAAGTGATTCCAGGGCGGAAGTAGAACTTGAAAGATGCTGGTTGAAGTGATGGACGATGTGGCAACCCATCAAACGAAAAGAACGTATTCCGGACGGGGCTCCACCGAGCAACCAAGTGGATATCGCTATAGAAAGCAGAGTAACCACCACCCTTTGCGAGAGGGACTTGACTGCACTCGGATGGCAACCCACTGACTTGCTCTGACCATAATCGAAACCACCGAAAATCGTCGCCGGTAACGCCGCCTTGTCGTGCAACTCTCTGGGTTCCTTCCAGCGGCAGAAATTGAACGAATGCTGAGCGCACGGCGTCGCTTACCCAATACGCAAACGGCTTCCCCGGCACCGTATCGAAGGCCTCCGGCGCCACCTCGAAAAGACGCGGGTCGGCCTCGCCCTGGCGCAGCAGCGCGCAGGCGGTGGAGAGCCCAGCCCCCTTGTCCTGCTCCGCAAGCAGCCGTAGAAAAACAGTCATTCGCTACACCAGTCATTCATAACAATTTCCCTCTCTTCCTCTTCTCTGTGCCCTCTGTGTCCTCTGTGGTGAATCTTCTTCCCCCCTGCTCCGCAAGCAGCCGTAGAAAAACAGTCATTCGCTACACCAGGACCGTAGGTTGGGGTGAGGAACGAACCCCAACGATCGGCACCCGAGGATGTTGGGGTTCGTTCCTCACCCCAACCTACCGAGCTGCGCTACGCTTGCCCACCCTACGACGCTGCACAATCGAAGTGGCCAGGATGATGATCGAGGCCGGAACCAAGGCGCACGGAATGTTCGGCGCGAAATTCACGCAAGTCATCCCACACCGCCTGTTCCTGATCACTCAGTGACCACGCCAAAGGGTCTGAATCGACGGCTATCGGCTGAGTGGCCGAAGATTCGTCTAGCAGCGTGACCAATACGGCAACGGGCCTCGCAATCCGGACTGGCTCGTCAAAGGTGAGGGTTCCAGATGGGGACAACGTGGCTTTCAAGGTATGCAACATGATTTCACCTCGGTGTAACCTGATCGATCTTAGACATCGGCTACGCCACCGCGACGCTGGCGCATCTCTTCATCGAGTTCATCGCCGCTCAGCAGCTTGCCACCTTCGCGAACGTAGGCGCGGCGTAGTTCGAACAATTTGCGCCCCAGGTCGGTGCGAGGCTGGCAATGATCGGTGACGGCATCGCCCGTCACCGGCTCCAGATAAATCCGCACCAAGGTGCCGACCGGGACCTCATCCGGCACCGGCACAAAATGATCAGCGCTCACCCGGGCTTCAAACGTCAGGCTGTTCATGCTGTTGTCCCCTAGGACTTAACTAAACAATAGGCCGCCGCCTCGACCATCGCGTCGTCCATCTTGTGTAGTGACCCTTCGGCGCCGGCCTTGTCGGTATCGACAAGCAGACGCAGAAAACCGGTCATGGCACGACATGTCTCATTGGATGAAGGGAGATCGTGTTGAGCCCAGGTACCCGGAACAGGGGTTTCGTCGGACGCTCCAGGGTCACGAATACGTCTGCGCCGCCTTGCAGTGCCGCAGCAGCGTGTAATGCATCCATGGCCCCAAGGTCCAGTTGGGCCGCCAGGTCGAGAGCCCGGAGAACTAACGCGTCATCGGTCGGCACCCACAGACTGACCATGGCGAAATAGGTGTCCATGAAAGCGATTTCGGCTTCACGTCGATAGAAGATCGGTTTGCGCAGGGTTTCGAGCCGCAGATACGCGCTTGCCACGAAGCTCCTGCCGGGGTCCCCCAGTGTCCCTAAAGCCTCGTCGGCAGCCGGATGATCGCTGCGAAACGCGGCAATCAGGGCATTGGCGTCAACGTAGGTCTTGATCATCGCCGGCCTCAGACCGTCCTTCGCGTACTTCGTTCAGTATGTCGTCGACTGAATCGAGTCTCATACCCCCGGCGATGGCGCGCTGGCGAATCGCCGAGAGCTTGAGTCCAAGCTCGGAAACGCCACCACGACGCTCCTGCACCTCATCATTGATCTCGGCGGCGTTCAATAACTTGCCTCCGGACTTGAGATGTGCCCGGCGCGCGGCCAGAGCGAGGCGGCCGATTTCGGTGCGCGGCTGATATTCATCAATCAACGCCTCGGCCGTCACCGGCTCCAGATGAATCCGCACCAGGGTACCGATCGGCACCTCATCGGGCACCGGCACCAGATGATCAGTGCTCACCCGGGCTTCAAACGTCAGGCTGTTCATGCTATTGCCCCCTAGGACTTGACTAAACAATAGGCCGCCGCCTCAACCATCGCGTCGTCCATCACGCCGTGCCCCAGGTCGGCCATGACCTCCGGCCGGGCGAGGCCCAGCACGATGTCTTCCCGCCACTTCTGGAAGCTGGAGAGGAAGAAGCAGGTCCGCGAGGTGATGGCCCCCAGCCGCCCGCCTGGTCGCAACAGTTCCAGCCCGCGCTCGACAAAGATGGCCAGCAGGTCGTTCTTGCCGCGCGGATAGACCTTGCCCAATGCGTCCTTCACCCCGCTGGACAGTGCACCGAACGGCGGATTCATCACCACCACATCGAACACTTCGCGGCAGAGATCGATCAGACTCAGCCCTTGCAGCGCATCCTGGGCGAACAAGCGGCCCTGGTAGGTGGACCGAGCCGCCTGGGCGAATCCGGTCAGCGCCTCACGCAGCCGTGCCTCGGCACGCTGCCATTGCTCCCGCTCCAGCGCGGCAAGAAGGTCGTTGCCTTTACCCACATAGACCTGACGGATCAGGTCCGGCAGTTCACGCTCGGCCCGCAGCAAAACACCCAGTTCGGGTAACCCTTTCAACAATTGTAGAGTCTTTTCAAACAACTCGGCATCGCGCCGATCCAAGGATGCGGCAAGCTGCGCACGCAGATCGGGTTCAGTCGGTGGAGCAACGGCCGCAACCACATGACCACGGCCGATCGACGGCCGATCCTTGGCCCTGACGCCGGCCTCGTGCCATGCCCGTTGTGCCCGCAACCATAGTGCAAGGGAGGCAATCTGCGCCGCCCGCGGGTCGATGTCCACCCCGTAGATGTTGTGCTCGATGATCAGTCGCGGCACGTCACGCAGGAACGCCTCCCTCGTAGCGTAGTCAGTTTTCACCACAGAGGACACAGAGGACACAGAGGACAATATATTCCCTCTTCTTTCTTTCTCTGTGTACTCTGTGTCCTCTGTGGTGAATCTTTCTTCGTCTGCATCCTCTGCGGTGAATCTTTCTTCGTCTGCATCCTCTGTGGTGAATTCTTCCAACAGGTCCCAGTATTCCGCATAGATCGTCTCGAACAGATCGAATGCGTATAATCCAAAGTGCATAGACCCGCAGGCCGGGTCGAGCAGTTTCAGGGTGCGGGGATCGCGCAGTTTGGTCGTTGCCTGCGGCGTCTCGTCCGGCTTGACCAGCAGGTACTGGCAACGATCACGCAGGGCACTGCGACCGCCGGTGGCGTTGAACCACATCCTGCCCAAGGTGTTGTCGACCAGGAATTCCACGACGTAGCGCGGAGTAAAGAACTGGTTGCGCACCGCCAACTCGCGGCTGTTGCGCGGCGCCTGGCTGGCGTCGCGCATCGCCTTGCGCTCCTCCTTGGAATTGAAATACTGGTAGATCCAGCCGATCGTCTCGTCTTCACCCCACAGCGGCTCGATCTCGGCGTCGTTGATCAGCGCCAGTAGCGGCAAGAGCGCTGCCTCACGCGGGAACAGCCGCCCCTGGGGTGCGTAGCGACCGAACAGACCGGGCAGGTCCTGCGCCAACTCGTCGAAGACGCTGAAGAGATAGACGCGGTAGGCATCGCCGGTTTCGCCCAGGCCGGTGCCAACCAGGCGCGCGTAGAGTTGGAAGCCTTTGGCCTGGTAGCCGCTACTGACCGATTCGACCAGTAGCCCCCGTGCCTCTGCCATCCGCAGCGCAGCCAAGCGGTTGAGAACAGTAAATGCCTGCTCGCGGACGATGCGGTCCAACACTTGAGCCTCCGCGGTCCGGCCGCCGCCGGACTCCGTTGCGAGGTAATGGGCAAACACCTGCCGCAAGACCCGGGCCGTCTCCAACCGACTGTCGTCGAGGTCAGAGAGCTTGGCGATTGCTGCCACTTCACCGGTCTTGGGGTCCATCCCGAAGTCGCGCTGGAGCTGGCGGGTGAATTCCTCCGTCAGCAGGGTGCGGGCCTCGTTGACGAAGCGCTGGAGGCGATTGCGGGTACCCTGATCGAAGGCCATAAACGGATCCTAAATTATTCACCACAGAGGACACAGAGGACACAGAGCAAAGAAGAGAACGATTTCAAGTCTTGCGCTTCCGCGGCACGGGACATATGCCCCGGTCGGCCTTGATCATAACTCCGACCGTAGGGTGGACAAGCGATAGCGCAGTCCACCGACACCCCGCGCCGCTGCTGGTGGACTGCGCTGCGCTTGTCCACCCTACGACGCCGCGTGGTCGGAATTATGATCAAGGCCCCCCGGTCTTGCGGCACCAGAAAGATCCGTAGCCGCAAATGGCGCCAAAATCCCTCGCGACGAGAATCGGTCATCGACCACGCCCGAGAATTCATTATCCTCTCGCCTTCTCTTCTCTGTGTCCTCTGTGTCCTCTGTGGTGATTCTTCTTTCTCTCTGAGGCGCCACCGCGCTAGTTGCGTTCGAACCGAAGCTCGAAGTCATCGTAGTAGCTCAGTTCCGCCCGCAGGGCTTGGAGACGCCGGATCAGGTCATCGATCTCTGCCGTCGTCGACAGCGACTCCGGCACCGGGATACTCCGGGAGGTCTTGACTTTGCCCTCCTGGAGATCCATTTTTTTCTGGTCCTCCACCCGCTGCCGCTGCCGTTCCCGCCCGTCACCGATGATGCGGCTTTTCAGCTCTTCGAGTCGGGTCGACAGGTCGAATTCGTGACTGATCAGGCGTTGGAGACCGGCCAGGTCGTTGCCGGCAGTCAGGGCGAGGCCGGCCAGTTGGTCGAGCGCATTGGCCTGCGTCTCCTGGGTCAAATCGGCCCACTCGGGGATGCGCTTCAGATCCTGCTCACCGTCGCGGATGCGCTCCTGCTGGGCCTTCTCCATCCTCGCCACCGCAGTGGCGACATTGCTGTGCAGGGTCGTGCGGATCGTGCTGAGGTCGGCGGTGTGCTGATAGAAATCGTCCTGGCCCAGCCAGCCGGCGAGCCGTTCGAGTGCGTCGGCGCAGTCCTGTTTGAGGCTGCCGGGAACGCCACTGCCGGGCAAGCTGACGATTGCGCACTGATGGACTCGCAGGTCCTTGATGGTGTCGTTGAGACCCTGCCCCAGCGCCTTGGTGACCGCCTGCGCCCACTTAAGACCGTCGTAGAGCGCCGATTCTTCACCGCCCAAGTGTTCCGGCGCGTCCGATGCGTCGGTGAACAGCAGGTCAGCGATCTGCTGGTTGAGCGCGCGTACCCGCTCGGCGCCCGGCAATTCGAGTCCGGCAAGCCGCTCAGCCAGCGGGGCAAAGGCGTGTTGGAACTGCGGCAGATGCTTCGCCGCGGCCTTGCCGATGTCCTCCTCAAGGGGGACCACAATGTCGCCGATCAGGTCGGTCAGACGTTGCGCGGCGCGTGCCAAGATCTCCATTGGCGGCTTGTCCTGACGCAGACTGACGCCGATCGGCTTGAATGCGTTGTTGGTCTTGAGCGCGTCGATGGCCTGCTGACCGGCCACCATGACCTCGCGCCCGGACACCTTGAGCTTGATGTCCCCGGCGACGAGCAGCGCCGCGACCAGGTAGCGCAGGGTGTCTTGCGACCAGCCGAAGGGGGCGCTGCTGAAGTGATCGAGCAGGCGCTTACCGTCCGCGGTGCCGTTGCGGTCGATGTAGTCGCGGATGCTGACGAGCGCTTTGTGGTCGGCACGGATGCTCGGGTTGCCGCTGGTGACTAGCACCAAGCCGAGTGGATCGAGTTGCGACGTGATGGCCTTGAGGTTGCCCGCCCCGGTGCGCAAGAACTTCTCCGCCACGGCGGTATCGACCCGCTCGGGGGCCTCGGCGTAGCGGTGGAAGACCTGCTCCGCCGCCGGGCCTAAGTGCTTCTTGGCCGCTTCCAGCAGGTCGCCGCCGAGACTATCGACGGCGGTCGTTTCGCCGCGGAACAGGAACGAGCCTTGGGCCAGGCTGCGCCGCACGAGCGTCTTGATCTCACCAATGCGACGTGCCGCCACATCGCCTTGGCTCATGCAGTATTCCTTGATCTCCTGATCCGGGTCGTTGCGGTGCAGTTCGACGATGCGTTGGGAGCGATACACCTCCGCCACCTGGTCATCCGCCTCCGGCGCCCGGCGGCCGAGCAGGTAGATGAGGTTTTCGGCGGTCTTGTGACGCGAGTCGTCCAGAAGGCGCGCCCGGGTCGTTTCGTAGTCGGTCGGGTCCACGAGTTCCACGATGGTTTGGATGGCCTCGCGCTCGCCGGCCAGGCTCGTCATGCTGCCGCCGGACTGTACTTTCACCCCAGTCGTCACGGCCAAGGACCCGTGCAGCCGGGCCGACGGCAGCGGGTCGAACACCTCGCGCAGCGCTTCGTTTGCGATCCGCCGCAGGTCCGAGGAGCGCAGCGGCAGTTGGGCGCGCTCCTGTTCGATGTCGTTCAGCTTCTCGCTGAAGAAACTCAAAGTGCCGTTGCGCTCCCCAAGCGGCACCAGCGGATCGCTGAGCAGCGCGTCCACGACCGTCTTGACGGCGTCGGCGCGCGGGGCAGCGTCGATGGCGGGGTGCATCAGGTTGGCAACGTTGTGCACCGTGACCGGCAGGTTGCCAAGGATCTGGAGCACCGCGACGGTCTTGGCGACCTCCTGGTGCAGCGCCGAGTCCGGGAACCGGATCAGGGCCTTGCCGACCGCCTGGTAGACCGAGGGGAAGGCCCGCTTGATGTCCTTCTCCAGGACGTCGAACAGGGTCACGGTGGTTGCCAGCCAACCGACCTGATGATCCGCGACCGGGGCGCGCCCATCAGGGCCTTCGATCAGTACCTCCTGAATGACCTTGATCGCCGAGCGCAGGCCGATGCCGCCGGTGGACTTGGCCAGCGCGCCGAGCAGGTGCAGCAGGATGTCGAAATGGGCGGGCAGGAAGGGGTAGAGGTTGACGAAGCTGTCGCGGTCGATCGCGGCGTCGTAATACTTCGCGTCCTGCAATTTGGTGTTGTGGCGTAACGCCTGGCCATACTGGGCGAAGCGCTGATCGAGCTCCTGGGCGCCGGCGGGGGATTTGCCCAGCAGGCGCCGATAACAGATCTCCCGGATATCCCGTGACTCGAGATCGACCGCGATCGGGAACCGGTCCTTGAGCTTGTAGAGCTCGGGGGAGTTGAGCGCGGCGCGCGGGTCGTCCTCGGTCAGGGTCTGCTGGGCGGTGCCGAAGATCCAGGCCCGGCCGCCGCCGATGTTCTTGAGGTTCTCGGCGAGACCCTGCAGGTCGAGGATCTTGTTTTGGTTGCTGCCGACGTACTGGCCAACCTCGTCGATCACGAACAGCACATAGTCCTTGCCGGCGGTTTCGCGGACGATGTCGAGGATCTCCTGGACCCGGTCATTGAGCAGGATGATGAACTCGCTGGTCGAGGTCGTGAACGACTGCGGTGTGCGGAAAAACTGCGGGTACATCGCGTGCGCCAGCTCGGGGAGCAGGCTGTCGATGACCAGCTCGTCGTTCTGGTAGTCGCACCAGTCCTCGCCGGTCAGGTCGCGGAAGCGCACTTGGAATTCGTCGTAACGCCCGTCCTTTCTCAGCTTACGCTCCAGGGCCGCGACCTTGAGATTGCGCGAGTAGCCCGCCCATTGCAGGACACGGTAGTAAAGAACGGTCGAGACGACCTGCAAAGTCGCACCGGCTTCCTGGGCACTCGCCAGATCGAGCATGATCACGGCCGCTGGAAAGCGCTTGGCGATGGTGCCGAGCAGGGCGCGCGTCTGCGGCTTGTGGTAGCGATCCTGAAGGTGTTTGAGAAACCGCTGGCCGTCGATCGTGACCTGGTCATCGAAGGCGAGACCCAGGTACTTGGTGAAGGAACTCTTACCGGACCCGTAGAATCCGGACGCCCAGACGCCGACCTCATACTGGCCGCCCGCCTCCATGGCCGCTTGCATCTTACTGAGCAGCTTCTCGGTCTGCTCGTCGATGCTCTCAGTGACGATGTATTCGGAGATCTCCGCCTTCAGGCGCTGCTCCTGCGCCGCACCGTAGGTGATCACCTTCTCGATGGTGCGATAGATGTCCCGGCTGGGGTCGAAAAGCTCGCGAATCACCATAATCTTTCACCACCGAGGAGGAAGAGTTCACCACCGAGGAAGAAGAATTCACCACAGAGGACACAGAGGGCACAGAGAAGAAGAAAAGAGCATTGTTTTCATGAGAAAGACGTATTGGCGTAATCACGCGCAACAGGGCCTCCGCGGTTGGGCGTAGCCGACACCGAAGGGACCTTCAGGATAAGGGTGCATGACATCGAGTCACATAGAAATCCTCGATGCGAAGTACAAAACCAAACAATCTCCTCTTCTCTCTGTGCTCTCTGTGTCCTCTGTGTCCTCTGTGTCCTCTGTGTCCTCTGTGGTTAATTCTTCTTCTTCCTCTTCCTCTTCCTCTTCCTCTTCCTCTTCCTCTTCCTCTTCCTCTTCCTCTTCCTCTTCCTCTTCCTCTTCCTCTTCCTCTTCCTCTTCCTCTGCGGTGCACATTATCCGCCGACATGCTCTGAACGGTAGTTGCCGTCTTCCGGGTAGAAGCCCAGGAATTTAAGCCGTGTCTTGCCGGTGCGCACGCCGGGGTAAAGGAAGACGGTCGGTACGTGGAACTTCCCTTGGAGTTGCGCCTCGATGGCGCCGATGCGCAGGTAGGGGTGCAGGGCCTCCAAGTCAGTCACCAGAACGATCCTGTGCGCGCTGTCTTCCAGCCCCGTCAGCACCGCTTCGAGCCGCGACTGGAGGCCGTCGGCCTTGACCAGGGCGTTGGCGAGCGACTGGTTGGTCTTGGTCCAATCCAGCGGGCTCTTGGCATCCGCGGTCAGCCACACCCGGCGCATGGGCGCCTTGGCCAGGATGTCCGCGACGTGCCAAGCGACCGAAAACATTATCACCTCCCAGCCCTCGTTGCGGAGTTTGGCGACCCAGGCCGGTGTCTGGCGCTTCACCTCCAGGATCTGGCTGGGGTGAAAGACGAGGTAATAGATAGGCTCGAAGCTCGCGTGGGCAACATCGCGACCCTGGCGAATCCGGGCGAGCAGTTCGTTGAAATCAGCCTTCAGCGAGGACACCGATCAGGTCCTCCATGTGCTTGTGCTTCCAACCGATGTGCGTGATCTCCCCGGCGGATTGCAGGATCAGATGCCCCTGCAGGGACAGCCGCTTCAGCTCGTCGCGCACGTCCTCGCGCGACAAGCCGAAGAGTTGCCAGTCCGGATGAGCAAGCAAGGCGTTATCGCCGAGGCCGGCGAAGTGCAGATCATGGGCGAGATAGGCCGCAGTCTTGGCCTCGATGCGGTACGGGATGATCGCGCGCGCTGCAAGCGTGCGCTTGCCGAGCAAGCAATAGTCGGCACAGCAGCCGAGCAGGTAGGAGGTGACGTGCCCGACCGTACTGTCGGACCAGCGTTTGGCGGTCTTGCCGTCATCGACACCGCGGCGGATGAATGCCTTGGCGTCGTCCACGGTCACCCGGTCCGCGCCCGCGCCATAGCGCTCCCAAAACACCGTCCGCACGAAGTCAGCGAGGACTTGGTTTGCCCGGCAGGTGTGGAGAAAAAACAGTTGGTTCAGCTCCGCGGGCGCGAGTGCATTGGCAAGCTGCTTCAGGTAGCGCGCCGGCTTCCCGTCGGCCGCCAGATACCGCGGGGCGAAGCACTCCCGAACGATATTACGCAACCGGCGGGCTGAGACATTCGGGAACTGGCCCGAATGCAACGCGGCCAGGTAGAGGGCCGGGCTGTTCATGCCGGGACTCCAGAGGTTCAGGAGCAAGCGCGTCTCCTGGACGAGACCCAGGCCGGCCTGGAGCTGCGTCGTGTAGTGCCCATGCGCTGTCACACCCGGTCCACGAGGTACGGGTAGGAGCGGCCCCCCTTCGCAAAGGCGGCGTGATAACAGCCGGCAGCGGCTGCGAGCCAGGCGTCGTGATCAAGGTCCGCGGCGGTACCGATGTTGAGCGGTCCCTCTTGGCTGGGCCCCTGGGACTTCGCGATGGACTGGAGTGCATCCAACGCGGTAGCCCGCGAGGCAATCGGCTGGTGCACCGCAACCACCGTCGCCGGGTCCTGCAGAACCTCAAACAGCAATTGCTCCAAGGTCTCGGGAAGCCGGAAGAGGTGGAACACACGGCCAACACCGATATACTCGTCACACACACGCCGGGCAGCTTCCTTGACCCCATGATACTGGGCCAATGCCGTGGTGCGGGCGAATACCGGGTTCAGAAAGGCCGCGCTGGACGGCGTGTAGAACTCGGTCGGCCACCAGCCAAACCGGGCCTTCTCGCCGAGATAACCGACGATGATCCGAAGGCGCACGATGGCCTGAAGCCGATGGTCCTCCCGCTGCGCCTTGGGTCCCGGCATGAACTCCCTCCTCAATCAGTCTTGATGGTTTTGTCTCAAATGATCAGGGACTCAACCGCCTGAGACTGGGTTTGCGCCGAAGTCTACGGCCGACCCCCGCCCTGTCAAGGGTCTGGCTGGCCGCCGCGTCGTCCGCTCCTCAGCGCCCGCAGCATTTCTTGAATTTCTTTCCACTGCCGCAGGGACAGCGATCGTTGCGGCCGACCTTGGCCGTCTTGAACTGAGCCCCGTGCGTGATCGTCGGCGCGCGTGCCGCCACCTTGCGTTCATCCTCCCGGAAGCAGGCCCACCACTTCGTTCACCTCAGGATTCTCGATCAGGCCTTTGATCGGTTCCACATCGTCGCCGTACACCGCGGCCAGGATGCGATCCAGATCCTCCGTCACCGCATCGCCCGCCACGTCGAAACACACCTCGCCCGGGGTGGAGAAGATCTGCACCAGCATCGGGTAGTCGGCCTGCTCTTGAAACTGCGCCGGCAGGTACATCGCATAGAGGTGCAGCATGGCGCCGTCGGTCTTCGCGACTGCTCCCGCGGCAGCTCTGCCGGGACTCATTCCTCCCCCCGATCCTCATACCGGTACCCAACCCCATAAACCGAGTGCACCAACTCCCGGCCAGGCAGCAGTTCGTCCAGCCGGCGGCGCAGTTTCTTGATGTGGCTGTCGATGGTGCGGTCCGCGACGATCCGGCGATCGGTGTAGATGCGATCCATCAGCCGCTCGCGCGAGAAAATCCGCCCGGGAGCCGCGTGCAGGGTCGCCAACAGGGCGAACTCGACCGCGGTGAGTTCGATCGCCCGTCCCTGCGCCTGGACCCGCAGCGCGTCCGGATCCAGGGTGAGCGGATCGGCAGGAACCGCCGCGGCGCCGGGCGCGTCAGTCACCAACGGCGCGGCAGTCCGCCGCAAGACGGCCTTGACCCGCGCCACCAATTCGCGCGGGCTATAAGGCTTGCACACATAGTCATCGGCGCCAAGCTCCAGACCGATCAGCCGGTCGATCTCCTCGACCCGGGCGGTGGTCATGATGACAGGTATCCGACCCGGCTCACCGGGCCCGGCGCGGATCTCCCGACACAGGGTCAGCCCGTCCTTGCCCGGCAACATCAGGTCCAGCAGGATCAGGTCCGGGCGGTGCGTGCGCACCCAGTCGAGCACGGTCTCGCCGGTGTGGAGTTGATCGACCTGATAGCCGGCGGCCTTGAGATAGTCGGCCACCAGGGCGGCCAGGCGCTGTTCGTCTTCGACGATCAGGATACGCTGCGGTTGCTGCATGGCGGCCCTCAGGCGGGTAACTCGATGTGAATCCACAGACCACCGGCGGGGGCGGCGGCGGCATTGATGGTACCGCCATGGGCCTCGACGACGTTCTTGACGATGGCCAGGCCCAAGCCGGACCCGCCGGTGTGGCGGCTGCGCGAGTCCTCCACCCGATAGAGCCGGTCGCACAACCGCGGCAGTGACTCGGGCGGACAGCCGGGGGCCGTGTCCTGGAAGTCCAGTGTCACCCGCGCGCCGCTACGGCCCAGGGTGACGGTGAGCCCGCCGCCGGGGTCGGTGTACTGAAGACTGTTGCCGAGCAGATTGCGGAACGCTTGCGACAGCCGGTCCGGATCGGCACTCAACAGCAGCGGCGTTGGCGCCCTGTCCTGTAGCGCCAGGGAGAGCCCAGCCGCCTGGAAACGCGGACGGAAAGCGTCCAGATCCGTTTGCAAGACCTCGCGCAGATCGGTCTCGGTCAATCGGTAGCTCAATGCACCCAGGTCGGTCACCGACAACTCGTGCAGGTCCCCGACCAACCGGTTCAAGCGCAGCACGTCGGCGTGCAGGACATCCACCGCGGCCGGGTCCAGGGGCCGTACCCCATCCTGCAGCGCTTCCAGTTCGGCCAGCAGCAGGGCGATCGGGGTGCGCAGTTCATGGGCAATGTCGGCCACCCAGCGGCGACGCGCCTGTTCATTGCCTTCCAGGGTCGCGGCCAGGACGTTGAGGTCGCGCCCGAGACGGGCGATCTCATCCCCCCCATGCACACTCACCCGGGCGGTGAAATCCCCGGCAGCGAGGCGGCGGGTCGTCTCCTGAATGCGCCGTACCGGCCGCACCACGCGCTGCGCCAACGGATAAGCCAGCACGGCCGAAATCAGCAGCATCCCCAAAGCGATGATCCACAGCCGGCTGCCCTGGCGTGACTGAAACTCGAGATCCGGCAATTCGGCCAACGGCGGACCGGGCAGGATCGCCAGGGAACCGATGGCCTGGCCGTCCAACTCCAGCGGATAGCGCCGGGCTCCCGGTAACAGCGACGACTGGCCATAAACCACAGCCCCAGGCCCATCCAGCAACATCAGCCGCAACTCCAGCGGGGCGGGCCGCTCCCGGCCGCGCGCCAGCGCCCAGGTCGGCGGCCAGCCGCCGGCATCGTTCAGAACACGGCGCACCCAGGGGGGCAGGTGGCCGCGCCGCGGGTCACCGCGCGCCCACCGATCCTTCGGGTCCCGACCCAGTAAGGCCGCGATCCACCGCGACTTATCCGCGCGCAACGGCTCCCAGGAGCCGCTGTCGGCATAGACCGCGACGAGCCGCTCAGCAATGGTGCTGATCCGCTCCGACTCGCGCGCATCCGCCAACTCGATCAGCCCCTGCTCGATGGACCAGCGCACGAAGGCATGGGTGCCGATGACCACCAGCAGGCAGGCCAGCAGCAGGGTCAGGAACAGCTTGGCGCGGATGGATAGCGTCATGTTGGACCCAGCATGCCCCGCCGCGGTGCAAGAAATAAGAATCAGCGGGAATTTCTGACCAAAGTCATAGCCTCGTCATCACCGCGTCGTTAATCTTAGCGTGCCGTTGCAGGCATCACGTGTTCCGATGTACCCAACACCAGGAGTCTCCATGAAACGCACTCTGTTCGCCGTTGCTTGCTCAACCGCGCTGATCGGCACCCTCGCCGCCGGTGTGGTCCTGGCTGATGACGCTGCCCTGCGTGCCCAGGCCACGTCCGCCGGGCTGGCCGCCCTGCCCTACGGCGCCGGCAAGGTAACGGACAACCCGTTGACGCGCGAGAAGATCGAACTCGGCGCCATGCTGTTCTTCGACCCGCGGATTTCCGCCAGCGGCCTGATCAGTTGCAATACCTGCCACAACCTGGGCACCGGCGGCGATGACAATCTGCCCACCTCGGTCGGCCACGGCTGGCAAAAAGGCCCGCGTAACGCTCCAACGGTGTTGAACGCGGTCTACAACAAGGCGCAGTTTTGGGACGGCCGCGCCGCGGACCTCAAGGAACAGGCCAAGGGACCGGTGCAGGCCGGCGTGGAGATGGCCAACAAGCCGGACGCTGTGGTCGTCACCCTGCAAAGCATGCCGCAGTATGTGGAGCGCTTCAGCCGGGCCTTCCCCGGCGAGGCGGACCCGGTCACTTTCGATAACATGGCCCGCGCCATCGAGGCCTTCGAGGCCACCCTCGTCACCCCGGCCGCGCCTTTCGACGCCTGGTTCGAGGGTAATGACCAGGCCATGACCGAGGAGCAGAAGCAAGGGTTGGAACTCTTTATCAACAAGGGCTGCACCGCCTGTCACAGCGGCGTGAATTTCGGCGGCCAGGCGTATTTCCCGTTCGGGTTGATCAAGAAGCCGGGGGCGGACATCCTGCCCCGCGGGGACAAGGGCCGCTTTGCGGTGACCAAGACCGCATCGGATGAGTATGTCTTCCGCGCCGCCCCGTTGCGCAACATCGCCCTGACCGCCCCCTACTTCCACTCCGGTCAGGTCTGGGACCTGGAACAGGCGGTTGCGGTGATGTCCAACGCCCAGCTCGGCACCGAGATGGAAGAACACCAGGCCACGCTGATCACGCAATTCCTCACCGCTTTGACCGGCGAGCAGCCACAGGTGATCTACCCGATCCTGCCGGTGGAGACCGCGGACACACCCAAGCCCAAACTCTAAAATTCGAGGCGGGAACCAAGAACATGCGTGGTTCCCGCCAAGAACTTAGGCGCCAACCCTTGACAAAATGAGTAGGAATTACGATACTCCTAGTATTCTAATCAGATTTATTTGCGTTCCGCTTGGGGGTGTATGTTGCGTATCACTTCTCTGTTGGTGACACTGCTTGTCTTCTCAGGCGGCACGCTTGCGCAGTCCCGCGTCGCCGAGTTCGGCGGTCTCGATGCCTGGTATCTCGCGCAAGGCCAGTGGATTCCCACCCCATGCAACGTGTCATGGGTGGAGGACAGCACAGGCAAACAGTTCTGCTTCGCCAGCGAAGACGAGCGCGACGCCTTTGTCCAGGACGCTGACGCGTCGATTGCGCGTGCCTCTGCCGCGGCAAGTAGCGACACGATCGCGCCTGCCGCAGGACCGGTCGTCACCGCACTCAGTGCAAACACGATTTACATGGTTAACTTTGGGAACCCAAGTAGTCTCTACACGCTGCGGCCGGGTACCGGGGCCTCAACGCGGGTCGGCGCAATGGGCGTATCTCAGGTCACCGACATTGCTTTTAGTGGAAGTACGCTGTATGGCGTGAGTTTCACCCAGTTCCTGACTATCAACCCCAATACCGGTAAGGCAACGGTGAAGGGGTCGCTCGGCTTTTCCGACATCAACGCATTGGTGGTGCAACCGAGCACGGGCAAGATATTCGGTGCGGGATCGAGCGCTCCGGGAAGCTTCGTCTCGATCAACCCGAACACCGGCAAAGCCACGCGAATCGGCAGCTTCGGCGCCGGGCTCAGTTCCGCGGGCGACCTTGAGTTCATCAATGGTGTGCTCTACGCTACGCTCGACCGTAACGGCTTCAACAACAGCTTCCTGGCCAGGATCAACCTAAGCAACGGTGCCGCAACCCTGATTGGCGACATGCGCTTCAAAGATGTGTGGGGACTTGCGCTACGAGGCGGGGTGTTGTACGGCGCCACGAACTCCGGCCAACTGATCCGCGTCAACACCGCCAATGGCGTGGGCACCCTCATCGGCAGCAATGGCATCGCTCAGGCCGGTCTTGCCAAGTCGCCATAAGGCTGCGACATCTTGGGGCTTGTCCATCATCCGTCCCCGATTCTGACGGATGTTGGCACCTGTGGGGTCAGGGCTTCAGCCCGGCTGATGATGCGGCCTTGGTTAGAAACCTGTGCGACTCAATCCGCTCGGCCGTCGGTCCGGACCCTACAGATCGCGGCCTCAACGTAGCATCCGCCTTGCGAACCGACTTAGGCTGTCCAGAACGATGATCAATTAAACGATATTTGTGTACGGTCTGACCGTATTCCCGCCAACGTCGCCAAGATACACTTGCTTGGTCGCTCATCTCTCCAGTTGCGCCGTGCGTCTTGCTGCGCTATGACACCGCCTGCCGCAGATCATCGACGCTCATACCCGCACCAGGGTTCCTAGAATGAGCACATTGCGCTTTGCCCAGCATTGATCCACGCGTTCGCGGCTCTTTGCGTTCCGATCGTACGCGAGTGCGGCACGCGACTGCCGCCGACCCCGTGTGCTAGGGTTATATTGGTGCGGCGTCCGAGTGCCGCGGATACCTGACCCGGAGGCCCCATGCTGACACTGCGAATCAATGGCACCGAGCACCAACTGGATCTGGACCCGGCGATGCCGCTGTTATGGGCGATCCGCGAGCATGTCGGTCTGACCGGAACCAAGTACGGCTGCGGCATGGCCCAGTGCGGAGCCTGTACCGTGTTTCTGAACGGGGCGCCGGTGCGCTCCTGCTCCACCCCCGTGTCGGTCGCTGCGGGGGGAGAGATCGTGACGATCGAAGGACTGGTCCAGGGGCTTGGCGCCGGCACCCTCGGCAAGGTTGGCCTGGCGGTCCGCGCCGCCTGGCTGGAGCTGGACGTGGTGCAGTGCGGATTCTGTCAGTCCGGCCAGATCCTTGCCGCCACCGCCCTGCTCGCCGAGAATCCTGACCCGACCGACGCACAGATCGACGCCGCCATGTCCGGCAATCTCTGCCGCTGTGCCACCTATGCCCGCATCCGCAGCGCCATCCGGCGCGCCGCCGACGCTTTGGTTTAAGGGGGGAACGACGATGAAAACCACCGACCGCCGGATTACAGCCATCGCCCCCGACACCATCGAGAACGTGGGGCGCCGCACCTTCTTGGAGGCCGGAATCACGGCCGGCGCCGGGCTGCTCCTGGGACTGCGCATCGGCCCGGCCCCCGCGGCCGACATCGGCCACACCGGCCACACCGGGGCGGCTCCGGCCGCGGCGGCAACCTTTGCGCCCAACGCCTTCGTACGCATCGGCACGGATAACACCGTGACCGTCATCGTCAAACACCTGGAGATGGGCCAGGGCACCTTTACCGGACTGCCGACCCTGGTGGCCGAGGAACTGGACGCGGCCTGGGACCAAATCCGGGCGGAGGGCGCCCCGGCCGACGCGGCGCGCTACAACAATCTGCTCTGGGGCAGCGCCCAAGGGACCGGCGGCAGCACCGCCCTTGCCAATTCGTTCGAGCAACTGCGTAAGGCCGGTGCTGCCGCACGCCGAATGCTGGTCACCGCGGCGGCGCAACGCTGGCAGGTTCCGGCCGCCGAGATCCAGGTCAAGGACGGTGTGGTCAGCCATCATGCCGGCCATAGTGCGCGCTTCGGCGAACTGGCTGAGGCGGCGGCCAGACTAACGGTTCCCCCGGAAGTCCGGCTCAAGGACCCGGCGCAGTTCAAGCTTATCGGCAAACCGGGGCTGCACCGCACGGACGGGCCGTCCAAGACGGACGGCAGCGCCCTGTTCACCCAGGATGTACACCTGCCCGGTTTGCTGACCGCGCTGGTGGTGCACCCACCCCGCTTCGGCGCCCGGGTCAAGCGCATCCATGACACCGAGGCCCGCGCCATTCCGGGAGTAGAGCGGATCGCCGGGATCCCGAGCGGAGTGGCGATCATCGCCCGCGATTTCTGGACGGCCCGACGCGCCCAGGACGCCCTGCGGGTGGATTGGGACGAAACCGACGCGATGACGGAGGGCACCGCCGAGATCCTAGCGCGCTATCGGGAATTGACCAAGTCCCCCGGGGCCATCGCCCGCCAGGACGGCGATGTGGACGCCGCGCTCGCCGGTGCCGCCCAAGTCATCGAGGCCGAGTACAGTGTTCCCTATCTGGCCCATGCCGCCATGGAGCCGATGAACTGCGTGATCGAGCCCACGGAGCACGGCATTCGGGTCTGGAACGGCGAACAGTTTCAGACGGGCGATCAGGCCGCCCTGGCCAAGGTCTTTGAACTCGCTCCCGAGCAGGTCGAGATTCGCATGTTGTTCGCCGGCGGGTCCTTCGGCCGACGCGCCAACCCGGCATCGGACTATTTGATCGAAGCGGCGCACTGTTACCAAGCCCTGCGTGCCCGGCTGCCGGTCAAACTCCAGTGGACGCGCGAGGACGACATGCGCGCCGGCTGGTACCGGCCGCTGTACCTGCATCGCATCCGCGCGGGAATCGACCCCAAGGGCCGCCCAGTCGGCTGGGATCAGCGCATCGTGGGTCAATCCATCATCGCCGGGACGGCCTTTGAGCCCATGCTGATCAAGGACCAGGTGGACCAGACCTCCGTGGAGGGCGCCGCCAACCTCCCGTATACCGTGCCACACTTCAGGCTGGACCTACACTCGCCGCGGCTGCCGGTCCCGGTCCAGTGGTGGCGCTCAGTCGGGTCCACCCATACCGCCTTTGCCGGGGAGTGCATGATCGACGAACTGGCCACGGCGGCCGGCCAGGACCCGGTCGCCTATCGCCTGCGCCTGCTGAAGAACCATCCACGCCACCTGGGGGTGCTGAAACTTGCGGCAGAGAAGGCCGGCTGGGGCCAACCCCTGCCCAAGGGCCGCGGACGCGGGGTGGCGGTCCATGAATCCTTCGGGACCACGGTCGCACAGGTGGCCGAGGTCACGGTGCGCAAGGGTGGTCAGTTCCGGGTGGACCGGGTGGTGATCGCGGTGGACTGCGGCCTTGCCGTCAATCCGGACGTGATCCGCGCCCAGATGGAAGGCGGCATGGGCTTCGGACTCTCCGCCGCCCTGCTCGGCGAGATCCGCATCGAGCACGGCGCCGTGGTCCAATCGAACTTCCACGACTATCAAATCCTGCGCATCGATCGGATGCCGGAGGTCGAGGTGCACATCGTCCCCTCGGCGCAGCCGCCCACCGGGGTGGGAGAACCAGCCACACCCGTCATCGCGCCGGCGGTGGCCAATGCACTCTTCGCGGTCACCGGCCAGCGACTGCGCAGCCTGCCGCTGCGCTTGTCCCCGTAGGGTCCGCTGCGCGGACCGACGCCCGCCATGACCGCCATGACCGCGGCACCCGATGATCTCTTTGAGCAGATCGCCACCTGGCACGCTCAAGGGAAACGCGTCGCCCTGGTAACCCTGGTGCGCGGCGGTTCCTCATTACGCCCGATCGGCAGCCAACTGGCGGTGGCTGACGACGGCAGCTTTCGCGGTTCAATCTCCGGCGGCTGTATCGAGGGTGCGGTGATCGCACAGGCCCTGGCATCGATTGCCGACGGGCAGGCGCGCCTGAGTGACTTCGTCATCGGCGACCCGGACGCCGCAGCGGCCGGGCTCGCCTGCGGCGGACGGGTTCAGGTCTGCATCGTGCGGATCGACCCAACCGGCGCGTTCGAACACCTGCTCGCCGCGCACCGGGCGCGGCGTCCCGCGGCACTGGTCACGCGCCTGACCGACGGCGCCATGGCGATGGTCGACGGTGACACCCTGGATGGCGACCTGCCGCTGACCCCGCCGCTCCTCGACCGACTGCACGAGCACATTGCGGCGGAGCGCAGCGGCCTGCTGGAAACCGACCCAGCGCTGTTCGTGCAGGTCACTGCACCCATGCCGCGACTGCTCCTCGTCGGCGCCGGGCACATCGCCCAGATACTCGCACCCATGGCCCGACTCGCGGGCTTCGCGGTGATCGTGATCGACCCGCGCCCGGCCTTTG
>Ga0247836_1002976_pt1 | contig 23428 bp, 24 predicted proteins | sample LaCruzMarch2015__4_FD_187116 | JGI IMG/M metagenome (GOLD analysis project Ga0247836, IMG submission 187116) | Freshwater microbial communities from meromictic Lake La Cruz, Castile-La Mancha, Spain - LaCruzMarch2015_14m | ecosystem: Environmental > Aquatic > Freshwater > Lake | place: Spain... | reverse complement strand
TCAGCGTATTCTTGCCTTTATTGCGTTCTTTAATGAGACCCTGGCAAAGCCGTTTCGCTGGACTTATATTGGTAAACCTTTGCTCGTATAGGTTATCGGATATATTTCAGAAGTTGGGTACTAGCTTGGCATGGATTCTCTTTTGTGCCACAGTGGGTAGACATAAAACCGCTGATAGCCAAGTTGTTGGCTTCGGTTGCGCCGGAGGTGAAGATAATGTCTTTGGGTTTGCAGCGTAAACCTTCCGCCATTGATGCGCGGGCGTTTTCAATTGCCAAAGCGGCATTCTCGCCATAGCGATGTTGGCGCGATGCGGCATTGGCAAAGTTACCGGAATTTGTCAGGCAATCCAGCATGGCCTCGACGGCTTCGGATGCCATAGGGGTAGTTGCCGCGTAATCAAGATAGGCTATAATTTTCAAAGAGATTACTGATTAGTAATTTAAAAGTGCTCTGGCATTTTATCCTAACTCAATGCAAGTTCGGCATAAACCCAACATATTATTGCTGATCCTAATGTCTCGATCTGTAAAAACGCGTTTAATAGTCTCCACTTTCTACTGATTTTTACCAAACTCTAAGTAAAATACTATAACAAAACAATGCCGTAGGGATTTTATCTGGTAAATTTTCGCCCTCTTTAGCTGAAAATTTTCAACGCCATTTAGCACGCCACAAGTCGTGGATTATTGAATGTCCTACTATTTGCCCTAATTCATAAACAATTACCGTTAGGGGAATAAGCCAATGGGTGATTTTTTCTCGGTTTTGTAATGAACCGTCAAATCAAGCCAGTTTCTGGCTGACATCTACCTTGTCTTTTCTGGCAACCCTCGCCGAATAATCGACAACAAACCCCGCAATTTAATATTAAATTTCTACAGGAATATTTTATCTGATTTTCGTTTATTTCGTTTATACTGTTGCCAGGATAACTATTACGACAATGGGAACAATAAAATGACAGTATCCAACATTGCCCACCTGCCTACACCGCAAGAAGCAGAAGAGGCTAAAATCACCAGCCGTGCCTTATCAAAATACGCCCACAATGATCGGCTGCATTTAAAAATTGCCAACCAAAATAATGACCCTGACGACTTAATCTTGCCGGGCTATGCTATTAACTTGTTGCTGGACATCCTGACCGAAATGTCCAAGGGCAACGCGATAACGGTGATGCCGATTCATGCGGAATTGACCACACAAGAAACTGCCGAACTTTTAAACGTCAGCCGTCCGCATTTGGTTGAGTTACTGGAGCAAGGCAAAATCCCCTTCAGAAAAGTCGGTACGCACCGTAGGGTGCTGGCTAAAGATGTTTTTGACTATAAGCAACGCATTGACGCAGGCCGTTTGGAGGCCTTGGATGAATTAGCCGCCCAAGCCCAAGAACTGGGCATGGGATATGAATAGTGGCAAAGTTTTCTGTTATTTATGATGCCTGTGTTTTATATCCCGCCCCCGTAAGGGATTTGTTGATGCAATTGGCCTTAACCGATTTGTTCAAAGCGCGGTGGACAGACCACATCCATGAGGAATGGATTGGAGCCTTATTGAGAAGGGGCAAGTACGACAGGAAAATCTTAGAACGGACACGCGATCTAATGGATGCCAGTGTGCGTGATGCCAAGGTGTTGGGTTATGAAGGCTTAATCGACGCGCTAGTGTTGCCCGATCCCGATGACCGACATGTTTTAGCTGCCGCCATTAAATCCGGCGCGAATGCGATTGTCACTTTCAACCTAAAAGACTTTCCCGGCGATGTGTTAGCCAAATACGATATAGAAGCCATACATCCTGATGAATTCATTTTTAACCAAATAGGCTTAGCCCCAGCTATTGCTTGCGGGGCAATCAAACGGCAACGGCAATCATTGAAAAACCCACCGAAAGCCAAAGACGAGTTTTTAGCCATACTACAAAAGCAGCAGCTACCGCAAACGGTTTCGGTTTTAAAGGCTTATAGTGAATTGATTTAGCTTGTTGCAACGTAGAGTTCTATATTTTCCGTTACAAAAGCTAGGCGTAAATTTAGGCGCAGTAGTCAAACTACCCGACTCAAAACCAAGCCATACCGAAACAACTTGAAACTGTGTATATATAAGGAGTAAAGTGCAGTTTCAGGTTGCTTCAATGCGTTGGGTATGCACTTTTAATGCGATGGTCATGCGTTCGAATCGCATGCGACCCACCACTTAATTTATACAAATCAACCAGTTAGGTAGTCATACCAACTGGTTTTTTTATGCCTGCCGTTTGCTTACGCGAGATTTACGCGACTTAGCTTTTCCACCGCCTCCATCAGTTCTTCAAGTTCGGCCTTGCAATAGTGGTCAGTGATGCGTGAGGCTGGGCTTCATTGTCAGGTTTGCCAATATAGGCCAACCACCCACCATACCGATGGACAGGCCGATTAGTGCGGCAAATTTGTTGGGAGTATACGATCGAGAGATTGACGACGGACAGCAGCATAAAATGCACTGCCTTTTTTTGACTTGCTCGGTTGATTGCTCCATGATTGACCCCTTAACTACTGATAATTTGTGGATCGCTGGAGCTGAAGGCATACGTTGAAACACTGCCGGAAGCCGAACAAATCAGCCCATAAATTGAAGAGATCAGAAAAAAACTAAAGCAGGTTTGATAACGGTACGGAAGGTTTTAGAGCTTTGGAAAGGATAGTTATCAAGGAGCGGGGGTATAGATGAATCCCTCAAGCCTATAAAAGATTGGTTAAACACAACCAATTATTTTTTACTGGCTTTATGACTAACATAATAATGAAAAAGTCTAATCAGTTCAGAAGAAAAAAATAAATCAAGATCGATAACAACAGAAGGTTGTTGCTAATTGGAAAGGATAATTATCAGAAAATGGATACTAATTTATCTACAAAATTAATCATTTTATATTAAATAACTTATGAATATACCCGTTAATGAATTCGAAAACATTGCAGAAAATATTAAACCCAAATTTGAGGAATACTTAAACAAATATGATAAAAATAAATATCCACACAAAGATTACGAAACATATAAAAACTCATATTCAAATTTGAGCGTTTCAAACGATGATATATATGGGTCACTTGTATGGAAGTGGGGGCATGTAGGTAAGAAAAATTTCATGCAATCTCACAAAAATCTCATCAAGCGGGTAGAAAAGTTTTGGCCTCAATTTGTTGAATCGAAAGAATCGGAAACGCCGGAAAATACATTTAATTGGTGGAAAGTGAAGCTTCCAAAAACATCCTATATTACTGTAGCGTATATAACACATTTGACACATCACAAAGAACGAATTCCAATAATTGATCAGCATAATTTTCGCGCTATGAACGAATTAATTAAAGAAGTTCGTGCTAGCCATACAGCCAAAAAAAAACCAAGCAATTGGAACGATATAAAAAATCTTGAAAATTTCATGACTGAGGTGCTAAATCTTCTTGAAAATAGAAACCCAGACCAACTCGATAAATTTCTTATGATGTACGGAAAGGAAAAAAAACCTAGAAAGCAAAAATGTAAAAAGAAAAACTAGTTACACTAAACCAAGCTTATGAAATATATACAATAAAAAAGGTATTTAAATGAGCAATTCAGCTAACGCAAATGAATGGGGTGGCGATGTATTAGGCAGGAAAAAATACTCGGTATTTCTCACAAAATATCTTTTAGAAAAAAAAGAATCCTGCGTCATAAACATTAACGCGCCTTGGGGACATGGAAAAACATTTTTTATCAAAAAATGGTATGGCGATATAAAAGAGCAGCATCCCGCCGTATATTTTAACGCCTGGGAAAACGATTTCAGCAACGACCCACTTCTCTCGATTATTGCCTGTATCAAAAAAGAAATAATTCCATTGTTACCCGCAGAAACCATAAGCGCAGATACTAGAAAAAATTTTCTTAACACGTCTGGCAAGTTGTTAAAAAAATCCGCTCCCATCATTTTTAAAGCGCTTGTAAACAAAGCTCTTGGCGAAGGTGGTTTTGAAGCGTTAAGCGGGCTTTCAACTGAAGATGAATCAACAGTTGCTGATGTATCCGGTACATTTGCTGAAGAACTCTTGAGTGAACACGAAGACATTTCAAATTCAATTACTGAGTTTCAATCTTGTGTTACAACAATGATAGAAGCTATCACCAAAGATGAAAAACTAAACACGCCGTTATTTATTTTTATAGATGAACTAGACCGATGCCGACCACTTTATTCAATTGAACTGCTAGAAAGGATAAAACATGTTTTTAATATTCCTGAAGTCATATTTGTAGTGGCAACTGATACGGAACAATTGAGCCATTCAGTGAAAGCAGTCTATGGTGAGGGCTTTAATGGAGTAACTTATCTAAGAAGATTTTTTGACCAGATTTATACATTACCTGAGCCAAACTACATTGAATTTTCAACTCTTTTATTTAAAGGGTTTAAGAGTAATGTTAACTATTATCAATACGGAATTTATTCTAATATTATTGATATACAAATAAAAAATTCCCAAATATATAACTCACATCCTGATCAATATAGGAATATGCTATTTTGCAAAGACAATGAAAATGCAGAAAGTATTTTGCTTTTTTCGCTTTTTGCGAAATTATTTAAACTTGATCTTCGAACTAAGAAACAGTGTTTTGATAGATTTGTTGCAATAGAAAAAAACATAACTAAAAATGAAGAGCTTCATTTCGGATATTTAATATTTTTAATAATGTTTGACGCAAGTAATCCAAGTGAATTTAAAAAATATTCTGCTTTTGATCAAAATAAAGATATAAAGATGAATATTATTAAGAATTTGGTATCGTATCGTTCAGATACTATCATATTGGGTGATACCGGAGAAGTACTTAGTGCCGTATCACTGATTAATATTTATACGGAATTGTTATCTTATACTAAAAGTCATTTAAATGAACGTATCATAGCTCAAGGTAATAATGAAAATGACTTTTGTTTAAAAAATACAATAAAAATTAGTGGGTATACGAATTATGAATACTTAATTAAGTATATAGAAAAAGTTGAAATGGCCGAAGCTTTAGGCTAAAAAATTATAAATGACAAAAATATGGCTAATTTCAATGCAGAATGCAGAGTCTTCGGCACCATAGTTTGTAAGCTACTAACGTGTAAAATTGATTTCCCCTTTGTAAATCATTGGTAAGCAGTCATGGATAAATACCGTAAAAATTTAAACTGGAACAAAGAACTGGCAGACTTAAGGGAATTAAGGGAAAAGCAAGGGCAGCAGGAACAGGCAGAGCCTAGCAAGTGGGAGCTAGTCGAATATAAAGGACGGTATTCAGACGATCCAGAGCCAAGGGGTGGCAATTGGTTAGGACGGACAGGTAATGTGATTTTGCTGTTTGTTGTGATAACAGCAGGGGTGTTTGTGGGTGGTTTTATTCTTACCAATGTTCTCGCCAAGATTGCCAATGACGCATGGAAAAAAGCGGTAAGCGAGTATCCTATTCTTTCCAGCTTGGGCGATCACAAATACACCACCGCGAACTATAGTAACCTAAAAAAGCCATGTGAATTTAGAACAGGATGATGCAGCTATAATTCGCCATTCCGAGCTAATGGCGGAACAAAAAGCCAAGGAACTAACGGCAAAAAACAAGAAGGAGAGGACATTCAAGGCGTTTTATACTAAGCCAGAAAGGTGTATTGACCCAATTGATAGCAGCACAAAAATGGAATGTATAAACGAACACGTTAGGGCAAGGAAACGTTTTAATGAAATTTACGCAGATAATTAAGCCGTAAAATCAGGCCAAAGCCTTAAGAAATAGTCCGGTGTAATCCATAGTCCAAGCCTTAAAACTTTCCCTATTTTTTTCAGCTTATTAAGCCAAAAACAGCCACAACCAGCTTTTTAACTTTGTAACCCATTGTTGTATGCTGGTTGTCGCTATATAAAGATTACTGCAAGCCCCATTTAATTCGATGACCATACGTTCGAATCGTATGATATCCACCCTAATTTACTAATAAATCAACCGCTTAGGTTTTTTCCAAGCGGTTGATTTATGCCCGCCATTTACTTACGCGAAATTTAGCGGCTCAGTTTTTCCACTGCGGCCATCAGTTCATCAAGTTCGGCCTTACAGTAGTGATCAGTGATGCGCGACGACTTGTGACCGAGCAAATCCTGCCGATTCTCAAAACTCACGCCTACCGACTTTAACCGCCTGCCAAAGGTATGGCGTAGGTCATGTACCCTGCATTGGCTCAGGTTTGCCCGTGTCCTCGCCTTACGCCACGCATGTCCGTTGATGCGCAGGACAGGCTCGCCTTTGAAGGTGAAGACGTATTCCTCATGCTTGCCTCGCTGGGCGTCGATGATGGCCTGTGCCACGCTGTTTAAAGGCACAACCCGGTCTTCACCATTTTTGATCCGGTCGCCTGGCAATACAAAAATGCCCATGCCTGGTTTTTCCTCGTCCCACCGTAGCCTAGTCAGTTCTGTTTCCCTTAACCCAGTGTGGATGGCAAACATGACCATCGCTTGCAGATGTTCCGGTAGCTCAGCCAACAAACGTCCCTGCTCTGCTTCGCTCAAGGGATAGGGCTTACGGTTATCGGATTTTAACATTTGGAGCAACGGTTGTTCCCCCAGCCACGAATTGCCCAATTCGTCACGCCATAATCTGGAGGCCAAGGCCAGCACCCGACGAATGACCGCCAAATCCCGGTTGATGGTGTTGTTCTTTAGCCCCGCCTGTTTTCTGGCGGCAATGAACTTTTGCAAGGTTCCCATGTGGATTTGCTCCAGCACCAGTTCACCAATAAACGGCATCACCGCCGTCAATGACACCGCATCACGGTCAAGGCTCTTCTTGTCTTCCTCCTTGAGGTATTTGGTCGCTGCCTCGATGAAGGTGTAGGTTTTCCGTTCACCGTAAATCAACTGCCCTCTAAGCTCATTTACCCGCAGGGCGAGGTAGCGTTCCGCTTCCTCAAGATCACCTGTTCCCGTGCTTTCATAAATTCGTCTGCCTTTGATGACTTTGTTGATGTGCCAGAGATCGTTTCTTTTGGTAAGGCCAGGGGATTTTTTGGACATGGTTTTTTCTCCATTTGATATTTGGGTTGCGTTGGGTTGGTTTTGGCTGAACGGCTGACGGCTTCATCCGCCCACGCGTCAAGCTCCCGAATGTCGAAAGCGATGCCTTGAACGCCAAACCGGAGTTCAGTCAGGAACGGCCTCACGGCTTTGTTGAAATAATTTTTGTTCATCCCCAAATAACCTGGCGCATCTTTCATGCGTAAAATTCGGGGTTGGATAATGGGGGATATTATTGAAGTTTGTGTTTGCATAACTGCACCTAAGCGATGTAAGGAGCATCGCCTTTACAGTTTTCAAAAATCGTTTTTTTCAGCGGAATTTTTTTCCTACACGTCTGTTGCCAAAAATTGCCAATACCTTGTTTTATTGTATTTTTGTTGATACATATCAATAAGTTGCAGTAACAATAAAAAGCTGGTTTTTTGCGGGTTGCCGATTTTGCCGGAAACACTTTTCTGAATTTTGTTTTGCAAAATTATTTTCTGAAAAAGTTTTTGAAAAATTTGCGGTTACGTTTGAATATTTTTTGCGTTCAATTTTTTTAAAATCAAACTTGGATTCAACCAATAAAAGCGTTGCAGTTTTTTCCGTAACATTTTTTTGAATTGGATTTTTTTATTTTTCGCAGCATTATTTTTTTGATTTTTGATTTAATTTGTCGCCACAAAGAAAACCACTTCAACCCGTCACACCCAACCGTGTTCGGTAAAGGAATAACAGGCCGTACCACCGACGATGAAATGATCCAAGACACGGATGTCCACCAGCTTCAGCGCGTCAATTAATTTGCGGGTGATGTCATGGTCGGCTTGGCTGGGTTCGGCAATACCGGACGGATGGTTATGGGCGAAAATTAAGGCGGCGGCATTCAGTTGCAATGCCCGTTTGACGATTTCACGGGGATGCACACTTGCCCCGTCTATCGTGCCTTGGAAACAACATTCCGAAGTGAGGACACGGTGCTGGTTGTCGAGGAAAATGCAATAAAACACCTCCCGTTCCAACAACGCCAATTCCAGCATCAAAAACTCTTGGGTCGCCTGGGGACTGGTCAATGCCTGTCCCCGTGTGAACCTTGCGTCAACCAGTTGTTTCGCCATCGCCAGGATTTCTTCCGGGGTGACGGGGCGTGACACCTGGAAATAACCGGGGGTGTCTTCATGTACCTGAAAGGGGTTGGTCATGCTCTGCTCCCAAAATCAATGGACGTGACAACTCCTAAGCAAGGGTTGCCTATCAGGTTGTCACGTCGGTGTTAATAAAATTGCGGGTGCTGGTGGTATAACAGCAACCAACATCCAGTCAATCAATCAATCAATCAATCAATCAATCAGTCAATCAGTCAGTAAGAATCAGCAGTTGCTGAACTGGCCTTAGCTTTTATGGTATATTTTTTCGATGTCGGTCAAGATGTCACTGACATTCGCCAAAGCACGCTTTAATGTTTTTAGCGTATGCTTCTTGGGATTGATGCCTTTCACGGTGTCTCGCAATTCGTTTACCAGTTCCAGCAAATCGGCTGGTAAGCCACCAGCCCCCACCGTTTTTGCTGACGTGGTTTTAGCCGTGGTTTTATCAACAGCATCAACAACAGCAGCCTCTGCAGCATCTAATGGTCTAGTGGTGTCTATGGGCTTGTGGGCTTCTTTGGTGACATCTGAAACGTCAGCATTTGATGTGGCATCGGCATTATCTGGTGCAACGGTATTTTCAGGCGCACCTGTTTCCGGTTTAACTAAGGCTTCCTGCATTTCAGCCTGTTGGGGCGTTTCCGGTGTTTCAGTTGCAGGTTTTGTGTCCACGTGCGTTTGTGCTGTAGTGTTAGGTGCACTTGACGCCTTAACGTCGGCTTTGGTTTTGGTGTCGAGGGGTTTATCGGTTTTTTGGCTCATGTCGTTCTCCAAAGGGTTTGAAATGAAATGAAATTAACCAGCCGTAGGCTTGGTTTTATAGGTTGAAATGCCCAGCTTTTGTCTAACAGATTTTCTACGTTTTTTTTAAAAAGTGAGGTTATTGCCCGAACCTGTCAGGTCGGGTCAATACTCCTCAGGCAACAGGATCGTGGTGACGCTGCGGTCAGCTTCGGTGATTAGCCACACCTTGGCAGAGGTCAAATTGCCTTCCTCGCCTAATGGTGGTTGCAGCAGATACGCTGACAACAGGCGCGAACCTGCTTTCAGGGCATCCTCGTTGGCCTGTGCGTCTTCGGGGCAAACATCGCCCCAATCACCAGACACATGACGCTTAACCAGTTCAAAAGGGTTGGTTTGATAACGCTGCAAGGTCTCTTGCGCCCCAGGTGTCGCATACAATTCCCCAAGGTCAAAACGGGGCAAAGGCAAGGTTGGTGGTTCAGTGGTCACCGACGTTTCTGATGTGTCTGTGGCTGGATGTTGGTTGTCAGCTGGGATGGACGTTTTCATGATAAGGCTCTCAACTAGTGGAAGGTAAAAAACACGGTGGACAGTGATAACAGGCACAGGCCACCGTGCCTAAATCATTTGCGGGTCAGTCAGTGAACTAACCAGGGGTCATGCGGGTTTATTCATCCCATTCCTCCTCAACAGGGTTTTCCTCATCAGCCCAGGCTTCAGGAACTTCATCGGAATCCAGCGGGTGGGACAAAGCGGCAACCAGCACTTGGGCATAACGGTCTGCCACCTGCCTCAGGGTGCGTCCGGCTTCGTAACAGTAATCCTCCGATTCCGGTTGCGTCAGCAGGGTTTGGTAACTCCCGCCAATTTGGGTCAAGGTGTTGCCCAAGACAGCAATCGGCGGGATGAGGTTTTCGTTGGTCGACAATGGTGTTGTCATCAGGGGTCTCCATAAAACAACGGTTAAATGCCTCCACGCCCCCAAAAACTGACGCGCACACGAAAGCGCACCGAAGTGTTCAAATCCGATGGTTTATCTTGATGTGTTGGAATTTGGGGGTGTGGAGGGGAACACGGTAATTTGAGCAAAGCACTACCGTTAGTATATTATAACATAATAACCTTATTTTGTCAATAATTATCTATATAGATCAATAGGTTATGTGTTTATAAAATCCAAGATACACAGGTTTTGTTTTTTGAGTTGTAAAGCAGGTAAAAAAAGATTACTCAAAGAAGCTAAACAGCATCTACGAACAGCCAAATAAATAGATATGCTGCCAATCTGCATCCACCACTTTTCATCAAACCGCGTCAAGCCTAGCTTTCGAAACTCTTAGCGTGTTGCTTTTTAATAATTTCAAGAAAACTGGTAAGGTATAAATATTAGGCTCGGACAAAATATTATCTATAGTATTACAGTGCCCTTAACTTTATTAGGATTTATTGGCATTTTCGAAAGAACCAAAACTGTAAAAAGGTTATTCAACAGAAGGATTGTGATTGTTGGATATAATAATCTCAGAAAATATGAATATTCTACAAAAGCCATCTCAAATTTAATTGAATAACTTTAAGGAAATAAACACATGAGCAACACTAACGAGATCAAATTCTTAACACATTTAAAATCATATAAAAAGATATATGATCCGATAAAATCTAACTGCTACATTGAAGATCCGACAACTATTAAGGGCTCTACATTCTACAGGGCAATAGGTGATTACGATACGAATGGGTACTTAAGTGATATGTTTCTTACATTGTTTGATGCTAATCCAAGTGATGCGAGCTTAAAAAGAATAAATCAAAGTCTGGGTTTTGAAGCTCAAAAAAATATAAATAAATCAACAATTCATTCTAGGGTGGCAAAAATTGATAACAAAATTTATATTAATTTAGGTAGTGGAAAAATTGTAAGGGTCACATCATCTGGCGTAACAATTTTGAAAAATTCAAAAGTTAAGTTTGAAATTAATAATCAAATAGGTGAGATTGTTAGGCCGGATTTAGAACATGGAAATTATAAGATGATAAAAAAATATATCCCCTTACATGATCATGAGCTTAAATTAATTTTAGTGTTCATATTCAATGCGTACTTCACTGATACCCATTATACAATGCTTGCGTTAATTGGTCCGACTGGTTCGGGAAAATCATGTATCCAAGAATTTATAAAAACAATCATTGACCCAAGCAAAATCATGTTAAGAAATCAGTTTACTAAAACAGAAGACTTAGTATTGGCAGCATTGCATTGCCATGTTATTGACATAAACAACGTTTCCAAATTATCAGATTTAATGCAAGATACTCTTTGTACAATTCTTACAGGTGGCGTTTCAACTACCAGAACTAAATATACCAACAAAGCGCAATCATCTATTTATACACATAACCCAGTGATCATTAATGGTATAGGTAACGTTATTAACCGAGATGACCTTTATGAAAGATCAATAGTATTTCATTTGAAAAAAATTCAGGGTACAGAGATTTTTTTAGAAGAATCGCAATTAGAAAAGGAACTTGAAGATGATCTACCCAAAATTATAGGAGGAATTTTTAATTCCCTTAGCTTAATTCTCAAAGAATTTGAATGTTTTGAAACACCACCCAATTTAAATAGAATGGCCGACTTCCATATTTTAGGATGCGTTACTGAAAAGGCATTGGGTTGGAAGAGTGGTTCGTTTACAAAAGCCTATAATGCGAATATTGCAATTGCCCAAAATGAGGTGCTTGAAGATTCGCCATTAGCGCAAGCTCTCCTCAAAATGAAAAAAACAAATCAATCAGAATTTTCTGGAAGCTTTTCCGAGTTAGAACAAAAATTAAATCAGTTTGGCAAGCTTGGAAAAATTTCACCAAGGCAGTTAAGTTCGGATTTAGATAGGATTAGTGGTTTTTTATTGAATTTGCATAACATATCTGTAACGAAGCTTAAACGCTCCAATAGTGGAAGTCGTGTGAAAATAACTTTTTCTTAGCTTTATCCTACACGACGTACACTAAAAGTGTACGTCGTGTAGGTGTTTTTAAACAATATTTTTAATTTATTGATCATGTTTTAATATACTAACAGCATGTTGAACGTACATATTAGCCAATAAGTATGAAATAAAGTAGCTTTAAGCCATAATAATTGGCTATAAATAACTAATAGAAATGGGTAATAAAAGTTAAGAATCCAAAAAATAGCTAATGTTAAAACTGTAAAGAAGCAGTGTGAGGTAGTTTAAAGACTGACTCATATTAAGAATGATGTAGTTAATAGTAATTTATTAAAACATCAGCTAACAAAACTTCAATACAAAGGATTCAAAACATGAAGACCAAGAAGCAAGAACTTATTTTTGATAAAATCACCTTCACGTTACCAATAGAGGAAGACGAAAGGGAAGCCTTATTAGTCAGGGTCAATGAGCCTGATTTTTATCAAAATTACAAGAGGAAGGTTTATAGGAAAACTGGAGGCAGATACAAAAACAATTACCAGTTTGAAATCCACGACGGGAATACCATAGAGCTATCCTTATATCCAATAAACAAAAGCCATAATTTTCTCAGGGTGGAATACAATCCAGCTAAACTAGGAAAGGACGGACGGAAGGCGTTAAGAAAATTCTTGTTAAAATTCCTCACCGTTAACCTAGTAAAGACCATCTATTTCCATGCTAAAGTGACCAGACTTGATTTGACACTTGATGTCTACAACATGAAGCCAAATCTCTATATCCACAAAAATAGGGTTAAGCAGTCAGAACTTCACAGGGATGACGACGTGATTACTTCCCAAATCATAGGCAGTGATAAAAGCAATTGTCGGATCACCCTATACGACAAGAACATAGAGCAAGGTAACACGGATTCAGGTACCACTTACCATCGGATTGAAATCAGGCTTCGGGCATTAGACTGTTCCATGCACCAACTGGACGCAAATCTGCTAAATGAATTTGCAGAACTCAACTTTTTTAAGGCAAGTTTTCTGAAAGAAAAACGCCTTTCCAAAAAGTTCAGAAATAGGGCTTACAAACATGGGCTTAACTCTGCCCTAAATGAGCTGGATGATAATGACCGTCGTTGTTACCGTAGGTACTTAGAAGACCATCAAGTCTACCCAATTTCTCTGGATGATTCGGATTTTGAGGAAGCCCATAAGGTTGCACTGGGCAGCCTAGTCCACACGAAATACAAAGAAAACTTTCTTTAAGGTCGCCTATAATCCAAATAGATGACCACAACGCAATTATGGGGGGCTTGATAGCACCCCCCATGTTTATAATTGATAATGAAAAAACCTATCAAATCACCACCGAAGCTGATTACAATTTTGGATACTGCACAAGGAACAACTAGGTATGAGCTTCAACGAAAATACAAGAGTCAAAATCCCTGCCATACTCCACCTGTGCAAACTAGGCTATAGCTATTTGTCATTGGGCAAAGCAAAATGGGACGAAAGCACGAATATTTTCACCGATGTCTTTAAATCCAGCATTTCCCGCATCAACCCAGACCTAGACGAAAGCGATGCTAACCGGATTTTTGATAATGTTTCCCTAGCCCTAGACAACGAAGATTTAGGCCAAGCGTTCTTTAAAATGCTCACCGCCACCTCAGGCCATAAGCTGATTGATTTTAAAAACTTCAGCAACAACTCGTTTCATGTTGTCACCGAACTCACCTACAAAAATGGTGAAGACGAATTTAGGCCAGACATAACCTTGCTAATTAACGGAATGCCGCTGGCGTTTGTGGAAGTAAAAAAGCCCAATAACCAAGAAGGCGTACTGGCAGAAAGGGACAGAATCAACGTCCGCTTTAAGAACAAGAAATTCCGCAAATTTATCAATATTTCCCAGCTCTTGGTCTTCTCCAATAATATGGAGTACGACCTAGAATCGATTGAACCCATCCAAGGCGCGTTCTATGCTTCAACTTCGTACTCTTCTGCAAACTTCAATTGTTTTAGGGAAGAAGAGAAATTTGACTTAGAAACTCTGCTAACACCAGAAAATGACGAGCTGGAAAATTTTGTTCTGAAAGACAACAACTTGTCATCCATCAAGCATTCACCGGAATTCATCACCAATAAAGACCCCAATAGCCCCACCAACCGACTGTTGACCTCGTTATTTTGCCAAGAGCGTTTCGCCATGCTGTTGAAATACGGTATTGCTTATGTCCAAGAGTCACAGGGGCTTGAAAAGCACATTATGCGTTACCCGCAATTGTTCGCCACAAAAGCCATAGAGCGCAATCTTGAAAAGGGCATTAAGAAAGGCATTATTTGGCATACTCAAGGTAGCGGCAAAACCGCGCTGTCATTTTATAACGTCCAATACCTAACCGATTACTTCCAGCGTAAAAACGTTGTACCCAAGTTTTACTTCATTGTTGACCGCATAGATTTGATGGATCAGGCCAAAAGGGAATTTACCAGCCGTGGCTTGATCGTGCATACAGTCAATTCAAAAGATGAACTCGGCAAGAACTTTAAACTGAAACAAGCCATACATAACCTTAGCGGTAACCGAGAGATAACCGTCGTCAATATCCACAAATTTAAAGACGACACCGATGTCTTAACCGCCAACGATTACGACATCAACACCCAGCGCGTGTATTTTTTAGATGAAGTACACCGTAGCTACAATCCAACCGGAAGCTTTCTAGCTAACCTTTTTAATTCAGACAGAAACGCCATACTCATAGGTTTGACTGGCACACCTTTAATTAGTAGCGACAGACGTTCGCGTGACACCTTTGGCGGCTATTTCCACAAATATTATTACAACGCGTCAATTGCAGATGGTTACACCTTAAAACTAATACGCGAAGGCATAGAAACCAGCTACAAAATCCAATTGGCACAAGCCTTAAAAGAGGTGGAGATTCTCAAAGGTGATGTAGATAAACGCATCATTTACGCCCATGAAAAGTTTGTTGAACCGATGCTGGATTATATTGTTCAGGACTTCATAAAAAGCCGCACACGCTTTGGCGACCATACCATTGGCGGTATGGTGGTATGCGATAGTGCAAATCAAGCCAGAAAATTATTCGAGATTTTCATCAACAAATACAACCCAGCCCAGAAAACCATCGAACAGGTAGAACCCAACAATAGGGTTGCAGAACCAGCCCCTGAATACACCAGCTACCCAACACCCTTAACGGCAACCCTCATTTTGCACGATGTTGCTGGCAAAAATGACCGTAAACAAGAAGTGGACGATTTCAAAGATGGCAAAATCGACCTACTGTTTGTTTACAACATGTTACTCACAGGCTTTGATGCCAAACGACTTAAAAAGCTCTACATTGGGCGGATCATCAAAGACCACAACTTGCTGCAAACCCTAACCAGAGTCAACCGACCTTATAAAAATTTCAGATATGGCTTTGTCGTCGATTTTGCCGATATTCGCAAAGAGTTTGACGCAACCAATAAAGCCTATTTTGACGAACTGCAAACCGAGCTAGGTGATGAAATGGAAACCTACTCCAAACTCTTCAAATCCAAAGAAGAGATTGAAGCAGAAATCAGGGAAATCAAAGAAACGCTGTTTGCCTACGACCTCAATAATGCGGAGCTGTTTTCTCAACAAATCAGCCAAATCAAAGACCGCCAAACTGTTCTGGAAATTAAAAAAGCCTTAGAAAATGCCAGAAACATCTACAACTTAATTCGGTTGGATGGGCATTTTGATCTGTTGGAAAAAGTTGACTTTAACAAGCTCAACCAGCTCTACCATGAGACGGCAAGGCATCTGGAAATGCTCAATCTTAAAGAGTCGATGCAAAACAACGTTGATACCACCAACTTGCTAAACGTCGCTTTAGAAAGTGTCCTGTTTATGTTCCGCAAAGTCTCGGAACAGGAAATGGTCATCGCAGACCAGCTCAAAGATACGCTACGCAAAACCCGTGAAGCCTTAGCCAGTAATTTCGACCAAAAAGACCCTGAATTCATTTCTTTGTATGACGAACTAAAACGCCTATTCGACAAGAAAAATCTTGATGAAATCACCCAAGATGACATGAAGAACAACATCGCGTCATTACAGCAAATTTACGACAAAGTGACGGAACTGAACCGTAAAAATAACCTGCTCAAAGCAAAATATGAAAATGATGCTAAATACGCGCGTATTCATAAACGTATAATGGAGAAAGGCACTATCTCCAAAAAAGAAAGCGCGATTGGTGAATCACTCATGGACATAAAAAAACAGGCCGACGAAAAAGTGCTCATCAACACCAAGCTGCTAGACAACGAAGGCTACTTTGACAAAATGATGATAAGGATGGTCATCGAAAACTTCGACAAAATCAAAATTGTCTTAGAGCCAGAGTCCGCCAAATACATCAACAACTGCTTAGTCAAAGAATACATTAACGAATATCAAGGGATAAGACATTGGTAACACAGGATTTTAGCGAACAAACCAAAAAACTGATCGACAACCTCAAGGGCATTTGCACCTCTTATGGCTTAGGCAACGATGGTAATGAATTTAAAATCATCACCCAAGTGTTCCTCTACAAGTTCATGAATGACAAGTTTGGCTATGAAGTCAAAAAGCTCGACCCCAAACTCCAAACTGCCGAAAACTGGGAACAGGAAATAGCCACCTACACAGACGCACAATACGAAATGCTACTGATGCGTTTACCTGAGGAAAGCGCCCAACTGAAACGGGAACATTTCTTATCCAACTTGCACAACAAACAAAACACCGAAGAATTCGCAAAATTCTTTGATGACACCTTGCGCGATATTGCCATTTTCAATAATGAAATTTTCTCGGTCAAAACTGGAACAGGCGCAAAAATCACCTTGTTTGACGAACTGAGCAATTACATCACCGATAGCTCACAACGCGATAATTTCTGCAAAGCCATCATCAACCAGCTAGTCAATTTCAGTTTTGAACAAATCTTCCAACAAAAATTTGATTTTTTCTCGACCATTTTTGAATACCTGATAAAAGACTACAACAAAGACGGTGGCGGCAAATACGCCGAATATTACACGCCCCATGCCGTGTCAAAAATCATGGCGGCTATTTTGGTAGACCAACCTGTCAGCAATGTTACTTGTTACGATCCAGCCGCAGGTTCAGGCACTTTATTAATGAACCTAGCCCATGAAATTGGCGAAGACCGTTGTACGATTTACTCACAAGACATCTCGCAAAAATCCAGCAGCATGTTAAGGCTGAACCTGATTTTGAATAACTTGGTGCATTCCATCCAAAACATCATCCAAGGCAACACCTTAACTTCGCCTTACCATAAAGTGGGTGATAAGCTGATGACCTTCGATTACATTGCCTCCAATCCGCCGTTTAAATTGGACTTTAGCGATTTCAGAAGCGATCTGGATTCCAAACAAAACCACGAGCGGTTCTTTGCAGGCATCCCCAAAATCCCCAATAAAGATAAAGACAAAATGTCGATTTATCTGCTCTTTATCCAGCACATCATGTTTTCGCTGTCAGCAAAAGGCCGTGCAGCCATTGTTGTACCCACAGGCTTTATCACTGCACAAAGTGGCATAGAAAAGAAAATCCGTGAAAAACTGGTGGAAGAGAAAATGCTCCGTGGTGTGGTGTCCATGCCCAGCAACATATTTGCCACCACAGGCACCAACGTATCCGTGTTATTTTTAGACAAAGCCAATACCAAAGGCGACATTGTTTTGATGGATGCGTCCAAACTCGGCACAACAGTAAAAGAAGGCAAAAATCAGAAAACTCTGCTTTCGCATGAAGAGGAAGAACTCATCATCAACACCTTCAACCAACACCAAACGGTCGAAGATTTCACGGTAGTGGTATCTTACGAACAGATCAAAGAAAAAAACTATTCCTTAAGCGCAGGCCAGTATTTTGAAGTAAAAATTGAATATACTGATATTACGCCAGCGGAATTTGAAGCCAAAATGACAGGCTTTAAAACCAACCTCGATAAACTGTTTGCGGAATCTGGCGATTTAGAATCGGAGATTAAACAGCAATTAGCCAGTTTGCAATTCACTAATCATTAAGAGGCCGTTATGTACGCATACAAAGAAATACTAACGCTAGATGATCCACAACAGCTCAATTTAAAAACCCCTTTGCCATTTTTGAAAGGCAAAAAAGTTGAAGTGTTGATTATCGTTGAAGAAGATGAAACCGATTACATTGCCCAAAACAAAGTCTTGATGGAACAGATTGAATCATCAAATCAAACCCATGAAAAACGTTCAGGTTATCAACCGACAGACGAGGAAATGAATGCGCTCCTTAGTATTTGAAGGTAAAACCTGGGAAATTTATGAGCAACTGCGCGAACAAGATAAAAAACAGCACCAGCAATTATGCAAAATCTTAAAAGAAATGCTCAGAAATGATCCCACGCAGGGTATAGGAAAACCAGAGCCGCTTAAACACCAACTTTCGGGTTTATGGTCACGTCGGTTATCACAAAAAGACCGCTTAGTTTATCGGTTTGATGAAGATTCTATTTTTGTGTTTGCGATTGGCGGTCATTATGACGATTGAGATTAAAAGGGAATTGGTGGATTTAAAGTATGAGTGAATGGAAGACCGTTAAACTTGGTGACATTTCCGATATGTGCCTCGGTAAAATGTTAGACCAAGAAAAAAATAAAGGAAAACTTGAGCCTTATTTGGCTAATATAAATGTACGTTGGGGTCGGTTTGATTTTTCAAATTTAAATCAAATGCGTTTTGAAGAAAGCGAGCATGAAAGATACGGATTGCAACTTGGCGATATTGTAATTTGCGAAGGTGGTGAGCCAGGTCGTTGTGCAATCTGGAAAGATGAAAATTCAAATATGAAAATTCAAAAAGCACTTCATCGGGTTCGTATTCACAAAAACTATAACAATGAATTTGTATATTATCTTTTTTTATTGGCTGGAAAAAATGGGCAGTTAGAAAAACATTTTATTGGTTCTACTATTAAACACCTTACAGGAATTGCACTTAAACAGATTGAATTTGCTTTTCCTCCTCTCGAATCACAAGAAAAAATAGCCGCTGTTCTTTCGTCCTTAGATTCAAAAATAGAACTCAATAATCGCATCAATGGCGAGTTAGAAGCAATGGCAAAAACGCTTTATGACTATTGGTTTGTGCAGTTTGATTTCCCTAATGAAGACGGAAAACCCTACAAAACCAGTGGCGGTAAAATGGTTTGGAATGATGAGTTGAAACGAGAAATTCCAGATGGGTGGAAGGTTGAGAAAATTTCTGATTTATTGCCTGTCATTACAGGAAAAAAAGATGCAAAGAAGGAGTACAGGAAGCGTAACGATAGTGGAGCGGTGTACGACGCCCCCCGCGTAGCCGTAGGGGGCCGGGCGTATTGACGGAGTTGGAGCGCGAGCGGAAGCGTAGTCAATATGCAAGGCCATCCCGACACGGCGTCAAGTCATTTGCGTAGGCCAGTGGTGCACAGCGTACCGGAGGGGAGTTGTGCACCGCGGCCGGAGCAGGACGAACGCGGGCAGCCGAAGGCATTGGCGGTCGCGTGATTTTTGCCGCTTGTTCAGGCAGGATGGCCCGGAACAAGCTTTCGCAAAAATAGCGACTCTCCTGATTTATCTCGATATAATCTTCCTGACTCAATAAGTTAAGTTCACTGTCCATAATTTACCTTAAACATAGAAGGGGGTTTTCTAATGTATATGAACCGAATCAACCTAGCACTTGTTCTCCCTTTATTCTTCATATTAATCGGTTGCTCTACTATATCGGGTACTCCGAAGTCACCCCTTGAATTTTCGGACACCAGGACTAACTCGTATGATTCCGAAGATATTATCAACAAGTATTCAAAGGAGTTTGCAGAGCGAGCCACACAAGATGTTGCTGATAAAAACACAAGAAACACTTTAATTTCCAGAGCACTCACAATAATGGACGTGCGCTATGCCGAATTTGTTAATGGCACGGAAACCGATAGAAAAAACAAGGAAATGTTTACCGACTTTGTGGAGTTATCCATGAACCTTGCTGGGACTGCGGTAGGTGCAGCAGGAACAAAAACCATTCTCGCCGCCTTATCCGCCGGGGTTAACGGAATCAATGGGTCGATTGACAAGAATTATTTTTACGAGAAGACTTTTCACAGTTTGGTCGCGCAGATGAATGCCGACAGAAAAGACATGTTAGTGTATATAACCAAGGGCATGACATTGACCATTGAGGATTATCAATGGTCACAGGCGGTGCATGATCTCGTCGATTACTATATTGCAGGAACCCTGTTGGGAGCTATCTCGTCCATTCAAAAAGAAGCGGGTAAAAAGGAAGGCGAGGCCGAAGAAAAAATAATGGAAATTAGAAATGTCGATTTTAAATCGTCAGATTCTGGCGATTGGTTGGAAAACTATATATGGCCGGGCGGGGTTCTAGATGTTAACAAAAGAAAACATGTTATTGAAAAGTGTATAAAACCAACGGCACTTTGGAAAGAAAACCAGTATGCAAGTATGGTCACTGAGTTTCTGTACACTGCCAAGTGGGAATCTCAGCGGATCGACTGCAAAAATAAATTAACGGAGACACAATAATGGCCTTAGAAAAAGAAATGCAGAAGTTTGTGATGAAAAACGTTAGTCCGGATAAGCTCCAGAAAGTCAAGCGCAGCTTGAAAGATAACGGCTGCATCGACATCGAGGATGAGCGTGAAGATGGTGCCTATACAGTTACGGCATTATGCCCAAAAAACGATGAAGCTATGTAGGTGGGTAAACGTCTTTTTGTTTGCCCACCCTCACCGGCTTGTCAGCGGTTGGCAAATCCCCCGGAAACATAACTAGGAGTTAATTATGAATTTCACAGGTAAAGGGTCTCCATTGAACGACCAAGGCATGAAAAATATCTGTACTACTCTTGGCATTTTCCAAGCGGAGGTTTGGGCAGTGCTGACGGTTGAAACGCGGGGATTTGGTTTTCTTAAAGATCGGCGGCCACAAATACTTTTTGAGCGCCATATCTTCCATAAACTTACGAATGGTAAGCATGATGCCGGCAATGCGGAGATCAGCAATGTAAAGCCCGGTGGTTATGTCGGCGGCACAGGGGAATATCCACGGTTGCAAAAAGCCATGGCTCTTGACCAGGATGCCGCTTTACAAAGCGCCTCTTGGGGCGTCGGGCAAGTTATGGGTTTTAATTTCAAGGCGGTCGGTTTCAGCGACATAAACAGCATGGTCACAGATATGGTGAAGGGCGAGAACGAACAACTTCTGGCCATGGCGAATTTTATTAAGGACAAAAACTTGGATAGTGCGCTCCGAAGCCAAAATTGGGAAACTTTTGCACACGGTTATAATGGCAGTGGTTTTAAGAAGAACAAATATGACGAACGTCTGGCTGCCGCTCATGCCAAATACAAGGTTATGCTCCCCGACTTGGACTTACGGGCTGCACAGGCTGCACTACTGTATCTTGGATTTAATCCAGGAGCGGTCGATGGTGTAATTGGAAAACGCACGAGAACGGCATTAACGGTTTTCCAAGAGAGATTCGGTTTGCCAGAAACCGGAAATTTAGATGCTGCAACTGAGAAAAAATTGTTCGGTGAGGCATTCTAAGGTTCTACAACAACATTTGTAACAATTCTAATTTTTTCAACTAAATGCCTATTGAGGAGAAAACCATGAGCTTAACAGATAAAGTGCAAGTGCCCGCTGATATTAATCAGGGAGTCAAAAACGCAAAGCAGCAAACCATGCTGGATATATTGGGTAAGCCACGTGATTCATTCACACGAGTTTGTCAAGAGGCGACAAATCCGAAATTAATACCACTTATTGTTACCGAAGATGTTGGCCCTTTTCGAGCTAGGGGATTAAAGCCTGCCGTGGATGATCTGCGAGAAATTTTTGCTAATGTAAGGTTGGCTGATTCTACTTTGTATGAAGCTCTGGGTACGGCAGGAATGTTTTGCGCTCGTTTGGTGGTTGGAACTAAACACGGCGCAATTAGTAACCATTCCTGGGGTACTGCGATCGACATTAAAATTAATGGCGAGCTTGATCCTCTCGGTGACGGCAAAGTTCAAACTGGACTGGTTCAACTCGCGCCATTCTTCAATAAACGCGGTTGGTTTTGGGGGGCTGGCTTCGGGAGGGAAGACGGTATGCACTTCGAGGCTGGTGACGGGAGAATACGGGAATGGCATGCCGATGGTTTATTTCAAGCTACGGGAGGCGGTGCTTCAGGCGAAGTGTTGCGTATCGGTGATAGAGGCCCGGATGTTCGGCGATTGCAGGAACAGCTTAACGCCAAAGGTGCGAGTATCGGGGTAGACGGAGATTTCGGCGAGAAAACTCAGGATGCAGTAAAAGCCTTTCAGCAACAACAGGGGTTAACAGCCGATGGTGTCGTCGGTCCGAAAACAATAAAAGCATTAGGGTTGTAAATTATTATGATGGTCAAATATCCATCAAAAGTTTGCCTGCTAATTTGTTGCGCTGTTTTGATGATACGGGCAGGGGTGGCATATGCAGAGGATGTAGTACTTAAAAATATTTATGCCCCTTTGGCTGATGACAACTGTTTTCAACCGCCAAGTGATGTTCTGAATCTTTACTCGAATCGTGGACTGGGCGTTGTTGAATGTCGGGTGAAAGGCTCGGTGGCTCGTTTGTTCGTAGTGTCGTCACAGGAGAGGTCGTGGATTGATATTGCCATCGGTGAAACGCTCTGGTCAACAGAAGATCAGGTTGCTTACGCAAAGGAAAACCAGTTTGGTTATTTCCCTAATGTGGGTGTTGCTCCTGCCGAATTATTAGTGGATCAAAAAAATGCTCCGCTTGGTTTAATATTCCGTGTCACTGCACAAGATCCTAATCAACAAAAGCAAGGAGCGTCTAATATTTCCCGCCTGTTTGTATTTGGTTTTCGCAAAGAGGGTGGTTGTTTTTTAGGGCTGACGGATAACAATCTCGCCGCGCGGGCATTTTTGAAGACGGACGTGACTTGCCGACAAATATTAAAATCAAGTCGACTTATACATGACGGATCTTGAGAAAGGCCGTATGGTAAATTCACCGACATGCAATCCGCCATAAATTGGCGGTGATTCTGATTAGTGTAACGAAACTGCCTTAAAAGCCATAAGCAAGAATGCCCATTCAAACAGTTCAGAATCAATTTGAAAGCTACAATTACTTTTTTCAAAAAATCATGTTGTATTGATGAAAAAAAATGTACTTTTCCATGTAAATTCCACTGTATTTTTCGATATTCGTTTTTTTATCCAAGCATTTTAAAATGGAGTAATGAAAAATGATTAAATTTTTGGTAGTCCTGCAATTGTCATGATTTGAAAAAAGTCAATAGGCTATAATATGGCCTTTTTGCCCCGATGAATTGTCCCCACTGCCACTCCACCGCCGTCGTCAAAAACGGCATCCGCCCTTTGA
>Ga0247836_1002968_pt1 | contig 23471 bp, 24 predicted proteins | sample LaCruzMarch2015__4_FD_187116 | JGI IMG/M metagenome (GOLD analysis project Ga0247836, IMG submission 187116) | Freshwater microbial communities from meromictic Lake La Cruz, Castile-La Mancha, Spain - LaCruzMarch2015_14m | ecosystem: Environmental > Aquatic > Freshwater > Lake | place: Spain... | reverse complement strand
GCTCCGGTATGGCCTCAGACGAGCGGAGAAATACGCTCTCTATAATAGCTGACGTACTATGGCAAACGGAACCGTGAAGTGGTTTAACGAGAAAAAAGGATTCGGGTTTATTATCGACCCCGAGGAACCCGGCGACATCTTTGTCCACTACTCCGCAATACGCGCGGATGGATTTCGCACGCTAGCGGAAGGCGATCAGGTGGAGTACGAGCGCTACGTGGATGAGAAAGGTCACCGCGCACGCAATGTGACCAAGGTCTGAGGCGCCTGCATTTTTTCGTACAATCTTCCCCCGGATCCCCGTTACCATGAGCGGGTGATCAAGAACATTGTGCTGATCGGCTTCATGGGCTGCGGAAAATCCTCCGTGGGCCGCCGCCTTGCTGCCGAGACTGGCTTCCGCTTCCTCGATTCCGACGAATGCGTGGTCGAACATGCCGGCATGCCGATCTCGGAAGTGTTCGCGCTCCATGGCGAGGCGTACTTTCGCGATCTCGAAGCCGAGGCGCTGCGGGGTCTGGGGGAAGCGGTCGGCATCGTCCTTGCCACGGGCGGTGGAGCCATCCTCCGGGAGGACAACCGCACGTTCCTCAAGGAATTCGGGACGATCTGCTGGCTAGATGCGAATCCCGACATCCTCTTCGAACGCGCCTCACGATCGGGCCGCCGCCCCCTCCTTCAAACCCCCAACCCGCGCGAGTCGTTCGACGCCCTTCTGAGCGACCGAAGGGACATTTACGAACAAGCCTCTGACTTCCGGATCGATTCGTCCCTCCTCTCCCATGACGGTGCCGCGGCGGCGATCCTTGAGGCGCTGCGCGAGCGGGAATCGACAAACTTGACGGAAATGTCGATCGATTCCCCTTGAACCCCGGGGAGTTCCTGCGTGAAGTTACCCCGCAACCCAAAAAACTTATGAGTGCTGTCGCCCAACTTACCTCCCTCGATCAGCTGAAGCAATTCACCACGGTCGTTTCCGACACCGGTGATTTCGAGTCCATCAAGGCGTTCACGCCCCAGGATGCCACGACGAACCCCAGCCTCATTTTCAAGGCGGTTCAGCAGGAACAATATAAGCACTTGCTCGACAAGGCGGTCATGGACAACCGGAGTTCTTCGCTCACGGGCGAGACCCTGATCAAGAAGATCGTCGATGACCTGCTCATCGCATTCGGAACCGAGATCCTCAAAATTGTGCCCGGTCGTGTTTCGACTGAAGTGGATGCCCGCCTGTCCTTCGACGCCGAGGCCACCATCCAAAAGGCCCGCTACCTCATCGGGCTCTACGACAAACACGGCATCGGAAAAGACCGCGTCCTCATCAAGATCGCCTCGACTTGGGAAGGGGCAAAGGCGGCGGAAGTCTGCGAGAAGGAAGGCATTCATTGCAATCTGACCTTGATGTTCTCGCTCCCGCAAGCGATCGCCTGTGCCGATGCGGGCGTGACGCTCATTTCGCCGTTCGTTGGTCGGATTTACGACTACTACAAGGCAACGACTGGTCAGGAGTACCACGGCGCAGAGGACCCCGGGGTTCAGTCCGTGAACGCCATTTACAATTACTACAAGAAGTTCGGCTACAAGACGCAGGTTATGGGAGCCAGCTTCCGAAACACTGGAGAAATCGCCGCGCTTGCCGGATGTGATCTCCTGACGATCAGCCCGGATCTCCTCGAGAAGCTTGCGGAATCCGAAGAGACCATCACTCGCCAATTGGATCCTGTGGCTGCCCAAGCGGCGGACATCGAGCGTCTGGTAATCGACGAGAAGGCCTTCCGCTGGCTGCTCAACGAGGATGCGATGGCAACAGAGAAGCTTTCCGATGGCATCCGCAAGTTTGCGGCGGACATCGTGAAGCTCGAGAAAATCATCGCAGGAGCCCTCTCGTAATGCGTCGCCTGATTCGCTCGGGATTTCTTGTGGCCGCGGCGTGCGTCGTCGCGGGGTCTTCGATGTCTGCTGCGACGGTGGAAACCCCGGAGCACCTGGGTTCCCTCGCCGCGATCCTTACGACGGAGCCAGCAACGAGGGCGTTGGGGCTGACGAAGTCGCAAATCTCGCAGATCAACCTCCTGCGTCAGGACTTGAAGAAATCGTCACGCGCCGTGGTAGCAACCCATCCTTCGAATAAACAGGAGGTGATGCTGGCGGAAGCGAAGTTAGAAGCGCTGCGGAAGGCATCGAATGACAAAGTGATCGCCGTCCTTTCGCCGGTTCAAAAGCAGCAATTGCTCGCCGTCGAAGCCAAGGCGGCTGGCGGAACGGTTTTGGAACTGCCTTCGGTGCAGAAGACCCTGGCGCTGAGCCCCAGCCAGATTAAGAAAATCTCCTCGATTTCCGCCCAAGGCGCCGCATTTGCGCGAACGGTGAACTTGGATTACCGGGAAGGCAAAATTGACAACTTCGAGCGTCTCGACGTTCTTCGCACGGAACGGGTGAAGCGCGCCAGCGAACTCTTGAACGTGCTCACCCCGGGTCAGCGCGGTCAGTTTGACAAGCTGATCAAAGCCTGACGTTGCGGACAGGGGGACACAGCGGCAAATTTTCCACTCCTGCGGCTATTGCCGCAAACAGAACGGGCGGGGCTGAATGCCCCGGCTCCATTCCTCAGATAATCTCTTGGCTCACGGGGGAGCGCCGTGGCATATTGGAGGGTTTCACCCTCTTCGCGCTCCTAGGAAAAGCGCTCCACGAACCATGCAGATTTACATCGACGGAAATTTTTACGACAAGGACAACGCAAAGATCAGCGTTTTTGATCACGGCCTTCTCTACGGAGACGGCGTCTTTGAAGGCATCCGTTTTTACAACGGCCGGGTTTTCCGCCTCGAGGAGCATCTCGATCGACTGTTCGACTCCGCCCGCGCAATCTGGATGGTGCCACCGTGGTCGCGGGAAGAAATCCTGGAGGCGACGCTGGAGACGATCCGACGCAATGACCTGCGGGACGGCTACATTCGGCTCGTCGTCACGCGTGGTGCGGGCGACCTCGGGTTAAGCCCCACGAAGTGCCCGAGGCCCAGCATCATTATTATCGCGTCAAAGATCACCCTCTATCCGCCGGAGATGTACGAGAACGGTCTCGTGCTCGTCACATGCTCAAGTCGCCGGGTCGCGCACGGTGCAATCAGCCCGATGGTTAAGTCGCTGAACTACCTCAATAACATCATGGCCAAGATCGAGTCCCTCCATGCCGGAGCAGGCGAAGGTGTGATGCTTAACGAGCAGGGCTACGTCTCCGAGTGCACGGGCGACAATCTGTTTATCATCAAAAAGGGCCGCATCTTTACCCCGCCGACTTCCGCCGGGGCGCTGGCTGGAGTCACCCGTGGCGTGGTGCTCGAGATCGCCGCAGAGTTCGGGATCGAGCTCTCAGAACCCAACCTGACCCGCTACGACGTGTACACGGCGGACGAATGTTTCCTAACGGGAACGGCTGCGGAGGTCATCGCCGCGGTCCGTTACGACGACCGTCCGATCGGCTCCGGCGCGCCGGGTCCCGTCACATTGCGCATCATGCAGCGGTTCCAGGAATTGACAGCGACCACCGGCACGGCGATCTATGTAACGTGATGTTGTGTGACGTCTGCAAAGACAAAGAGGCGACGGTTTATCTCACCCAGATTTTGGAGGGCAAGATGCAGAAGGTGAACCTCTGCGAATCGTGCTCAAAGGAAAAAGGGGTGACCGACCCGACCGGCTTTGCCTTGGCGGATCTCCTGCTGGGCCTCGGAGCGGCTCAGGAGATGGACAAGGGATCGGATTCCCAGCGCTGTCCCGTCTGCGGATTCACGCAAGTCGATTTTAAGAAAACCGGCCGCTTGGGCTGCAGTGCCTGTTACGACACGTTCTCCGACGGGCTTGCGGCCCTTCTGAAGACGATGCACAAGGGCACCCTCCACGCCGGCAAGTCTCCGGAGAGATTCCGCGAGCAACGTCGCCTCGACGTGGAAATCCAAACGCTGCGGGAATCCCTCGCCGACGCCATCTCGATGGAAATGTACGAGAAAGCGGCCGATCTCCGTGACCAACTGCGAAAACTCGAAAGCGAGGCACAAGCGTGAGGCTCACCGGGCTCATCACCAACACGGGTGACTGGCTCCGCGGCGAAGGTCCGCACCACCAAATCGTCGTGAGCAGCCGCGTGCGGCTTGCGCGAAATGTGGCCGACCGACCCTTCCCCGGCTGGGCAAAGAAGAGCGAGCGGGTGGAAGTACTCGAACAGATCCTGCAGGCGATCGAGTCCCTCCCCACCCTCTCGGACCGTTACTCCGAGTACCTCCAGGACCTCTCCGCCATGGAGAAAAACATCCTGGTGGAGCGACATCTCATCAGCCGCGAACATGCCGCAAAGGGCGCAGGCAGTGCCGTGGTGCTCAACATGCAGCAAACGTTAAGCCTGATGGTCAATGAGGAGGACCACCTCCGGATGCAGGCGCTCCAACCCGGCTTGCAGTTGGTCGAAACCTACGCAATCGCAAATGCCGCCGACAGCGAACTGGAAAAGAGACTCGATTTCGCATTCCACCCCGTTCTCGGGTACCTCACGGCGTGCCCTTCCAACGTCGGAACCGGCATGCGCGCCTCCGCTATGGTTCACCTGCCCGGACTCGTCATCAGCGACCAGATGAACAAAATCATCAACTCCGTGAACAAAATCGGACTCGCCGTTCGCGGTCTGCACGGCGAAGGCACGGAAGCGATGGGAAATCTCTTCCAGGTTTCCAACCAAACCACACTGGGCGAAGCCGAGGACGATATCATCGATCGCCTCAACAAAGTCATCCTCCAGGTGATCGAACACGAGCGCCACGCGCGCGAAATTCTCCTGCAGCGAAAGGCCGTGACGCTCCTGGATCAAATCGGCCGCGCATTCGGAATTTTGAACTACGCGCATTCGATTAATTCCAAAGAGGCACTAAATATGCTTTCGGTCATGAAGCTGGGAATCGACCTCGGCATCTTTCCGGAACAGGCGCGATTGGCTGTCGATGAGCTGTTCATCGAAACCCAACCGGCCCATCTTCAAAAAAGTTCCCAGCGGAAACTTTCCGCAGAAGAACGTGACACCTTGCGCGCCGACATTATCCGAGCCAAATTGAACGAACTTCCTGATCCCGATATCTCAAATGTGTCTGGGGGCGAAGATTCTCAGACATCCGCCAATGATGAATAACTTTACTCCACGAGCCCAGCAGGTGCTGGCCCTCGCACGCAAAGAAGCCGACCGCTTCAACCACAACTACGTGGGAACCGAGCACCTCCTCCTGGGCCTCATCAAACTTGGCCAGGGTGTCGCCGTGAACGTCCTCCAGAAAATGGGACTGGATCTCGAAACAGTCCGCATGGAGGTCGAGAAACAGGTTGGTTCCGGCCCGGAAACGAAAATGGTCGGCAATATCCCGTACACCCCGCGAGTCAAAAAAGTGCTCGCGTTGGCCGGGAAAGAAGCGAAGGCACTCAGCCACTCCTACGTGGGGACAGAACACATTCTGCTCGGCCTTCTCCGCGAAGGCGAAGGCGTGGCAGCGCGCGTTTTGAAGAGCTTGGAAGTCGATATCGAGCGCACGCGCAACGAGATCCTTAAGGAACTCGATCCGAATTTCACCCCAACAGAAGGCGAAGGCGAATCCATTCCTGCCGAGGTAGGCGGAAAGAAGGATCAGAAAACTCCCGCCCTTCGGGCCTTCGGTCGCGATCTGACCGAGATGGCAAAGAAAGGGGAACTCGACCCCGTCATCGGTCGCAGCGACGAAATTGAGCGCGTCATCCAAATCCTCTGCCGTCGGACGAAGAACAACCCCGTCCTTATCGGCGAAGCGGGCGTCGGGAAGACCGCCATCGTGGAAGGTCTCGCGCAGGAGATCACGATTGGAAATGTTCCCGAGATTCTGCGGGAAAAGCGGGTCATCACGCTGGATCTCGCCCTGATGGTTGCCGGCACGAAGTATCGGGGTCAGTTTGAAGAGCGAATCAAGGCAGTGATGGATGAGATTCGGCGCAACAAGAACGTGATTCTCTTCATCGATGAGTTGCACACGATCGTGGGTGCAGGTTCTGCGGAAGGCGCGATGGATGCCTCGAACATCATCAAACCGGCGCTTAGCCGTGGCGAGCTGCAATGTGTGGGGGCGACGACCCTCAACGAGTACCGCAAGTACATCGAGAAGGATTCCGCTTTGGAACGCCGCTTCCAAACCGTCAAGGTGGAGGCTCCCAGCGTAGAGGAAACGATCGAAATTCTGCGGGGCATTCGTCCAAAATACGAAGCGCACCACAAAGCCACGATCACGGATGCGGCGCTCGAATCCGCCGCGAAACTCTCCGATCGCTACCTCACCGGACGCTTCCTTCCGGACAAGGCAATCGACATCATGGACGAGGCCGGTGCCAGGGCACGGATCGCATCGATGACCCGCCCGCCGGATATTAAGGACGTGGAAGCACGTATTGAACAGATCCGCACCGAGAAGGAATCCGCGATCAAGTCGCAAGACTTCGAAAAGGCGGCCTCCCTGCGCGATTCCGAGAAGCAGGCCAAGGAGAAACTCGAATCCATCTTGGCCGAATGGCGTCAGCAGAAGGAGGAGCGCGAAGTGCTCGTGACCGAGGACGAGATCATGCATGTCCTCTCAAAATGGACCGGCGTTCCGCTCCAGCGGATGGAACGGAAGGAAACGGACAAACTCCTTTCCATGGAGGACGAGGTCAAAAAGAAGGTCATCGGCCAAAATGAAGCGGTCGTTGCCATCAGCAAGGCCCTGCGCCGCTCGCGGGCGGATCTTAAAGATCCCAAGCGCCCGATTGGTTCGTTCATTTTCCTTGGCCCCACCGGTGTGGGCAAAACGTTCCTCGCCCGAACGCTGGCCGAGTTCATGTTCGGCGACGCGGATGCACTCATCCAAATCGACATGTCGGAGTACATGGAAAAATTCACCGCTTCCCGGTTGATCGGTTCCCCTCCCGGCTACGTGGGCTACGAGGAAGGCGGTCAGTTGTCCGAAGCCGTACGTCGGCGCCCTTATGCGGTGGTGCTCTTCGACGAAATCGAGAAGGCGCACCCGGATGTGATGCATCTCCTCCTTCAAATCCTCGAAGAGGGAAAGGTCACGGACAGCCTCGGTCGCAAGATCGACTTCCGGAACACCATCATCATCATGACCTCGAATGTTGGCGCGGAACTGATACGCCGCCAGACGTCGCTCGGCTTCGGCGTGCCGAAACTCGACGACAACTACGACAACATGCGGGATAAAATCCTCGAGGAGGCCAAGCGCGTCTTCAAACCGGAGTTCATCAACCGCCTCGACGATCTGATCGTCTTCCACACGCTGACGAAGGTCGACCTCCAAGCGATCGTCGATCTCGAAGTCGGCAAGGTCGTGGAGCGAATCAGGGGCAAGGACATTCACGTTCACCTCGACGTTCCTGCGCACGAACTCCTCATCGAAAAAGGCTACGATCCCAGCTACGGTGCCAGGCCGATGCGCCGGGCCGTCGAACGATACCTCGAAGACCCCATGGCGGAGGAAATCCTCCGCGGCAACATCAAGCCCGGGGACTTCGTGGAGATCACGCGAGCCGGAGACAAGCTGGAGTTCAAGGTCACGCAGGCTCCCGCCTCCGCAGAACCCACGCCAGCGAGCGCGCCCTAAAAGGTCTCCCCTCGCTCATCTCCTCTTCGCTCGCCTTCGCGCCTTCGCGTGAGCTTCCTCCGCGCAGCGGGAACGTTACATTTTTCTCCTTGCAGCTTTTTGCACAGGAGGAAAATCTCCCGGCCGTCACAGGATAGTCAAAATTTACATGATCACTTCCCAACCCAAAAAACGGACATCACGCTCCGCCGCCGCGGTGCTCATTCTCCTCGGAATCCTCGGACTCCTCAGCGCGTGCTCGAATCAGGCACCGCCGCCCGTGACCCTCGCCCGAACGGTCATTAAGGTGACCGAGAAGATCGAGGAAAATCAGGAAAATCAAACCACTCAGACCACCTCGACAACAACGACCACAAGCCAGTAGGTTCGGATCGTCGCCGCAACCTTGACCTCGTCGGCCGGATCAGCGAGGAAACTTAGGTCGCTTTGAGGATGCCAGATCGAACGTCAATACATGCTTCTTCCGCCGTCATATTGGCGGCATCGATGTGGACGATCGGATGCGCAGGACCTTGGTCCAAGCCCGACCCCGGCCCCCGACCCGGCTACATTCCGGGCACCGAACCAACCGTTGCCGCAGCGGCACTGGGATCTTCGCCCCCACCGGCTTCCCCGATCGCTGAGGCATTTTCGAAACTGACGGGCTGGATGAAGCCCAAGCCAGAAGCGCCCAAGGCGAGCGCTCCGACGATGGTCGGTACCGTCGCGCTCGTTTCTCCCGAGGAACGTTTCGTGCTGATCGACGTGACTTCGCTGATCGCCGCTTCACCGGGCACAGACGTGATCACGATCGCAGACTCGCGAGAGACTTCGCAAATGAAGATATCCCGCGAAAGGCGGAACCCTTTTGTGATCGCAGACCTCATCAGTGGCGCGCCAAAGGTCGGTGAACGTGTTTTCGCGGTCCCCGCCGCGGCCTCAACCCTTCCGCATCCGTGAACATCCTTCTGATTAATCTCGTCCTCGCTGCCATCATGACCGGTCTCATCTGGACCGTCCAAGTGGCGCAGTATCCGCTCTTCCGCTTTCTGGATGTGGCATCGCTTTCCACGATCCACCGTCAACACTGCGCTCGGATCGGATGCCTGGTCGGTCCGCTCATGCTGGCGGAACTGACTGCAGCAATCGCACTCGTCGTGACCCAATCCGGCGCGACATCCTGGACCCTCCTCGGGCTCCTCGTCCTCATCTGGCTTTCCACCGTTCTCCTGCAGGCTCCGGCGCACGCCGTGATCGCGCAGGCGGAACAGATCGAGGACGCGACGGCAGCTCGTTTCGTTGGAGCGCTCGTTCTCAGCAATTGGATCCGCACGATCCTTTGGACGGCCCGAGCGGGGATCCTCGCGATGGCCGTCGCCAAACAGCTTCCCGGTTAGTCCACCTGAGGTCACGTCCGAGCCGGAACCCTCTCGCTGGTGGTTCACCCCGAGAGCAGAAGCTCATTGAACCATGAAGGACATGAAGAGCATGAAGATGAATGAGTTACATGTTCTCACCTGGCATGATTTCGTTCACGGAATGGATGAATCGACCCAATGGATTTCAACCTATTTTCAGCCCCTTTTCCTTCATGACCTTCATGCTCTTCATGGTGAAATCCCTTCTCTTCGGCGAATTGACAGTGTCTGTTAAGCGGTGTTTATTGTTAATGTCGTTAACCATTCATGTCCGCTCCCATTGTTTCGATCCCGCCTGCCGAAGTAGAAGAACTCGCGGACATGATTATGGGGCTCCAGCGATGCATGATGTTCAGCCTTTCGAAGGAGTTGACCCGCGGCCAGATTTCCTTTCCGCAGTTTTTTCTCCTTGGCTACATCGGTTCCGCGGAATCCTTGTCGATGTCGGAGATTGCCGAGCGCATGAACCACACCACTGCGGCTGCGACAGGGATGGTGGATCGTTTGGAAAATCTCGGTTACGTCCAGCGAATGCATGCGGATAAAGATCGACGAAAAGTTCTGGTCAAGGTCACGAGAAAAGGCTCCTCTCTCGTCGCAACGGTACGTCAAGATATCGTTGAGAACCTGGCGAAAATGATGGAGATCCTCCCCGAGGAAGACTGCTCGGCGTGGCTCCGCATCTACCGCCGCATTTACCAGTACTGCCAAACAAAAAGCGCATGAAATGGACTGTGTTCCCAGCAAAGCATCGACGAAACCTCGCGGGAATCGTGGTGGCAGCAGGTTTGACCCTCGGTGTTGTCGTCGCGCAAACACCCTCAGCAGCTTCCCCGGTCCCCACGGCGTCCCCGTTTCCGCCCCCTTCGACGGGCACCGTTCCGTCCGTTCCATTGCCCACGCCTGCCACTGCGGCTTCCCCGATGTTGGAACCCGTTCCGAGTTCGAGCAGCGTCGTCATTGAGCCCATCCCCGGGGTGACGCCGTCAGCGGCCAGTCCCACGCCCAATCCAGGAAATGTTTCGATCGCTCCTGTCGGAACGCCCACTCCATTTGCCCTTCCGAGCCCGGGGGCTTCTCCCGCTCCCACCGCAGATTTTCTCACGCCACTCATGCAATCGGACGTGGATTTGACGAAACTCCCACCCGCGCCGAGTCTCATCGTCAATTCGCCTGCGCCGGCCGTGCAGACCCTTTCGTACGAACAGATCGAGGCGGCAACCTCCAAGGATTTCATCAACCCCAATGCGCCGAAGCTCACGCTGGATCAAGCGATCAATCAGGCGTTGAAAAACAATCCAGACCTGCTCAACGCCATCCAACAGATCCGGTTGACGCGCGGTCAGGTGATCGAGATCCGTGCGCAGGCGCTGCCTCAGCTGGGGGTGAATTCCTCCTACCAGTGGCAGGCGTCTCAGCTTGCGAACCCGAATGGGACGGGCGGAGCATCCGGCACATCGACGATCAACATTCCCATCCCCGGTGGTACTCCCCTGCAAGGAACCGTCGAGAGTTCCGGTCGACCCAGCGTCACGAACAGCAACTCGTGGGCGGTCACGTTCCAAGCTTCCCAACTGATCTTCGATGGGGCGGTCATCGCAGGCATCAAGGCGGCCAAATTCACCGAAGACGCGTCGTACTTTCAACTACGGCAACAAGTGGATCAGCTCGTTGCGAACGTGAAGATTCAGTTCTTTCTCGTGGTTCTGAATCGCTCGCTGATCGTTGCTCAGGAACAAAACGTGGCACTTCTGACGCAGCAACTCAAGGATCAGCAGAACCGCTACGAAGCCGGCACAGTGCCTCGCTTCAACGTCCTCCAAGCGGAAGTCGCCCTCGCCAACGCCCGACCCCCGCTCATTTCCGCCAGGAACAATTACCGCATCGCACAGTATCAATTGGTCGTCCTGCTGGGACTCGATTACGCGAAGACCAAGCCGAGCGCGATCCCTTTCAACGTCGTAGGTCAGCTCAACTACAAGCTTCGTAAAATTGACCCGGATGAGTCCATTCGCGTCGCCATTCAGCGGAGCCCCGCGCTCAAGGCCCAGCGTCAAAACGTCCTCGCTCAATCCGAAAATCTCAATGCCGCGTTGTCCGGCTACCTGCCAACTTTGCAAACTCAAGCCGGGTATACGTTTCAAAACGTCCCAAATTCTTCCAACCTTTCAGATACCGTCCAAGGGTGGTTTTGGGGGGTGACGGGCAACTGGAATGTCTTCGATGGTCTCGCGACCTATGGTCAGTCCGCCCAAGCCAAAGCGCAGCTCTATCAGGCGAAGAATACGTACGACAACTCCGTCCGCCAACTCATCCTCGACGTGCAGCAGGCGATCTCAAATCTCCAAGAGGCCAAGGAAACGATTGAGAGTCAGGAAGCGAGCGTGACACAGGCAACCGAAGCGCTCCGTCTGGCCCGCGAGAGGCTCGACGCCGGTGCGGGAACGCAGTTGGATGTCCTCAACGCCCAAGTCCAGCTCCTCCAGTCGCAAACCACGGTGCTCCAAGCGCGGTACAATTACATCGAGGCGCTCGCACAATACGATCAGGCCCTCTCGCTCGACACCCAATACGCGGAACTCTTCAACGATCCCCTCACCCGCTCGGAACGGCGGCGCTATGATCGCGAGAACGCTCCCACCAAACCGCAGCCCGCATTGCCCCGGGCATTTCGTGCAACGGATCCGATCAACGGCCTGACTCCCACTCCCCGACCCACCCCGGTGAAGCCGAAGAACGTCAAAGCGACGCCCGCTCCAACCGCAAAGTCGACGACCGCACGGAAGCCCGGCGGATCGCCAGCCCCCGTGCGCGTCAGCAACTGACCATCCAAACCGTGTTCGACGGAATCTGTTGTCCGGTTGAGTTCTTCGAAGAACTGGACGGTTTGAGTTTCGTTCGCGCCGCTTTTTTCCAACGTTGTCCAGGCATCGACGTCCAGGTGGATCGCTCGGAGGCCCTGACCCGCCTCGCTGACGCGCACCAACGGGCCCGGCACGACATTTTCGGCGATCTCCCCCTTCAGACCGCAGAACAGGTCCACGACAACCAGGTCGCCGTTGTGGAGGCTCCGGGTGCCGTCATTCCCGGAGCCGACGCGATGATCACATCCACCCCGGGCATCGTGCTCGGGATCCATGTGGCCGACTGCGCCGCCGTGTTCGCTGTGGACTGCCGGAATCAGGCCATCGGGCTGGCACACTCGGGTAGGAAGGGGACGGAGCGCCGAATCGTTCCGAACATGATCCAGCGCATGGGCGAGGTCTATGGAACCCTCCCTTCCGATTTGGTGCTGGTCGTTTCCCCATGCATCCGTCCTCCCCACTACGAAACCGATTTTGCAGCGGAAATCGTCGATCAGGCGCACGGTGTGGGAGTGGCGGAGGTCGTCGATGCCGGCACATGTACGGCATCGAATCCAGACCGGTACTATTCTTATCGTCGGGAGAAAGGTCAAACCGGCCGCATGCTCGCCCTGCTCGCCATTCTGCCTTGAAACGACGATTCGATCCGGCGACGCCCGAATGCATGGACGTTCCGCAGCCGGTCTCCGAGGAACTCCGGAACGACCTCCGCAACCTGCGGACTTTGAACGAATGGTTCGGGGGCCTCGCGATCGCGCGCCATGCCGTTGACCTTGCCATCGCCGCGCGCGGAGGATCCACCCTTCGCGTGCTGGATCTTGCCACGGGCTCCGGCGACCTCCCGCGGGCCATGGTCCACCGCGCGCGAGAGCGCAACGTAAACATCTCGATCGATGCAGTCGACGCGCAGGAATCGACCCTCCACATCGCCCGAGAACTCTCCACCGCCGAACCCGAGATTCGGTATCACGCAGCGGACATCCGCACATTCGGCTCCGGTAGCCGTTGGGACCTCGTGACATGCTTTCTCGCGCTGCACCACTTCACCGAGGAAGATGCCGTGGCACTTCTGCGTCGCATGCACACGATGACATCCACGATGGCGATGGCGGCGGACCTAAGGCGATGCCTGATCGGGACCGCCGGGGTTTGGCTCATCACAGAGACCATCCTCACGGATCCCATGACCCGTACGGACGGACGGATGTCGACCCAGCGGGCGTTCTCTTTCCAGGAGTTCGGCAACCTCGCGCGTGCTGCGGGGTGGGAATCGTTCCGACACAAGCGCTGCTTCTGCGCCCGCCAGGCAGTATGGACGATCATTACTGGCTCCCAGCGCGGCGATAGCCCCTCCAATCCGTCTTCCTCCCAGAGCCACGAAGCCACGGAGTAGAGAGACTCGCTGGCACCGTGCGCAATCCAAAGTGTAACTGGTATGTGGAACTAACCAGATAGCGGGCATTGCTCATCGACGTTCGAAACTTAACCTTATTCTATTACGTGACGCGCGAATCCACGTCCGCCCTACCCATGAAGCGAACCTCTACACATGTCTGGTCGGAACCGGGCGGCCCTATCCTTAAGGAAGCCCTGCGGCAGGAGGCACGGACGCTAAACAAAATGCACCAACCACCGGGCAACCTTGGGGATTGGCTCGCCATGCGCGAACGACTGCGCACCCAACTCCTCAATGCCGCCGGAACCTTTCCCGCGCCGCCCAAACTGGATGTTCGCGAGCACGGTTCGCTGGAGTTCGATGGCTATCGCATCGTGAAACTCACATACCAGAGCCGGCCGGGGCTTCGAGTCACCGCACTACTGTATCGTCCGGATGGTCCCGGCCCCTTCCCCGCCGTGATCAACATGCACGGGCATTGGAGCCAGGGCAAAATCGCCGCAGCGGTTGCCCAGCGATGTCAGGTTCTTGCCCGGGAGGGCTTCGTCGTGCTGAGCCCGGATGCCATTGGTGCGGGCGAGCGGGGCTCACAACCCGGAGCCTTCGAGTATCACGGATTTCATCAAGGGACGTCGCTCTTTTCCGTCGGTGAAACCATTCTCGGCACACAACTTAACGATAACATGCGAGGGGTCGATTTCCTCCAGTCGCTGGATTACGTGGACGGCCAGCGCATCGGTGCCACAGGAGCAAGCGGCGGGGGAAATCAGACCCTCTGGCTATCGGCTCTCGATCCCCGGATCAAGGCCTCCGTTCCCGTCGTTGCCATCGGCACCTTTGAATCTTATGTGACCAACTATAACTGCTGGTGCGAAACACTACCCGGAGGCCTAAACATTGCAGAAACCTGGAGTGTCCTGGGTCTGATCGCTCCGAATCCGTTGCTCATTCTGACCGCGATCCGCGAGAAGAATCCCGCGTTCGTTCTTCCCGAAATGCATCGATCCTATGCCAGGGCTCAGAAAGTCTATGGGCTTTACGACGCCGCCGAGCGCATCTCATGCGAGGCCGTCGATGTCCCTCACAGTTATCTGCCGGAAATGCAGCGGCACATGCTGGGCTGGTTTAAGTACTGGCTGATGAACGATGGGGTGCCCCTGCCCCGCGCACTCCCAAACGTCGCAGAGATCCCCGAATCCGAATTGATGTGCTTTCCGGGAACCACACGCCCGCATGATGTTCGATCCATGCAGGAATATGCCTCGCTGCGAACCTCTCAGAGCAAGAAGGCCTTCCTCTCCCAACGAACCTTGGACCGCAAGGAAAAGCTGCACGCTCTCCGTGGCATCCTTAAGATCCCCTCGAAAACGAACTTCCGCGGATCGAGAGTCCTTTCCCGGGAGCACGCAGACGCTCTTCAATTCGATAAGTTTCACGTGGAGACCGAACCGAACGTTTTGATTCCTTGCGTGCTGATTTCACCTCCGAAAACAAAGCCGGAATCGATCACACTCGCGGTCCATGGAAAAAGCAAATCCGCCTGTCTCGAGCAGGAAGCCGTGCAGGCGATCCTTCGCAACGGGGGCGCGGTGTGCCTCGCAGACATGCGGCACACCGGGGAGACCAAGTGGGATTTCGAGGAGTTTGACGACGATCTCCATGTTGCGCGGGCCGTTTTTTGGCTGGGACACACGATGACAGGTCAATGGGTCGGTGATCTCCAGGCAGTCCGATCGGTCCTAGAGAAAGACTGGCCGAGGGTGCGGGTTGACCTCTTGGCGTTTGACGAAGCGGGGGTCGCCGCGCTGGCAGCAGCGGCGCTCGATAGCCGCTTCGGCAGCGTGCGCGTAGAAAGACTGCTCTCCAGTTACGTGATCACCGACTCTCCACTGACCCAACGATACAGCCTCTATGTGCCCGGGATGCTGCAATGGGGCGATATCAGCCTCCTCGCCGCACTCGCCAATTGTCCGGTCGATGCGCTTTCACTGTGCCACCCCTCGGGCGTGGAACTCACATCAAAAGAGCGCTCCGCCTGGCTCCGTGAGGTTCGAGAAATGGGCACCCGCCTCGGCATTTAGGTGGCTAGATCACGGCTGCGGTGCCCCCCCATCCAAGGCTCATCGCCCGCCACACGGATGCGATTGAAGCCACATTTGCAAGCTCGCTTCTACTTTCGGAAAGCACTTAACCGGTCACCTTGCGCCTCGACAAGCGCATCGAGAATCTCCACCGCTTCGCTAAAGTCTCGTACCATTGGATCGCAGGCAAGTGCCTGGATGGCCTTTTGCCTACTGCCCTCAGCAGCCGCATCGATCGTGAGCTCGTGAGCGTAAATCTGTGCCAGCGTCCAACGGGCGGCCTGAGCCGGCAATTCTCCGACATGGACGGGCTGCGCGCCATGCGGACCGATCACCGCCTTCAACTCGACTACTGCCCAATCCGGAAGGTTTGGGATGGCTCCCTCATTCGGGATATTGACGACATGAACGATGTCCGGACCGAACTTGAGTGCCTTGATCTGCTGCCCCATCGCCTCCGGAGTCAGGTGCTTGGGAATGTAGAGCGGTTTGGAACCCTCCGCACGTGCCTTGAGTTCCGCCGCGCCCCGAGTGAGTTCCTCGGAAAGCAGTTTCTCGGAAATCATGTCCGACCGCCACTTCATCCCATAGGGCATCGCGGTGGCATCGCTGGCGCGACGGGCATGCGGGAAAAATTCCACGATGTGCCGATCGCCACCGATCATGTAAAGATCGAGCGTCGCAAGCAGTTCCTTGGTGAACTGCTGCCCCGAGGGCATTTCTGATTCCAGAACCCTCCGCTTAAGTTCCGGATAAACGTCACGACCCCGATGTCGCAGCGAGAGAAGCCAGTCCATGTGGTTCACCCCACCGACCTGAAAATCAAGCTCGTCAGCCGGAACGCCCAGCAGTCCTGCAAAAATAGGCAGCGAATGAGCAACATTATGGCAATACCCAATAATCTGAACTTTCGAGTACTTGCGCACCGCACGGCAGATGGCGCCCATCGGATTGGAGTGATTCAGCAGCAGGCAATCCGGGCAGATCTTCTCCATCAACCGCGCAAGATCGAGAAAGATGGGAATGATCCTCAGACCTTGTGAAAATCCTGACGGACCGACCGTATCCCCCGTCGTCTGCATCACCCCAAAACGCGCAACCGCTTCCACATCGCTCTTGTGCCAGGCCGCTGCCGGCCCATGCACCCCGATCGATGCAATCGCGACCTCCGCTCCCTCAAGGGCGGAAGACAACTCATGAACCACGCGTATCTGGAAACCCGCCCCGTAATGATCCGAGATCCGCCGCCCCACCTGCTCGATCAAAGCCATGCGGACGGGGTCGATATCAAAAAGAACGACCTCGGAACCATGGAGTTCCGGAGTTTGCCCGAGCTCCAAGAACACGGATTCAAAAAAATGGCTACCAGCCCCGAGTAAAGTGATTTTCATTGGTTGATTCGTTAGCACTAAATGTCCCGCCTCGAACGGACCCCTCCCATGATTGAACCGCGACGATCGGCAAACACCAGCGCGGCAAGGACTACCCTTCCAACCTCTCGCAAACAAGCCAATGACACTGGTTTGCTTTCCTAACCAGTTTGTTACTCCCGTAAAGTAAACACCCGCCGCCCGGTGGGATCCATTTCGACGCGATAAACGTCCTTCTGATCACTCCACGCGATCTGAAGCTCGGACTTGCTTTCGTTCCATGTGCTGACGGGCAGTTCCTCCCCCTGTCGGTGCGGATAGAGCAGGATGACAAATCCTGGCTCCACCGACCTCGAACCGATCACCACCTGCGTCCCCATTCCCATGGAGCGCCCGGTGAACTGATGGACGTCGTCCGTCTTTTTGAACTCCACCGCCGCGACCATGGGGATGGGTTGGAGAGTGGGCAGTTCGGGAATCGCAATGTCCAAGGTCCGCACGAGTAACAGTCGGTCCCCGGGCGCGGGCACCAAGTCGGTCTTGCCCTGGAACGAGCGATCAAGCGTCGCCGCCTCCCGATGCGTGGTCGAATCTCCCAGAAGGATATCCCGGCCGTTGATTGACACCGCCGAGACATCCGGAGGCATGTTCATCCGCCACTCGTACAAGCGCTCCGCATCATCCTTTTGAATATCGTCAACGACTAACACATACGGATGTTTTCCGCGAGCGAGGGTCACGGTTCGAAAGGCTTTCTTAACCGGGAACCAGGGTGCCCGAAGCACCCATGCATCCTCATCATCCCACATCCGCGGGTCCCCATGTGCCCGGTCTGCAAAGCCCTCATAATAGGCGCGGACCGATGGCGTCAGATCCGGTGCCCATTGCTCAATCGGAACGCGCGATTGCAGCCGCTCCGCCGACTCCGCAAAGTTGCCGTGCTGTCGGAGATCCAGCGAGGCTTTCGATTCCGTGAATGTGGACTTCGTCCACTGCCAGTCGAAACAATTCTTGGCGTCCACGATTGCCGTGGTTAGCCGCGGCGTATCCGACTCTACGATCCACCGCCCCGGAGGCGTGAAGTACCCCTGTCCCCTCCCGTCGATCGTGACCACATTGTGATACTTTGATTCCGTGTCGCGATATCCGTCGCACGCCCAGGCGCGGCCTAGTGCGGAGAGCGTGAACTGCCCGCGGTCCGGGTGGTCGTGATTGGCAAATGTCGTGTCGATCCGGCAGTCCACATGCACCACGAGGTCTTCGCGCCCCCATCCGGTGCGCGTGTAAAGCGATCCCCGCTCGGGATCATGAAAGGTCAGCCCTCCCCCCACAAGCGCCGCCGCCGCTGCCTGAGCGGCATCGCGGGACTCCGCCGCCCCCGGCATGCACGCGGTGATCCACTGCGCCTGACATGCGTCGGCCATAATCGATGCCCAGTCGCGCTTAACGATCGAGGGATGATTGCGATAAACGAAGTCAATACCGGGAGAATCCGGATAAAAATACTTTTGCACCATGAGCATCCACAGACTCGGCGGAAAATTCCCGAGGTCACCACACGATTGCCAAGCCCCTCCAAAGGGCTGCATGGCCTGCACAAGCCAGGACTCTGTCAGCCGTCGGTAATGCGGATGGACGAGCAGATTGCGGCCCCGGTTGGCGAACGCAATCATCGGCGCACTTAAGTGACCAATCCCGATCGTTTGATAACCGATGCCCTCCGTTCCGCTCCCGAGTCGGTCAATGCTGTAGGTGATGTTATCGCGGTAAACTTCAAAAATCCGGTCGAGGCCGCGGGGGTCGTCTCCGGGTTCACCTTCAATGGCAAACAGACAAGCCGCATAAGATTCTGTCATCCCGATGTGATTCCAATTTCTCCAATGTGCCGGGAGATCCATGCCGAGCGTGTACTTTCCAGTCGTCGCCCGCACGATGAGGGATCGCAACGCGTCCCGCTGTTCGGTGCTCATCCACTGCCACGACCAGTCGTATGCGTAGGCCACCTCGTTGGGAACGAGATAGCGGGTGGAATACCAGTGAAACTCCTTGCGCGGACGCTGATTCGCCTCGTCCACCTTTGGGTCCAGGTACCGGGCATAGGTGGCGAGCGCCTTTGCGACCTGCTTTCCGGCGCTCGAATCGTTGTCGAGCAGCGCAAGAAAAGCCTTCGCCTCGAGGCTGGCGAGCAGCGGATTGCGCACGCCCCATCGCGTGGCTGGAACCCGTCCTGGAACATTCGAGCGGAACCCGGACCCGGGCGGAGAATCGTCCATGGGACTTTCCTTATATGCCGACTGAAAGGCAGCGAGGTCGCCCGAAGCCAGGGCCGCAAAGCACTGCCCCTCCCACGTAGTCGGAGTGTCGATTCCTTTGGCAACCAACCCCCGCATCGCCGAGAGCATCCCGCGTCCGGCCTCGCTGGAATCAAAGTTCGCCCGAATGCGCGACACATCCTCCGGGGCAAACAGAATGCGGGGATGAACCCCAACCGGCGGCACACCAAACAACCGATCTTTCGCAAATCCCCGCGAATCAGGCTTCCAGTCCACCGGAGGAGACGGTGGAAAGCCAAACGTGCCATTGAGCGCCCGATCGAGCTTCTCGGCGGGTTGAACCGGATCCACATCGCCCACCCGTGGGTCCCGCGGCGCGGCAAGCCCACTGGGAGTGGATAGGAGAATCAGAATCGCAAAACAATGAAACAGCATCGCAACAGTATGCACCGCCATGCACGCACTTGCAACACACTCGAACAAGCAGGGCCTAATTCGTTGGGAGGACGAAAATGTCGTAAATCGAAACGGAGGGAACCGCTTCGCCGCCAAATCGTGTTCCCGTATCCCTTGCCTGAACATCCTTGATCGCCTTGGAATACGCGACACCAGAGATTGGCAGGTAGTTGGCCTCGTAAATGAAGCGCCCCGCATTCATCAGGAAGAACGTCAGAAAATCGGTCAGATACGGCTTTTGATCCAATGATCGTACGCTGACGTAAAGAAACAGGGGACGCGCAAGCGGAGTGTATTGGCCGTTTAACACACCCTTGTGTGACGGCAAAACAGGTACACTTGCCAGCTTTTGATTTCCGATTGCGTCGTAATCGCGCACGATCGCGACGGCCTTCAGTTTGTCGCCTTCGTGCGCGAAATAAGAAAACGGGATAAAGCCCAGGGCATACGGGTCCGCTGCGATCCCCTTGACCAGATCATTGTCATCTTCACTCGCGGCGTAATCCTTCCGGAGATTCTTCAAGGATCCCGTGATCACCTCGGAGAAATAATCGTAAGTTCCGGAATCTATGCCAGCACCGAAAAGCTTAATCTCCGCATCGGGCCACTCCGGACGAATCTGATTCCACTTTGTGACTTTCCCCTCGGATGCGGCTTCCCACAGCTTCTTTAGCTCCGATGTCTTTATGTCCCGCAGCCACGTATTCGCTGGATTGATCGCAATCGTTAGTGCATCAAACGCCAAAGGAATCTCGATGAAGTCAACTCCATTCGCCTTCGCTTCTGCGATCTCCTGCTTCAGGATCGGTCGTGAAGCGTTCTGAATATCCGTTTCGCCTTTGACGAACTTGCGAAAGCCAGCGGTCGTTCCGGCAAACGAGACGTTGACCCTCACCGCACTCTTTGTTTTCTCTTGGAAGGCTTCCCCAGCGAGCTTTGTTATCGGGTAAACGGTGCTGGATCCGTCGATGTTGATTGTCTCTTCCAAGGCTTGGGAGGTCGCGGAAAGCGCACACACAGCCGTGACGAAAGCGAGAGGGAAACGAAGTGTTTTCATAAATGGATTCACAAACCTAACGACTTTACTAGCAACAACCGCCGCCACTGATACCGCACTTTTCCTTGGCCAGACAATCCGTGTGCTTGTCGCCGAGTTCGAATGTGATCGCCTCATTGTCCGCCTTCGCCCGAATGACCAGGAACTGCGAAATCACGCAATCCTCATGTTCGACCTCGACTTCCAGACCTCCAATGGGGAAATGCTTCTCAGCGAGGGAAATGATGGAGAGCAGTTTTGAGGAATCCAAACAATGATCCTTGTCATCATCATGCGTCCATGTCTGCAAAAGGCATGTTTCGAGAGAACGAACCGTTCCCCCACAATCGATGAAATCTTTCGTCACATGTCCCACCTCCGTGACGTGATAGTGAGCCGGAATGGCTTCACCATCGTCGAAAAGAAACCGAACCGGTCTACCCGGGTTGTCTACCAAGTGCTTCTTAAAATCTGATAGGATCATACTTCGAAGATACTCGGACAGTGGCATATATGTCAATGTGTATATTCATGTTGACGCATATGTTATGCGTGTAATACTTTTGACCCGTGGATCTGATTCAAATTTACCAATGTTTTTGCGACGCGACGCGGCTTCGCATCATTCATCTGCTGACCAAAGGCCCACTGTGCGTGTGTCATTTCCAAGACATATTAGAATTGCCTCAAACGAAAGTGTCCCAGCATTTGGCTTACTTGAGGAAGCGGGGTCTTGTGGAAACCACGCGTCACGGTCAATGGATCATCTACAGTCTCCCGGAGAATCCGCCGGCGGAGCTTGAGAGCAACCTGAAATGCCTCCAGGACTGCGTTCAAACGGATAAAGTTTACCGGTCGGATTTGAAGCGTCTCAACGCAGTTCGTGCGGAAAGCAAACGGATGGAATCTGTGGTTAAGACGAAGAGGGTCTGCTGCTGATACTGAGGAGGAGCAAATGAAGACCGCGAAGCGTTTGGCTTTTTTTGAACGATACCTTTCCGTCTGGGTTCTGGTCTGCATGGTGGTGGGGATCGCCATCGGCAAGCTGCTTCCGGAATTCACCCACCGGGTAGCAGCTTGGGAGTTCGGCACGGATTCCCATGTCAATGTCGCCATTGCCGTACTCATCTGGTTGATGATCTACCCGATGATGCTCAAGATAGATTTTGGAGGCATTAGCGCCGTTTTTGCCAAACCGAAGGGATTACTGGTCACGCTATTTGTGAATTGGATCGTAAAACCGTTCAGCATGGCACTTCTTGGCTGGATATTCATCCAGTGGCTCTTCTCATCAGTCCTCGGATGGATTGAACCCAGCACCGCAGCGAACTACGTGGCGGGCCTGATCATCCTGGCAGCAGCCCCGTGCACTGCCATGGTGTTTGTTTGGAGTTACCTCACGGACGGGGACGGCTCCTACACTCTTGCGCAAGTTGCAATCAATGATCTTATCATGATCTTCGCGTTCGCCCCAATCGTGATGCTTCTTGCTGGCGTTAGCGGTGTTCACATTCCCGCACAGGTGCTCATCACGTCGGTGGTGGTGTTTATCGTCATCCCGCTGTTGGCGGGCGGAATCAGCCGCGCAGCGCTAATCAAGGCAAAAGGTCTCACGTGGTTCGAGTCGCGCTTCCTCCCCAAATTCAGGCCGGTTGCAGTTTTTTCTCTGCTCGCGACACTCACGCTTATTTTCGCGTTTCAGGCGGAGAATATCCTGACGAACTGGACCGCCGTGTTGTTGCTCGCAGTGCCCATTCTGATCCAGGTCTATTTTAACTCTGGCTTGGCGTACGGATTGATGCGCCTGTTCAAGGTGAAGCACAATGTCGCGACTCCCGGTGCACTGATCGGTGCAAGTAACTTCTTCGAACTGGCCGTTGCGGTTGCGATCACCCTTTTCGGACCGACCAGCCCTGCCGCGCTGGCAACAGTCGTCGGAGTGCTTGTGGAAGTCCCCGTAATGCTTTCGGTGTGCCGCCTTTGCGTCTCCTCGAAGCGGTGGTACGAGCGTCCCATGAAACTCTGATCGCGAATAGATCATATGAAAGCCAAACCTCTCGTTCTCATTCTTTGCACTGGCAACTCGTGCCGGAGTCACATGGCAGAAGGCATTCTTCGAGCCGCAGCAGGTGATCTGGTTGAAGTGCAAAGCGCGGGATCAAATCCGTCCGGCTACGTGCACCCCAAGGCAATTGAAGCAATGAAGGAACTCGGTATCGACATTTCCTCTCACAGTTCAAAGCATATGAATGAGTTCTTGAACAGGAAGGTGGACACCGTAATTACCGTTTGCGGAAACGCGGATCAGGCGTGCCCGATGTTCCCCGGTCAGGTGAATCGGTATCACTGGGGATTCAACGACCCTGCTCATGCCACCGGAACCGATGACGAAATCATGTCGGCATTTCGTAAGGTCAGAGATGAGATCGGCTTGGTCTTCTCCGCCTACGCGGCAGGATTGCGCCAAGCAGGGACGGTTTGAGGCCTGGCCAATCCGTTTCGGAGGCCCGGAGGTTGACGGTCCGTGTGGAAGCGCAGCACGATCCCGGCGAGGACTCGCGAACAAACGGGAATTCGCCTGTGACGGAAATGTAACACACAGACAGTTGGGCGAACGCACCGAGCACCCTATATCGCAATCCTAAGTGCTATCAATCGATCCAATTTGAGGGAATAAGCGATCTGCCTGCGAGCAAACCTTCGGTGCCATGAACAATCAGTATACGCAGTCAGAGCGTCCCATTGCCATCGAGACTCCGCTGGGACCCGATGTGCTGCTTCTCAAAGCGTTCACTTTCAAGGACGCAGTCAACGAACCTTTTGAACTTGAGTTGGAGCTGCAAAGCACAGACTCCTCGATCGATTTCAACGCAATCCTCGGTCAATCGATCACCGTGGCACTCGATCTCCCGAACGGCAATCGGCGAGAAATCAACGGAATCG
>Ga0247836_1002965_pt1 | contig 23491 bp, 13 predicted proteins | sample LaCruzMarch2015__4_FD_187116 | JGI IMG/M metagenome (GOLD analysis project Ga0247836, IMG submission 187116) | Freshwater microbial communities from meromictic Lake La Cruz, Castile-La Mancha, Spain - LaCruzMarch2015_14m | ecosystem: Environmental > Aquatic > Freshwater > Lake | place: Spain... | reverse complement strand
CATCACTTTCAGACGGCTTACATCGACCGCACGTATGGTGTTTACAGCACCGCACTCACGCACCCGCCAACTGGCGGAAAGTCGGCGATCTGGGGCCAGACGTATCCCTACGGCGTGATGTTCGACCAGCCCGACACCTCGAAGGCCAGCCTGTGCTGGATGACAGTACCGGGATGCGACGACAAGCCGCTCACGAACCACACGCAGGGAGTCAGCAGTCGTTTTTGTGAGTATCTCCAGCGGGAAGGCTCCCTATTGCTCGTTGCGAACGATCTCCGCAACGCCGGGCACCTACCGAAAATCCGCCCGGAGGTGAGGGGCCACCAGCAATTCTCTCTCGAGACCCGTTCGATCCTTGCGTTCGTGCCGGACGGCTATCTCGCCCTGATCGACGACTCCGCCACCGACGGACGAATCTTTCTCGACTACGGCAGCGTGCTCATCGCATTCAGCGCGAGTCAGCCGTTCACATGGACACCACGGCGCGGAGTGTTTTCCGGAGGATCCCCGTCAAAGGAAGACAGTGAGTTTCGGATCGCGGCAGACAATGCCGCCCTGGCGATGGAAGCGGCTCCCCCAGACGAGTTTCCAGCCGCGACCCCCGCCGAGCGACTCGCCGCCTTCAAGAAGGTCATCGCGGCCAAGACGAACGTGAAACTCGGAAGCGATGAACGAGCGGCCCCACCTCCGACCGGCAAGCCGGCTGACGGCCAGGCCCCCGGAACCGTGACCTTGGCCAAGGGAACCTACGTCGATCGGTTCGGTCATACGCTGGAAAAGACGTTTCAGGGCCCCGCAAAGATCGATGGCAAGGAGGTGGAGTACGCCTCTTGGCCGCTCATCGACAACCCGTGGATGCATCAGGATTGGGACGGCACCAGCCTGCGGCTCACCGACGGGATCAAGGAACGCATTTACGACCTGAAAGCGTGGACCATCACGGACCGCCCCTTGAAGACGCAGGCGCAGTAATGCGCGCTGATAAAACCTATCCGGCACGATTGAGGAGTTGTGCCGTCCAGCCGACCATCGGGCTGTAGCTTTTCCGCACCGCGTCGAGGTCGGCCAGCGCCGCGGCCACGACCGCTTTTTCTCGCTCCTCGAGCGTGGCGTACTGCGCAGCTATCAGTTCCGCGACCCCAGGCCTGTGGCGGGCGGTGGCGACTGGGAGCCTGTTGACCGGATGCTGCGACCGAGACAAGAAGGCAGGCAAGCCCGGCAAGGCGTTGGCAGCGGATCATGTGGGCTGAGTTCCCGGGAGGATGCGAATCGCCGCCACGCGCAGGCAGCTCATGGCGCCCGCGAGTGGGCATCGACATCATTCTGGGAGTCGAAGATCTGTCGCGGCGGCCGGGGCACGAGCCGCCGAGTTTCCTCGTCTGTCGGCAGCACGGTTCGCCAGGCGTCCGTGAACAGGCCGATCCCCTCGCTCGTGGGCAGGGAAAAGCCGGGCAACGCCTCGAGCACGGCAGACCCTCGCGGCAGCGAGAAGGCAAGCGTCTCGGTGCCTTGAATGCCGGCAGCCGAGGCCGGGCCCGCCCAGTTCGGGTCCAACGTGTTTTCCTGCCGCACCCGCGCGCCACGCGGCCCCTTGGGGAGCGTCCAGGGGGTCGCGCAACCGATCAGCGCATTGCCGGTGAGGCGGTTGCCGGTAGCCCGCGGCAGGGAATCGGGAGTTCCGATCAGCTTCACGAGTTCCGGATAATGCGACTTCCAGGGCTCGCGGGCCAGATCGATCTGCCGCAGGAAGCGGGTGAGCGCGCCATTGGCCCCGAGCGTGTAGTTCCGATCGAGACCGCGATCGTCGACGTGGATGCCGATTTGGCATTCCACGACCAGGTTGCCAGTCCCCACGTTTTCATGGCCGCCGCCGAGAAACAGGCCGCTGCGGACCCGGTAGAACATGTTGTGCTCGACCACGTCGCCGCTATGGCCATCGTCGAGATACACGCCGTTGACACCGGGGGCATGATGCACGAGGTTGCCCCGAATCCGGGTGCCGCGGCTCGCCCAGTCGCCATTGGTGTAAATCCCGCCCATGTCCCCCGCGTCGAGCCCGATGTTGTGGATTTCGTTGTCGATGATCGCATGATCGTTGCCTCCGTAGCCGATGCCGCCGATCGGGGTGTCGTGGATGAGGTTTCGGGCGACGGTGTTGCCGACGCCGTCGAGCACCACGGCATACACCGTCCGCAAGAGCTCGCCCGTGTGGTGGATGTGGTTGTTTTTCACCACGCTGTCACCGCGGGTGAGTGACTTTCTCTCACCGCTGGCCAGGAAGATCGCCTCCGCCCCGATGCGCAGGAAATCACACGACCGGATCTGCACCCGCTGCCCGGAGAGCACCCTGACGCCGGCGCCCCCCGTCGCCCGCACGGTGCACCCCGCGATCGTGACGTCGCGGGCATCCTTCACCTGAATAGCCTCGTTGAGCCCCCCCTCGAGGTCGATACGTTCGATGCGGACGTACGCGGCCGACGCGACCGTGATCGTCGGCTGGGCCGCATCACAGACGACGATCCTCCCCGTCCGCTTGCCGTCGAGCGGCCAGAGGTAGAGCTGCTGGCTGGAGAAGTCGATGCACCACTCTCCCGGCCGGGTGATCTCTTCGACGAGGTTCAGGGCATACCAGGGCTCGCGGCCGTCGCCCTTGCGGGTGCCGTTGACCAGCCGCGTGTATTTTGAACCGATGCCCTGTGGAACCGGCGCTGCAAGGGTGATCGCCCGCCGTTGGTCGTCGATCTCGGCGACCCGCACCGCCTGGATGGTCCACGGCACCCGCCAGAACCCCATCAGCCACACGCCCCCTTGGCCGAGCGCCGTCTTCCAGCGGCTCGGCCGTTCGCCCGCATAGACGAACGTGCCGCCATGAGGCTGGGGTTCGAGACCGCTGTCGAGAACCGTCTGCATCGTCACGTAGCCCTCATCGGGCCACCGTGCCAGCGGCAGGCGGCGCTCATCTTGGAGGATCTGCACCATGCCCCCGTGGCCGGTGAAGACATCGGGATAGGTCCGCGGGGCAGCGATCTTTGCCCTTGTCAGATTCAACTGGAGCACCTGGCCGCGGGCCGCCGGATCGAGCCGGTCGAGCAGCGCCGGATCCGTGACCGGCGTGAACGCCGACAGCGGCACCGTGCGGCCGTTGACGAGCGTGGCCCGCACGCCGGGGCGGCTCTCGATCACCAGCGGCGCGTCTCGCGACCCCGAATCCGCTGCCGTGAACTCGACGTTGGTGCCGAGATACTCGCCCTCACCCAGCACGATCCGCATGCCGCCGCTGAAAGTCTTCCGCAGTTCCCGCACCCGGTCGCGGGCGGCGGCCAGCCTCTGCAGGGGCTTCGACGACGTGCCCGGATGCCTGTCATCGCCACGCGGCGACACATAGACCGTGTGGGGGACGTCTTCCCGGGCGGCCGCGGCCGTCACGCCCAGCACGGCACTGGCGAACAGCCCCACGATCGTGCAGCCGGTGCGGACAAACGTCATGACCCACACTCCTTCGCCACTGCGAACACCCAGCCAGGTGGGGATGAATACGGGCCCCGACGTATCACAGCCGCAACGGCGGGCCCGCAGTTACCGGTGGTCGCGTCGCACTCCCACCTCTTGTACTAGACTTATCCCGTGACGTCATATACCGAACAATAGAAGAGCGGCCATGCCTGCCCTGCTTTTCATGCTGATCCTGATCGTGGTCAACGCCACTCGTGCGGCAACCGCTGCCACAGATGATGCAGCACGTCGCCCGAACATCGTTCTCGTCCTGGTCGACGACCTGGGCTACGGCGACCTCAGCTGCCATGGCAACCCGGTGTTCAAAACGCCGCATATCGACCGACTGCACGGCGAAAGCGTCCGACTCACTGATTTCTGCGTGAGTGCGACCTGTGCCCCGACCCGCGCTGCCCTGATGACCGGTCGACACGAGTTTCGCTCCGGCGTGGTCGACACCATTGGCGGGCGGGAAAGGCTGTCCCTCGACGCGCTGACGCTGCCCGAGCGGCTGCGACAGGCCGGCTATGTGACAGGCTTGTTCGGCAAGTGGCACCTGGGCGCCACGGGACGGTGGCGGCCGGAGCAGCGGGGCTTTGACCGCGTCGTCACGGCCCCCGGCGACACGCAGCACAATGCCCTCGCGCCGACACTGCTTCACGACGGCGAGATTCGGCAGCACACCACATATCGGGAGGACGTCCTTTTCGATGAAGCAATCGCCTTCATCGAAAAGGAGAAGGATCGTCCATTCTTCTGCATGATCCCCACCTACGCGCCGCATGCCCCACTCGTGGCACATGAGAGCCTGATCGCTGATGTCAGTCGCACCTTCCCCGAGGCGAAACCTGCGGCCTTCTATGCCATGATCGCCGCCGTAGACAACAACATCGGAAGACTCCTTCGTCGGCTGGGCGACATGCGTCTCGATGAACAGACGATCGTGATCCTGATCTCTGACAACGGCGGTACCTACGGCGTTGATCGCTGGAATGCCGACATGAGGGGCTGCAAAGGGGCGGCGTGGCATGGGGGCACGAGAGCCGTTTCCTTCTGGCGATGGCCCGGAAAGTGGCGCCCGCGGGACGTAAGCACGCTCACCGCTCATGTCGATGTGATGCCTACGCTGTCCGCTCTGGCTGGCTGTGAAAACACGCAACCTAAGCAACAGTCGTTCGACGGCGTCTCCCTCCGCGACTGTCTTGCGCATGATGGGAACCTGCCCCTTCGACATGTCTTCCAGCATGTCGGACGCTGGCCACGCGGCCAGGCCTTGCGGCACGCCGAATGCTTTTGCGGAGTTCGAGACGGCCCGTTCCTGCTCGTGAGAGCCACCCCCTGCGACGACCCGGAATGCAGGGGTATCTGTCGAGGGACCGTTCCATGGCGGCAGGAAAAGGGCTATACCGGCGACTTCCCCTTCCACTACGCGCTCACCCCCGGCCGCGACTGGGCGTTGTATGACATCCACGCGGATCCGGCATGCCGTCACAACCTTGCAGCGCAGCAGCTTGGAGTCGTCGAAAAACTGAAGTCCGCCTACTCCGCATGGTGGCAGGAAGTCGCTCCGATTGTTAACGCGGCGGATGCCGCCCTGCCAGATCATTCCACCCGCCCCTGACCGGCGGCGGCCACCCTCCTCCCAGACTGTGGAGCGGTGATTTCATGGCGCGACAGCTGTCTCTGTGATGAGCCAGCGATCGAGGTCATAGACCCGCTGCGTAGCCCCGTCGGTGACGGTCAGATTCCCGCCCCAGGGCTGGTGCATCCACGGGTTGTCCACGAGTGGCCATGACGTGTAATCGACGGCCCGTCCGTCGATGGTCGTGGCGCCCTCGAACGTCTTTTCGATCGTCGCTCCCGTGCGGTCCGTGAACGTGGCCGTCAGGTCCGCCGAGCCGTCCCGCCGAGCGGCTTTGATCTTGGATCGGACGAGAACGGCGGTCCGGAACGCGGCCAGTTGGTCGCTGGCGTTCGGCCCCGGAAACTCGTCCACGGTCGCCGTCTCGATCGCGACAGCGGCATGCTCTCCGCGGATGCGGAACTCAGAGTCACCGGGGCGCCCCGTCCCGCAGAGAAGGGGCTGCGTGGGATCCCATGAAAACGCTTTGGTGGCCACGATCGAGATCAGCACGCTTTCGTAGTGCAAAAAGATACGGCCTGCCGTCTCGCTTTCGTTGACCACGGCCCGCGCTCCGCCGGGAATAAAGCCGAGCACGTACGGAAAGCGGTCTGCCTGCGCGATTCCATCGGCTACGAGAAGCAGGCTCCCTTCGTGCTGAGCATATTGAACCCTGCGGGAGTTGATGCCGTGGGTGGCCTGGCCGAGCGGCTTCCCATCGCTGGCCGGAACCGTGATCCAGAGCTGACTGGTCTTGGTCGTGTCGGGCTCCTCCCACATGACACCGAAGGGATAGGTCTGCCCCCAGAGAAAGCTGCCCGGGAGCACGGCGGTGCTGTAGACCGCGTAGGTTCGGTTCATGAAGGTGGTTTGAAACTGCCGGGCCCCATCGAACCGACTCCGGTGCACGTACGGCTTCGAGCGGTCGGTGGCAGCGGCCACGATGGCGGCTGGTGGGCGAAAGCGCTTCACGGCGGCGAAGATCGCCTGCGACCGGGCGTCGAGCTTCGGGTGGACGCCACCGAAATAGAGCCAGAGCAGCGCCGCCCCCCCCGTCGGCTGCTGGGTGAGCATGTCGGGGTATGTCCGGCCGGAGGGGGTCGCCCAATGCCCGCGAAGCCAGGTGCCGGCCGCATGGGCGACCCACACCTCATACGCGATGCGTGCCTTGCGACGCAGTTCCTCAGGCACGTACTCACTGTCGAGCGTAAGCAGCGTGCCGCAGTTGTAGACCGTATAGGGACGCGACGCGAATTCGGGCGCGCCGCGACGTGCAACGTGCTCGATCCGGTCGCCGAGCCAGTGGATTGCCTCGGGGCCACGCGCTCCGGTCTTGGCGTCCGCCGGCAGATTCTCTGCTCCCCAGATGTTGTCGGCAAACAGCAGGGCCAGCGTATGAATCATGCCGAGGTTCGACGTCGTGCCCTTGTAGTTCTTGGCATGCGTAAACACGTAGCGGTAGTCGTCGAGAGTCTTTTGATCGAAGCGGCCGTGCTCGTTGGCGTAGGCATCGAGCAGAGCCCAGTAGTTGAAGCCATTACCACCGATGTTGGGATGACGTATGGACTCGCGATGCTCGATAAATGCACGGATATTCGCGATCCCGGCCGAGATGATCGCCAGCCCCTCGCGTTCGCGACCACGCTTCATCATCCACTGGCCGGCGAAGACCGTCATCGGATTGTTGACGGCGGCCCGATGAGCCTCATCGGCGAGCATCGCCTGCCACACGGCCTCTTCACGGGCCGCCAAGGTGTCGTCCGGGGTTGCCGAGACGTGCCGTTCGGATGCCGGCTCGGCGACCACGAATGACGAGCCGGAACTCACAAGCATGACGGCGAGAAACGCAGCGCGAACACGGCGATCGCAGCCCGCCTTCATCATGGTCGGGACTTCGCGGCGGGCACGTCGAGGTCATACCGCATTGAGCGCGGCCCGCCGGTCTTCACCTCGAGTGACGGAGGCGTGAAGCCCTCCGGAACAAAAGACTGGCTATCGGAAGCATCATGTGTCGACAAGGGGGCGACGCACGCGATCCGCACGTCGTACACACCCGGCAGCAGTCCGTCGCCTTCCCTGAATGAACTGGCGACGAACAGACCATCCGCGCTGAACCGGCCACTGCCCGGCCGAATCAGGGCTGTCGTCTCCTTCGCGTCTGCTGCTCGTGTCGGGACGAAATAAATGGCTCCTTCCGCAGGACAGTGGCCGCCGTCGAAGGTCACTCTTCCCGACACATTCACGAGAGAATGCGTGCGACTACAGGCAGACAGCACAACCAGAAGACAGCCCGAGGCGACGACGGCATGATTTCTACGACATCGGCCAGGGCCTCGTCCGGTCATCATCATTGCACCGCCTCAAGACCGATCGCAGAAAGCTTCCGCGAGCCGATCGCCGCAAGCACATCGACCGCCATGGTCTCGTCCAGGAAACGCACAGAGCCGTCGCAGAAACCGACGTGGGCCCCCCCGGGATGCCGACTCTTGATCCCGCTATTGCGCTTGTCGGCGCCGCGGTGTGAATAATGCCCCGGAGGAGCGGGGGGCAGGTCGGCCGCAAAAGAAAACGTATTGACCGGAATATTGAACGCGCCCGCGTTATTGTTGTCCATGTAGAAGGCCGTGTGCATCGTCTCGGAGGGAAGAAACTCTCCGATCAACGACGTGTTGCTAAGACCGTCCATGACGTCGGCAAAAGAAACCCTGAGCCGACTGGCACTGAAGACACCCGGGCCACTCCCGTAGTTGCCGAGTACGACACTGCTGCGCGCCCCAGCACTGCCCACCGACACACTCGACTTGCTGCGGAAGCAGCACGGATTGGACGCCGATGGGATGGCAATCTTGCAGAATCGGCAAGAACTCGAGTCGCCCCAGAACGCCATCGGCCCGAGCGATGCCGCGATCCACGACCCGAGCATCACCGATGTGCCACGGCCATTTTCGGCACAGCGATCGTTCAACACGGGCGTCGCGGACTGCGGGTCTGACGTGCAGATCATCACGGGCACGGGAATCAAGAGCGTGTCTCGATGGACGGCGTCGCCCGGGACTCTCGTGAAATCGATCTTGTCGAAAATCACTGATTGCTCGAGGTACGGCAGGATCATCGCTGCCCAAGTATCCGGACGCGCGGTGTCGTTGTCCGTCTCGGCGAACCACGTTCCTCCTCCGGCGAGCCGCCTGCGCCTGTTTCCCTTACCCGCCGGGAGCGAGCCATTGGCCTCATGAAAGGCCTGGAGCGCTGTCGCAGTCTGCTTGAAGTTGGCCCCGCAACGCACGCGACGTACACTTTCGCGTGCCGACTGAACGGCCGGCAGTAGCAACCCGACGAGTAACCCTACGATCGCGATGACGACCAACAGTTCCACAAGCGTAAGGCCGTTCCTGATCTTCATGGAGATCCCCTCCTCGGAACGTCGCGACGCCTTCGCAGGCAAGCGGCCACGACGAGCGTCAGCCCGGCCGCGGCGGCCAAGGCCGAGGGTTCGGGGACGACGATTACGTATGTCAGTACGGAATCAACGCCCGAGCTCGACACCTGGAACGTCCCGCCAGATCGGACGGACTGAAGAGCCGCACCGTTCAAGTCCAGCCACGTCGACGGCGAGCCGCTGAGGGCGAAGACTCCGGCCGACAAACCGCTGCTTGTGAAGTCGATGATGGTCCACGTGCGGGCTGTATCCCAGAAAGGGTCCGTCCAGTCGACGGTGGAGCCTGCACCGTTGAAGACGAGCGACAGCAGCGCCCCTGATCCGGTAGCCGCGATCGAGAGATCGCCGCCGGTCACGTCGATGCCGTCATATGACACCCCGCGGCCCGCGTCGGTGTTGGCGACCAGTTCCCATTGCAGTGCCGAGCCTTCTGCATACGTCAATCCGCTGGAGAACGACTGAATGCCGGGAGAGTTTCCCGGGGAGTGGACGCCGCCCGCCACAATCGTGACGGGGCCTGTGAACTGGGAACCGCTGCCTTTGAGAACGCCGCCCGAGGCGACATTGACCGTGCCGCCAACCGTGCCCGTGAGCGACGTCAGCGCGGTGACCGTTTGCGTGCCCGCGTAGGACGCCGCGTTGAGGAGCGAACCGCCGGCATTCGTGATGGCATTCGTCATCGCGAAGCCGCCGAGATCCAACTCGCCGCCGGCAAGCGACACACCTGCCGTGCCTAGCGCCGTTGCCGAGCCTGCGAAGAGGCGGCCGGCCGAGATGGTCGTTCCACCGGAAAAGCCGCCATTTGCGCCGTTGACGACGAGATCACCGTCGCCGGCTTTGGTCAGCCGGCCTGTGCCGCTGACCGAGCCGAACGTGAGCGTGGTGCCGTCGCCGTCGTTACGGCTCACCGTGATCGTAGCGTCGGCATCGAAGGTCGCGGATCCATACGACTGGCTCGACTGGTTCGTCGTGGCGGCGAGCGACAGGGGGCCGGCCGACGACGCGGTATTGGAGGCGTCGAGCAAAAACTGGGTGTTGCTCACGATGGCGGCAATGAAGTTGCCAGCCACGATGCTGGAGCCTGACACCACCTGCCCGACAGCCAAGCCTGCAGTGCTGCCGCTGGTCAGCGTCACCAGGCGGCCATCCGAAGGCGTGACACCGCCGGCAACGGTCGTCGTGGCGGCCACGGATGCGATGGTCGGACCATTGGGACGGCCGCGGACGGTCATTCCACCCCCCCGAAAGACCACGCCGCCCGCCACCGAGTCGGTGATTTGCTGGGATCCGCTGCCGGAGGCGAACGCGTTGAAGTCGACCAGGAACGTGCCGCCATTGACGGTCACGCTGCCAGATCCGAACGCGCTGCCCTGAAAGCCGGTCAATGTGCCCGCATTGACGACCGTTCCGCCGCTGTAACTGCCGGTGTTGACGAACGTCATCGTCGCCGTGCCGTTCTTCACGATCGACATCAGCCCTGAGCCGGTGTCCTGTACCGATGCGGTCAGATATTGGAACCCGCCGAGCGAGTTGGCCAGGGGTGTGATGTTGTTCGCCACGGTGTTGAACGTCAGCGTTCCCGTCGTGTTGGGTGTGGGATTCGTGATCACACCTCGCCGATCCGACAGCTTGGTCGTGGAGTAGGCCGACTGGACGGTCTGGGCGACACCAGCCAACTCCAGCCGGGCGTTGGCGAGCAAGTTGAAATGCAGGATCGCCGACTGGTTGAGCGCCTGACTGGTGGCAAGTCGAACGGCGCCTGAGTAGATGACCGTCCCTACGGGTGCCGAACCATTCGTCCACGAGCCACCGCCGATGTAGCTGGCTGGCGTGGCCATGGCCACCACGCCAGCGCTAAAGCGATTGAAGAGGATCTGCTGGGCAGCATCACCGCCGGTGATGCCGCCGGCGATCACGAGCACCCCTGCTGCATTGCCAGAATCGATCCGCAACTGCTGGCCGCTCGGCCAGGTGATCGTGCCCCCAAGCGTCGCGGTGCCAGCTGCCGTGAGCCCGCCGATGTTGTTCGCGTTGCCCCCGGGTGCCAGGATCGGATTGTTCACGGTGACGCCAGGCGCCAGTTTGACGACAGCACTGGCCGCTGTGGCGAGGTTGACGGTGGGCAGCCCGGTCGCCGAGCCGGTGCTGACGTTGAACTGGAGCGTGCCATTGGAAACGGTGGCGGTGCCCGATCCCAGCGCTGCCGGATCTCCGATCGTCACCGTGCCACCCGGCAGAGTGCCGCTCCCGATCTGAAGTCCCCCCGAGTGGCTGCTCGCGCCATTGAGGTTCAGCGTCCCGGCGCCGACCTTGAACAGACGGCCCGAACCCGTGAACCCGCCAGCAAACGTACTACTCGAGGCATTGCCGACGGTGAGCGTTTTGCTGCCGAGCGACACGACCGCTCCGGAAGAGCCTGAAAGAAGGCCGAATGTGGTCGTGCCAGAACTCACGCCGGACAGGTCGAGCGTGGCTCCCGCTGACGTCAGGCTCACGGTGCCCGACACAGGCAGGGCACCGCTCCCGGTCAGCCGCAGTGTGCCGTTGCCGACCGTAGTCGAACCGGCATAGGTCTGGGCCGTGGAAAGCGTCAGCGTTTCCGTCCCCGTCTTCACCAGTGAGCCCAGGCCTGACAACGTGCCGCCGTAGGCGGTGCTCTGGTTGTTACCGCCGACGGTCAGGGCGACGGCCGCAGGCGTGCCGGCTACGTTCGTCAGCGCGATGTCGGACGAGCCCTTGAGTCCGCCGAAGGTGGCGGACATGAGCGTCCCGAACGACAGGCTGCCTCCCGCATCGACTGTGCTCGCCGAGACGGCCGCAGCGTCGCCAAGGATGAGATTTCCGCCCGCAATCGATGTGTCACCCGTGTAACTGTTGGCCGCGGCGAGCGTGAGCGACCCGGAGAGCAGCGAGACACCGCCACTGCCGCTGATCGCCCTGGTAAACGCCCCGCCGTAATTGTCGGAGCGATTGAAGACGAGGGTGCCCTGATTGACGACAGCACCGGAACCGCCGAGCGTGCCCGCCGTGGCACCCCCGCCGACTTGAAGCACCCCGCCGAGAATCGCCGTGGCTCCCGTGTAGCTCTGCGCCCCCGTCAGCACCAGCGTGCCGGGCCCGGCCTTGGACAGGGCTCCCGTAGTGACGGCCGACGAGCCGGAGAAAGTGAGGGTCGTATCGGCGTTAGCGACGTCGATCGTGCTGGTCGTGGAGGCCGTGAGGGTGAAACTGCGATCGATGGAGACGGAAGTCCCGGTGTAACTCAAGGCCCCACCACCGAGTACGAGATTGGCAGCGCTCGCCGACGCTGCACCTAGTCCTCCGCTCGTTTCGCCATTTGTCAGCGTGGCGACGCTCAGCGTGCCGCCGTTGATGGTCGTAATGCCGGTGTAGGTATTGAGGCCGGACAGCGTCCACGCGCCGGTGCCCGCCTTGGTGACGGCGGTCGCCAGCGGACCGCCGGCCCCTGAGTAATCCACGATCGCGCCGGCGAGTTCGCCGGTCCCCGAGGTGGAGCCCTGCAGGACGAGGGTCTTCGCTCCGCTGCCCGACGCTGTGAGATCGCTCGTGAACTTGAGAAGGCCGGAGCCCGACTGGTCGAGCGTCGCTCCCCCGGTCGTCCCCGCGAGATCGAGCACGCGGTCAGTGACGTCGCCCGTGCCGCGGTAAGTAAGACCGGCCGCGACCGTCGAACTGCCGATCAAGATCGTGCCATTCGCCGCGGTCGTCGGCGCGCCGAGGCTGCTTGCTCCGGCCCCGATGCTCCCGATCGACGAGGCCTCGAGCCTGCCCGCGGCGACGGCCGTCTGCCCGGTGTAGGTGTTGGACCCTGACAGCGAGGCGACGCCCGTACCCGTCTTGGTGATTCCTGCACCGCCGCTCATGGCCCCCGTGACTTCGACTCGGGCAAGCGACTGCAAAAAGATCGACTTCTGCAGGGCGATGCTCCCGGCGAATGTCGACGTTTCGGTCGTATGGCTCCCTCCGAGCGTGGTCGTTGACCCGGAGTTGAAGACCGCGATATCGCGGCCAACCGTGAAGCCACCGTCCGCGAGCACCCGCAATGCCGCCGTCCCCGAGGTCGTCGCGTCGCCGACCTGAAGCGGAGTTGTTCCGACGCCCAGCGCACCTGCGACCCCTGTCGTCGCATTCGCTCCAACGACGAGTGTGCCACCAAGCAACGATAGTGGACCTTGAAAAGTGTTTGCACCCGAGAGCCTGATAGTGCCTTCGTTCGACGCGCTAATGACGTTGTTCAAGACGAGCGAGTTGCCGGTGCCGCCGGTAATTACGCCCGTCATCCGAAACGATCCCGATGTCCGCACGGTCATCGTATTGGCCGCACCAGTCAGATCGATACCGCCGGCCCAGCTACTGTTTCCCGTATTCACGCTTAGGTTGCCACCAGTCGACTGCCCCGTCCCTGACAGAGAGACATTCACGCCGGTCACGTTCTTGTTGTTCAAAAAGAGCTGTGACGACCCACTCATCGAAAGTCCTGTCGTACCGGCGAAGGCATTGTCGTGGTCGTACACGATACGATTTGCCCCCGTGACCACCACGGCGCCGCGGACAGCGTTGCTACCGCTGAACGTGAGGCCGCCAGCCGTGGTCGTGCCTGACAGCGTCAGCACGCTCCCCACATCGGTGGAAAGAGGCGCAGTGATAGTCAGATTTCGCGTGCCGTTGTTGATCAGGAATGACGCCCCACTCAGCAACAGTCGATTGGTGCTGGTGGCAGCGATCGTAAAGTTGCTCGCCGTGCTCGTGAGCGTGTTCACGAGCGTAATGGCACCGCTACTAATCGTGAGCGTGCGTCCGGTTCCCACAAGCGATGCCGCGTTCCCGTCCACCCAGTTTGAGGTAAACGGGCCGGTGCCCGACGTGGACCAACTGCCGCTGGTGGTGGTCCAGTTGGTGTTGGCGCCCGACGAGTAAAAGTACGTCGTCTGAGCTAACGCGGTCGACGCATGGAGCATTGCCAGAGCGACCGCGAGGCCCAGCAGCCTTGGAAGATGTCGCCGTGCAGCCGAAATGCCGCTCATACAGGTACCCACCGAGGTTCGTAAAAGGTTTGGAGACAATTCCCGCCACGCCCAGAATTAAGGTTACGAGGTTCCGCCCCAGCCAGCCATATACAGAACCGTATAGGGCGATCTTTTCTCAAATCAGAGCCGGGCATTGAACCCAAAACCCCTCCACTGAGCGTCGCGGCGGCAGACCGCAACTGCCTACCGGGGCTCGGTGATCGGGTAGTCCACGACACGCCACGCCGAAAAGTCATACTCCTTCCGCGATCGGCCGTCGGTGAGCGTGAGCTGCTCCGTGTCGGTCTGCTTCATCCACGGGTTCTCGACGATGGGCCATGCGAGATAGTCGATGGGCACACCGTTCACCCGATCCGTGCCGTCAAACTCGCATTCCAGGCGATTTCCGGCTCGATCGACGTAGTCGGCAACCGGTGCAACACCCTCGCGACATACGATCCGTGTCTTCGCCCGCAGCCGGTCGCGAAACCGGGCCAGCTGCTCTGCGGGAGTGCCTGGCCCCCACTCGCCGGGTGCCGCCGCCTCGATCGCCATAGCCGCGGACGTGCAGGGAATCCGAAACTCCGAACTGCCCTCGGGGGGCTTGCCAGCAGGCGCGCGGATGCCGGCGGCGGGATTCCACTCGAAGGGCGTCGAGGCCGCGATGCCGATGAGCACGCTGCCGAAATGAAGATAGATCCGGCCGTCTGCGGCGGCGTCGTTCACCACGGCGCGGGCGCCGCCCGGGATGAAGCCCAGAACATAGGGATTGCGAAAATCCGGGGGGATGCGAAACACCCACACGAGGGCGTTCTCGTGGAGTAACTCCTGCTCATGTTTCGTGACCCCATGGGTGTGCAGCCCCGACGGGGCGTTTTTCGGGTCGGCGTTGTCGTCGGCGGCCGGGCAGGTGATCCAGAGCTGGCTGCACCGCGACACGTCGGGCTCCTCCCACATGATGCCGCAGGGATAACTCTGCCCCTGGAAGGGATACCGGGCCTTCGTGGCCAGCGCATGTTTCGGGGAGCGGGCAAAGAGAGCGTAGGTCGGCGTCACAGAGTGGTCGAGCGCCCAGCCGCCGAAGAGGGCCCGATGGCGGTAGGGCCGTGATCGATCCGTGCCCGCGGCGAGCGCCACGTCAGGGAGCCGATAGGCCGACGTCGCGGCCCGTAGCGCCCATTGCTGGCTCATCCGAGCCGGGGGCGTGCCCCCAAAATAGAGCCAGGCGAGCGCGGCGATGCCCCAGGGCTGCTGCGACTCCATGTCGGGATAGCTCCGCGGCGAGAATGTCGCCAGATGCCCGCGTTGCCACGCCGGAGCGAGCTGAACGAGCGTGAGTTCGTAGGCGATTCGCGCCTTGTTCGCCAGCTCCAGATCCTTGGCACACTCCGCAAGCGTGAGCAGCGGGAGCGTGTTTTCGGCGCCATACGGTCGCGACGCGTATTCGCCCGGCCCTTGCTGCACCACCCGTTCCACGAGCTCGTGCACGAACTTCTCCGCGTCGGGATCGCCGTTGGCGAACAACTGGGACGGGGGCCAGCGGGTGGTTTTCTGCAGCTCGCGCGGCAGGGCCTCGTAGACCTTGTCGGCGTAGTCGGGGTGGGGCGTGAATGCGTCGCGGCCCCAGGTCTGCACGGCGAGGTAGCGGGTCACCCCCGCCATCGCTACGTGATTACTCGTGGTGAATCGGCGGTAGAACACCCCGCTGGTGTAGATGCTCTTGAATCGCGCCTTGAGCTCCTCGCCGAGCAGGTGCTCGTAGCGGATGTAGCAGTCGATGCCCGGCCAGACGACGAAGCCACTGTTGCCGCCGGTATACCAGCGATTGTGTTTGTTGCCCGGCACGAGCCCGTCGAGAGCGAAGTTGGCCATGCGGCGGCCCTCTTCGACCCGCCCCAGCTCGAAGAGCGCACCAGCGACGAGAAAGGCATTTTTCCATGCTGGCTTGGCCGGATTGGCGTCGTAGGCGGAGGCAACCGCCTCGAGCATCGCCGTCCGCCGGGCGTCGAACGCGTCGGCCGCGAACGCAGTTGACGCCGCGCAGGCCGCATACCCAGCGGCCACGGCAACGAGGAAGACGGTCCAGGCCGACCGAGGTTGCTCACGGTGTCTCATCGCGCGTCCAGTCGTTGAAGTCGTAGCGGAGCGTGCGGCCGCCGTGGGTGACCACGAGGGTCGTACCGGCGAGTTCCTGCTGCACCCACGGATTGCCGAGCAGCGGGAATGTGTCGTACGGCACAGGCACGCCGTCCACCAGGTGTTGCCGCTGCCAGGGTTCGCCATGCGGCCGGTAGGTGATGTCGAGCACGTGGCCATTGAGCCCGGTATAAACCAGCCGGGGCCGATCAGTAGTGAGCCCCGTGGCATCGATCCGCGTGCGGGCGACGACGGCGGCCGCGAACCGGTCGAGTTCGGCCCGGGCACCTCCCCCGGCGAAGGGCTCGAGCGGCGACGTCTCCAGCACCCAGCCAGTGCGGCGGGCGTCGCTCACCAAGACATCGCAGCGTTCCGCCGGTCGATGGGCCGCCCACCGCGGTTCGCCCCCGAGCCAAAACGCAAACAGCATCGAGCCGGCATGACAGCAGATCCACCCTTCGCGGTCGATCCGCTCCACGATCGAGCCGGTCGTGCTGAACGGCGCCTCGATCCGCCAGTAGGGATAGTCGGCGGGCACCGCCGTGACGCCGACGAGCGTGCGGTCGTGCTGGAGCGACTGCGCATAAGGATTTTCACCGTAGCCAAACGCGTTGGCGACCCCTTCCTCGAGCCGATACGGCCGCCGCGGATTCTCCTGAAACGGCATGAACGTGCTCTGGGGCCGGTCAGATACCCACTTCAGCATCTGCCGTCGGGATTCCTTGTAGTGCGCGTCGCGGGGCGTCTCCAGCAGCGTCCATTCGCTGGCCAGGGCGTAGGCGGGCTCGTGGTGGATCGTGAACCGAATCGCGTCGCCCCGGCTGCCACGATGCGTGAACGCGGCCGCCCGATCGGTGGCGATCGCGGCGAGGAGGGAGGGCGGCTGATATCGCCCCGGAAACGCGAACCAGCCGGAGTGGTATTCGCATAGCCCCGCCACCGGCCGCTCGGCCCCGAAGAAGAGCCAGCCGATGGCGGCCGTGGCATCCATCGCGTCGGGGCTGGTCATGGCGGTGCCAAATCCCTTCGCCCGACTCGCGGGCGAGACGTGGTAGCCCCGATGCCAGCCGCAGGCCAGGTGCAGGAGCATCGCGTCGAGCGTGAGTTCGGCCCGGTGCCGCACCGTCTCATCGCGGGCATGATCGGCCAGTAGTTTGAGCGCCGAGAGATTCACGCCCTGATAGGTCGGGGCGCCGTATTCGGAGCTGTTCCGCCGCACCATGTCGTCGCAGACGGCAAGCAGCCGCTCGCGGGTCGCCGCACGAATGCCGGCGGAATCGAGGCCGTCGGCGTCACGAAGATCGGGCCATTGCTCCGCAGCGATGAAGGCCGCCCCGTCGCTCATGAGCCGATAGTTGACCGCTCCATAGCCCCGCCACTCGCGATAGCCATAGCGACACACGTACTCCTTCGTGGCGGCCGCGATCTGCTCGCCGGCGGCGGCGGGAAGACGAGCCGACGAGCCGCCGAGCATCCAGCCGAACACGAGGGCATGCTTGTTGAACGGATCGGGCATCGCGGCAGGCGGCTGCGGGGTCGCGGTCTGATTGGCCTGCTTCGCGGCCGCCAGCCATCCAGCAACCGCGGCCTCCTCATCGCGACCTGTCAGGAGCCGTGCCAGATGGAAGACCATCGCCTCCTTGGCGAATCGCTCATTCCGTGGCTGCCGACGGCCGCACCGCTCCAACAGATCTGCCCTACGGGCGGCGACCGGGTTGGCCACGACGGCATCGTCGGCAGCACCTGTCGCGGTGCCGACATCACCACCGCCAGCGATGCCCTGAAACGCCAGGAATACGACGGCGGCGAGGACTGTCAGCATCGAAACCTCGTCTCCCGAAGTGAGCGTCCGGAAGTCATGCCCCAATCAAAGTCGTTGTCTCGGTATCGTTTGCAGACTATCCGCCCCCCTGAGTGGCTCCATATATGGAAGGGTATACTCGAAGGAGAGGGTGGGCATCGGGCATCCGCCGGGGCAGAATGAAAACCATGGTCTTCTCGGTACCAAACGCATGGTTCTGGACGAAGCGTTTCGCCAGCGGTCCGTGGCGCCGCGGCGTCGCGTTGATCGCGATTGCGTGTGCGGTTGCATGCGGTCCGATATGCAAAGCCGAGCCGATCGCCACGCCGCCCCAGTGGGCAAGCCGCGCCTGGGAACTCAACGATCTCATTCCGGGAGAGGGGGCGGGGGGGTCTGTCCGGGGTGTCGTGCAGGCCGATGACGGATCACTCGTGATCGCCACCACGGTGGGCCTTGTGCGGTTCGATGGCAATGCCTTCCGCCGCATTCCGCTCGGGCTGCCGGCCGGCGAGCAGCCGCAGGTGCTGCACGTCGCCCGCCGACCGTCGGGGCCGATCGCGGCGGTGCTCGCGTCGGGACTGCTCCTGTGGCTTGACGACCGCGACAGCATCCAGAGCGTCGCTCCGCCGCCTGAAGAAGCCGGCGCTCCGTCAACGTCGCTGGCGATCGACGCCCGCGGAAAGGCGTGGGTCGCCAACGAACGCGGTGGCGTCTGGACCATCGGGCGCGACGGCAGCCGACGCGTCATCGCCGCAGGAACCGTCGCGCCCACCGGCCGCGCCCACCTGACCGGCACTGCCGATGGCACCGTCTGGGTGTGCCGAAACCAGTCGCTTTCCATCGCACACGATGACGCACTCGAGACGGTCGGGCAGGTGCCGCGCGGGCTGAGCGTGGTTGCGGCAGCAACGGGCGGAGGGGCATGGCTGACGACGCAGGGGCAGCTTTTCCGACACGACCGCGATGGCACGAGCCGGCAGGTCGTGCCCGACTCGGCAGCCTTTCAGACGCCGCCGGTCGAAGACGTGATCGGCACCGTGCGCAGCCTGTTCGAAGCCCCGGACGGCAGGCTCTGGCTGTGCTCTTCCCGATATGGCCTGTTCGCCCTGGAAGATGGGGTGCTCACGCAGATCGACATCGGCGAAACATGGGTGACGAACGCCATCCAGGACCGCGAGGGCAGCATCTGGGTTGGTACCAGGTTGGCGATTCACCGTGTTCGCCCCGCGATCGCCTGGCCGACGTCGCTCCCGACCTGGAGGCCGATCGTTTCGCTCTGCCGCGACGGCCGGGGGCAGACATGGTGCCTGACGCAGAACGGCGAGATCGGATCATGGCCCGATGACGACCTCGCGGCATTCAGGATGGTGCCGGAAGCAGATCGAGGTCGAGCCGTCTGTCTCGCCAGCGACGGAGCAGGCTCCGTCTGGGCTGCCATGGAGCGGGGTGAACTGCGATGTTTTCGCGGGGAGCACGTTGCCAGTGAACGCCCCCCGCCGCCCCATGATCGCACGGCGGCCACGGCCTTGCTGGCGTTGCCCACTGGCGATCTCTGGGTGCTGGCGGGAGACACAGTGCTGCGGAAACGCGATCGTGAATGGCAGGCAGTGACCGGGTGGACGGTGCCCGCGATGAGCAGCGACTCACCGCCGAGCAACGGGCAGCCAGCGGCCCCCGGGGCGAACGGCCATTTCGCAGCGGCTCCCAACGGCGATGTCTGGCTCGTGACCGACAAAGGGGTGGCATGCATCGCCGCAGACTCGGGTGTGTTGACGCATCTTGCAACGCCACCGCTCGGAGGCGGACGGCTCGGCCCCATCGTGCAGGCACATGACGGCTGTCTGTGGGTCGCCATCAAGACCGTGGGGCTCGCTCGCTGGAAAGACTCCCGCTGGACGACCGTCACACCGGCTCAGGGCCTTCCCTCAGACGAGATCGTCGGGGCCGTCTGCGACGCGACTGGCCGACTCTGGGCGGCGTCGCCCCGCATGCTGTTCGTGGTCGACCTCGCCGAACTCGGTCACGTGGCCGATGGGGTCGCGGACCGCTGCCATTGCTGGGTGCTGCCGCCCCGGTACGAAACGGACTTTCTCGAAGGGCTCGCCACACCGACGTGTGCGATGCTCTCGACCACGGGAGGCACGTTGTTGGTGGCCCGTCAGAGCGGATTGGTCGTCTGCGATCCCGCCCGACTACCGACACCGACGGCGCCGGCAGTCGTCGTGCATAGCGTATCGAGTGATCAGACCAGCCGACTGATTTCCGGAAGCGGCCATGGCCAGGCGACCACCGTGGCGTCGCTCCCCCCCGCACCACGCCGCGTCGAGATCGACTTTGGCGTGGCCAGCCTGCTCGCGCCGACGAACGCCCGGGTCGAGTATCGCTTGGAGGGCATCGACGACACCTGGATGTCGGCGGCGTTGCACGGCCGGGCCACCTACCCAGCACTGCCGGCGGGCACGTACGCGTTCCGACTGCGGAGTTCCACGCATGACGCTGGGTGGGCCCCGCGGGCTGCTGCGGTCACGGTCGCAGTGGCAACGCCCCTCTGGGAAACCTGGTGGTTTCGCCTGATTGCACTGACGACCGTCTCAGGGCTCGCCGCGGCCGCGGCCATGGCCGTCGTCGGTCATCTCGGCCGTCGGCGCATGGCATTGCTGCGACAACAGGCCGCCGTGCATGACGAGCGGATGCGGCTCGCCCGCGACATGCATGACGAGGTTGGAACGAACCTCACGCAGATCGCGCTCTTGGCCGAAATCGCCAAGGACGACGCCCGACAGGAGCAGGCGGAGCAGTTGGACACCGTCGCCCGCATTTCCAGAGAGACTGTCACGGCCCTCGACGAGCTTGTCTGGGCGGTCGATCCGGGCAACGACACGCTGCCTCACCTCCTCAGCTATGCCTGTCGCTACGCCTCCGAAACGCTCCGTGAATTCGGTGTCACCTGCGACGTGGAGCGGCCGGTCGATCTTTATGCCGTGCCGACTCCTGGCGACATGCGGCGGGGTGTGCTGCTGATCGTGAAAGAGGCGATCACCAACGTCATCTCACACGCCCGCGCCAGTCGCGTGGTATTACGAATGGCAGTCGATGACGGCCGGCTGCGGATCACGATTGCCGACGACGGTGGCGGGCTCGCCTTCGGCGGCAGGGCGGGCGGTGGTGCCGGACTCGGCAACATGCGACACCGGGCAGCCGAACTCGGCGGCCGGTGCGACGTCACGTCGGATCCCAACGGCGGCACCATCGTGCGGCTGGAACTGCCCCTGACAGACCCCATCGCCGCCTCATCACGCACCAACACCTGACCCACCCGAGACGAGCACCCACGCATGGCCGTACGCGTTTCCATCATCGAGGACGACCGGATCACCCGCGAAAGCCTGGCAACGCTCGTGCGGCGGGATCCGGAGCTCCAACTCGTGGACTGTTACGCCGGTGCGGAGGCGGCGATCAAGAACATCCCGAGCGATCCGCCCGACATCGTGATCGTCGATGTGAACCTAACGCCACCGGGCTCGCCGGGGCTCGACGGCGCCGACTGCGTGGCCAGCCTGAAGTCCACGTGCCCTCGGATTCAGGCCATCATGCTCACCGTGTACGACGATCACCAGCGGATCTTCAAATCGCTGCGAGCCGGAGCAGCGGGCTACATCCTCAAGCGGGCCCGGCCCGCCGAGATCATCGCGGCGATCAAACAACTCGACGCCGGCGGGGCGCCGATGTCGCTCGAGGTCGCCCGAAGCGTGGTCGCGTCGTTTCACGGCCCCACTCCGCAAACCGAGTCGCCCGCGCTGGCGGTGCTGACAAGGCGAGAAAAGCAGATCCTGGCGCTCCTCGCGCAGGGAGGCTCGGCGAAAGAAATTGCGACGGCGGCGGGCGTTTCCCAGGGGACGGTGCGCGTCCACCTCCACGCGATCTACCAGAAGCTCGGCGTGGACAACCGCCTGCAGGCGGTGAATGTCTTTCTCGGCCGCTGAGTCGATCAGGTCACGGTCTATGCGCTTGCGCATAGACACAGGCCGACGGCCCGTGACGCGCGGTACCCTCAGGAGATGATTATTCGCCCGGTCGACACCGTCATGCCGGCTACTGTCGTTCACTCGTCACGATTCACCCCGCCGCATCTCGGCCGGTCTCATGCCTTCGTGTTCGTCACGGCCTTCACCGCATGCGCGTCCTTCTGTGTCGAGCATGCGCCGGCACATGGCACACCACCCGCCGACAGCAGTCCGCTGTTCAACGGCATCGACTTCGACGGCTGGACGATGGACGGTCCGTCCGGCGGGCTTGCCCATCGCGACGGCCGACCTGTCTGGTCAGTGCGCGACGGCGAGATCGTGTGCGATGGAAGTTCGTGGAGTTTCCTTCGCTACTCGCGGCAGCCGTTCTCCGACTTCACGCTCCACGTGGAATTCGTGATGGCCGAGAACGGCAACTCCGGCATCGGGTTGCGCTGCCGGGAGGTTGATCTGACGAGGGTGCACCAGACGCGGCCATCCTGTTGGGCCTACGAGATTCAGTTGCTCGACGATGCCGAGAGCAAGCCCACACTGTTCTCCAGTGGTTCGCTCTACCGCTACGTCGCCCCGCGCGAGTCCGCCATGCGACCGGCAGGCGAGTGGAACACACTTGACGCCACATGCATCGGCCCGCGGATTCGGATCGTGCTCAACGGCCGTGAGATCCAGGACTTCGATCAGACGACCCTGGACGCCACCAAAGACAAGCCCCTGCAAGGCTTCGTCTGTCTGCAGAACCATGGGCATCCCGTCCGCTTTCGCAACGTGTGGATCCGCGAGGAGCGGGTGGAGTGACGATCAGAGCCGGTGGGGGCGTGTGACGTAGCAGGTGGGCGACCACTGACCGCCGCCCCTACCGGGCGCTCGTCGCTTGGAGCCGTGAGCCGATCATCGGCCGCAAACTCACAATTGCCAGCCGATCCCGACGTTCGTGAAGAATTCGGGCGATGTGTCGGTGAAGCCGGTGCCGTAGCGCATCGCCGAGTTCCATGCCCAGCCGTTGGCAAATGTCCAGCCCCACGCCTCGCCCACCACGACGGACGACGCGGTCGATGGCCCCGACGTGGGCGTGAATCCCTGCACGACGATCGCCGATTGCGGAATCCACCCGGACTCGTCGGAGGTCTCGATCTTCGTGCCGTAGAGCAGCCGGCTCTCCTACTCCGAATCGACGTCCTCGCCGCCAACTTCCGTGCCCGACACGACTCCCGGCCCCCCCGACTCGTAGTTGGCGCCGAGCCGCAGCTCGATCCGCTCCCCATGCCGAAGCGGGCGAGCAGCTCCGGCACGCTGTGGGCCTCCGGCCCCACCCGATTGTCGATGAACGAGTACGACGTCTCGAGGAGCGTTCGTCCCACGGCGACGGTCGTCGGCGCGAACGTAAACGCGTCACGATCGGTCTCGATCTCGTCGGCCGCCGAGATCAGCGCGGCCGTCATGACGACCGCCGCGAGGCCTCCGCGGGCACCGAATCGCCGCGCCGACATCGTTTCGCCTCCTTCCCTGGGCAGCCAATCGAGCGGCAGCCCGTGGCGGCTTGAGCACTTGCAACTCGGCAGTGACCGGCCCTACCGTGTTCCGTGCAACGCCGTCGTAGGCGGCATCGTTGCGGCAAACCACGGCGACGTTGCCGGTGTGGCGCCCAAGGAAATACCGCGGCGAGGCTGGTCCCTACAACGCCGTGGACCGGGCCAACGAGCCGATGGCCAACCAGGTGTATTTCGTCGGCGAACGACTGCTCCCGTCCGATGTCTCCTTCGGCATCGGTGCGCGGGCCGACCTGCTCTATGGCGAAGACTACATCCTCGCCACGTCACTCGGATGGGAAACGGATAGTCCGGCCAATGACACTTCCGCAACCATGTCGATAGGCATTTCCAAGCCGCTGGGCGGCTGGTGAGGCTGGTACCGCGTTTTCTGGCACCTGATCAGCTGCACCCGGAACAGCTGCCC
>Ga0247836_1002958_pt1 | contig 23589 bp, 16 predicted proteins | sample LaCruzMarch2015__4_FD_187116 | JGI IMG/M metagenome (GOLD analysis project Ga0247836, IMG submission 187116) | Freshwater microbial communities from meromictic Lake La Cruz, Castile-La Mancha, Spain - LaCruzMarch2015_14m | ecosystem: Environmental > Aquatic > Freshwater > Lake | place: Spain... | reverse complement strand
AGCGAACCCGCCGTTGGTCGCATCCCGAAGCGCAACGAGCGCGTCCTCCGGGATTTCGTCGGCGAATAGGTCTCGGTAAGTGGAGCGTCGCGCTTCCTCGGTCTCGGCCAAGGCGAGGTACAGCGGGTGCGCCGCGACGACGGGGTCGGCGCCGCCCAGGGCGTTGCAGCGGTAGCTCGACCACGGGTAGTCTCCCGGCGCGTGCACCATATGCGCCCGCACCGGATTGAGCTCGATGTAGCGTTGGCAGGCGAGGAGGTAGCTGTCGGCCTCGATGACCGACGAGCGGAAGCGGCCCTCGAAGAGTGTCCCGCTGCGTCGGTAAGCGCGGTTGACGTGCTGTACGTAGCGCTGGCCGAGACCCTTCATGAGCAGAGACGGTCCGCGCTCGCTCTCGGGCGTCATCAGAAGATGCACATGGTTGGTCATGAGCACGTACGCGTGGACCCGCACCGACTCGCTCGCGGCAAGTCCGGCCAAGGCATCGAGAAATGCCAGGCGGTCGGCATCGGCGAAGAAGATCGCCGTCCGGTCGATACCGCGCAAGATCGTGTGCATCGGAAAGCCGACGGCGACGATGCGCGCGTGTCGTGGCATGTCGTTAGGTCGCCTGGCAGGAACCGGTGCGGGCACTATAGCAAGAAACCGTGGTCTGTCCCCGGTTTTCCGGTGGTCTGTCCCCGGTTTTCCGTGGTTGGTCATGAGCACGTACGCGTGGACCCGCACCGACTCGCTCGCGGCAAGTCCGGCCAAGGCATCGAGAAATGCCAGGCGGTCGGCATCGGCGAAGAAGATCGCCGTCCGGTCGATACCGCGCAAGATCGTGTGCATCGGAAAGCCGGCGGCGACGATGCGCGCGTGTCGTGGCATGTCGTTAGGTCGCCTGGCAGGAACCGGTGCGGGCACTATAGCAAGAAACCGTGGTCTGTCCCCGGTTTTCCGCCCGGTTTTCCGCCCGGTTTTCCGTCCCCGGTTTTCCGGTTTTCTTTGTCTGTGGCCAAGGCCATCTGCATCCCATTGCCGAGATCCTGCCCCACCATCATCCCCCGCCGTTCTACTTGGCGGCGGCGTGAGATGAACCGTGATCCGCTCCCGTTGGCCACCGCGGCGGCCCCGGCGTCGCCATGCGTCGGCAACCGACCCGCGCGTCAGCCGGCCGACCGCATCGGCCGCCCTTGGGACTGCGCACGAACGCCGACACCCAGCGGTTTCGGCCCGGACACCCCGCGTCAGCGGGCGCCTTGCGGCCCCAACCGGCCGTTCCCCAGCCACTCAAACGCCATAGACAGGGTATCACGCCTGACTTAGACTTCGGTGATGCCCCACGTCCAACCACGCGTTCAACACGGCGCCCGAAAGGTCGGCGGCGGCGGCCTGCTTCGTGCTTTGACTCAAGCGTCTGGGTTGCTGCGGGTGTTGCGGCCGGGCGCCGGTTAACGCTAAACGTTGCACGACCTTGTATCCATCGCGGACGACGCCAAAAAAGCGGGTCAAGCAGACCATGACGTCACGTACGGCCGGGCGGGAACCTACGAGTTTCTGCGGTTCGAGGACTACCAACAAAAGAACTGGCTTGAGATGGCCGGTACGGTGCGCAAGCATCGGTGTACGGTAACCGTGATCTGGCAGCACAAGCCGTAGCCACTGGTGCTCGCGTGCTCGCCCGCCCAAGGTGGGTCACGCGATGTGAGGGCTGCGCGCAAAGTGGGTAGGTCGGGTTACGCTACGCTAACCCGACCTACCCAGGTAGCCACACAGATCATGAACTTTGAATGGGACGAGACGAAGGCGCGCAAGAACGAGAGAAAACACCGAATTTCATTTGATGAAGCTGCAGAAGTGTTCGGTGACGACTATTCTTCGTGTGCCTCAGACCCGGATCACTCAGAGGATGAAGAAAGGTTCTTGCTTTTTGGAGTTTCCGAAAAAGGGAGATTCCTCGTTATCTCGTTCACCGAGACAGAAGACGCAATCCGAATAATTTCGGTCCGCCACATGACGCCTCCAGAGCGCAAAGCCTATGAACAACGATGACACGTTGCGGCCAGAATATCCCGCCGATCTGATCAAGTCGGGTGAACGCGGAAAATATGCGGCTCGGTATCGCGAAGGGACGAATGTTGTTCTCATAGAGCCCGAGTTGCACAGACTGTTTCCGGACGCTGAGTCCGTGAATAAAGCGCTTCGGAAATACGCGCAAGAGCATCAAATAGGGGCCTAACAAGCCGCCTCAAAAGCGAGGCGCGCCACGAGCGTTTCCTCCGGCATGCAAGTCCGGAGTAGGCGCGCCCGCTTTAGGCGGATCGCTAGACGAATCAGCAATAAGATGTGCGTCAGGTTCTAAGGCTCTATGAATCGCCACAACGCACTGACTGGCAGTGCGTATCGACTGCGGCCGAAAGAGACGACCTGCTCGCCCGTATAGAAGCAGATGCCGGCGCTCAGCCGACCGCCGCTGTCTTCCGCCAAGGCGTCCAAACCGGCGAAATCTTTGGCTGAGACCGAAGCCGCTGCCTTGACCTCGATACCGACGAGCCGGCCCGCCGCGTCTTCCAATACCAGATCCACTTCGCGCCCGGTGATTGTTCGATAGTGATACAACCGCGTCCGGGTCGCGGACCAGGCCGCCTGTTTGCGAATCTCGCCGATCACAAACGTTTCCAGCAGGCCGCCGAAATGGACGGGGTTGCGCGTCAATGAGTCGGCGGTGTGTCCGGCGAGGTGAGCGGCGAGACCGGAGTCGATCAGGTGGATTTTGGGCGACTTGATCAGCCGCTTGCCGAGGTTGGCCGACCAGGCGGGGAGGGGGCGGAAGAGGAAGGTCGCCTCCAGAAGGGTGAGATAGCGCTTGAGTGTCGTCTGCGGGATGGTCGTACCACGGGATAACTCGGACATGTTGAGCAGGCCGCCGATCCGTCCGGCCAAGAGTGTCAACAGCCGCGGCATGTCGGTCAGCCCCTCGATGTTCGCCAAGTCACGGACGTCGCGTTGCAGCAGCGCGGTGACATAGGCGGCAAACCAGGCATCACGACGGCGGCCTGGTGCCCGACTCAATGCCTCCGGGTAACCGCCGGCGATGACGATGTCTTTCAGGTCCGCTGCGACGGCCGGAGTCAGTGGCGGCAATGTCCCGGCAAAGACGGCGTCGATCAGGGACTCGCGGTGTCCGTGGAGTTCGCCTTGTGACAGCGGCTCCAGGGTCAGAATCTCCATGCGTCCGGCCAGGGACTCCGACAGGCGCGGCAGCATCAGGACATTGGCCGAACCGGTCAGCAGGAAGCGCCCGGGCCGGCGGTCCCGATCGACGGAGAGTTTGATGGCCGGGAACAGTCCAGGGGCTTTCTGGACTTCATCGATAACGGCCAAGGTGCCGAGTCCGGCGATGAAGCCCTGGGGATCGTTCGTGGCCGCCGCCAGGGCAGTGGCATCATCAAGGGTCACGAGCGTCGCCGCAACTCCGGATGCCGCAGCGGTGGTCAGGGTGGTCACCAGGGTGCTCTTGCCCGTCTGGCGCGCGCCGTTCAGGAGCACGACTGGCGTATCGGCCAGAGCGGCGGTCAGTTCCGGCTCGCAGTTGCGCCTGTACATGGTCGAATATTAACCGCGACGTGGTGAAATATCCACCATACAGGTGCGGGGGGTGCTCGGTTGCCGGTGGCGCCTCGTCCGGCGTGCGCTGGTCCGCGGTCGTGGTGGCCGCCGTCGTTGGCTGACTTGCCGTTGCCGCCCCAAGAACCGGTGCCCGGTCGGGCCGGTGCGGCTCGTGTCGGCGGCTCAGGCGCGACGACTGCTGTCGCCGACGCCGGAGGCGCCACGGTCGCTTCGAGCCCGCTCGCTTGCGTCGTCGCGACCATTTCCCGGTTTCCCCGGCACGTCGGCGCCGACCAACCAGCGCTCGAATTGGGCCAATTGCCGCAGCGCGTCCTGCGCGGGTTGGTTCCGCCTACTCATCAGCAATAGCGGGAGTCGCTGACTTGCCAAACGCCAAAGATGCGGCAGGTAATACAGGTAGACGCGCGGGGAGTCCGGCCTGACCGGATAGGCTGAGGCCACCCACACCTTGGACGGAATCAAGCGTCGCAACAGCAGCCCCAGCTTGCCTCGCCGCGTGCTCTGCTGCCCCAACGCATGCGTCAGGTTCACGACCGGCAACTGGCCGACATCCTGCAGCATCAACGCGGCGATGGTGTCCCCGGCGCTTTCCGCCGCCGCGGGGTCTGACGCCATCGCCGGCCAATCGATCGGTTGAGTCCCCCAATAGCGCTCCACCAGTTGCAGGGTGAGCCAACAGGCGCGCTGGTCGCCGCCGTGCTCGGCGCGCCGCCAGAAGTCGGGCCAGTCAATCGGCTCGGCCGACAGCAGCCAGGCGATGTCGCTCAGGATCAATGGGCCATTGTCGAATTTGTGGTGACCAACGGCATGCACGATCAGATGCAGCAAGAGGTCGGTCGGCGCCGGAAAGCACAGGTTCGCTTGGCCGGCCTGGGTGGTGATGCCGCGCCGCCAGTAGTCCGGATCGTCGCTTGGATCGCCCTGGGCCGCGGCTTCAGCAGCGCCCTCCACGGGGTGCTGCAAGCGGGCATGGATCTCTACCGTGATTTCTCCCGCGGCCGTTCGCAGTGGCGGCAGCTGGTGATGAATGCTCAACTGAGCCTCCGGCGTGCCGCGGTGTTCGGGCGGCCGGACCAGACCACCCGCAATCAGAACCTCAAAGGCCCGCAATGCCTCCGCCTTCGGCACCAGAATATCCAGGTCCCGCAAGGGCCGCAGCCCCGGCTGGGGGTACGCGTGAAAGGCGAGAAAGGCGCCCTTCAGGGCCTGATACGGAATCCCCGCCGCCGTGAGCAGGCGGTGGATCAGCACCAACTCGCGCCGCGCGACCAAGGCGCGCCGGGTGGACCGTTTGAAGCGCGCCGCCAAGACATCGCGAACCGTCTCGGGGATCGGCAGTTCCGGGCGCGTCCGGGTCAATTGCCAATGCAGCAGCGGTCCCAGGCGATGCTGGCGGACCATCCGCAGAATCCACTCCCAATCTGCCGTCGTGAGGGCGGTGACCGCCGACGACGGAATCACCGGTCCGGGGGCGATGAGGCCCAGCAGCAGCCGTTGCAGTTGCGGCAGTTCAGCCATCGGATCGATGCTCCCAAGTGGTTTCTGACCTGGCGGCAGGCGCCAAGCCGCGTGCAGCGGTGTCAAGCGCCCGGCACCCCGGCCAGGGATCGAGCGACGAAGCAGCCGACCACGGTGAACCGGCCAAAGCTGTGGCCGCCGGTGACCCGCACCCGTCCGGCGGCGACCCAGGCATGCGCCGTCATGCCGTTGGGGTCATCCGGATTGCGCCTCAGGCCGAAGTAGAGGGCATAGGGCAGGCCGTAGAGACCGAGCAACACTCGGGCGGCGATGGCCTGGGGGAAGCAGTTGGAGGTCCAGGGGGTGTAGCCGGCCGTCATCCGCACCACCTGGCCGATCCGCCGAGCGCGCCGCTCCTGCGCGGGGGCAAGCAGCGGCACCCAGGGGGCGACCCCGGACCGGCAGCCCAGGTACGGTGCCAGGCGGCGGAAGGAGAGGGTGAAGATCAGGGCCTTGCCGATGCCGAGAAGCAGCCAGACCGGCAACATCCAAACCAGGATGAACCGGGGTTGGCGGGCAAGGGTAGTGGCCTTGCGGCGCAGGCGGCTGAACCGGTGGATCAGCGTCATCATGGGTGCGTCTCGGGTCCGAAAGCAGCGTGTTTGACGGGAGCAACAGCCAACGTTGCCATCATAGACCGCCGGCCCCAACCTGCGACAGTGCCCAGTGCCGATGGTGGAGTGTCGGCCCGCCCGGCATTCGGGTGGCCACCTGTCCCCCGTCTGGGCGGCCTCCCGCCGCGCTGCCGTGCCGGGGTGACTTCAAGTAGACTACACGAATGACTGATGCCTATCGCTACGCCTGCTACGGGTTGACGCTTCAGAGCCAGCTTCAACTCCCTGAGCTCCTGCCGCTCTCGGCCCCTTCGTTTGGTGCGAACGCGCCTGATATCGCCATTCGACTTGGGGTCGTGGCCCAGGATGGTCTCGCCGGGGGCAAGCAGCTTGGGCCCTATGTCTGGGTGAATACCCGCTCGCTTTGGCTTCAGGTCCCGCATGTCGCACGTTTCCTGGTAAGCGAGGGGCGGGAGATCCTGATCAACCCTGAATCCGACATCGATGAAGACAGCCTGCGCGTTTTCCTGCTCGGTTCGGCGTTCGGAGCGCTGCTGTTCCAGCGCGGGTATCTGGTCCTGCACGGCAACGCCATCCGCATCGGGGATCGGTGCATGGTCTGCGTGGGCCCGTCGGGAGCCGGCAAGTCAACCCTGGCGGCTGGGTTCATGCGGCGCGGCTATCCCATCCTCGCCGACGATGTGGTGCCGGTCGACAGCCAATGCCGGGCCTTACCGGGTTTTCCGCGCATCAAGCTGTGGCAGGACGTGGCCGACCAGTTGGCGCTCGACACCACCGTTTTGCGTCGCATCCGGCCCAACACCGAAAAGTTCAATCTCCCCGTCGGCAGCGCGGGGGCCGCTGCGCCACTCCCTGTTCGCTGGATCTACATCCTCGACAGCGACCATCTCGAAGCGCTGAAACTCGAGCCAATCCTGGGCATGCAACGGTTTCAGCCACTGCACAGCAACACCTACCGCGTCCGGTTTCTCCAAGGTATGGCCCTGAAACCCGAGCACCTCAAGCTCTGCGGCCAACTCGCCGGGCGGATACGCCTGGCCCGTCTCACCCGGCCACGGAAAGGTTTCAATCTCGAACCGATGATCGACCGCATCCTGGCCGACATCGCCGAGCACCCCTAAGCCATGGGCGGCATCTACTGGCTGGCCTCCTACCCCAGGTCCGGCAATACCTGGTTCCGCACCTTCCTGAGCAACCTGATCGAGGACGCTGACCAGCCCGCCGACATCAACGATCTCAGCATCGGCAACATCGCCAGCAGCCGTGGCTGGCTGGACGAAGTGCTGGGTTTCGACACCGCCGAACTCGCTCCCGATGAAGTGGACCGGTTGCGCCCCGCGGTCTACCGCTGGTCGCTGCGGCGACACGACGCGATCAGCTACCTCAAGATCCATGACGCCTACACCACCACCTTGAACGGCGAACCGCTGGTCAGCCGCGAGGCCACGCTGGGCGCCCTCTACATCCTGCGCAACCCGCTCGACGTGGCGCCCTCCTACGCACACCATAACCACAGCAGCATCGACGACGCCATCACGCGCATGAGCGAGCATGATCACGCCTTGTGCAAATCGCGCAGGGGTCTGCCGAATCAGGTGCGACAGCAACTGCTGACCTGGTCCGAGCACGTCTTGAGCTGGGTGGATGCCCCCGATCTCAATTGCCGGATCATCCGCTACGAAGACATGCTCACGGATCCACACGCCGCCTTCACCCGGTCAGCCCGTTTTCTCCAACTGCCGCACGACCCGGCCCGCATTGCGAAAGCCATCCGCTTCAGCGACTTCAAGATCCTGTCCCGTCAGGAAGAAGAGAACGGGTTTCAGGAAAAACCACCCGCGACCGAGCGCTTTTTCCGCCAGGGGAAAAGCGGTGCCTGGCGCGACAAGCTGACCCCCGAACAAGTTGCCCGCATCCTTGCCGGGCACGCTGAGGTGATGCGCCGTTTCGGCTATCTGAATGCCGACGGCGAACCGGTCTGAGCCGGACCGCGGGTGCCCAAGTCGGGGGGCCTTCAGAATCGAGTCAGGAACAATCCGACTCCCAGGCCGCGCAGCAGGGTGGCCACAGCCTGGAGGCTGGTATGCGGCGTGACGCTTGTTCCCAGGGCCACCAGCACGGCCCGCATCTTGGGGACATCCAGCCAGGCGTTGGCCAGGGCGTGGCGTTCAACGCGGTCCAGCGCGTCCGTGATCGCCTCGCGGTCGGCCAGCACACGGTAGCCGATGTCGGCGGACTGCCGGCCTTTGACCCGCGCCGTGAGCAACGACGCCGGCAGCACATCCGCCATGCCCTTGCGGATCAAGCCACGCTGGATGCCGTGGGCCCAGAAGATCCGGTGTGGCACGCGCCAACAAAATTCGATCACGCGGCGATCACGGGTGGGGTCACGCACCTCCAGTCCGTAAGCCGCGCCGGCATCCATCCAGAGCGCGCCCAGCGCTGCCGAGCCGAGTTGGCCCAGGCGGAAACGGGCAACGTGAGGGTCATGCGACGACCAACCGGGACCTGCCGGGTCATCGCCGGCCGCGCGCAAGCGCGCCGCCAGGTCTGACTCGGCAACCAGAGCCGGATGGATCGCGGCGTACTCCCAGGTCGGGCGCTGCTCGCGACGTCGCCGCCGGACCTGCCGATACAGCGGAGCGAGCAGTGGTTTCAGGGCCTGGCTCTTGATCAGCGCCGAGAACTGGCCGCGGCCGCCACGCAGCAGATCAAGCAACGCCGCTTGGGCGCCCAATGCCGCCAGCTCCTGCCGGAGATTGCCGGTGCCAGTCCACGACACCGTGCCATTGCCGCCTTGACCGGTCAGGACCACATGGACGCCGGCGGTGCGGCACCGTTGCAGGATGTCCTGAATCCAAAATTGATTGCCGACGGCATGGCCGGGCAGGTCGTGGATCTCCAGCATCCGTTCGATCGATCGGGCGATGCCCATGTCGTCCGAGGCCACGCGGTGGCAGACAATGTTACCGATATGCTCGGCCACCGCGCGGGCCACCGGGCCTTCGTCGCCCACCCAGCCCGCTGGGGCGCCAAGCGGCTGGAAGCGAGGGACGGCCACGTAGGCCAGCAGCGGGCCACCGGCCGTGGCCAGCAGGGGCGCGGCGAGCGCCGCCACCGAGCTGGAATCAAGGCCGGCGCTAAGCATCAAGGCGACCGGTCCCTCGTCACGGCGCAGTCGATCCCGTACCGCGGCGGCGTAGACGTCACGAAAGGCATCGAAATAGTCGGCCTCGCGTGTCCAGGTGAGCGCCGGCAGTTGTTCCGGTTGCCACCAGCGATAAGCCTGCACGCCCCGACCGTCGCAGCGCAGGGCATGGCCGCCGGGCAGCCGCCGGATGTCCTGGTACACCGTGGCGGCGTCCTCCCCGGGGTCCATCACCCGGGTCAATTGGCGGGCGATGGCGTAGGCGTCGGGGTGCCGGGGCACGGCGGGGTGGGCAAGCAGGGCTTTCAGCGCGGTCGCGAAAATCAGCCGACGGCTGTCATGCCAGTAATAGAGCCCGGTATTGCCGGCCGCGTCGCGGCCAATCCAGAGGCCGCGGGCCTGGCGGTCCCAGACCGCGCAAACCCAGTCACCCAGGACCCGCTCCGCGCAATCGCTCCCCCAGCGGCGCCACGCCCAGGCGAAGATCTCGCTATCCGCCAGGTTGTCCGGAACACCCAAGGTCCGACAAAGCTGCTCCCGATCATCGAGACGCACGTGTCCGACCAGGATCAGATCGGGCGCGATCAGCGGCAGTGCAGGGTGGCGGCGATGCGCAGAGCGCTGCCGATCTCGGGCGCCGAGCATCAGTCTTCCCTCCGCCCAGCAACCCTGGCTGTCCGGTCCCCAGTGTGCGATCGCCCGACTCATCAAGGAAAGATTGTCCATGCGTGGCAACAAGTCGCCCGAATAACTGAGCTCACCGAAAAAAACGCTCATATCACTTCGCCTAACGCGCTTTGCGATTTCGATTAAAATCCTGCGCCTGGTTAACCCGCCGAAGACGACGCCATGACACCATTGTCCCTTGAGACGCCCCTGCAACGTCATCCCGATCTGATCGCCGTCGACATGGATGGCGACACCGTGATGATGAGCATCGAGCGGGGCGATTACTTCGGCATCTGCGGGGAAGTCGGGCCAAGGGTTTGGGAACTCTTGGAGAACCCGCTGACCCTGGCCGATATCGTGACCACCCTGTGTGCCGAATTCAGGGTCGATGCGGCGACCTGCGAGGCGGACATGCGGGTGTTCCTGCAGCAGTTGCGTGAACTCGACCTGGTGATAGCCGTCGGACGTGATAACCGGACCTAGGGGCGGGTTTCAAACCCGCCCCTCCACCAAGAGTTTGTCTGGATATCAGGTAAGAGGGCTAGGCCCCCAGCGGCGGGCGCGGCGCAGGACGGTGGCGACATGCGCCGGACTGTAACAGAGGTCCCAGGCCTCGCGGAAGATACCGGCCCATTGCGCCTTGGTCATCCGCGGGAGCATGACGCGATCGTCGGTGATCTTGATCTGCACCCTACCCTTATCGCCTGGCGCATCCGGCTGGCTGGAATCATGATCAAAGCCATTATCGCGCACCCGAACCGGTTGCCTGAGGGATGACTCCCTTGCACGCTTTCCGGCGTCTACTCGGCGAGGCGCCACGGGGGCGGCTGGCGGGGCTTGTTGTTCTCATGATCCTGGTCAGTCTCACCGAAGGTGTCGGCCTGCTGCTGCTCGTTCCCCTGCTGGAACTGCTGGGGGGAGCCGACAGTCGCAATGCGCTGATTCAATGGTTGCTGCGTGGCGTGGCGCTGGTGGGCCTGAGCCCCTCCATCGGCGGTCTGCTGTTGGCTTTTCTGGTGCTCGTCGCGGTGCGCAGCCTGATCCAATACGCACGTGAACGCCTTGGTGTCAGCCTCCAGCACCAACTGGTCGACCGCCTGCGGCTGCGTGCGTATGCGGCCTTGCTCGGCGTCGAATGGCGCTGGATCGCGGCCAGCCGCGGTGCCGATCAGGCCAACCTGCTGCTCACCGATATCAATCGGATCGGCGTGGGATTGCAGTTCGGTATCGGGTTGCTGGCCACGGCGGTCACCCTGCTTGCCTATCTGCTGGCGGCCGTCGCCCTGTCCTGGGCCATGACCAGTCTCGCCCTTGTCAGCGGCGGCCTGGTGTTCTGGTTACTGACGGGCCAGCGACATCGGGCACTGGGACTTGGTCGTACCCTGGGGGCGGCCAATCAGGCACTCCAGCGGACGGTGCAGGAGAGCCTGGCCGGGATCAAGTTGACCAAGATCCTGGGCCGGGAAGGGCGTCATCTCGAGCAGTTTCGCAAGACGCTGGAGCGGCTGCGCGAGCAGCAAGTCCGTTTTGCCGCCGACGCCAGCCGGTCGCGCGCACTCTTTCAGGTCGGCGGCGCCGGGCTGCTGGCGGGCTATCTCTACGTGGGGCTGACCCTGTGGCATACGCCGGTGCCCGAGTTGCTGACCTTGGTGCTGATTTTCAGCCGCCTCATCCCGCTCTTCGTGTCGGCTCAGCAGCAGTTCGACCATTGGCTGCATGCCCTGCCGGCGCTTGACGAGACGACGCGCTTGCTGGCGGAATGTCGGGCGTCGGCCGAGCCGGTGGGAGAACTACAGCCCGCGGCCTGTTCGGTGCGGGAGGCCATCCGCCTGGAGCAGGTGACCCTGGCCTATGCCGAGCGGGCCCGGCCCGCGCTGGACGGGTTGACGCTCAGTTTTCCGGCGCGGACCAGCACGGCCATCATGGGTGCATCGGGTGCTGGGAAGAGCACGCTGGCCGATGTCCTGATGGGGTTGCTCACCCCCGACAGCGGTCGGTTGACGGTCGATGGCGAGCCCATCACCGGCGCCCGGCGCCGCGCCTGGCGGCAGTCGGTCGCCTATGTACCTCAAGAGGTCTTCCTCTTTCACGACAGTATCCGCAACAACCTGCTCTGGGGCCGGCCCACGGCCAGCCTGGCCGACCTGCGGCTGTGCCTGGAGCGGGCCGCCGCCGGATTCGTGTTTTCGTTACCGCAGGGCCTGGAGACCCGGGTCGGCGACGGCGGGATCCGACTCTCCGGTGGTGAACGCCAACGTCTGGCCCTGGCGCGTGCCCTCTTGACGCAACCCGCCCTGCTCATCCTTGATGAGGCCACCAGCGCTCTCGACCGGGAGAACGAGGCGCGGGTGCGGGATGCCATCGAGCACCTGCATGGCGACCTGACCCTGGTCATCATCGGCCACCGCCTGGCGACCCTGGAACACGCCGACCAGGTCGTCGTGCTGGAGGCGGGGCGGATCGCTGCGCAGGGCACCTGGAGCCAGGTCCGATCCACCCTGGGCGATGCATCGAACGGATCGGCGCCGGTTGGGTCAGGTCGATCCGTCGCGTTGTGATTTACGACAGACGCAGAAGAAGCCGCCCTTCGGGAAGCGGTTGCCGTTGAAGTCGCGTGCATCCGGATGGTAGCCGATGGCGCGCTTTAAGTCGTTGCCACGACAAAAGGCATCGCCTTCGGCCTGCAACTCCGACGGGACCTTGCCGAAAGCGGATGGGTGATCCCAGACGCGACCGTCATCGCCGGCAACGATCCGCGGCGGGACGGGGCCGGGGGTGTCCCCCGGCACGCAAGTTGCGCAACCGACCAGCAGCGGGATCATGCAGGCAAGCACGGTTGGCGTCTTCTTGGATCTCATGCGCATGGCTGTTCCTGAAGGTTTGAGGTATTGGTTTGCGACGCGGGCTGGAGGTGGCAGCGGCGTGCGCCGGGCTGGGGGAGGGCCTGAGCAGCGGTCGCGACAACAGCCACCATGCATCCTAGTTCGGGCATTTCCTAACGGCAATAGGCGTGAATCCAGCGACGGCCCGCGCGACCTACGGGCAACAAATCAGCGCTCCGTGGCGGCGGACGCCGCGCTCAGTGTGTTCTCCGTCGGTTCTACCCGCAGTCCGTCGTTCCTCGATGACCAGGCGCGGATGCGGCAGGCGCTCGGGGGTAACAATGCCGCGACGTTGTTGAACGAGGCCCCGGCTTGTCAACGTTGCCCCGCTCGCCGGTGGGTGCTACCATATCCAAACCAGGGCAATGCCCGATGTGGAACAAAGAGAGACCAGCATGTCGAGGTTCGCAGTATTAGTGGGCGTGTCCGCCTGTCTGTTATCGACTGCGGCCATGGCGCAGAACGGTACCGGCGTGAGCGAACTTGAACCGATCACGAGCAAGCCGCGCCCCACTCAAGTGGAGCCCGAGGTGCTGGCTGGCCTACGCGCCGCGAAAGCCGCGGCCGCCGCCAAGCGTCAGTCTCTGGATCTCAAGACCGCAACCATGGCCGACAACCTCGGCGACCCGGACACCGACCCGTCCGCCAGGGTCGCAGGCCGGGTTGTGAAGCCAAATGGCCGGCCGCTGGCCGACGCCGCCGTCGTCCTCATGGACACGAACGGCAACCTCATGGCTGAAGGACACACCGACTTCGCTGGTTGGTACGAGGTTACCGCGTTGCAGGAAGGGCCTTATGTGGTCCAGGTTCTGCCGTCGGCCCGGGATGCCGCCCTGTGGGCACGCACCTGGTACCCCGCGAACCGCAGTTTCCTGCGGGCGGAGGTGCTCAACCTGACCGGCGCCGGCGCCACTGCCGATGTGCGGGTGCAACCAGGCGCCCGTGTCAACCTGACCGTGGCGGCCAAGGGTAAGCCCGTGGTGGGCGCGACCGTCCAGGTGTGTGGCGAGAGCTACCTTGACTGCCAGGCAGCGACCTCTGACGCGAAGGGCAAGGTGAAGCTCATGGGGCTGCCCGTGACCCCGCTGCGCGTCGCGGTGACCACCACCGGCGGGACGCGGTACGAGTTCAGTTCGGAGATCAAGTCCGCCGGCGCCAATCAAATCAGGCTGGACACCGTCAATGGTAAGCTTGTTGCGAAGGGGAATGGTCATGAGTAACGCACGAAACATCGCAATCGCTGGATGGGGCGTCGGCGTTTTGCTGACGACCAGCCTGTTGGCGATCAGACCGGCGGCCGCGGCCAATGGCGCGGGGTTTGAATTGCTCGTCGTCGGTGATCCCCGCTCGCCGGTACCCGAGCCGTTCAAGACAGCTTCGGGATACGCTAGGATCGGCGATGCATGGGCAGGTGGAGCCCGCTCGATTTCCGACATCGGTGGTTTGACCGCCGATGGCAACTCCGTCGTGATCACGGCAACCTGCACCAGCCCAGCAGACCCGGATCACGCCGTGGCCAAGTCGCTGGTGCAGGTCGAGTTAGGTAGTCAACTCGCCTACCAGTACCAAGTCGCCGATGCGGCGGCGAATCTCTGCGCCGCCTCGGAGATTTCGAGCTTCACGCTCGTCTTCACTACCAACGCAGCCTCCTGTCTGGTGAGCGGACAAACGGGGCAGTTGGAAGCGGGTACGTACCCACTCACCAAAGACCAAGTGACTGACTTCGCCTTTAACCCGCTGGCCACCAGTTATCCGGCCTTCATCGCCACCAAGGACGGCACGGTAGGCACCTTCACTTCGATAGACGTGCTCGGCGGCGCGACCGACAAGTGGGGACTGTCTGCGTATCTGCCCGCGTCGCGGCCCTGTGCACCCACGGCTGGCCCGGCGTTCAGCGGCCCCGCGCCTTTTGCTACGAACGCGGGCAGGCTTGGAGTGTTTAGCGGTACTGTTGCTAGTCCAACGGCTGGTAGCGTCATCACCCAGATTCAAGCGCAAGCCTTCACCACCACCATTGCGCTGGCCAGCGGCGGTGGCGGCCGTTACAACGACCCGCAAACCATGGCTCCGTCGCCCGGTTCTGGGATTACCGGCGCCAAGCGCATTCAGGCTCTGCCGCTGAATGCCGGCTCCAGCGGCGCGACGCCGTGGGGCGGCTACCGCACGGATCTAAACTTTGTGCAGTGTGGCGCGAACAGCATTAGCACGCAGGTCACTATTGCTACCCGATGCCGCATGGCGGGCACGACACCCAACCCCATTTATGGAACGGGTAACGGCGCTCCACTCCTGGGAGTCCGGGTCCAAAGCGGCGGCGATCTTTCTGCCACCGACGGATTTTACCACTGGAGCGCTGCGGGCATGGCCGAGGTTGGTCAGACCGTGAAGTTCCGCTCCAGGGAGGTCTCCTGGGTGGGCTACGGATTACACAGCCCGGAAACCACCGTCACCATGGCCAATGGCTACTAGGGTCCGCAACCTGTGACGGAATGCGGCATCTGCCGCGCGCAGTCGGATCGGCTGCGCGCGGCGCGTCTCGGCCGCCAGCGATACCCCCGCGGCGCCGCCACTCGCCTGGTGCGCTTGGGGCCTGCTGTGTAGGGGTTTGATCAATAGGGATCGCCGTCGCCTGGTCGCAACGGAAACGCACCACTTCAGAGCCTGCCATTAAGCGCTCCACGGGCAAGCCGCGCCAATCCACGCTAGGCGCCCACCTCCCCAAAACAGCAGCCTGCTCGCGCCGTCGCTTCCCGGCGGTACGCACTGTTTTCCTCCAGCACATCGTCCTTCACGGTCAGGGCCATTCCGAGAAACAATGTTCCAGGCGCGCGCGCAACGCTATTGCCACGTTGGCGCTTGGTGATTGCCCGCGCTCAACCTCGCGCAGCGCAATCGCACCATCGGCCTGCGCAGGCCACCCGCCCCCACACCAAGCCTCTGTCTGGATATCAGGTACGAAGGCTATATGCTGGCACGGAAATTTCCGGAAATCACCCAAGCACGTCTGGCTGAAGCATGAGCGCCTTGTCCGAGGGGCTTGAGCGCCGACAGGCGGTCGCGCGCGCCGTATTCCGCCTCAGTGGCTTGTGCGTGCTAATGGGCGAGCCACTTTCTTTTGATCCGTCAGGATGATTGGTAATTACCGAAGGCGTCCTCATTGTAGGCATTGTTGGGTCCCGACTCCGTGTCTTTTGTTTCGATACGCTGCACCCGCGGACGTCCGTAAACTTTACGTGTGTCTATACCGTGACCATCATCGGTATGCTTGATCTGCTCATACTCTTTCGTCAACGACATGATGATAACTCGCGTGAACTCGACTGTTACGGTTGAAACCTGGGTCCACTACGGCCGGAACGATGATCAAGGCCCGCGCAGTGACTCGATTCTTAGTGTGCCGCAAAACCGTCTTCTAGTCCAGGGTTGCCCGCGCTGGTTCCGCGCGCCATCATGATTTGGAAAATCAGGTCCGCGCGCAACTGCGCGATTTCCAACATCTTACGAGAACCAACGTTCATTGTCCGCTAATTGGAAGCGCGGGGGTGTGATCGGACCTGATGTGGGTTATTGGGGCCGGGCTTTTCGGTAGGCTGGGCAGCGCGAGCGCGATGCCCATCACCAAGTGTCGCGGTGGCTCCGGATGGGCATCGCGCTTGCCCTCCCCATCCTACGCACTGCCGCGGGCGTCGCGGTTTCTAGGGTGTCGGCAGCGGCGCCGCCGTCGCGGCTGTCGGCTGACCGGCGACCAGGACGCGCGCCATGCCGGGGCCGAGCCAGAACTCGAAGGGGGCCGGCAGGTCGGCCATCGGCCAGTCCGGTGAGAGGTCGCGCAGCGGCTCCGGGGATTGAATCAACTGGTGCAGATCGTCGACATAGAAGCGTTGGCGGTTCCAGGGGTCTTTGTTCAGTACCAGCAGGGCTTGGTCGGGGCCAATGACCGCATGTTTACGCAGCACTAGGATGGCCGGGTCCGGGTAATCCAGCCGGTCGATCCGGCCCTCACCGGAGAAGGTGGGCGTCTGGTCCTTGATCGCATTGACCTGCGCAATAAACGCGGTGATATCGATATTGGGCTCTTCCCAGTCGTTGGGGACCGTGGTCACCACGTCGAGGCGTTTGCGAAAGCCGAATTCGAATCCCATCGGGATCATGATCCCGCTGGCGAACATGGCGGTGAACAGATAGCGTTGCCGCAGCGCGTCAATGTTGCCCTCGAACTCCTCGAACATGCGGCGGGTGTCGTGGCTCTCGGGGAAGCCGATGGAGGGGGCGATGTTACGGGTCGACTCATATTGTTCGAGCAACCAGTTGCCGTGGAAGTCCCACCATTTGGCGCTGTTGAAGATGGCGTCGAAACCGGCCGAGGCGGTGTCGCGGGTCTGTGCCGGGGTGCAGCCCAGGGTCTCGGCGACGAAGACAGTGTCGGGGTGCGCCTCGCGGATGCGCTCGATGAGCCGCCGCCAGATCTCGGTTGGGATCTGATAGGCGGCGTCGCAGCGAAATCCGCGGAAGCCCAGCCCGATCAGGTGTTCGACGATCTTCACGTAATACGCGAGTTGCCCATCCGGGGCGTCAGGGCGCTGGAGTGCCTGCTGGTGGTCGAACTGCGCCAGATCGCGCCAGACCACCTTGGTGCCGTTGTCCTCGATGCAGAAGGGGTGGGCGACGCGCCCCTGCTCGTGCTGGAACCAGTCAGGGTGAGCGTTGACCAGCGCGCTGTCCTCGGCGCAGTGATTGATCACCAGGTCGATCATCAGGGATACGCCAAGTTCCCCGGCGGTCGCGGCCATGGCGCGGACCTGATCGTCCGCGGTCCGTGCGGAACCGGGGCGCAGCAGGACCGGATTGATGGCGAAATAGTCGGCGATCGAATACAGACTGCCCGAGCGTCCGAGCTTCTGAATCGGGTTGACGAACACCCAGTCGAAGCCCATCGCCGCGGCGCGCGTCAGATGCGGTTCCCAGGTATCGAAAGGCCCGGCGAGCAGGGGGAAAAGATTATAGATTTTCATGCGTGTCCTCGTTATTGGTGATGTCTTTTCTGTTGTGTCGGGCCGGGTTTTGGTCATAAATCCGGCCACCGCGCGATCTGCACGGTTGTGGGTCCGCACAGCGGACCCTACAGATCACGGTATTGCCGTAGGGTCCGCTGTGCGGACCGTTCGCGGTTTGGGCTCGCCGGGTGCGTCGTCAGGCCATCCTGGCCTGACACCGTCAGGGCTGGAAGCCCTGACTACGCAGGCCGCTGGCCGGGATTACGATCAAGGCCGAACCGTCCCTCAGCGTGCGCGGATAAACTCGTAGATGTTCAGATAATCCTCGCCCGGCTGGTTCCAAGAATAGTCCGCACGCATGCCGTTCATCATCAGCGAGCGAAAATCCTGTGGGTATTCGTAGTAACAATCGATGGCGCGCCCTAGTGCCGACTCCAGTCCGGGGCCGTCATAGTGATCGAAGCGGTAGCCGTTGCGTTGGTGCAGCGGGCGGTCGGAGTGGTCTTTATCGAAGACGGTGTCGGCCAGGCCACCGACCGTACGCACCACCGGTACGGTGCCATAGCGCAGCGCGATGAGCTGCGTCAGGCCGCAAGGCTCGAATTGGCTGGGCACCAACATCATATCCGCACCGGCATAGATCAGGTGCGCGAGTCCTTCATCGAAACCGATTTCCAGATGACAGTCCGGGCTGTCGTTGAGCATGCGCTTCAAGCCCCAGAAGTCGTCGTTGATGGACCGGTCCGGACTGGAGCCCAGCAGCACGAACTGAGCGCCGCGTTCCAGTGAATAGAAGATGGCGTGCCGGACCAGCCCCAAGCCTTTCTGCGGGTCCAGCCGGCCGATGAAGGCGACGATCGGCTTGTCGTTGTCCGCCAGCATCAGCCGGTGACGCAGGGCGCGCTTGTTATCGTATTTGGCATCGAGGTTGTCGACCCCGTAGCGTACCGGGATTTCGTGATCGACCTCCGGGTTCCAGACATCGTAATCGATGCCGTTGAGGATGCCGCCATACTTCATGTGATGAACATGCAGGGTCGGTTCCAGGCCGAAGCCCTGACCCTGGTCCTTGGTCTCGAAGGCATAACGCGGCGACACGGTGGTGATGAAGTTCGAATAGACGATACCGGCCTTGAGCAGATTGAGCGCGTTCTTATGATGGTTGTCGCCCATGCGCAGCCAGTCGAGGAAATAGTCCGGCCGATGCAGTCCGGTGGCGCGCAACAGTTCGATCCCGGTGAGTCCCTGGTGCATGAAATTGTGAATGGTCAGGCAGGCTCGCGGATGGGTCATGCCGAGCTGTTGATAGACCTCGTACAGGAAGACCGGAACCAGCGCGCTTTGCCAGTCGTGACAGTGAATGATGTCCGGATGCTTGCCGGCCTTCCATAGAAACTCGATCGCCGCGCGGGAGAAGAAGGCGAAGCGCAGCACATCGTCCGCAAAGCCGTAGATGGTGCCGCGGTTGAAGAAGTTCTCCTGAGAGTGCGGCTCGATGAAGAAACACTTGCGGCCATGCACGAAGCCGAAGAACACCGTGCAATGAATCGTACCCGCATACCAGGGCACCCACAGATCCTTGTACACCTCGTGGAGTTCGAAGATCTGGTCGTAGCGCAGGTTGTTGTATTTGGGCAGGATGATCTCGACATGATTGCCGCGGATCGCGTGCTCCCTGGTAATGCCGAAAACCACGTCCGCTAATCCGCCAACCTTCGCCACCGGGGCCATCTCCGGGGAGATGTGGACGATGAACAGGCTGGGTCGCTGCGCCCGCTGGGCCGGTGGGTGCTCGGGACTCAAGGTCGGTGCCGATTCGACCGCGGGCGCCGCCTCCAGGACCGGGTGCTCGGCCTCCCTTGGGAGCGTCGGTTCGGCAATCGGCTCCGGCGGCTCGGTTGGTGTCGGGGCGCGCGCTGTGGTCGGCGGTGTCTCGTCACCGGCGGTTGATGCGGCCGGGGCGGGGTCCGGCAGCGGGGTCGGGGGTGCCGCGGCGGGGACCTCCGGCGTGCGCTGGTCCGCGGCCTTGGCCTGGGTGCCCGTCATCGCCGCGGTCGGCGTCCCGGTTCCCTCGGATTCGCCCGCGGCGGTGGCGGCGATGGCCGACGGAGCCGCAGCGGCGAGGGTGGGTGCCGACGTGGCGGTCGTGGCGGCTGCTGTCGTTGGCTGACCTGCCGTTGCCTTGGCACCGGTGACCGGCGCCTGAAGGGCCGGTGCGGCTTGGGTCAGCGGCGCAGGCGGCTTGACGACCGCCGGCGCCGCGGCCGCGTCGGCACCCTGCGCTGGCGTCGTCGCGCCGGTTGGTGGGCTGACCCCGGCCGTGGCCGGGGCGACAGTCTTCTTGGATGTGGTCTGCTTTTTCGCCATGACTGATCACCTGCAAGGTCCGTGTGTCGCGATTACCCGAGCCGGGCCGCTACGCCGGGTTGCGCACGGTAACGCGCCGGCGGCCCCCGCGTGAAGCCCCCGCGGCGCGGTTGTGTGACAAAATTTTGAATGCGCTCGCTGGTCGGAGCGATGATCAGGAACGGCCAGTCAGTGCCGCGTCGCCTCCAGACCCAGAATCCAACTGACCAGCTCCTTGATCTGTTCGTCGCTGAGCTTGGGATGGGGCGGCATCCGGGCGGCGCCCCAGGTCCCGGACCCGCCGGTCTTCACCTTGGCGGCCAGCCGTTCCAGCGCGGTGTTGTCGCCTTGATACTTCCTGGCCACATCTTTGTAAGCCGGCCCCAGGATCTTGATGTCGACATTGTGACATCCAGTGCAGCCGCGCTGTGTTGCCAGTTTCAGGTCCCCAAGGGCGGGCGCAGCGGCCAGTGTTGCCGCCAGGGCCGCGCCAATCAGGGTAGTCGTGCGTGTCTTGTACATCGTGTTGCTCCCATGGGAAGCCGGTCGCGTGTCATTGCCGGGCATTGGGTTCGACAGCGTTTCGCTCGGGTCGTGCCGGGGCGCATCCCGCGCCGCACGGATGCGCACCCGGCCGGTTCAAAAAACCGCGATGTCCTCGGATCGTGCCAGTCGCTCAATCATGGTCCGTAACTGCTCGATCGCTGTCTCCCGATAGGTGTTGGGATTCCAGTCGTGGTGCATCCAGGGCTCCAGCTCGCGCAGGGCCACGCCCAGCCGATCCGGCACCAGCAGGTCGTAGATGCCGCGCCAGTCACCCTCCACCCGCAGGCCCAGCCGGGGGTTGATCAGGTATTGACCGTGTTGTAGCCGCGTGAACAGCTTGCGGTTGTAGGGCCCCTCCCGGCTGGCCTCGTTCTTGGAGAGGATGGACGACACGTAGGGCCGTTTCTTGCGCCGTGCCGGGACGACGGATTCCGGGAAGTGGTCAAGCACCTCGGCGAAGTCGACCGCGGTGAGGAGTTTACGCCGCGCCACCCAGTTCTCCCCGAGCCGCTGATAAAACAGGACCAGGGCGATACTGAGCATCAGATATTCCATCAGTCGGCGATCGAGCTTCACCAACCGGCCGTCGACCTGAATATCGATGCTGGCCGGGGCCAGCCGCTCGAACACCGCCGGCAGGCGGTTGCGGGCGAAGCGCTCGTCCGCGCAAGCGCGGTCCAGGGCGATCTGGAAGGCATTGAGTCCGTTGCCGTCGGTGAGGTTCAGGTCCGCATCACGCGCCAGCAGTTGCTCGATCAGATCCGCATTGCCGGTGCGGCTGGCGATCATCAGCGGGGTCTGACCGAAACAATTGCGGAAGTCGACCCCGTACTTATCCGCCTCACGCAGGACACCGCCGGGGTTCTTCAGGCCATAGAGCAGGTAATACTTCTTCTCCAGGGTTGGCCACGCCTTGTCCGGATGACGCGCGGCCTGGAGCCCGGCCTGATTCAGCGTGTTGAGCAGCCGCTGGTCGCGATAGACCAGCGCGTATTCCATGAGCGCGATGCGCGCCTTCTTGTCGCCCTGCACCAGCGCCTGTTCGCGCAGTGTGCTGAGCGCCTCGCCGCGCAGGATGGTCCAGGGCACCTGCTGCTGCTTGAGGATCTGATTGCGGATCTCGGCCGCCTGCTCGTCCTTGCCCTGGAGTTCCAGCCGATGCGCCTCGCGCCGCCATTCCTCCAAACTCGAGCGCTGCTCCTCGACATCGTCGACTTTCTGGTGAATCTCCGTGAGGCCGAGCAGGGTGAGCAGGGGTTGGTTGGGGCGGGGTTCGATCAGGTAGAGATTACGCACCGCCCGCGTGACGGCCACGTACAGCGCATTGATGTAGAACTTGTAGATCTCCAGCGATTTGTCGCCCTTGTCGCGTCCGCGGGCATAGCGCAGTTCGCCTTGCAGATCGGCCGTGGTCAGGTCGGCGGCGATGTCGCGAAAGCGTTTTTCCTCTCCGCTGATAAAGCCGTAGAGCAGGACGTTCTCGTACTCCAGCCCCTTGGCCTCATGGATGGAAAAGACCAGGGGGGTGCGGAAGAAGCGGCGGACCTCGGCTTTCTGGTCATCGTGCAGCACCAGGATGGCAAAGCGGGCGGAGGCCGCGGTGCGCCGATCCAGATCGCGCTTGACCGCGTCGGTGTCCGCCAGCAGCCCGACCCGGCCCTGGCGTGGCCCGCGGCTGACCACCAGGTAATTACTCTCCCGGTCCACCGAGCCAAAGCGGGCATGTTTGACGTGCAGCAGACGGTTGGCGACTTCCGTGACCTGAGGTGAGTTACGGAAGTTGGTATTGAGGATGCGGATCAGTTCCGCCGGGGCGGCGTCCCCCTGCTGAGCCCAGAAGAGCGTCTTGACCTTGGACCAGGAGAAAAAGTTGGGGTGGACGATCTGGTTGGAGTCGCCGCACAGCAGGAAGCCCCGCGGATCGCGCAGCGCCTTCAAGATCAGCAGCAGTTGGACATTGGTCAGATCCTGGACCTCGTCCACCACCACGAAGTCGCAGCACGGCGCGACCCGCGCCAGCCAGGCATAGCTCAGGATGTTGGTATCGAACCAGCCGTCCTCGTCGAGAAAGCGCAGATAGCGCTCGAACAGGTCATAGACCGCCTCCCGGACCTCCGGCGGATAGATCGACTGGCGCACCCCCAGAGCCAGATAGTCGGCGCGGTCGAGATAGGGCCGGTCCGCGGCGGTGCCGGTAATGGCACCCTGGATCTCTTCAAAGAGCCGATGGCTGTCGGCAATCTCCTTGGGCAGCCGCTGACGCTGCGCCCAGCCGGCGAAGACGCGCGGGGTCATCTCCCGGCCCGGCGGGACCTGGATGCTCTCCAGATACTCGCGGAAGGACAGGAAGGATACCTCCTGGTCGTCGTTGGCGTAACCGTTGGCGTAATAGAGGTCGCGGGCGTTCTGGGCCAGGAAGGGCGAGCGGGTCACATAGAGGATATCGCCGCGCGCATCCTTCATTTTCTCCAGGGTCAGCGCCGTCTTGCCGCTGCCGGCCGAGCCGATGATGATCAGCGGCGGGGCCAGGCGGTAGATCGCCTCCTGGTCGTCATCGAACGACAGCACCTTGTCGAGCAGGTGGAAGCGCGGCACCAGGTGGTCGGAGTGGGGATTGAGGTACGGCAGTTCCGGCGCCGTCTCGGCCTCAGCGGGCTCGGCTGCCGGAATGCGCTCCTCATCGATGATCACGCCGCGGGCGAGAAAGCGCGAGTGCTCATAGGCATGCTGGTGGATGTACTCCAGGATCAGGACGCAGCGCTCCTCGCCGTGCCGGTAGAGCGCGAAGAGCAGCCGGTTGCTGCGATCCAGGCGGGCGCGGTAGAGGTTGTCGCCGACTTTCTTGACCTCCGCGGAGCGGAAATCCCCAGCGCGCAAAAAGCCTGCGAGCTTTTCAAAGCCGGGGATGGCGGCCGTATCCAGGCCGCGGTAGGCGAGGATCTTCATCTGTTCCTGAATCCTGACAATGGCGGTGTCGCGCTCGCTCCTGCGGATGGGGTCGGCCGACGGTACGCCGGTCCGGCAAGCGCCTGATGCCGCTATTCTAGCGCTTACGCGGCCAGCCCGGGCAGGGCGTCGGGGGCCTTGATGATCATCCCGGCCATCTCGCCGACAGCGAGGCTGCTGGTCCGCGCAGCGGACCCTACGGGGATCGCGGTCTTATGCGGTCGCTGGTCCGCACAGCGGACCCTTGTATGCTCTGTTCCCAGGGATTGACAAGGAGGGTTGAGACACGGATGTTGCGTAGAGTGCACGGGAAGCCGTCGGACCCTGAAGCCTTGAGCTTGCACGTAGATTGG
>Ga0247836_1002948_pt1 | contig 23623 bp, 23 predicted proteins | sample LaCruzMarch2015__4_FD_187116 | JGI IMG/M metagenome (GOLD analysis project Ga0247836, IMG submission 187116) | Freshwater microbial communities from meromictic Lake La Cruz, Castile-La Mancha, Spain - LaCruzMarch2015_14m | ecosystem: Environmental > Aquatic > Freshwater > Lake | place: Spain... | reverse complement strand
TGGTCGGAGGATGGTACTCCGGCGCTGCCTGAGCGGCTTGCAATGTCGATATCCACAGCCCGCTGAAACGCAGCGGCGGCCTCCGTAAAATTGCCGTCGGCGAGTTCTGCCGAGCCCAAGCGAACAAGCGGGATGAAGAGGTCTGAATGGGTCGCGCCGAACCGCTGGGTGAGAAGGCCGATTGCGGCTTTTGTCTCTGCTTTGGCTTCGCTGCGGCGGCCTGTCGACAAATAGAGGTCGCTGAGATTGCTATGGGCTGTCGCGTTTGCGGGGTGATCTGGACCATAGACGTGCACACCAATCTCGATCGCCTTTTTAAGCTGCTGTTCTGCTTCGGCGAAATTCTTGGTGTCGATCAGTAAGCGGCCGAGGTTTGACCGCGTTGTGGCGATACGCGGGTGCATCTCGGGAAGAGCCTTCTGCAGCATGGCAAGCGATTGCCGCAACCGGGCGTCTGCGTCGCTGGTGCGGCCGGTCTGGCGATAAACTGCAGCGAGGTGATCGAGAGTGATGGCGATGAACACGGCGCTCGGCGGCGATTGTGCCTCGGCAATCTTCAAGCTGCGCAGCAACAGCGGTTCGGCTTCGGAAAAGCGGCCCACGGTAAGCAACACGGCCCCGAGGTTGCCCGCCGTTTCGCCGACGATGCGATGCTCCTGCCCCAATTCCTTTTCTAAAATCTGCAAGGCCCGCTTATGATAGACTTCAGCGTCCTCCATGCGCCCCATGCTGGCATAGAGAACCGCTAGATTGTCACTCAAGATGCCGGCGTTGGCGGTCTTGCCCTGGGCTTGCGTAAGCTCAAGCGCCCGCTTGAAATGGATCTCTGCTTCTTCATAGTTGGCAACGGCCCGCTCCGTTCGCGCCAAACTGTTCAAGGCATCGGGGAGTGCGCCACGCTCTGCTTCAGGTAGGGCCTCGATTTCAGAAATTGCTTTCTTGGCCCATGTACGGCTCTCTGGGAAACGGCCAGCAGCGTTGCCAATCTCAGAGAGGGCCAGATAGACCGGCGTTACAGTTTTGGCATTGAATTGCCCCAAGCGAGTCAGCACGGGGAACGTCTGTTCGGCGAGTGTTTGGGCTTTGCCGTAGTCCGCCGATTTTTTGAACGAGTCGAGCAGGGCGGTGATAGCCAGCAGGTAGGACTTGCTGTCGAGCGCGGGTTGCTGGCTATAGATGTCTGCCGCGCGTTGCCAATGCGTTAGGCTCTCATCGAAGGCCTTCATGCCGCGCAACACGAAGGCCAGATTGTTATGATGGTGCGCTGTGCCGATGTGAGCGGCAAAGCCCTCGCGTTCAGCGCGCGCAATCAGGCCTGTATAAATGCGCACCACATCATCAGACCGGCCTTCATCCTGATACATCAGTCCGAGTTCGCCAACGATGTTGCGCAGGTCTTCGTGAACGGCGGGGAGTTTGGCGTCATAGATGGCAAGCGCCCGTTCCAAGTTGCTGCGCGCTTCAGCGAGCCGGTCAAGGCGCTTCAGAAGAAACCCCAAGTTGTGGGCTGCAACAGCCGTCTCGATGGATTGAGCGCCAAAAATTGTTTCGCTAAGAGCAAGAGCTTTCTGCGCCGGGTCGAGCGCCTCGCTGAACTTTCCCTCGCGCATCAAGCGCAAGGTGGCTTGTTTCGATTGCTCCAATTCGGGTGAGGGGGCTTCTTGCGGCGGCGGGGGTGTGGCTTGCTCAGGGGCATCGGGCGCGGCGGCGCTTGCGGCTGATACGAGGGCTAAAGCCACGCATGTTGCGAACGCCAGAACTGCGGCCGCTCGAGTACGCATGCTGTGTCGTCTCCCCAGATCGTTCAAGCCCCGGACGTACCGCAGCATGTAATCTGGGCAGCATTGTTGCGGAGACGGCGCCACGCAAGCGCAATTTTCCGATGCGCTTCCGGCTCGCCACGGTCAGTGCTTTGAACTCGCAGCGGGCTGGTGGTGTGGTGACGTCTTTTTCGCGACGTGCCGCGAACCGGCTGCAGTCACTTGCCCAATCCGGTAAGTGGCAAACAGCGCCAGTGGCCATGCAACGGCGTTGACGATCAAAGCGGCCGGCACGAGCCCCATCATGGCTTGACCCTCTTGGGTCAAAGTCCACAAAGCGGCCCCGTTCAATGAGAGAACGAGCAAGGTAGCCGCCAAATATAAGAAACGTGACATCAGCATTGTCATCTCTCCTCCATTTTGAAGAAGCTGGGGGGACCCCCACCTTAGGGGCTGTGTCAGCCGAACCGGCCTGTGATATAGCGCTGTGTGAGTGGGTCGGATGGCGACAGGAAAATCGTGGTGGTATCGCCAGATTCGACGAGGCGCCCCATGTGAAAATAGGCAACGCGCTGCGAAACGCGCGCCGCTTGCTGCATGTTGTGCGTGATAATAATGAGGGTGTATTCGTTGCGAAGTTCGTCGATCAGTTCTTCGAGCTTTGCCGTTGAGCCGGGGTCGAGCGCGGAGGCCGGTTCGTCCATCAGGATGACTTCGGGCGACGTGGCAATAGCGCGGGCGACACACAGCCGTTGCTGCTGGCCACCGGATAATGCACTGCCCGACTCTTGCAGCCGGTCCTTCACCTCGTCCCATAGACCGACGCGGCGCAGGCACGTTTCAACCAGTGCATCCAGTTCAGCGCGTGAACTGGTGAGGCCGTGAATTCTCGGGCCATACGCGACGTTGTAGTGGACGGACCAAGGAAAGGGATTGGGCTTTTGCGCTACCCAGCCGAAGCGGCGGCGCAAGAGCGGAGGATCGATGCCGGGATCGTTGATGTCGCCGCCATCGAGCAGAATGCGGCCCTCCAGGCGCGCACCGGGGACGATGTCGTTGCTGCGGTTGAGGCAGCGTAGAAGTGTTGTTTTTCCACACCCCGAGGGGCCAATGAAGGCCGTTACTTCGTGCGTGTAGATTTTGAGATTGACGTCATCGAGAGCCTTCTTGGGACCATACCAGAAGCTGACGTTCTCGACACTGAGCTTTTTATCGTTGATTAGATTGTGCTGAGGACGCGCACCGAGATGAATGTTGGAATCGATGCTTACCGTCGCGGTGCTGCTCGACATGGTGCCCTCGTGTCCGACCCGATGATGACGGAACGAACACTAGCGCGGCCTGCATCTCTGTCCTTGATGCAACGCAACGAGCTGTCACGGAAGTGTCAGAATTCAAAGGGCTAGTGGAACGTGCGGGGCCTCTTGCTGCCTCACACACTCAGCAGCAGATGCTCTCGCTCCCACGGGCTGATGACGCGCATGAACTCTTCGAATTCGGAGCGCTTCAGTTCGAGGTAGACGTGGCAGAAACGCTTGCCGAGGATCGAGTGCAGTTCTGCGCTTTCCTCAAATTCGGTGAGCGCTTCGAGCAATCCGCGCGGCAGTTGGTGATCGTTGCGGTAGGCATTGCCAATGACGGCCGCGCGCGGCTCAAGGGCACGCTTCATGCCAAGATATCCGCACGCCAGGCTGACGGCGAGTGCGAGATAGGGATTTGCGTCGGCGCCGGCCAAGCGGTTCTCCACGCGCCGCGCGTTGTCGGGCGAGATCGGCACACGCAGCCCGCACGAGCGGTTGTCGTTGCCCCACTCGACGTTGATCGGTGCGGCCCCCCCCGGCACCATGCGCCGGTAGGAATTCACGTAAGGTGCGAACACGCACGTTGCTGGCGGCAGGAACTGCTGCTGGCCAGCGATGAAGTTGTAAAACAGCTTGCTGGGCGAGCCATCTTTTTGCGTGAAGATGTTCTGACCCGTCTTGGTGCTGACGATGCTCTGATGAATGTGCATGGCGCTGCCGGGTTCGTTGGCGAGCGGCTTGGCCATGAATGTCGCGTAGCAGCCGTGTGTGAAGGCGGCCTCGCGAATGGTGCGCTTGAACAGGAAAACCTGATCCGCCAGTTGCACCGGGTCGCCGTGCAGCAGATTGATTTCGAGCTGGGCCGCGCCACCTTCCTGAATGATGGTGTCGATCTTCAGGTACTGGCGCTCGGCAAAATCGTAGACGTCATCGACGATCTTGTCGTACTCGTCGACGGCGCCGAGGCTGTAGGCTTGGCGGCCAGCGCCCGGCCTGCCCGAACGGCCCGTCGGCGGCTCAAGCGGATAGTCTGGATCGGGGTTGGTCTTCGTCAAATAGAATTCGAGTTCGGGTGCCACGACAGGCTCCCAGCCCTCTTTGCGATAAAGTTCGACGACGTGCTTTAGCACATTGCGCGGTGCGATTTCGACCGGCTCGCCGTTCTGCCAAGTGGCGTCGTGGATCACCTGAGCCGTTGGGCTCGACGCCCACGGTGCGGGGCGGATCGTCGACAGGTCGGGCACCATGATGAGATCGTTTTCGGCATAAAGCGCCTGACCGTCTTCTTCAAAGCCGACGTAATCGCCAGTGATTGTTTGATGGAAGATCGAAATCGGCAGATGCACGGGGCTCAGTTTGACGAACTTTTCCACGGGCATGGTTTTGCCACGGGCCACACCGGCCACGTCCGGTACCGCGCAATCGACTTCTTCGATGCGATGTTGCGTCAGCCAGTCTTTGAGGGTTTCCGGCGTCGCGCCAGCTTGAAACGGTTCATGGCCGGCCGGGGTATCGCCTGCTTCGGCTGTCATTGGAGCACCTGAAATTGGGTTGAATTGGCGAAACGGCGGCGGGCTGCACCGCGCCGGGCGAAACCACTCCGCCGTCTCGGAAGCGGGTAGCCAAGCGGGTAATTGTGATCACAATTTAAGGACAAACTCAAGCCACAAGGTTTTAGCGCGGGGCGCGGCTACTGAGAACGCATTCGCCAATGTAGCCCATGCCCTGCTCGATGTCGTCAGCAATAGCTTGGCGCAAGGCGGCTTCGTCGCCCGATTTCATGGCGGCAATGGCGACCTCGTGGAAGTCTTCCAGATCTGTGGTGCCGACGCGGCCATAGGCCATGCGCATGAACGGGCCAAACTGCAGCCAGATGCTACCGATGAGCCCGAGCAGCATGTCGGCAGCGGCCCGCTCGTAAAGGGTAAAATGAAACAGATAGTTGCCGCGCATGTAGCCCTCGGGGTCGCCAGCAGCCACAGCTTCGCCCAGTCCATCGTCGAGGGCTTCGATGCGCGCGATGATGCGTGCATTCAGCCGGGGCAATGCGCGCGCCGCCAATTCCGGCTCTAAAGCCTTGCGGGTGAACAAGATTTGCGTGAACTTCGAATGCGTCATGGGCGGCACGAGCACCCGGCGGTTGTCGCGCATTTCGAGGGCCCGTTCCGCGATCAGGCGGCGGACGGCTTCGCGGATTGGCATAGGACTAACGCCCAATTCATCGGCAATGCCGCGCAACGTCACCGCTTCTCCCGGCTGAAATCCGCCGCACAAAATGCGGTCGCGCAGGCGGCGATAGACACTTTCATGGGTGGTGAGCGCGCTGGTGCCAGGGGCGGACGGCCGTTCCGTTTTCAATGCCTTACGCGCACTTGCCACCAACTGTTTCACGCCACATTGCCCTTTTGACTTTGGCGATCGGGTGCATACGCCATCGGCGTTGCCCCGCAACTTTTCTCACGAAGCACTTGTACATCGCGTTTTTTGTGATCACAATGGGCAGCGATTGGGAATTGGTCCCGACACTCGAGTTCCCGTTGGCCGGGTTTGCACCACGAGCCGGCCTTCGGGATTGGAAAAGAAGTTCTTGAGGAGGTTTACCTAATGATAGGATCGATTGGAAAACGCCGTTTGCTTGCAGCGATAACCGCTGTAGCTGCCGGTGTTCTCAGCCACGCGGCAGTGGCACAGGAAAAGGTTGTCCGGGTCTTCAACTGGTCGGACTACATCGACCCCGTCATTCTCGAAGACTTCACGAAGGAAACTGGCATCAAGGTCGTTTACGACGTTTTTGACAGCAACGAAGTTCTCGAAACCAAATTGCTCGCCGGTAAGACCGGTTACGACATCGTGGTGCCAACTGGCTCGTTCCTCTCACGCCAGATCGAAGCGAAGGTTTTCCAAAAGCTCGACAAGTCGAAGATCCCGAACATCGCGAATCTGTGGCCGGAAGTGTCCGACCGCGTTGCCGTTTACGATCCCGGCAATCAGTATGCGATCACGTGGATGTGGGGCACGACAGGCGTTGGCTACAATGAAGCCAAGATCAAAGAGCGCATGCCGGATGCTCCCGTCGATAGCCTCGACATCATCTTCAATCCTGAAATCGCCGCCAAGTTTAAAGACTGCGGAATCTACGTCCTGGATAGCGCCGAAGACGTTCTGCCCGTTGCCCTCAACTATCTGAAACTCGATCCAAATACCAAGAACGTCGAAGACCTTCAGAAGGCCGCCGACGTGATGACCAAGATCCGGCCCAACATCAAGAAGTTCCATTCCTCCAGCTACATCGATGCTCTCGCCAATGGCGACATCTGCATGGCGCTCGGCTGGTCGGGCGACATTCTGCAGGCCGCAAGCCGCGCCGATGAAGCCAAGAAGGGTGTTGTCGTCAAGTACAACATCCCGAAGGAAGGCACGCAGATGTGGTTCGACATGATGGCCATCCCTGCAGATGCCAAGAACGTCGCAGAAGCGCACGCACTCCTCGACTATCTCAACCGTCCCGAGGTCATGGCGAAAGCGTCGAACTTCATCAGCTATGCCAACGGCAACCTTGCCTCGCAGAAGTTGATCGACGAAGCCGTTCTGAAAAATCCGGCTGTGTTCCCCGATGCTGACACCTTGAAAAAGCTTTACGTGAAGACGGCATGGGATAACAAAACCCAGCGATCCGTGACCCGCATGTGGACCAAGATCGTCACCGGCAAATAAGACACCGCATGAGGGCGCTGGAGGCAAAACTTCCAGCGCCCTTGTCGCATCGATAAGTCCGCGATCGCTCCAGATAGGCCTGCGGCCGGGCCTTGCGCGTCACCGTTGAAGGAAGTCCCGACATGGCAACCGTTTCCCCCATCACCAGCCAAGCCGCCCCGAAACAAGGTAAGGCAGGCCCGCGCACGGCGGCACCGCAATCGGGTTTTGCGCCATGGAAAGATCCGGCCAAAACGCCGATCGTGCGTTTTGAAAACATCACCAAAACATTCGGCGATTTCGTTGCCGTGAAAAACTGCAGCCTCGACATCTACGAGCGCGAGTTTTTCTCGCTGCTTGGGCCGTCCGGCTGCGGCAAGACCACGTTGCTGCGCATGCTCGCAGGCTTTGAAAAGCCAACGTCGGGCCGCATCATTGTCGAAGGCAAAGATATTACCAGCCTTGCGCCTTACGAGCGTCCGTTCATCAACATGATGTTCCAGTCGTACGCACTGTTCCCGCACATGACAGTCGAGAGCAACATCGGTTTCGGCCTGCGCCAGGAGGGCATGGACAAGGATGCCATTGCCGTGCGTGTGCAAGAAGCCATGGACATGGTGGAATTGACGAAGTTTGCCAAGCGCAAGCCCAATCAACTGTCTGGCGGGCAGCAGCAGCGTGTCGCGCTTGCCCGCGCCATTGCCAAGAAGCCACGCATCATGCTGCTCGACGAGCCGCTCGGCGCGCTCGACAAGCGCCTGCGCAACCAAGCGCAGTTTGAACTGATGCGGATTCAGGAAGTCACCGGCACTACGTTCATTATCGTCACGCATGACCAGGAAGAAGCGATGACGGTATCGAGCCGCATCGCCGTCATGGACCATGGCGAGCTTGTCCAAGTGGCAACGCCCGGTGACATTTATGAAATGCCTGGGTCACGCTATTGCGCCAACTTCATCGGCGAAGTGAACACGTTCGAAGGCAAGGTCGTGTCGATGGCTGACGGCATGGCCGACATTGCTTGGGTGGGCGGCGATAACATCTTCAAGGCCCGCGTTCATGAAGGCATCGCTCTGGGCCAGACAGTTTGGCTCGCGATCCGGCCGGAAAAAATCCGGATCTCGCTGGAGCCGCCTGCCGATAGTGTCAACTCGGTCGCCGGCACGGTCAATGACGTCGGATATCTCGGTTCGATTTCGCATTATCACGTCGTTGTCGGTAACGGCCAGCGCATCACCGCGCTGCGCGCCAACTCCTCTCACACGGTCGAGCGCCCCATCAGCTGGGAAGACAAAGTCTGGCTCGAGTGGCCCGCAGAGTCCGGCGTCATTCTGACGCGTTAAGTTCAACAGCCAGCCCAGGGAGGGACTATCGTATGCGCCGCTGGTATGTGATCGCCGTGCCCTATCTGTGGCTCATCGCGTTCTTTCTCGTGCCGTTCTTCATCGTGTTCCGGATATCGCTGTCGGACGTAGCGACGGCCATGCCGCCGTACGTGCCGCTGTTCGATGTGTCGGCGGGCCTTGCCGGCATCTCCAACTTTTTCAGTCAGCTCGATTTCGAAAATTATAAGTTCATTCTCACCGATGAACTTTATTACAGCGCCTATTGGTCGAGCATCGTCATCGCGGGTATCGCGACTTTTCTGACGCTGCTGGTCGCCTACCCCATTGCCTATGGCATGGCGCGCGCCCCCAAAGAGTGGCAGCCGACGCTGATGATGCTGATTATCCTGCCGTTCTGGACGTCGTTCCTCATTCGCGTTTACGCTTGGATCGGCATCTTGAAGAACGAAGGATTGCTCAACCTGTTTCTGACAAGCACGGGGCTGATCAGCGAGCCATTGAGCATTATGAACACCACGACGGCGGTCTACATCGGCATCGTTTATTCGTATCTGCCGTTCATGATCTTGCCGCTCTATGCCAGCCTCGAAAAAATCAATCCGTCACTCTTGGAAGCTGCGAACGATCTTGGCTGCCCGCCGTGGAAGGCCTTCTGGCAGGTAACTTTCCCGCTGTCGTTGCCGGGGGTGGTGGCTGGGTGCCTGTTGGTGTTCATTCCGGCAACCGGCGAATTCGTGATCCCCGATCTTCTCGGTGGCTCCGACACGCTGATGATCGGCAAAACGCTGTGGAGCGAGTTCTTCAACAATCGTGACTGGCCGGTTGCCTCGGCCGTCGCAGTGGTGCTGCTGCTGGTGCTGGTCGTGCCGATCGTATTGTTCCAGCGCATGCAAGAACGCCAGCAGGAGGCCGGCCGATGAGCACCCGTTTCTCATGGTTCAACATCACCTCCGTGGTGATTGGGTTTGCATTTCTCTACATCCCGATTCTGTTGCTTGTGATCTACAGTTTCAACGAGTCGAAACTCGTCACTGTGTGGGGCGGCTTCTCGACCAAGTGGTACCAGGGCCTGTTGTCGAATGAAGGTCTCATGGATGCGGCCTGGGTGACGCTGCGTGTGGCCGTAATCTCGGCGACACTCGCCACGATCCTCGGCACAATGGCCGCAATTGTCATGACCCGGATGGGGAAGTTTAAGGGCCGCACATTCTTTTCGGGGCTGATCTTTGCCCCGCTGGTGATGCCGGAAGTGATCACCGGGCTGTCGTTGCTTTTGCTGTTCGTCGCTATCGGTCTTGACCGTGGTTTCTGGACTGTGGTGATCGCCCACACCACCTTCACGATGTGCTTTGCCGCCGTTGTAGTACAGGCGCGTATGGTGGACTTTGATAAGTCTGTCGAAGAAGCGGCTATGGACCTCGGCGCCAGTCCGCTCGCGACGTTCTTCCAGGTGACGTTGCCGATCATTGCGCCGTCCGTCATTTCGGCATGGCTACTGGCGTTCACTCTGTCGCTCGACGACCTCGTGATCGCAAGCTTTGCATCCGGCCCGGGCGCCACCACACTGCCGATGAAAATCTACAGCCAGGTGCGTCTGGGCGTGACGCCGGAAATCAATGCCATCTCGTCTTTGATGATCGGCTTTGTCACGATTGGCGTGCTGGCGGCATCTTATGTGTCCAAGCAGCAGTCGATCCGCGTCGAACAGGAACGGCGGCGGGCCATCGGTGCCGCAGGATGATCTAGCCCCTTTGCGAGTTCATCGACGATTGCAGTTCATACCGGTTTATCCGGCACAGAGAAGTCTTGCCCCCACGCCATGACCCCGCCCTATCCCAACACCGCCTTCACGGCTGAAGCCGAGGCCTTCCTGAAGGCACACCCGGACACCTGCAACCTCGAGACGATTTTCTCCGACATCAACGGGATTTTGCGTGGCAAGCGCATGCCGGCCGATGTGCTCTCAAAGCTCGGCAGCAAGGGCATCAACTATCCTCTGTCGACGCTGGTGCTCGACTGTCAGGGGCGCATGATTGCGGAAGCACTCGAAAACGGCCTCGATGGCGATCCAGACCGCTGCTTTTATCCTGTTAGTGGCTCATTGCGCCCGGTGCCCTGGGCAGAAAAGCCGACGGCGCAAGTGATAATGGCAGGAGCAGAGCCCGATGGCCGCCCGTTGTTCTGCGACCCGCGCGCCGTGCTCGAACGCGCCCAGGCCCCGCTCACCGGTATAGGGCTGACGCCGGTGATGGCGCTCGAACTCGAGTTCTATCTGCTCGATCCGTCGCGCTTGCCCCCAACGCCCGCAGTCCCGTTGAATGGCTTTCCGGCGATGACCGGCCCGCAGTGCCTCAACGTCGAGGGCCTCGCCGATTTTGACGGCTTCATGCGCGACGTCGAAGCGGTGGCCGCCGCCCAGGGCATTCCGATGACGTCGATCTTGTGCGAATACGGCGATGGTCAGTTCGAAGTGAACCTGCGCCACGTATCGAGCCCGGCTCAGGCCTGCGATGATGCCGTCTGCCTGAAGCGGGCCGTGCGCTCGCTGGCCGCCAAGCGCGGTTACATCGCCAGCTTTCTGGCCAAGCCGCGCACCGATCAGACCGGCAGCGGACTGCACATTCATCTCAGCTTGCTGGATGCCAATGGCCACAATGTCTTCTCGGGCGAGGACGGGAAAACGCGCTTGCGCCATGCGGTTGGAGGCGCGTTGGCGGCGATGCCGGAATCGATCGCGCTCATGGCTCCCTCGGCCAATTCCTACCGCCGCTTTCAGCCGGGCGCGTTTGCCCCGGTCAGCCCGATCTGGGGCGTCAACCATCGCGCCGTATCTTTGCGGGTGCCTCTTTCGTCCGATGCAGATGCGCGCTTCGAACATCGGCCGGCCGGAGCCGATGCCTGCCCGTATCTCGTCGCTGCAGTGCTGCTTGCCAGCGCACACTATGGCATGGCGAACGCCTGCGATCCCGGCCCAATGGTTGAAGAGGGGGCCCGTGCGGAACTCGGCAAGCCGTTTCCCAACCGTTGGGGGCAGGCACTCGATGCGCTTGAGCACGGGCACATCTTGAAGCCGTATCTCGGCGAAAAATTTGTTGAAGTTTTCCTTGGCGTCAAGCGCGATGAAGAAGCGCGCTTCCATGCAGAAGTCAGCGACCGCGACTATGCCTGGTATTTGAGAGTACTGTGATGAGCATCGGGCATATCAAGACCTACTATTCTGCAACGCGCAACGACACGACTGAGTATCCGGCACTATCCGGAACGATTGACGCCGACGTGTGCGTGGTCGGCGGTGGCTTTTCCGGTGTTGCGACGGCTCTCAGCATGGCGGAACGCGGCTATTCCGTCGCTTTGCTCGAAGCCAACAAATTGGGCTGGAGCGCCTCGGGGCGCAACGGCGGCCAAGTCATCGCCGGCATCAGCGGCGAAGCCGAGATCAAACGCCAGTTGGGCAAGGCGGGTGCGCAGATGCTGCGCGATATCCGCTATCGCGGCCACGACATCATCCGTGAGCGCATCGCGAAGTACGGCATTTCCTGCGACTACAAGGATGGGTGGATGGAAGCTGCCGTCCGCCCCAAGCACATGGACCATTTGCGCGCCTATGTGGACGAGCGCATCGAAGACGGCGACGGGAGCCACCTCGAAGTCGTTGAGCCTGATCAAATGCCAGCCGTGCTCGGGACCGGAGTTTACGCCGGAGGCATGATCGACCGGCGCAGCGGGCATGTGCATTCGCTGAACCTATTGATGGGTGAAGCGCGGGCTGCGGCAAGCCTCGGTGCGAAGCTCTTCGAGAATTCCTCCGCAATCGAGATCGGCGGCGGCGCCAAACCCTTTGCCCGCACAGAGCAGGGTCGCGTCAACGCAAAGTTCGTGGTGCTGGCGGGCGATACCGACCATAATTTCCGCCGCGGACGGCTGCGCGGTCAGTTGTTCCCAACCGGCAGCTACATCATTGCCACCGAACCGCTCGATGCGGCGACCGCTGCAAGCGTCAGTCCGCAGGATCTCGCAGTCGCCGACAGCAATGTGGTGCTCGACTATTACCGGTTGTCTGCCGATAAGCGCATGCTATTTGGCGGCCGCTGCAATTACTCGAATATGGACCCGTCGGATCTGACGCAAGCGTTGCGCCCGCGGATGATCGAAATTTATCCGCAACTTGCCAAAGCCCGGATCGAGTTCACCTGGGGCGGGCGCATAGGCATCGTGCTCAATCGCGTACCTTCGATCGGGCGGCTTGAGCCAAACCTCTATTATATGCAGGGCTATTGCGGGCACGGCGTCAACGCCACGCACATCGCTGCCGATATCGTATCAGATGCGATGTGCGGATCGGCAGAACGCTTCGATTTGTTCGACCGCATCCGCCATTGGCAGCTGCCGGTGGGCCGCTGGGCTGGCAATCAAATGCTTGCGCTGGGCATGCTCTATTACCGGCTGAAGGACACACTCTAAGTTTGCGGATCAGTGCCCCGCTTGCTTACCCCACAAGGCGTTGAGGCGGGCGTCGCGGCCGCAGCCCTGACGGTAGAAGTGGTACTTGAGAGTGTTGGTTTTATAGTAATCCTGATGGTAGCCCTCGGCGGGATAAAACTTGCTGGCGGCAGTGATCTCGACGGCAATCGGAGATGGCAGTATGCCGCTCTTGTCGATGGCAGCCTTGCTCTTTTCGGCGATGTCCTTTTGCTCGGGCGTGCGCGGGAAAATGCCGGGGCGATATTGTGAGCCGCGGTCGCAGAACTGGCCGCCATTGTCGACCACGTCTGTCGTGCGCCAATAGTGCTCGACGAGAGTCTCATAACTGACCCTGGCCGGATCAAACGTCACTTCGACGGCTTCCGTGTGTCCTGAACGGCCCTGGCCGACAATGCCGTAATCTGGGTTGGCGACGTGGCCGCCCGTATAGCCCGAGACCGCGCGGACAACGCCCGGTACTTTCTCGAAATCGCTTTCGGTGCACCAGAAACAACCACTCGCAAAGATGGCCGTGTCTAGAGCCGCGCCGGCCGCTGCCGCCGTTGAAGGCTCGGTGGCGTTCGCGGGAATACGCGGCGCGTTCAACGAGAACATCGCGAGTGCTGCAAGGGCGCAAACGGCAAGGGCAGTGCGTTTGAGAACCGGGGACATGGCAATTGCTTTTTTCTGGAGTGGAAATTGGGCAGGTGTAACGGCGGCGCAGCGTGCGCTGTCGCCGCCTCAAGGGTCACTGTGTCAGGTCTTGGGTACGAACTTCATGGCGACGCCATTCATGCAGTAGCGCTTGCCGGTTGGCTGGGGGCCGTCATCGAAGACATGACCCAGATGACCGCCGCAGCGGCGGCAATGAACTTCCGTGCGCGAGTAGATCAGCTTCCAGTCTGTCGAAGTGCCGACGGCATTCTCAATCGGCTGGAAGAAGCTCGGCCAGCCCGTGCCGCTGTCGAACTTCGTTTCAGACGTATAGACTGGCAGATCGCACCCTGCACAGTGGTAGGTGCCCGTTGCGTAGACCTTGTCGAGTGGGCTGGTACCGGCCCGCTCGGTGCCGTGCTTGCGCAACACGGTGTACTGCTCGGGGGTGAGAATTTTTTGCCATTCGGCGTCGGTTTTCGTCACTTCAAAGGTCTCCTTGGTTTCAGCCGCCGACGGCACGCGCAGGGCAATGAGCGTGCCCGCCAAGCCAAGGCCGGCTGCAGCGAATTGGCGTCGATTATACAGCATCGGTCGTCTCCTTAGATCTGCTCATCTGGCAGCGCTGTGGTGTTGGCTTGTTTACGCGCGGGCCTGCCGAAAGGTTTCACGTCAGCGAAGCCGGACCCTGTTCACGTGCGCGTGATCAAACCAGCGGGACGGCCTTATCGAGTTCGATACCTTCCACAGACATACGGCAACAGTAGGCCAGGGCTTCAACGCCCAACTTTTGGGCGATGGTGAGGGCCTTGGCATAGGTGGGGTCGATGTCGGCGGCCATGGCGAGTGATTGGGCGTCGGCGCGCTGGATCAAGTAGACCATCACCGCGCGGTGGCCGCTCGCCACCATGGATGCCAGCTCCTCCAAATGTTTGACGCCGCGTTCCGTTACACTGTCGGGGAATTCAGCCAGGCCGGTCCGGCGCATGAGGTGAACATTTTTAATTTCGACGTACGCGAGCCCCCTCTTGGGGTCGTCGAGCAGAATGTCGACGCGGCTTGAGGCGCCGTACTTCACTTCCCGTTTGAGGGAAGCGTAGCCGTTGAGTTCCGGAACCTTTTTTGCCTCGATGGCTTCCGAGACGATCTTGTTGGGGTGGTTGGTGTTGATGCCAACGAGCTGTGGGCCATGCCCTAAGTCGTTTTCGATCAGTTCCCAAGTGTGCGGATATTTGCGGGTGGGGCTGTCGCTTTGAGACAGCCAGACAGGGCTTCCCGGCGCGGTCAGCCCCATCATCGAGCCGGTATTCGGGCACGTCGCGGTGAGTTCCGTCCCATCGTCGAGCACGACGTCGGCGAGGAAACGCTTGTAACGCTTGACGAGGCGGCCGCGCAGGAGAGGGGAAGGGAATTTCATGGCCACAGATAAGGTCTGAGCATTCGGATATGCAACGCGAAATTAAAGGGATCCCCCGTAACGTGGCGTCACGAATTCACCGCGAGGCCTCTATGCAACTCAATCTCCGGCACCTTTTGGTTTGTGCGCTCGCTTTCGCGGCGATGCCCGCAGCGGCGGGTGCTGCTGAAGTCAGCATCGAACGGATGACCTGGATCGAGGTGCGCGACCGGGTTGCGGCTGGCAGTACGACGGTCATTCTCCCGACCGGCGGCACCGAGCAGAACGGCGCTCACATGGTGCTCGGCAAACACAATATCATCGTCACGGAAACGGCGCGCCGCATCGCCCAGGAATTGGGGAACGCGTTGGTGGCTCCGGTGCTGGCCTATACGCCAGAGGGCTCTATTGAGCCGAAGTCTGGACACATGGCGTACGCGGGCACAATTAGCGTGCCGGATGCCGTGTTTTCGGCAGTGCTTGAGGCTGCTGCCGCCAGCTTCAAAGCGCATGGTTTCAAGACCATCGTTTTACTCGGTGACAGCGGACCCAACCAAGCCCCGCAAAAGGCGCTGGCCGCAAAATTGACAGCCGCCTGGAAAGACAGCGGCGTGCAGGTGGTCAATGCGGGCACTTATTATACCGCAAATGGCGGCGAAACCTATCTGCTTGGTCAAGGCGAAACGGCAGCCACCATCGGCACTCATGCCGGCATTCGCGATACGTCTGAACTGATGGCGCTGGACGCGAACGCAGTGCGCCTCGCCCTTGCGAAACCTGATAGCGATGGTGTTACGGGCGATCCGCGCCGCGCGTCCCCTGAGCGCGGCCAGAAATTGCTGGCGTTGAAAGTGGCGGCCGCACTCGCAGACATCCGGGCAGCGCGTTCCGAAAGGCCATAGCGCGCCTGCCGGGGCTACCAGCTTCCCACAATGGCGATAAGTGTGCAGCCGAGGATAGGTGAGAGTTCGCGCGCCAGGCGCTGGGCTTCGTCTTGCGTGGAGGTGTCGATCTCTGGATCGGTAAGCTGCAGAGCAAATTTGCCGAACGCCACCGGCCAATCGAAGACCAGTTCATTGACGGCCAGCCGCTCTCCGCAACATGGCATTTGCTGCCGCATCAGCATGAAGCCGCTCGCGTCATCGTAATCGGCACTGAGAAGCGTTTGCCAGACGCCGCTGGGAATATCCGAATGGCACTTCGGGCAAGAACAGCTTGTGAGATTGCCGCCGGGAAAGAACACATCAATGCCGTCTCGCACCATGGCGTCGGCTTTTGCCGCATTCGGGAGGGCTTGCTTCAAATACAGGCCCGCGGCCGAGATTGCCATCGTGCCCGGAGTGAAGTGTGGGTCGTCAGGTACGAATTGGACGGTTCTTTCGCCGCTCATGAGGCCGGGCTTTCTTGCTTTGTGGGTTTGGCAGATGGACGTTTGCGAGCGACGGGCTCGCACGATTGCGGCCCAGGCTCAAGGGCTCTCAACGCAGCAGGGCTCAGAACTTGCCGGGTCTATTTGGCCAATGCGCCACGCCGGGCGCGGTAGGCGTTGATCATTAGCTTCATGGGATTGCCGATTCGCTCGGCGTTATTGATGTAATGCACGACGGGCCAGGCGAGATAGGTGTTGATGCCGGTGATGCCGGCGAGCCCCGGCGTTGCTTGGATGGCCGTGCCATCCTTGAACACCACCTTGGGGGCAAACGTGCCGCCGATGGTCATTTCGCCCGATGACGTCATCAGAACACAGGTCATTGGCTGCGGCGGGCTTTCGAATGTGAGGTCACTGCCGACAAGCGCGGCGTCGACCTTGGCCCGCTCGATAGCGATCTTGATGGTGCAGCTGGCATCCAGCAGGTAGCCGCGTGTGAGTTTTGTCAGATCGGCTTTTTCTTCTTCGGTCAACCACGCCGGATGCTCGCAGTCGATCTTCGCGCCGGTGGCTTCGAGCAGCTGATAGAAACAATTGCGCTCAAGTGGGGGTTCAGCACGCGGGCCCGCAGCGGCGGCTGGCATTACGATAGAGAAAGCTATAAGCGGCCCCGCCAGAGGGCAGCAGAACCGTATCAGCAAAGGCAAAATTCTGGCATGCACGCGAGTAATCCCGATCATTCTGGTTTGGCTGCGGCAGGTACCGGGTTCGCTGCCGCTGGTGCCGGTGTGGGCCCGGCTGGCGCCGTTGTGTCTGCTGCAGGTGCTGCGTTCACGATGGCTGGCGCTGCGGCGTTGTCCGGCGACTTTTGATCGGCCTGCTTCTTTTCTGCCGCCGCTGCCTTTTCGGCTTTCGCGGCGAGTGCGGCCGCCCGCTTCTGTTGCTTCTTCAGTTTCTTCAGAGCCTTTGCCGCGGCGCCCGGTCCATAAAGATCATCACATTTTTTGTGCACGAACTTGTTGATCTGCTTGATCATGCTGCCGTGGAAAATGCCGAGGCTGTCCTCCAGATTGGCGGCGGCCCATACTGTGCCTTTGATCTCTCCGGGGCCATTGACCTCATTCAGATTGACCCAGACCTTTTCGGCGCGGCCGTTCTTGAACATCAGCTTGGGCGCGAGCTTGGCCGTGACCGGCTTCAATTCGCCCTGCCTGTCGACCTCGCATTTCACCGTCTGCATAGGCAACGCGATGGTGTGCTCAGGTTTTGTCAGCGCGGCCAGAATTTCAGCACGTGACAACGCGAAATTGAGGGCGCAGCGGGCGTCGCCAAATCCCCATCGGACGGTTCCGGTTTCGCCGCTCTTGATATCCTGCTGCGCCCACGTCTTCGACAGCTTGCACTTGAGGTCGTCTCCCGCCGGTTCCTTTTTCAGGATCATGGTGCAGATGCGCTCTTCGCACTGCTTCAAGCGGGGGTATTCGTCTTCCGGCACGTCCATCGCTGCCGCCGGGCCGGATGCCACGGCCACTGCCGCCAGCAGCCACACAGTGCGGCAGAACGCGCCATGGCCGCTCCGATTGCGGGGGTTCCGGTTTGCAGCATGAAGGGCAGCGCCGTTCCAGATCATGCATTCCCCATTGGCTTGGCAAACCCATTATTGTCGATTGGACGAAGTTTATATGACATATCCGCGAGTTGACGACACCATGGCCCTGCACCAAGGCCAAAATTCGCGGAGACTGAAGGCGCTCCTGGCATGGTAATGGGACCTCTTTGCGGCCAACTTCTAGGCAGGCACCGGGTGCCGTTTGGCGGAAGAGGCTCCAAAGAACTTGGGGCATGGCGGTTTGGATAACTTGAAGGCCCCGAAGCATTGAGTTACTTAGGCTTTAGTTCGGCTCTGGAAATTCAAGGGGACTATCATGGGTGTTGATACATCTGGCGGCAATCCGAATATGGACTACAACGAGCATAACGCCACCTACGCTAGCTTTTTGCGGCTGACGAAGTTCGGCATCGTATTCCTGGTGTTGCTGCTCGCCGCGATGCGCTACTTCCTGGTTCCTTGAGCCTTGATATCGTCGCTTCATTTGAAAAACCGGGCTTCTGCCGTCCGGTTCATCGTGAAGCGCTTCGAAGCATCGGTTTGAACGTCACACCGGCTGAATGGAATCTGGATGGTTACGATTGCTGTCACGTCGGAAGGTGCGGATGAGCCGCGCGTTGCGATTTCGCCCGATACAGTCAAGAAGCTCACGGCGCTTGGCGCTAAAGTGAAGGTGCAGTCCGGGGCGGGGCTTCGGTCGCGCTTTTCGGATGAGGCCTTGAAAGCGCAAGGAGCCGAGATTTCGGTCTCGGCGGCAGAGGCCATCCAAGGCGCGGACATCCTGCTCAAGGTGCGCCGTCCTGAAGAGGCCGAATTGCGGGCGTTGCAGCCCGGCGGCATGGTTGCGGCCATGATCGACCCTTATGGCGATGCTGGCGTTCTGGCGGCGGCTGCGGCTACGGGGGCGACGCTGTTTTCCATGGAATTCATGCCACGCATTACGCGCGCGCAATCGATGGACGTTCTGTCGAGCCAAGCCAACCTCGCTGGCTATAAGGCTGTCGTCGATGGTGCCTCGATGTTCGGGCAAGCACTTCCCATGATGATGACGGCAGCGGGCACGGTCCCGGCCGCTAAAATCTTTATCATGGGCGTTGGCGTTGCCGGACTGCAGGCCATCGCCACAGCGCGCCGCATGGGGGCCGTGGTAACGGCGACCGACGTGCGCCCGGCCACGAAGGAACAAGTCCAATCGCTTGGCGCGAAATTCGTTGCGGTTGAGGACGAAGAGTTCAAGCAAGCGCAGACGGCGGCCGGTTACGCCAAGCCAATGTCGGCCGAATATCAGGCTAAGCAGGCCGAACTCGTTGCCAACCATATCAAGACGCAAGACATCGTGATCACCACGGCGCTGATCCCGGGACGGCCCGCGCCGAAACTGATCACACGCGTCATGATCGAGAGCATGAAGCCGGGTTCGGTCATTGTCGATCTTGCAGCCGAACGTGGTGGCAACACCGAAGCGACGGTGGCGGGCGAGACCGTCGAAGTGAACGGCGTCAAGATTGCTGGCCCGCTCAATCTGGCGGGCACGGTCGCGGTCAATGCGTCTGGGCTTTATGCGCGCAACCTTTTTGCCTTCCTCGAGACGATGATCGACAAGAAGGAAAAGACGCTCAAAATCAACTGGGACGACGACATCATCAAGGGCACGCTGGTGGCCAAAGATGGCAAGATCGTTCACCCCAACCTGCTGCCGAAAGCGTGAGGACACCTCGAATGACCAAGTTCAAATTGGGGCTGTTAGCGACGCTGGCGCTGCTTTTGGGATCGCAAACGGCGTTTGCGGCTGAAGGCATGGGCGGCACGGTCGATCCCGCGATCTACCGGCTCATGGTGTTCGCGATGGCGATCTTCGTCGGCTACTACGTGGTCTGGAGCGTAACGCCAGCCCTGCACACCCCCCTCATGGCTGTCACCAACGCTATCTCGTCGGTGATCGTGGTCGGCGCACTGTTGGCCGTCGGCGTCGACGGTATCATGGCTGGCAGTTTTGCCTCGCGTGTGTTCGGGTTCCTGGCCCTGGTGATGGCCTCGGTCAACATCTTCGGCGGCTTCCTGGTCACCAACCGCATGTTAGCGATGTACAAAAAGAAAGACGCTCCTGTGAAGAAGGGCGGGGCGAAGTGACGGATGGCGCAAGCTTGTCTGAACTTCGCCGCGCGATGTGCATCCGGTGGGCTCTCTTGCCGGATGGCCGTTCCGAGCCCCGTACTCATATGCCGAGCGCCGCCGCCCTGGTGCGCCTCCCGATAGATTGCCCCTGAGAGGATTTGATCCATGTCTGCCAATACCGCCGCGCTGCTTTACCTCGTCTCAGGCGTGCTGTTCATTCTGGCTTTGCGCGGCCTATCGAGCCCAGCGAGTTCACGGCAAGGCAACCTGTTCGGCATGATCGGCATGGGGATCGCGATCCTCACCACGCTGGCGCTCGGTCATCAGGGCATCATCAGCTGGATCTTGATTGCAGCGGGCCTTGGCATCGGCGGGTTCGTCGGTGCCAAGCTGGCGCGCGAAATTCCCATGACATCGATGCCGGAACTGGTCGCAGGCTTCCACTCGCTGGTCGGCCTTGCCGCCGTGTTCGTGGCCGCCGCCGCGATGTATGCGCCGGAAGCGTTCGGCATTGGCACCCAAGGTAACATTGCTCCGGCAAGCGCTTTTGAAATGGCGCTGGGGGCTGCCATCGGCGCCATCACGTTCACCGGGTCGGTGATCGCATTCGCCAAGCTCTCGGGCAAAATGTCGGGCAAGCCGATCCTGTTGCCGATGCGCCATGTCATCAACGGCGCGCTGCTGCTGCTGCTCGTCTGGCTGATCTATCAATTCTGCATGAGCGGCGGTGGGGCCTGGTATTTCTGGGGCATCACATTTGTAGCGCTGCTGTTCGGCGTGCTCATCATCATCCCCATCGGCGGGGCGGATATGCCGGTCGTCGTGTCGATGTTGAACTCGTATTCTGGCTGGGCCGCGGCCGGCATTGGCTTCACACTCGGCAACATCGCGCTGATCATCACGGGCGCGCTGGTCGGCTCGTCGGGCGCGATCCTGTCGTACATCATGTGCAAGGGTATGAACCGGTCGTTCGTGTCGGTTATCGCTGGCGGCTTTGGCGGTGAGACGGCAGGTCCGGCGGGCGGCGGTGGCGAGCAGAAGCCCGTCAAGCTCGGCGGCGCAGACGATGCCGCCTACATCCTCCAGAACGCTCAAAAGGTGATCATCGTGCCGGGCTACGGCATGGCGGTGGCGCAGGCCCAGCACGCGCTGCGCGAAATGGCCGACAACCTGAAGAAGGCCGGCGTCGAAGTGAAGTACGCCATTCACCCCGTGGCTGGCCGTATGCCGGGGCACATGAACGTGCTGCTCGCCGAAGCCAACGTGCCCTATGACGAAGTGTTCGAGCTGGAAGACATCAACTCGGAATTCTCGCAGACCGATGCCGTCTACGTCATCGGCGCCAATGACGTTGTGAACCCGGCGGCTGAAACCGACAAGACCTCGCCCATCTTCGGCATGCCCGTGCTGCAAGTTTGGAAGGCGGGCACCGTACTATTCAACAAGCGCTCTCTCGCCTCGGGTTATGCCGGTATCGACAATTCGCTCTTCTACAATGCGAACACGGTCATGGTGCTGGGCGATGCCAAGAAGATGACCGAAGAAATCGCCAAGGCGCTCACGCATTGAGGGAGGCCTTGGAAGCGTGCCGGTAGCTCGATGGTGTGGGCCGCACGGCATTCACCTCCAAACTGCGGTTGCACGCCGCCGCGCCGTGCTGCAGCGTCAAATTGGGGGCAATACGTGACACACCGGTTGAGGTTGATTTCGCATCTTGCAACGATTGCTCTCTGCAGCGGATCTGGGATTTGCGCAGGACCGTCACGTGCCTTTGCGGAATCCATCGTCATCACTTGCGCCGTGGAAAATCCCGCTGTGGGGCCAGATAGCGGATCGCTGACGGTAACATACACGGGCGACGCCACAGGAACTTTGAGCGTCAAAGCATCGGGTTATGAATTTTCTGTCCCAGCCAAGAAAATTGTGCAGGCGGATTTGCCAGCACCCGTCATTCAGGCTTACGACAAGACCACGGCCGCCATGCCTGATCTTGCCGCGCTGGAAGCTTGCATCAAAAAAATCCTCGATCCCGCCGATGCTGCCGACAACCGCGCCTACGACGGTGCCGCTATGACCTGCGCACAAGATTTGCAACCTGGCACTGCGCCGATGCCGATCAAAGCCGCCGCCAATATTTCGCTCCTTCCCGGCAAAGCTTCCGGCACGATGGCACCCGTCGTCGAGGTTTCCCGATACTACGAAGGCAAAACCGCAAGACCGGGCGGCCCGACGCGGCTCGACACATTTCCAAGTGGGTGCGAGCGTGTCGCCAACTGATCTGGATTGCGCAGCGCGCGCCTATTCGGAGAACGAACGCGTTTAGTCCGCAGCGGCGATCATTTGTTTGTTTGAAGCAGCCTTGCCCCTCACCCAGCTCTCGCCCCTCACCCTAACCCTCTCCCCGTGAAGGACGGGGAGAGGGGATGCGCGCCCGCGAGATTGGGCGGAGTCGGGACGCACAAAGCAAACAGCCTCCAAACGCGAGCGGCGGCCGGCTCCCTGAAAGGGAGTCGCCGCGAGCCAGCAAGACGGCGCCGAGTCGGGACGCACAATGCATCTCTCCGTGCGCGGCGGCCGGCTCTCCGTAAGGAGAGTCGCCGCGCACAAAGCAACATGTCACCGCCGGAACAGCGCCCCCCGCTCCGCCTGCGTAGTGTCCCCCCATGATTTCCACTGGAGGCGCGGGCATGTGCAGTCAAGATCAGTCGTATCGCGTAGGCAGCGGGCGCGAAGGCGTTTTGCTCGTTCATGGCCTGAGCGGCAGCCCCGTCGAAATGCGTTTCATCGCCAATGGGCTCGCGCGTCAGGGCTACAAGGTTCTCTGCCCGCAGCTTGCTGGTCATGGTGGCCGCTCGGCCGATCTCAAAACCTCGACGTGGCAGGAATGGTATGCAAGCGCCGAGACGGCTCTGAACGAGCTGGCTGGCGAGTGCGATACGGTCGTCGTCGGCGGGCTGTCGACGGGGGCTGTTCTGGCGCTGCTGCTGGCGGCCAACCTGCCGGAAAAGGTGGCGGGATTGGCGCTCTATTCGCCGGTTCTGTGGCTCAACGGGCGCAGCATTCCCTGGTATGCGCGGCTGTTTCCGATCGTGCCGACGAAGCCTCTCGCCGATCTCTTCCGCTTTCCCGCGCCCTCTAATTTCGGCATTAAGGATGCGCGCCTTCGCGATTTTATCCGCAGCGCAATGGCAGGCGCCGGTTGCTCTCCGGTGGTGACGCCAGGCGGGGCCGTGATCGAGCGCCGCTGGGCTGCTAACGAGGCCCTCAAGGTGCTGCACAAGATTACCCAGCCGGTCTTGATCATGCATCCGCGCGATGACGACTATGCCGGTCTCAACAACGCGACCTATCTCGAAGCCAAACTGAGCGGATCGGTCGATCTCGTTGTGCTCGACGACAGCTATCATCTGGTGACGGTCGACCGGCAGCGCGGCGAGGTTTTGGAGCGGACTGGGGCATTCATAAAAGGGGTTCTTGCCAGCCTAGGCCTACAAAACCCTGGTGGAGCTCCGCCGCAACAGGCCGCCGCCTGAACCAGCATTTAGATTTTGCGGAATTCTGCCCCCTGTTCCAGCCGGAACAGCGGCTGGGCGGGCCTGCGGGCATATTGGCTTCAAGACGAGCCGATGGCGGCTCACCCAGGAACCCAAAAGGAGACGACCATGGCCTCGAACCTCAAAACCGCTTTCATCGCAGTCCTCGCCGCTGGCAGCCTCGCCGTTACCACGCAGGCCGAAGCAGGCGCCCGTGGCTTGGGCCTCGGCATCGGTCTCGGCGTCCTGGCAGTCGGCGCAATGGCTGGCGCTGCGCATCACAACGCTCAAAAGAATCAAGCCTACGCCCGCCAGCAAGCGCGCTCTCAGGCGCGTGCCAAGCAGCAGGCTCAGGCTTCGGCTCATGCCAAGGCACAAACTCGGGC
>Ga0247836_1002945_pt1 | contig 23641 bp, 18 predicted proteins | sample LaCruzMarch2015__4_FD_187116 | JGI IMG/M metagenome (GOLD analysis project Ga0247836, IMG submission 187116) | Freshwater microbial communities from meromictic Lake La Cruz, Castile-La Mancha, Spain - LaCruzMarch2015_14m | ecosystem: Environmental > Aquatic > Freshwater > Lake | place: Spain... | reverse complement strand
CCGCATGTCCGTTGGTGTGGGAGGGGTGACGGGCGCAATCCCGTTACCCCGACCCGATTAGGTCACGGTGTTACCGTAGGGTCCGCTATGCGGACCGTCCGCGGCCGGCCGGAACGATGATCAGGGCCTGCCGGTCCGCACAGCGGCCTCGCGGTTGGTGAGATGGTCGGGATTATGATCAAGCCCCCGCGGCGGCCCTGGGACGGAAATCGAATCCGCAGATGAAAGTCCCCCGTGGGAGCGGCGTCCCGCCGCGATGCGGTGCCGCGGTGACTTTGAGCGCTGCGGCTGCACGCCCGGCCCCATCGCGGCGGGACGCCGCTCCCACAGGGTCGCTGCGCGACTTTCACGGTACAATCCCGCTCTCTCAAGCGTTGAGTCAGTCACCGCCGATGCCCGATCTGCACGATCTCGAACTGCTCCTGCGCTCCGACGCCCCGCTCATCCTGATCGAGTCGCTGGAGGAGCCGCGGGTGATCACGCTGTTCGCCCGGCTGGCGCTGCGCATCGCTCAGCCCGCGTATCGCTGGTCGGTGACTGACGGGCTCAAGCGCATCGAGTTCGACACCGAGACCGAACACCGGCTCACCGATCCCACCCAGACGCTGCGCTATCTGCGTAACGGGGCTGAACCTGGGGTCTACCTGCTGCTCGATTTCCACCCCTATCTGACCGATCCGCTGCATGTCCGGCTGGTCAAGGAGATCGCCCAGGGCTATGGCGACCGGGCGCGGACCCTGGTGCTGGTGAGCCACGCCCTGGAGGTCCCGCCCGAGATTCGGCACCTGTGTGTCCGTTTCGATCTGCGCCTGCCGGACCGCAACCGCATCCTCGCGCTGATCCGCGAGGAGGCCCAGACGTGGCGGCAGACCGGTGCGCCGGGGGTGCGCGCGGCCCGCGAGGCGGTCGATCAGCTTTCGCAGAACCTGCTCGGGGTCACCGAGTCCGATGCCCGCCGCCTGATCCGCAACGCCATCCGCAATGATGGGGCGATCACGGTGGAGGATGTGGCCGAGGTCAAGCGGGCCAAGTACGAACTCCTGAGCCCAGGTGGGATCATCAGTTTCGAGTACGATACCCGCTCGTTCGCGGATGTGGCCGGGCTCGCCAACCTCAAAGCCTGGCTGGACCGGCGCCGGGAACCCTTTCTGGACCCGCGGCGCACCCAGGATTTCCCGCGCGGTCTGCTGCTGCTGGGGGTGCAGGGCGGGGGCAAGAGCCTGGCAGCCAAAGCCGTGGCCGGGCGCTTCGGGGTGCCGTTGTTGCGGCTGGACTTTGGCGCGCTCTATGACAAGTACATCGGCGAGACCGAGAAGAATTTGCGCAAGGCGCTGACCACCGCGGACCAGTTGGCGCCTTGTGTGTTGTGGATCGACGAGATCGAGAAAGGCATCGCCAGCGGGTCTGAGGATGAAGGGGTCGGGCGGCGCTGCCTGGGGACCCTGCTGACCTGGATGGCGGAGCGCAAGACCCGGGTCTTTCTGGTCGCCACCGCCAACGACATCGCCCGCCTGCCCCCGGAGCTGATCCGCAAGGGTCGGATCGACGAGCTGTTCTTCGTCGATCTGCCGGATGCCGCGGTGCGCGCCGAGTGCTTCGCCATCCACCTGCGCAACCGCGGGCTCGACCCGGCGCAGGTTGATCTGGAACGCTTGGCCCAGGCGAGCGAGGGTTTCACCGGCGCCGGGATCGAGCAGGCGGTGGTCTCCGCGCTCTATGCGGTGGACGCCTCCACCCGCGTGCCTGATACTCAGGCATTGGTGGATGAACTCGCGCGGACCCAGCCGCTGTCGGTGGTCATGTTCGAGCAGATCGCCGCGCTACGTGCCTGGGCGCGCGAGCGGACGGTGCCGGCCCACGGACCGGTGCTCACCGGAGTGGAAGACGCGTCTTGTTAGAGCCGGGATGACGGCCGCGCGGGGCTCTGGTGTAATGGCCCACATGAACCCCATTTTACCCGTCGCCGGCTGGCGCTCATCCACGAATACTAAAGACCCTGCTCCGAGGCTCATCGATGGAATACAAGGATTATTATCAGACCCTGGGGGTGGCCCGCGATGCCTCCCAGGACGAGATCAAGCGCGCGTATCGCAAGCTGGCGCGCAAGTTCCATCCGGACGTGAGCAAGGAGCCTGACGCTGAAGCCCGTTTCAAGGCGGTGAACGAGGCCAACGAGGTCCTTCATGACCCGGAGAAGCGTGCCGCTTACGATGCACTCGGCAAGAACTGGCGGGCCGGTCAGGACTTTCGCCCGCCGCCCGGTGGCGGTGCGCACGACTTTCGCTTCAGCCAGGATGAGGCGGCCGATTTCAGCGATTTCTTTTCGAGCCTCTTCGGGCGTGACTTCAGAGGCGGCCCGGGCGGCGCCGGTGCGGCGCGCAAACGGCGGGGACAGGACCAGACGGTGCGGATTCAGATCGAACTCGAAGATGCCTTTCAGGGCGCGACCCGGCAACTCAAGCTGGAGGTCCCGGAGGCGGGTGCCGACGGGCGCGTGACGACCCATGCGCGTACCCTGAGCGTCCGCATCCCGGCTGGGGTGACCCAAGGCCAACAAATTCGTCTGAGCGGTCAGGGCGCCCCGGGCGCCCATGGCGGACCGGCCGGAGACCTCTATCTGGAGGTCGAGATCAAACCGCACCGGCATTTCACCCCGGACGGCAAGGACATCGCGTTGCGTCTGCCCATCGCCCCCTGGGAGGCGGCCTTGGGTGCGACGGTGCCGGTGCCGACCCTGGGTGGCCCGGTGAACCTCAAGATCGCGCCGGGGTCTCAGACTGGTCAACGGCTGCGTCTGAAAGGGCGCGGCTTGCCTGGTGACCCGCCTGGAGACGAAATGGTGTTATTGGAGATCGTTGTGCCGCCGGCCAACACGGCCGAGGCGAAGCGGGTCTATGAACACATGGCCGAGCAGTTGCGTTTCAATCCGCGCGCTGAATTGGGGGTCTGAAGACCATGGTCAAAACTGAGATTCGCCTCGAGGGAATTGTCTTGGACGAGGGGATGGCCGTCACCCTGGCCGAGTTGACCCAACTGTGCGGCTCCAGCGCGCGGTCTCTGCAACTGATGGTGACCGAGGGCTTGTTGCGCCCGCGGCAGGGTCAGGCGCCGGCCGAGTGGCGCTTTGACGGTCTGGAGGTGCGGCGGGCGCGGCGCGCCCAGCGCCTGCGCCGTGACCTCGAACTGAACCTGTCCGGTACCGCCCTGGCGCTGGACCTGTTGGACGAGGTCGAGAGCTTGCGTGCGCGCATCCGGGTGCTGGAGCATCAGCTCGGGACCGCGCGGGTCGAAGAGTTCGGTTGAGCGGCTGGGCCTCGATCATCGTTCCGGCCGTGGGGTGGACTGCGCTGCGCTTGTCCACCCTACAAGGCTAACCGGATAGGCATGGCCCGGAAATCACCATAGGTGCGATCCGGATACCGATGCACGTACACCACAGACCGGAGGTCGAGGCTTCAGCCGGACGCGCCGCCGCCGCCCGCTAACGACCATGGCGCCAGCGCCACCCCGGAACATGAAAGCCCTCGCGACCGCTGCGTCGTCAGGGCTTCCAGCCCTGACCGTTCCAGTCCCGACGGCGTCAGGCCAGGATGGCCTGACTACGCACTTTTACGGTAAAGACCCGACCATGCCCAACACCGAGATTCTGGCCGCGCTGAGCGGCATTCATGAGTTGTTGCGTGAACTCCTGCGCGGTGTTCCGGCAGCCGATGCGGCTGCGCCATACGACCCGCGACTGGGCTGTCTAAGCGGGCAGTTCGCCCAGACGGTCTACCGCGAGACCTATTGGTTGCGGGAGGTGGTGGCCGGGGATGCGGACCTGACCGCGCGCGTGCGCCACCTGTTCGCCGCGGGTTCCGCGCCTGCACCGGATGCCGCGGTGTGCGGCGGGCTGCCGCCGCCCGCGCACCTGATCGACTGGGCCGGTGAGATCCAGGCGGAGCACCTGCGCCGACTGGCCACCCCCGATGCTCTGCCCGCGCATCCCTTGCTCGTCGATGACCGGCTGGCCTGGTACCTCCTGCAAGAGAATGCACGCGCGTATGAGCGCATGCTCGCGCTCCTGTGGCTGCGTGCCCTGCGCCGACCGGGTGACCACTACCAGGTGGAGATGCCGCTCGCGCCCCGGCTGCCCGCCCTGGATCGGGTTGAAGTCAAGCAGGGCCACTACCGGATCGGCTCACGCGGCGAACGCCATGCCGATGACCTTGAACTGCCGCCCCAGGCGGTCGAACTGGCCTCCTTCCGGATCAGCACCCGTCCGGTCAGCAACGCCGAGTACCTCGCCTTCATCAGCGACGGCGGATACCAGCGCCGGGAACTGTGGGAGGCCGATGGCCTCGCCTGGCTGGAGGCCGCTGCCCCGCGGCCGGCGGCTCCGCTCGGTTGGCGGCAGGATGCGCGCGGCTGCTGGTATGAGCAGCACCTCAACGGCCCCGCCGACCTGTTGCCGGACCAGCCGGTGAACGGGATCAACCGGCATGAGGCTCGCGCGTTCGCCGCCTGGACCGCCAGCCTGGGTGGGGATCACGCGGGCGCGGTCGTCCAGCACGAATACCAGTGGGAAGTCGCCGCGCGCGCCGGCCTGATCGATGGGGCTGGGCGCGTTTGGGAGTGGTGCGCCAATCCATTGCACCCCTATCCCGATTTCGTGCCCTTCCCGGATTCTCAGGCCGTGGACGATGTCTTCAGTCGCGGCGACGGCGTCTTGCGCGGGGCCTCGCTCCACACGCAGCGCTGCCTGCGTCGTGCCAGTTATCGCTCGGCCGCGGCCCCGGATAGCCGTTGGGGTTTTGCGGGGACACGGTTGGTTTATCCGCCGGGGAGCGGTCTCTGAAGGCAGCGCGGTTTGATGTGCGCGGAGCGCGGCTGGTCATCGGTTCGCTCCCGCTCGCCGGATCCTGCGGACCCTCCCCGGAACACCCCGTGAATTGAATATGCTGTCCCCGGAACTCCAGTCGCCGTGCGATTGGATTTTCTATCCATCGGGAGGCGACGAATGACACCGATCGTATTGGATTTCGATTCCGGTGCGTTCTCCACCATCGGGCTTTACCCTTGCGCCTGACCCTTCTCCCGCCATTGCTGCCGCACGCGCTCGGCGGATTCATGGGCCATCCGGACCAGAGCATCGATACGATAATTGGCCGCTCGATTGATCTCGCGCTTCACCTCCCACAGTTCGGCAAGGATTGCATCAGGCGCACCTGGCGTGGTCGGTTTCGGTTCGTTGGTTTCGTTCAGGATCATCTTGCAATCTCCAGAAGTTCTTCAGGGGTTGTCAGGAGGGGCGGTGTGTGTCCAAGTGCGCGCAGGGTATCCAACAGCCTGAGTTTCGCGTCCGGGCCGACGAGATGGGCAAAATTCCAGGTGACGAGATAGTGCACTTGCGAGACCGTTGCGACAGCAATATGCAGCGCGTCTTCCGGTTCGGTGACGGGGATCGCTCCGGCCGCCATGATCGCCATCGCCAACTCCTTGGCGGCGGTCTCGATAGGTAGCACAGGCAACTGTTGAAGGGCATCAAGGCGCAACAGCGCAGCCGACGGATCGCCCCTCGCGGCTTCCTCGATGACCAGCTCTGAAATGGAGAGATTCCAAAGTCCAGGTGCCAGTTCCCACCAGTCGCGTGTGATTTGCTGTCGCGCCGCCGTAATCAAGTCTCGGCTCGGCCGGGAGGTCAGGTAGGATACGACAGATGTTTCCAGATAGATCGTTGGCTTCACGATTGTTCCGCTGCAAAATGCCCGAGATAGGATGCCGGCGGTTACAGTCGCAATATCGCGGGTTTGCGCCGCCGCTGGATAGAGCTACGCGATTCAATACCCCGCCAGCGCCGCCAACCGGTGATTCTCGATCTGACGCTCAACGACATCGGTCGATACTCCAAGCTCCTCGGCCCATTCATCCACATCGTCCGGTGTAACCCAGGGGAATTGCGCTCTTCTTGGCGACTTGGCGTGAGATAGGTTCTTTCCAGACTCCGCGGTCGGGAGAATTCGCCACCAGTGTCGGTTCCGCGGCGACCAGAGCGACACCCATCGACGCAACCTCGCCGCCTCGGCAACCCAAGCTCGCCAAGGCGGTGGGGTCAGTTCTTTCATTGTAGCATGCAAGAAGGCGAGAGCTGACCCCTATGTCCTGCACTGACTCTCATGTCCGGACCCCTATGTCCGTTCATCCTCCCCGTAACCCCATCCTCTCCGACTCCCAACGCTGGAGGTCATTTATCATTCATTGCAATGCTAAAAGGCGAGACCTGACTCCATCCTCCCTCTTCTTGGCGTGCTTGGCGACTTGGCGTGAGATAGGTTCTTTCCAGACTCTGCGGTCGAGAGATTTCGCCACCAGTGTCGGTTCCGCGGCGAACAGAGCGACGCCGATCGACGCAGCCTCGCCGTCTGGGCAATCCGCTCGCCAAGGCACCGATTACGGCCAACGGGGCCAAGATCGACGGGGATGCCCTGCGCGGCAGGGTCGCCGACGGCTTGAACCTGGTCCAGTGCATCCTTACTATTGCTGCCGCCCGATAAGTGCTGATCTTGCCCTGGATCGAGACCCAAGAACCCACCAGGGCACCGATCATCAAGAAAGAAAACGCCAGCCTTCAGTGCGCGGCGTGCCCCCATTCACCCGAGGCCAGGTTTCAAGCGGCCTCGCTTGTTCGTCAACCGGAGCTAAAACAACAATGTCCAGGACTCATGCCCGCCACGCGTCTTCCCGTCTACTGCTCGCCCTGGCGGTCGCCGCGCCCGGCGCGGCCTTCGCTTATACCGAAAAGGACGCGATCAACGACTGCGAGAGCCGCATTCGGAGCGAATACAAGATCACCGATCTGCGCGACGCCACCGCCGAGCGCCTGAACGACGTCGCGCTGCACTTCAAGGTTAAGGGTCTCGCCAAGGTCGATGGAGACAAGCATCCCTGGACCTGCGAGGTCAAGAACCGCCACGTCGTTTCGGCCGAGTACTCCGGCCCCAAGCCCAAGGGTTTGGGCACCGCCGAGAAGCTCGCCATCGGCGCCGCCGCGGTGATCGGCGGTGCGGTGGCTGTCAACGAGATGAACAAGCACGAGGGCGCCAGCCATACCGCCTCCGGCACCGGCGGGGCCAAGGAACTGCAGGACCTGGTCGGCGCGCGCGGGAGCAGCGGGGAGCAGCAACTCGAAAAGCGCGGCTACAAGTACGTCAAGGGCGAAAAGGGCGGCGGCAGTTCCTACACCAACTGGCTTAAAGGCGCCCATTGCGTCAGCGTGCGCACGGTGAATGGACACTATGCCTCGATCGTCGACGTGACCAAGCTCGACTGCGAGTAACACCGCGATTCAATCCGAACAAGGTACAGACCGATGAAGATGTCATCGCTCGTCGTCGCCTGCGTGACCCTGCTGGCAACCACTGCCGTCCAGGCCATCGACGCGGACTACCGGCGGCTGCTCGAACGCTCCGGCTGCACGCAAGTCTCCGAAGCGCAGGGCTGCGACATCAACAAAACCAAGCAGGAAAACGCCAAGGCCGGTTTCGTTGCGGACCCGCCCGGCGACCAAGGGACCCGGGTCGCGGAGCAGGCGTGCCTGGCGGCGGTCGCCAAGACCGTCGGCAAGCCGCGCAGTCAGCTCGCGGTCAGCGAGGTCCTGCCCGCCGGGTCCAACACCACCGTCATGGTCATCGTGCCCGGTGCGAACGCGCCCTGGTCCTGCCTGAGCGACGCCAAGGGGCATGTGAAAAGCACCATGTTCACCGGCAAGGACGGCGACTGAGCGCCGGCCCGTCCCGGCCACTGTTGGCGAATTGCGCCCAGGCGGACGCATCCGCCGCCCCGGCTTGGGTCAGATCCGGAATGGCTCACGCCAAGGCGCCAAGACGCCAAGGGTCTTCAAGGCGATAGCGAAACCGGAGGCGCTCGCGAAGTGACTGGGGTCACCGCAGAATTGCGCTCTTCTTGGCGTGCTTGGCGCCTTGGCGTGAGATAGGTTCTTTCCGGACTCCGCGGTCTGGAGAATTCACCACCAGCGTCCGTCCCGGCCCGCATTGTGTCGGGGCGCCGCCGCCGCCGCGGAAACGGCGCAGCGGGCGGTGGGGTCAGAGCGGGCGGTGGGGGTCAGTTCTCGCGGGCGGTGGGGGTCCGGGCGGTGGGGGTCAGTTCTCGCATCGTAGCATGCAAGAAGGCGAGAACTGACCCCTATGCCTTTATCCTCCCTGTGACCCCCTCCTCCCCGAGCCCCCACGCTGGAGGCCATTTTTCATTCATTGAAATGCTACAAGGCGAAACCTGACCCCTTCCGCTAGGACCTGGCCTAAAGGCACACTGTCCAGGGCATTGGCCCGCGTTTCATTCGATGGGAATCAAGTAAACTGTTCCCGGAATTCACACTGGAATTCGCAAGCCACCCATGGCGTGGTTCTCGATAAACTACTATGACGTCTACTGGCCGCGTAAATCACTGCTGTCATTGCGTCCCTCGCTTAACTTAGCGTCATTCGGCTCTTACCCATTTGGCATCTTTTTCGCACCTTTTTTCTTGTTCTCGCTCTTGTGAGCAATCTGGAGGTTGCATTCATTATCCGCTCCGCCCAGTGCGAGAGGGAGAACGTGATCCACCTCTATATCATCGCCAATAAAAAGCGGGGCTCCTGAAATGCCGCATTTGTTCCCCTGCTTATCCAGCATCTCTTTCTTCATTGAATCTGAAAGTCGCATACGTCGTTCTTGAACTCTATACTCCTCTCTTAGCGCATCGCAACGTCGCGCAAACTCTTCCAGTCCGGTGCCCGCTCTACTCCACGGCTCAGGAACATCCTTTACGAACTCAAAGATCTCAAAGCAAGCTTCTTTTAGATTAAGTCGATGATTTCTAACCATTTCTTGACTCAGGCCATGAAGGATCTTCCAGATAAAGAAGAAGTCCTGTTTGGAACGTTTGAAATTGCTCACCCGCCGAGACTGCCCCAGCATCCTGTCAAGCTCGCGCCGGAGGTATTCATCCCTCTGGTCCTTATCTTGGTCTCTATCGAGAAGCACAGTTTGCAATTTTTGCATAAGTCCATCGGTGCGCCGTATTGCTTTCAGGAACGCGTCTTTTGCTTCAGCATGCTCGGTCACGTGCTGTAGTAAAGAACTCAGATGGGCCTTATTTGTAAGTCGCGTGTTGATTCTACCGGCACTCTGAAATACGTCCAAACTTTTTCGATTTGGTTCTTCTGTCGAGAGATACTCCAAATATACAAGAGAAGCCACCAACTCCTCGTTCTCCATCCTATCTCGGTCCCGAGGGCTGTTTAGACGTTTCAGGAAAAACCAGCTCCTCTTTGAGTTGGTGAGATGTCTAAGCTCTCTTATCACTTCGACATCCACCCAGGAATTCCACATCTCGAACGAGTGTTCGCGAATGGGAAATGGCTTGTCATTTAAACGAATGAATAAATCAATGGGGTCAAAATTCGGGTTCTGAGCCTCATCTATCTCAACGATATACAAGGGGAAATCGAATATGCGCTCTTTCTGGTCTTCTGGAAGCTCCCGGAAGGTCCGCTTTTCCAACTCGCGCAGAATGCGTAAGCTGCGTAACGCGAACCCATGATTACGCGACCTAGTGACCGCCCCGTTTTCGTCGATATATTCCTCCGCGATAAAGCCTAGCAAGGTTAGGATCCGCTGCTGACCATCTATTACTTCGCTCACCCCACTTTTGCGCTTGAATAGGAATAGCGTCGGCAAAGTGATACCAAGAAGCACACTTTCAATAATCGCCGACATCTTTGCGGGATTGATGACCTCCTGCCTCTGATAAGATGGACGCACAAGAAAACGGTTTCTTTGCATGCTTCGGATGATGTCTTCTATCGCGTTTCTGGACGGCTCCGGCTTATTGAGCCGAAGCTTCTCCAATTCTTCTAAGCGTGTCATGGGATCGTCATCTGCCCGAAGCCTTTTAAATCGCTCTCGTGACTCGTCGTCTGCGCTAATGTAAAGCGAAAAAGATACGTTGAATCTCTCGGCAAAAAAATCGGACGCCTTTGCGAACCGCGTTGCTACGGCCTTTCGAAATACTGCTGACTCGTCAGAAAATGCGTCTTGGTTGCTCTCCAGGAATTCGGTCATAGCGCGCGCCAATTCGTCCGTAAATTCTGGTACTATACCTTCTTGCTCCAAAACACCGAGACCCCAGAGCAAACACTCAAGCGCCAATTTATTTTCAAAGGTCTTGTGTTCTTGAGCTAATGCGCGAACCTTATATAAAAAATCCGTCTTCCTGAAAAACCCGTCAACAATCTCGACTTCTCTATCAAGCGAATCATCCGAAAATTTCTGGTACAGCCTTGTGAGCATATCAGTTCGGTCGTGTCCATGTGCGTACCTGTTTATTGGGTATAACGGAAGCACCAAGAACCTGCGAATGAAACCCATTAGATCGGAGCTGGTTGGGATGTTCTCGGATAGCCTGCGCTCTTTGAAAAACGTCGCATGTAGGCGCGCGGCGAGATGTTTCTCTTTGCTCAGACGGTTCTTAATACAGATCGACAAAGTGTCATCCGTGTATATGGCATTATCAACCTCCGACTTCTTGAGAGGCGTTATGCCCGAGTTATAGCGCGAAAAGATCTCCTTCTTTACCCGATCCTCAAGCATTGGATCCAATGGCGGATCGTTGACTAACTTGAATTCAATTATTCGAATTTTTGTGTCAAGAAAGCCATCAAGCATGGTGCCTTGCATCTGTCGGAAGCCGTCGTATGTGCATCCCTTTAAGCTTTTTAGTACCGTGAGCCCTCGGGGTGTCAAGGAAAACTGGTTTCCTTGAAATCTGAGAATGGACTCAAAACGCTGACGTCCATCTATCACTTCAATGTTGACGTTATTGTTGAAGAATATAAGCGGAGGAATTTCTGTTCCTAAGAGGATACTCTCTATGAAGTAAGTAGCCTTATGGTCATCCCATACGTAGTTGCGTTGGTAGTAAGGCTGATAGTCGATCTTGCTCCTTCGACGCGGCCCGAGAAGGCGCTCAATTGACTCCGAGTACGTCTCGATTCTGAGATGCTCTTTAAAAATCCTCTCAAACAACTGTTGGTTTAGTGCGGAATCAGACATTCTTAAACTCAAAAATTTTTATTCGTTTTAAAAGGGAAAACGGGAAGCGGGCTCGTGAGGAAACCGCGCGGAAATCGGGGGGACGAGCCGCGGGGTCAGTTCTCGCATCGTAGCATGCAAGAAGGCGAGAACTGACCCCTATGTCCTACTCATTCTCCCTGTGACCCCATCCTCCTATCACCGAGTCGCCAGGGCGCGTGCCAGCGCGAGGAACTGGTCGGCCTCCGCGATGGCCCGGGCGGCGTCGGGGCTTGGGATCGGGTCCAGGGTGTAGTCGGCGACCAGCCGAAGCCCCTGCAACCGTGCGAGGGTAGCGCCCGACTCCGGGTCGATCTGCCCGGTCTTCACGTAGAGCCGCGAGAACTCCGCGATCAGGCCGTTGTGCGTCTTTGGCCGCGAGGCGCCAGCGTGTTCCAACAGAGCCCAGGCGGCGTAGAACACGGCGTAGTAGCCGCGGTCGGCCGCTGTTTCCGTGTCGTCGCGCTCCAAGGCCCCGCGCGCCGCCAGCAGTGCGCGCTCGGCCTTGTCCAGCAGGGCCGTCGCGGTCACAGGAGGACGCCTTCAGTCTGGACGGCGCGCAGCAGATCGAGGGCCCGGTCCCGTAGAGGGTCGGTCGGAGAACCGCCGAAGGCCCAGGGCTCGACCAGGATGCCGGTTTCCAGGAACACCGCGTACGCATCCCCGGCCATGTCCATCTGGGCTTCGATGGGGTCCCGCACCGGGTCGAGGAAGACCGCGAGGTCAGCATCGCTCTCGGCGTGGAAGTCACCTCGGGCGCGGGAGCCGAATAACACCAAGCCGCGCAGCCGCTCCCCGTAGCGCCGCTCCAAGCGGTGGCGAAAGGCGAGAATGGTCGCCGCGGTGGCGTCGTCCGCCGGGCTTGGATCAAACATTACGGCATCTCCTGGGGTGCTCCCCGTTCTGAATGGAATGGCCTTATGCCAGGTGTTGGACGCAGGGACGGCAGAGATTGTCCCACCGGCGTGGGGCCAGGGCCAGGGCAAGGGGCGAATATCTCCACGCTGCGTAGTCACATCGAACCGATCGGTGGTCAGTTGGAGGTGGTGGCGCGCTTCCCGGATGGCACGGTCAAGACCGGGGATTCGGGCGACGCAACTTGTTAATCCTGTCTAAATGTATTGGCTTCGTGCTCGCCGTGCAATTTGAAACCGTCGCCTGGTCGGTCGCGCGCGCCGCATCCACCAGGGGGCGCGCGATGCCGCCCACATGTTGAATTGCTGGTTCAGCCAAGAGGGGCTGAGGCAACGCTGTGCGAACTGTGGCATTCTCTCGCGGACCGCCGCAGCATCAACGCCGCGTGCCGCCGCCCCGAGCCCAGGACCAGCGAGAGACTCACCCATGGCGACAGAGCCCCCGGCCCCGTCCGATCAAGATCCTGACCAAGCCGCCGATCACTCCGGGGTCGACCCCCAGTTATCAGGTCAGTCCGGCGACTATGAACATGCGGACCAGGCCGTCCAGCGGCCCGCGATGGGGGTGCAGGAGGACTTCCCGGACCGGCGCCCGCCCAAGGACTACCGCTATGACGCGTCCCTGGCGCCCGAACTGTGTTGGGACGAGAATGCCGAACGGACCTTTGCCGAATGGCTCCTGGACCTGATCGAGCGGGGTGCGCTGGAGGGTGAGGCCGCGGTGTTTGCGCAGGCCCCCGCCTGGGTCGGCACCGGCGAGCGCTTCCGGTCGATTCCGGAGTGCGTGGCGCGGCTCAGGAGCTTGACGCACCCCTTCCTGAATTGGAGCGGCAAGGCGGAGCGGCAGCAGATCCGGGTGCCGACCATCCCGCTATTCGTCCACGAGCGGCAGTCCACCCAGGCCATTCTGTCCACGCTCGAAAGCTACAAAGCCATCGGGACGGTCGGCGACCTGTTCGGCGACCCCAAGCTCGACGTATCCGACCAACTCGACGCCTACGACCACATCGGCCCCTGGAGCAACCGCCTGGTGCTGGGTGATTCGCTCCAGGTCATGAACAGCCTGCTGGAATACGAGGGGCTGGGCGGGCAAGTCCAGATGATCTATATGGACCCGCCTTATGGCGTAAAATTCGGCTCCAACTTCCAGCCCTTCGTGCGCAAGCGCGACGTGAAACACGGCCAGGACGAGGACATGATCCGCGAGCCCGAGATGGTCAAGGCGTACCGCGATACCTGGGAACTGGGGCTGCATTCCTATCTCACCGTTATCCGTGATCGGCTGTTGCTGGCCAAAGAGTTGTTAACCGAGAGCGGGAGCATTTTTGTGCAGATTTCGGATGATAATCTACACCATGTGCGGGAGGTCATGGATGAGGTCTTTTCGGCCGATAATTTCGTAAGTGTTATTTCATTCAGAAAAACCACGACTGCGTCTGGCAGCTTGCTGGCAACCGTCAACGATTTCATCGTGTGGTATGCCAAAGATCGTGAACGTATGAAATTTCAAGCGGTTTATCTTGAGAAGTCACTGGAGCCAGATGGCATATATAAGTATGTGGAGTTGTCAACAGGTGAGGAGCTGACACTTACCAGTGAGCAGCAAAAACGCGCGGCAGACTTGCCGAATCAAGCAAGAATTTTCGCATTAGATAACATAACGTCGCCGCGACCTGCTGGTTCAGGAGACCTTCGATCCTACGATTTTCGTCGCAAAACGTACAACCTTACCAAGGGTACATTCAAGACCGATAAGAAGGGCTTGGAAAATTTGGAACGTGCGGGACGCTTAGGCGTATCCGGCGTCACGCTGAGATACAAACGGTTCCTCTCCGATTTTCCTGTGAAACCCACCTCTAACGTATGGGATGACACGAGCACAGGCAGCTTCACGGAGTCTAAGGCTTATGTCGTTCAAACTGGAACCAAGGTAGTGCAACGCTGCATGTTGATGACCTCCGACCCCGGCGATCTGGTCTTCGACCCCACCTGTGGCTCCGGCACCACGGCTTATGTCGCTGAGCAATGGGGCCGCCGCTGGATCACCTGCGATACCTCCCGGGTCCCGATCGCCCTGGCTCGGCAGCGCCTCCTGACCGCCACCTTTCCCTGGTACGAACTCAAGGAGCCGAGCCGTGGCCCAGCCGACGGCTTCGTCTACCAGCGCAAGCAGAACAAGAAGGGCGAGGAGGTCGGCGGACTGGTGCCGCGGATCACGCTGAAATCCATCGCCAACGACGAAGAGCCGGAGACCGTCACCCTGGTGGACCGCCCGGAGGTCAACACCAGGATCACCCGCGTCTGCGGGCGCTTCACGGTGGAGTCGACGGTGCAGGCGGCGCGATCGGTGGACGATCCATCCGAGCCCGTAGGTCGGGTTAGCCCTACTGGGCGTCACCCGACGCCGGCCGTGCAGCATGCCGGGTTACGCGACGCTCACGCGACCTACGAAAACCCTCGCCGCTACCTGGACCGCATGATCGAGGTCCTGCGCAAGAGTCACACGCTGCGCCTGCCCGGCAATGTCTCGCTCAGCCTGGCCAAGGTGCGCGCCCTGTCCGGCGACCAACACGAGTATCTGCACGCCGAGGCGGTCGAGCACACCGGCAACGCGAACGAAGGGGGCGCGCGGATCGCCGTGGTCTTCGGTCCGGAAGACGGCGCCATCGACTCCCAACAGGTCTTTGATGCGGCGCGGGAGGCCTATTACCTGAAGTTCGACGCACTCTATCTGTTCGGCTTCGCCATTCAGGCCAAGGCGCGGGAGTTGGTGTCCGACCGCAAGAAGCTGCGCCTGCCCTGTGTCTACGTCGCCGTGACCCCGGACGTGGTGATGTCCGATCTGTTGAAGACCAGCGCGTCGTCCGAGGTCTTCTCAGTCACCGGTCTGCCGGATGTGCGGGTGGAGCGCACCAGGGAGACGGCCCCGAGCGGCGATCCCCTGTATCGCGTCAAACTGTTGGGCCTGGACATTTTTCGCCCCCACGATCTGGAAACCGAGGCGATTGCCGCCGACGATCTGCCGTGCTGGATGCTCGACCCGGATTACAACGGCATGGTCTTCATGGCCCGGCAGGTCTTCTTTCCCAAGACCTCCGCCTGGGACAATCTGGAGCGGTCACTGCGCGGGCGTTTCGCGGAAGGCCTCTGGGCGCACCTGGCCGGTACCGAGAGCGAGCCCTTCGCGGCCGGGACCCATCGGCAGATCGCCGTGAAGGTCATCGACGAGAGAGGTAATGAGTTGATGGTCGTCAAGTGCCTGAGTGATTGAGAATGACACCATGACAGAACATGCCGCCAGCCCCAACGAGGTCGAGACCCCGATCATCAATTCGCCCTTCGCCGAACCGCGCTATCACTGGCAAATCGAGCGGGGCAAGCCGCCGGTGAAGGCCGAAGGCCGGCGGCCGGCGAGTTATTTCTACCGGGTGCCGGACAATGCGACCCGCGGGCGCAAGTCGAAGGCTCAACTGTCCCTCAAGGGTGATCGGCGCCTTGAGTCTGACCTGGACTTGGGTCAACAGGAGGAGCTATACCGTGTCACCTGGATTCGGCTGCACCTCGCACAGTGGCGCGCGGCGGGTTATCCGGGCGCGAGTGGGGTCACCCGTGAATTGCTGGACCTGTGGCGCGCCGGGACCGACCGCCGGGGGCAGCGGTTGTTTTTCGCCCAGATCGAGGCCGCGGAGACCATCATCTTTCTGGTGGAGGCGGCGGAAGCCTTCAGGAAAGGGATGCCGCCGATCCCGCTGGACCAGCCGGGGGCGCAGGCCAAGGCGGCGGGTTTTCGCGCTTTCCGACGCTTGGCCTGCAAGATGGCGACCGGCACCGGCAAGACCACGGTCATGGGGATGCTGGCGGCCTGGTCCATCCTGAACCGCATCGCCGAACCGACCGACGACCGCTTTTCCGATACGGTGCTGGCGGTCTGCCCCAACGTGACCATCCGCGAGCGCCTGAAGGAGTTGGACCCGGCCCTGGGGGATCTCAGCATCTACCGCACCCGCCAACTGGTGCCGCCCCAACGGATGGAAGATCTGCGCCGGGGCGAGGTGATGATCGCCAACTGGCATCGGCTCGCGAAGCAGGAAAGCAACGCGGTCAACGGGGATTCCGCCCGGGTGGTGAAGACCGGCGAGGCGGTGCACGTGGTCAAGAACGCCGGCAAGTCCAACGAGACGACCGAGACCCGCTATTTCGAGTCCGATCAGGCATGGATGAAACGCATTCGCCAGGAGTTGGGCTCAGGCCGCGGGCGCTGCCCGCATTGGCTGATCTTCAATGACGAGGCCCACCATGCCTATCGGCGCGGCGATGCGCCCGACACCGTATCGCTGGACCCGACCGAGGACGAGGATCGGGGGCTACTTGCGAAGAAGAATGCCAAGGAGGCGACCATCTGGATCGAGGGCTTGGACCGCATCAATCGGCTGGCCCGCGGCGATAAGCGCGTGGGCAAGGGCATTCGGCTATGCGTGGACCTGTCGGCGACACCCTTCTACATCCAGGGTTCGGGCAACGAGGTGGGTCGGCCCCTGCCCTGGATCGTCTCGGACTTCGGGCTGCTGGATGCCATCGAGTCGGGGCTGGTGAAGGTACCGCAGTTGCCGACCCGGGACATCACCGGGGCCGAGGAGGCGAGCTATTTCAACGTCTGGCGCTGGGTGCAATACCGCGCCGAACAGGACGGGCACAGCAGCACGCTGACGCCGGCCCTGGTGATGACTTACGCCACTGCGCCGATCAACCAGTTGGCCCAGGACTGGCACAAGCGCTTTCTGGATTGGCAGGAAGATGCCAAGGGCGAGCTGCATCCGGTACCGCCGGTGTTCATCGTGGTCTGCCGGGACACGCGGGTGGCCGGTGCCGTCTATGACTGGCTGTCGGACGGCAAGGGCGTGGCCGAGGCCCCGCCCTGGTTCCGTAACGCGCCGGGGCAGGAGCTGACGGTCCGCATCGACTCCCGGGTGGTGGAGGACATGGAAGCGGGCGGGACCAGGGATGAGACCCGGCGCCTGCGCTTCATCCTGGACACCGTCGGGAAGAAGACCTGGCCCGGCGACAAAGTGCCGGAAGAGTGGTCGGAACTGGTCCGCAAGAACAACGAGAAGGCGGCCGGGGAAGACGACGGTGCGGCTGACGATGGGATCGCTTACCGTTGGATCGATGAGCGGGTGCCGCCCGGGCGGGATATCCGCTGCATCGTCTCGGTATCCATGCTGGCGGAGGGTTGGGATGCCAACACCGTGACCCACATCGTGGGCCTGCGCCCCTTCGGGTCCCAATTGCTGTGCGAGCAGGTCATCGGGCGGGCGCTGCGGCGGTTGCACTATGCCGTGAACGAGGAGACCGGTCTGTTCGCAGAGGAAACCGCCAAGGTCTTTGGGGTGCCTTTCGAGTTGGTACCCTTCAAGGAGCGGAAAGGCAAAGAGCAAGGACCCGCGCCGCGCCCGCCGATGCATATCTTCAGCGTGCCGAAGAAGTCCGAATTCGAGATCGAGTTTCCCATCGTCGAGGGCTATTTCAGCCCGGGCGCGGTGAGTTTTCACCTGGATTGGTCCGCGGTGCCGACCCTGACGATTGACCCCATGGAGATTCCGGACCAAGTTCAGCTCAATTCCCTGACCTCCGCCGAGGGGGCGCTGTCCGCCTATGGGCCGGGCGAGAAGCCGCTGATGACACTCAAGGCGTGGCGGCGGCAGTTCCGGGTGCAACAGGTCGCTTTCCGACTGGCGCGGGAGGTCGTGCGCCGGTGGCAGGATGAACAGTCGGCGCCTGGCGACGGGAACGACTCCGCGTTGCCCGCGCAGACACTCTTTCCGCATGTCGCGCGTGCGGCACAGCGTTTTCTGACCGACCCCACCAAGCTGGTCTGCAAGGGGAGCAGCGAACCGGTGGATGTGTTGCTGGTGAACAAGTATGCCCAGACCGCGGTGGACCACCTGTTCGAGGCCCTGCGCCGCGGGACTCGCCCGCTCGGACAAGGGGAACAGGCGGAACTGCCGCGCATTCCCAACGGATCGGCCGGGCGCGGGTCCACCCGCTGCGTCGACTTCCACACCACCAAACCCATCTACCCGGCCGATAAGTGCCACCTGAACGCGATGGCCGCCGACACCAAGCAGTGGGAACAGATCGCCGCCTTTGCGCTGGATGCCCACGCAAGCGTGGTCCGCTGGGTGAAGAACGAGCATCTTGGCTTGCGCGTCCCTTACCGAAAACATGGGGTGCCCGCGAGCTATCTGCCGGACTTCATCGCTGTCCTCTTGTGCGGGCTGATCCTGCTGATCGAGATCAAGGGGCAGTACGGCGACGACGCCGATCTGAAAGCCAAGGCGGCACAGCGCTGGGTGGCGGCGGTGAACCGGGCGGGCGGGTTCGGGACCTGGGCCTATCATGTGGTGACTGACCCGCCGGCGCTGGGGAAGTTGCTGGACGAGTTGTCGGGGGTGCGGCCTTGATCCTAGTCCCGGCCAGCGGCGTGCGTCGTCAGGGCTTCCAGCCCTGACGGTATCAGGCCAGGATGGCCTGACGACGCACCCGGCGAGCCCAAGTGGCCGGAATCTTGATCGAGGCCGGGGGTGCGGTGCCTGGCGGGGACTTGATCGTCGTTCCGGCCAGCATCGGCAGGGATGAGCTCTTGGGCGGTTCCGAACCGCACGGCGAGCGCGAAGCCAATACATTTAGACAGGATTAACAAGATTTACAAGATGTTATTTAGAAGTCTCAAGAGTCCTTGGTATTACTGGTACCACGGCCGGAAGCTCGTGGCGATCTCCGGCATGGGGCTGGGCATGGCGGTCACGGGACTTTTCATCGGATTGACCGCCGGCCTGAGTCTTTTCCCGTTGGTGTTGGCCCTGGCATTCGATCATTTACTGATCGTATTTGTCGTCTTGTACCTGATCCTCCGCTTTTCGTTGCCCGCGTATCTGCCCATTGCGCTGGCCGACTGGTTTGTGGTCAAACAACTGTTGTTGATTGTGCTCCCCGGAATCCTGATCACCAGGGTCTGTACCCTTGGCGTCGTGTCGCTGGCCGAGCGTGACTTTGACTGCGCCGATTAAAAACCACTAATATACTGTGGCTTCACGGTCGCTCGCCCGCGGCTGGGAAGGACTGGTGCCGGGGTTCGGTCCCGACCGACCCGGCCATTGCCCGCCATCCCCACGGCGCTGACCGGCACCGGGGCGATGGCCCACAGACTCATTGGAGTAATCGTTATGAGTTTCGACTTCCGTCAGGCTAACGTCGGCAATTCCGATCGCGTGATCCGTCTCTTTCTCGGCTTCGGCATGATCCTCTTCGGCTTCAGCCATAACGCAAATGAATCAGGCTGAACCGGGCAGGCCCCACGCCATTTCAAGCGATGATCCTGATGCTGATGCGTCGGCCATCCCCGCGCTGTTCCAGCGCACCCACATCCTGGTCGGCGATGCGGGTGTTGCGCGGCTGCGCAGCGCCCGGGTTTTGGTGGCTGGCTTGGGCGGGGTTGGCGCGTTCGTCGCCGAGGCCCTGGCGCGGGCCGGGGTGGGTGACCTGACCCTGGTCGACTTCGATCGGGTGGCGCCGTCCAACCTCAATCGCCAACTGCCGGCGCTGCACTCCACTGTGGGTGAACTCAAGTCGCAGGTGATGGCCGCGCGCCTCCGCGATATCAACCCCGAGTGTCGTCTCACTCTGATCGAACGTTTTCTGGAACCCGAAGCGATGCCGGAGTTGCTGGCCGCCGGTTATGATCAGGTCGCCGATGCTATCGACAGTCTGGCGAGCAAGGTCGCACTGATCGAGATCGCCGTGCGCACCGGCACCCCGATCGTCAGCAGCATGGGCGCCGGTGGGCGTCTGGACCCCACCCGTATCCGGGTCGGTGATCTGATGGATACCAGCGTTTGCCCCTTGGCGCGGGCGGTGCGCGCGCGTCTGCGCAAGGCCGGCATCGAACGCGGGGTCACCGTCGTCTGGTCCGACGAGACCTATCTGCCGCCGCTGCCGCCCGAGCCCACCGGTCACGGCCGACCGCGCGCGGTCAACGGCACCATCAGCTATATGCCGGCTCTGTTCGGGCTGATGCTGGCGGGGGTCCTGATCCGGCGCATCCTGGCCGACGGCTGATTCCGGTTGGTTTTTGAAACCCGTCCGATGGCCTCAACAGCGCGCATTTGTATCCCTCTCCGCGTCATGTTTTGGTCTAGAATCACCGGGCGGCTGACCCGGCGACCGGGATTCAGTGCCGCACCCGACGCCGCTTCCGCCCCTCAACCACGAGGAACCGATCCCGTGCGCTACTCAACGATCTTCCTGCTGGGCTTTGCCTTCTTTCTGCCGAGCGCGGCGACGCTGGCCGACAGCACCGGTGCGGTGCGCATCTTCACCGTTCCGGGCAATGCGGAGTTGTCGGTCGACGGCGAGCACAAGGGGAATTCGCCGGCCACTGCCCAAGAGACGTTTCTGATCAATCTGGCGCCCGGCGAGCACCGTATCAGCGCCGCCAAGCAGGGCTTCGACCCCGTAGAGCGCACGGTGATGGTCGCGGCCGGCACGGAACAGACCATCAAACTCGATCTGGCGCCCGAGATCGTCATGATCAGCATCCCCGGCGGCTGCTTCATGATGGGCAGCCCCGAGACCGAACCCGAGCGGGACCCCGATGAGGGTCCGCAACACAAGGTTTGCATTCAGCCGTTCGAGCTGGCCAAGTACGAGACGACCTTTGATGATTGGGATGCCTGTGTCACCGACGGCGCCTGCGTCCGCAAACCGAGCGACGAGGGTTGGGGCCGGGGTAAGCGGCCGGTCATCAATGTCACCTGGAACGATATGCAAGACTTCGTCCGGTGGCTCAATCGGATCAGCGGACCGGGCTATCGGCTGCCGTCCGAGGCGGAATGGGAGTACGCCGCGCGCGCCGGCACGACGACACCATTCAGCACCGGGGATTGCATCAGTACGGATCAGGCCAATTATGACGGCACCTTCGACTACGCGCGATGCGGCGCGCATACCGGCGTCAATCTGGACAAGACAGTCGAGGTTGGCAGCTATGCGCCGAATCCCTGGGGGCTCTATGACATCCACGGCAACGCGAACGAATTGACTCAGGACTGCTGGAACGACGGCTACGACGGCGCACCCAATGACGGCAGTGCCTGGCTGGATGGCAATTGCGCGCGCCGGGTGGTACGCGGCGGTTCCTGGCGCGGCTATGTCGGCGACACCCGTTCCGCTTACCGTTGTCGCTCTGCGCCTGCCTTCGCCCATCGCAGCTTGGGCTTTCGGTTGGCCCGGACGACGATTCCCTGAGCCTGTCAGATGGCCTCGATCAAGACTCCGGCCGCTTGGGCTCGCCGGGTGCGTCGTCAGGCCATCCTGGCCTGACACCGTCAGGGCTGGAAGCCCTGACTACGCACGCCGCTCTACAAAACAGGCGTGTTGTAGGGTGGACAAGCGTAGCGCAGTCCACCAGCGGCGGCGCAGGATTCGGTGGACTGCGCTATCGCTTGTCCACCCTACTGCCTTCGGCGAGGCCTCGTCGCGGCCGGAGGCTGCTCCCACAAGATCAGGATCGCCGGGGGACTTTCACGGTGAAGTCTTGATATACAAAGACCTTCACGACCCCCGGCAGTCGCTGGTCGCCTCCCGACTCAGCTCGCGCACGAGTCCGCCAACCCTGCCCTCGAAGTGTCCCAAGGGTTTCGACTTCCGCTTTGGGTCCAGAAACTCGAAGCTGTAGTCGCGCCGATAGTGCTCCATTGTCGTTCGAAAGTGCTTCTGCCCGCTGCAGTTGCTGGAATACCCGTAGCGCGCCTCGTACGTCGCCTTGCATTCGGGATGCTGCTGCGCCTTGCGAAAGGCCCTGTCCTCGCTGGTAAAGGTCTCGCCGAAGCACTTGCGCACCTCGACGTTTTGGGTGCAGTAGCCTGAATAGGTGCAGGACTGGGTCGTGCTGCCCTGGTATTGGCCCTCGGGGTGATCGGTCCAGCTTCCCGCAATATCGGCGGATAGCCCATGCGTCGCGCCGAAAATCTGAACGGTGTTGTGGCTCAGGGCATCCTTCGGGAGTTTGATCACGAGCTTGCCGCGACCGGTCTCGATCTCGAGGCGTGAAGACGCGAAAGGTAGGTGCCCCTGAACGACCGTGAGCTTCATGCGACCGGGTTCGATCAATAGTCCTTTGCCGGCACTGGACAGGTAAAAAGGCCGTTCATCCGTGGTCGTGATCGCGCCTGGAACCCCCCAGGTGGTTGCGCATCCCTGCAGCAGGGCGATGACGCCCGGCAGTATCGGGGCCCGCAGGCGGGTCAGGAAAGCGGGCGCCCAGAGACCCGTAGTCTTCATGGATCTGCATCCTTCAGTCGATGGTTGATTGCACAAGGCAGACTGCGCGGTCCGGGGCCATGGTCGCTGTTCCGGCCAATGCGACTCTCTTGATCATCGGTCCAGCCGCACGATGACCGCGGGTCGAGTCGTTACCGTGAAAGTGCGTAGTCAGGCCATCCTGGCCTGGCGGCGTCGGGGCTGGAACAGTCAGGGCTGGAAGCCCTGACTACGCAGCCTCGCACCGGCGCGTCGCCGGACGGGGCGTCCTCAGTGCCCTGTCAGTGTCTGCACGTAGCCATTGAGGACCAGGGCGGCCAGGACCAGCCCGATGATGATCAGCCAGCCGGTGACCCTGCGGCCGGTGCGCACGGCTTTCTCGGTCGGCGGCTTGATCAGGTACTTCTCCAGCTCGCCGCTGGCCTTGAGGCGCTCATATTCCAGGGCGTGTTCGTGCTTGAACTCTTCCAGCGGCACGGCGCCGGTCGCCATGACGATGTCCATAGGCCATTTCTCCGGACGGAAGTGGACGTTGAAGTAGTGCACCGTGAATAGGAAGACCGCGGCCAGGATCGCCTCCTCGGCATGCACGATGGTGGCGATGTTGAACACCCAACCCGGCAGGAACGTGGCGGTGACGGTCGGGAACCACAGCATCAGGCCGCTCAGGCCGATGATCGCCATACCCCAGAAGGGTGCCCAGTAGTCGAACTTCTCCCAATAGGACCAGCGGTCGAACTTGGGTCGCGGGGCGAACCCGAAGAACCATTTGAACATGGCACCAATATCACGAAGGTCCTGCAGGTTGGGAACCATGGAGGTCGGGCCGAACCAGCGGAACTGCCGGCCGGCGCGCGCGATGTTCCAGATCACGACGACCAGATGGCCGAAGAACACGGCGATGAAGGTCAAGGCGGCGGCCCGGTGAATGATGGCCGCGATCTTGGGTCCGCCCAGGACGTTCATGATGTATTGCGCCCAGGGCTGATCGCCGAACAGGACGGCGGTGCCGGTCAGCACCAAGGTCATGACGGCAATGGCCAGGATGCCGTGGGCGAGCCGCCAGCCCGTACCGAAGCGGCGGAAATACACCTGAGGCGGATTGGCCGGGTCAGGCCGGTAGCCTTTACCCTCTTTGCGCTCACGCCACTCGCGATAGATCCACAGCAGCATGTGGGTCCAGAAGAACAGGAAGACGCCGATGATCAAGGCATCCATGAAGCGGGCGGCGATCCACATCTCCGGATAGTTCTCGAAATCGTTGGCATCGCCATGGGCATGGAAGCCCAGGAAGCCGATCG
>Ga0247836_1002944_pt1 | contig 23654 bp, 23 predicted proteins | sample LaCruzMarch2015__4_FD_187116 | JGI IMG/M metagenome (GOLD analysis project Ga0247836, IMG submission 187116) | Freshwater microbial communities from meromictic Lake La Cruz, Castile-La Mancha, Spain - LaCruzMarch2015_14m | ecosystem: Environmental > Aquatic > Freshwater > Lake | place: Spain... | reverse complement strand
ACTAAGGATCCAGTTCTTCATAAGCCTCAGTTTAGGCCGAGTTGGAGTATTTCCTAGGCCGGGAGGTAGGGAATTTTTGGACACACCGTTCGCGTGAAGCCCGCGGATCGATTCCTAGGCGGAGAATCCGAGCAGGCCGGCGACAACCGGCACGCATTCCGTCGGATCGTCCTCCACGACAAGCACACTGAGTCGCTCCACAACTGCGGGGCGAAGCGGCCTTCTCCTCAGCGTCTCCGTGAGTGTGATCATTCTCGCTGTTCTCCTAAAATCACTATCGACCATTCCAAGGGAGCACGCGTGGGGAGAGTGTGAAGTTTCCGCAACTGAGGTATAGACTTCAGCTATGAAGAAAATCCTCGCCGTTGAGGACAGCGATGAAGTTCGCGTCGTCATCGAAGCCTCGTTGAGCGAGTACTTAGTTGTTCCGGCACCTACGTTGGCGACGGCTCGCAAGCTGCTCGAAAAAGGTTCCTACGCAGGCATCATTCTCGACATTTCGTTGCCCGACGGAGACGGCCTCGAATTCTTTGCCCGTCTGCGCAGCGATGCGCGGTGGCGTGAGTTGCCCGTGATTTTCCTGACCGGCAAAACGGACCTGTCCTCGAAGCTCGCCGCCTTCTCGCTCGGCGCCGAAGACTTCGTCACCAAGCCGTTCGAGGCCGCGGAACTTCGCGCGCGCGTGCAAGCTCGCCTCAAGCGCATGGACGAAATTCGCGACGGCGATTTACGCGTGCAAGACCTCGTCCTCAACAAGAGCCAAATGAAAGTTTGGATCTCCAAAAACAACGAGCGTCTGCCCATTTCCCTAACCTCTACCGAGTTCCGTTTACTCGCGCTGCTGCTCCGCCACCTCGACCGCATTTACGATCGCGACACCATCATCAACGAAGTGTGGGGAAACGACACCCACGTCCTGGACCGGACAGTGGACACGCACGTGAGTCACTTGCGCAAGAAACTCGTGGAAAGCTGTCTTCAGATCGAGGCCGTGCCGGGCGAAGGCTACCGCGCAACGATGAAGGGCTGATCAACCCCTGAATGTACGGCGCTGAATGTGCGGCCAAAAGTGCTACGGGTGCGTGCCGGACAAAAAAAAGCCCGGTGCAACCGAAGCTGCACCGGGCTCAAAATCCGATAAATCGGTTTAAAGACTAGTAACGACCGCCACGGCCGCCGCCGCCACCGCCGCCGCCGCCGCCGAAGCCGCCACGACCGCCGCCGCCGCCACCGCCGCCGCCGAAGCCGCGACCGCCGCCACCACCGCCGAAGCCACCTTCACGGGGAGCTTGGGGCTTAGCTTCGGAAACAGAGATCGCGCGACCGCCGAGATCGGCACCGTTGAGACGCGAGATCGCGTCAGCAGCTTCGGCATCGGCCGACATTTCGACAAAGCCGAAACCCTTGCTGCGACCGGTGTCACGGTCCATGATGATCTTCACAGATTCAACCGTGCCGACTTGCGAGAAAAGGCTTTGAAGATCCTCGTCCCGAGCAGTGAACGGAAGATTGCCAACGAAAAGTTTCTTACCCACAGTAACCTCCTATAGGGCTTCCGGCGTAGGTCTCTGACCCACCCAGAAATAATTAGGTCTCGGCCGCTAAGGAGGACGTGGACACTGTGCCCAGGACTCTTACGCGGACTCTCGAAACAGGAACATTGTAACAGAGCGCGGCACCAAGACAAAGCACTGATTTTGTGACGCCGGGGACGCAGTCCTCCCTGCCTGCGTCATATGCCCTGCGTCGAGACCTTAGATGGGATTGGCGTCCTGGAACTCATCCTGGACGGCTTCCGACCGGCAAGGGTTCATAAGTTCGTCGTCGGGGATTCGGTAAGCCGAAGCCGGCACCACCGACCATCCTCTTGAGATCAGGGCGTTGTAGGCCGATTTAGGCTCGGACGGGGTCTTGGAGCTGTCAAACCAAGTGTCGTTACCCGAATTCCCGCAAGCCGAGTCCTCCTGCGCCCGGTACTCCCGCCAGAGCATCACCAGGGCGATGTGGTAACGCGGCCCTTGGAAGTAGGCCAGCTTCAGGGGCAGCGTGTGACCCTGGTGGAGGCTCACGGCCTGGCGCTGGTCCGAGCAGACCATCTTGGTGGGGAACACGCTGTCGTCCTTGAGGTAGGTTTGCGAAGCGCCGCCGAGCTTGAGCTCCACTCCGTCGTCGGCGAGCAACGCAAATTCGTAGTCGCCATCGGCCATGCCTGGGGCAAGCTCGACAAACCCGTCAAAGTCGATGCGGAAGCGCTCGTTGAGCGTGTTGCCCATGGCGTCTTGCACCAGACCTCCCCCCAGCTTGGGAAAGCCTGCACTGAAGGCGCGCGTGGGCACGTTGAGGTCGCCAAAGAAGAGGGTCGTGTCGAGAACCTGATTTTGGGGAGTCAGAAAACTCGAGAGGCGATTCCAGCTCGAGGCGTTCGACACCGTCGGCACCGTCACCTTGCCACGCAAGCCCCGGTTGTAGATGTCGGTGATGGGGCCCCCGGTGGGGTTACCTCCGAGTCCCGTGCAAGACGTGTCCGAGTACAGGCTGCGAATCTGCGTACTGGAGAGACGCAGGCCCGGATCACGCCCCGGAGCATCCGAGTCGTCGACGGCAACGACAGGATCGGCCGGACCCGGTACCTCCACCTCGGCGGGATCGGTGCCCTTGGTGGTGTTGGCAGGGCCCGCCAAGTCGAGGGATGTCAGTTCCTGACACCCCATGAGCGCGGCGAGGCTCAGAGAGGAATAGGCCAAACGTATGGTTTTCATGTTTCTTTCCTGGGAATGATGAGGGAGGAACTGCTACCCGCTTACATGAACTGCAGGGGGAGAATGGCTTTACACTACGCGCCTCCCTCCCCCCCGCAAAGCCATGATTTGATGAAGAGGGAACCCCGCAAAAGCATCGCAAAAACAGGCACTCAGGCTTGCCCAGAAACTGAGAAGCGGTATCCATAAGGAATGACGAATCGCTTTCTTAAGCACACCCTCCTCAGCCTTGCCCTCACAAGCTGGTCGGCCGCCGCGGACAACGGCACTTTCGAACAAGGTCGCGAGCTGATCCTCCGCCAGACCGGCTGCCACATCGTCGACTTCAACTTCACCGAGGTGCAGGCGCTGAAGCCCGGCTACACCCTGGACGAGCGCGTCTATGACACCAACGGCGACAAAACCACCTATGAACTCATCGTGCCCTTCACAAAGTCCGCGACCGAGATTCGCGTGCAGCACGTGCTCTTTGTCAAAGACCTCGCATCGGGCAAAGTCGCGGGTCTCATGAAACACCAGGCCGAGGACTGGGCGTTCGAGCCCGCGTTCCGCTACGACTTCGTGGGCCCTAACCATTGGCTCGCGGCACCCGTGCCGGCCGGTACGTGGCTGCGCAAAACGACGAATCTCGACGACGGCCTGCGCTACCAATGCGCGGGAGCGTGGGATTTTGCCAAGGCCAATCCCGAATGGAACTGCGCCAACTTCGCTCCGATCCCGGGTCGCGAAACTCGGGACATGGGGCGCAAGGACTACAACACTCTCGACCGCAACACGCGCGTGATCGTGTATCCCAGCTCGTGGGTGGAACGCCAAGACAACGTGAAAACGGTTTGGGAAAACGGACAGCGCACGCCGCTTGCCCGCGAACTCGGTCGCACCTGGTGGGTGAAGCAACCCGAGCGCGAGTGCGACGAAGCTCGGGCCTTCGTCGAAGCGAACTCTGCCTACTGGAAGGCGCTGCGGGAAGTTTGGGAAGAGTACCTAGGCAAAGGCGAAGCGTGGCAAGAACTCCCGCGCCTCAACGGCATGCCTCGTTTCGCGGCCATGTTCGGCGTTGAAGACGAGTACGCGGATCGTCTGCAGGCGGACGCATCGCTCGAGGGCGAGGTGAAGGCCAAAATCCGCGCGGTCATCGAGGCTTACCGGGTCAAGTAAGCGCGCGGGGAGCTAGGGAGTTCGCCGCGTCTTTGCGGGCGCAAGGGACAAGCGCTCAGGCTTTGTATAGGTTCCCGGGATGCGGACATTCTCCCTAGCGTTCGGACTTCTTCTTGCCTCGTCCCCCCCTCGCGCAGAAGTCCAGACCCCTCTCACGGTCGGCAGTGGCGTCGCTTCCTATGTGGCGGGGGCGGAGTATTTCTCTTTTCGCTCGGACACCGTCATTCTTCGTTATGAGGCTTTTCTTTATCCCCTAGCGGCGAGGCTTTTCCCGCAGCTGCAGAACCACGTCGAGAAGTTGCAGCGGGAGTTGAAGTTTAAACTGAAGCGTCCCATCCCGGTCTATTTGACCAGTCGCGGATTCGGCAACGCCTTCGTGATGTATCCCTCCACGGCCTCCAGTGCTTTTTCGGTGATTCCCTCTCAGCTGACGTCCGCGGAACTCGGTTCGCCGATTTTTATCTACGCCGGGATGGATGAGGGCTTCTTCGATGTCTTCACCCATGAGCTGATGCACTACATCGAAGTCGATCAGCGTCAGGAGCCCTGGGCGCAGATCGTAGGCGATGCGGCCTTCCGCGCGCCGGACCCCAGTCCCTGGATGGCCGAGGCCTGGGCCGTGGTGCATGAGTCGCAAGAGGAGCCCTTCAAGGGGCGCGCCAAGGATTCCTACCACGGGGCCTTGGTGCGCTCGGGCGTGAGCGAGCGCAGTTCCCAGGCACCGGAGCCCTGGGACCTGAGCTCCAGCAATCCCGAGTGGAAACCCGTCGGCAGCCACTACGTGGTGGGCTCGATGTTTTACCGCTTCCTTAAGGAGCGTTACGGCTTTGGAAAGCTGAATGATCTCGTCATTCACCAAAACCAATGGGGCGGTGCGTCCGCTTACGAGGCCGTTTACGGCAAGACCTTTGCCACCCTCTTTGCGGAGTTCCAAGCCGAAACTCGCCGTGCCGTCGAGAGCACGCCTTCGACAGGCGGAGAGGTCATCTTTGATCGTCGCGTAGGCGCCATCGGCGCCTTGGGAACGACACCGGACGGCGATCTGGTGTTTTTGGGCCGATCGCCGGACCAAACTCCGCGCCTCTACCATCTGAACAAAGACGGCGGACTCCTGAGGGAAAGAGGTTTTTTCGAGTGGCTCGCGCCCTTCGTCCGTAGGCCCTCTCCCGCCCCCATCGAATGGTCGTCGGGTTCTGGGAAGCAAAAACTTTTCTATTTCTCGGCTGAAGCCAACCTCGACGGCAACGCCGAGATTCCTGGTCTCTATGCCTACGATCTAAACAACGCCACCGTAGAACTCGTGAAGGCGCTGCCGCTGACGCGCACGGCTTGGGTAGCCCGGGACGGCGATACCTACTACGCCGTCCGCCAGCCCTCGCTCCTCAAGGAACAGTTCGTGCTCGAGCAAGGCTCCGTGCAAAATCGTTTTGCGCCTCAATCGCTCGCCCAGTGGAACGACTTCGCCGGACTCTCACAACTGCGCCTGAGCGAAGACGAAAAACAATTCAGCTTCACCGCGATTCGCACGGGGGGTACTTGGGGCATTTACTCGTCCGACGCGGAGAGCGCCTATGCGCCCAAGCTCGTGCTGGATTCGCGCGGCCAAGATCTGTTTGCGCAGGTCACCGACCGAGGCGTCTTTTTCCTCTCCGATCTGAACGGTCGGAGCTTCCAGGTTTATCAATGGTCGAAGGGTTGCTTGCGACAACTCAGCCGGGAACCTTACTTCGTGCGCAGCTTCGTGGTGGGACCCCAGGGTCAAGTGTGGGCCATCAGTCGCCTCGGCCAGCGCGAGCGGATCGTGCGCGTCACCGACGCGAACACCTCGGCCTGTGTGGAACCGAAGGCGTACAAAGCGGAGACTGCGGCCGTCGCCAGCGAGCTCCCGCCCACGAAGCAGCGCCCGGTTAAGGAAGCCGCGGTCGACGGCTTCGCTCCCTCGACCCACACGCTGCTCCCCCGTTACGTCAAAGGCACGGGCTTTGGTTTGCAGGCTTTGGTCGCAGGCGAATCGCCCTACAAAGCCTGGGGCTGGACCGCGCTGGCTGATTTCGATTTCGAAGACCCGAGTGGATATCTGGCCGGGTTCGGAATGAACTTCCTCGACGGCTATCCGTACGTGGTTAAGTTCAACCTAGAGTCTTCACGCTACGCCGTGGGCTCCGTTTACGCCGAGGATGCGCGATTCCTTAGCGTGAGCTTCGACTTAAGCCGGTCCTTCGGAAATCATCGGATCTCGGCCCGGGCGCTTCCCTCCTTCGAAACCTCCGACCAAGGCTATGGCTCCGCCTTCGGCCTGGGCGTGTTCCACAGCTTCAGCAACACCCAGGGAACCCATCGCAGTTCGGTGCCGCAGAAGGGCTGGATCCTGGCCACCGGTCTCGAACAGTTTCCGTCTTTCTTTGGTTCCCGCACTGCGCGAACCGTGGTGCGGGCCGATCAAGATTTCTATCTTCCTGTTTTGGCGGACATCTTGCCCTCTCACTCCCTCCGCGTTGCGTTTCAGGAACTCAGGGTGTCGACAGGCACCGCGTATCTCACCGGCACCGGTGGCAAACGAACCTTTTTCCGCGCCGATTCCGAGCTCAGCACAAGCACCGGAATTCCGCTTTATGCGAGCCAAGGACTCAGCCTGAGAGGCTATTCGGACACTCAGCTCGCCGGAAACTTCGCGGCGAAGTCCACGATCGAGTACGCGATTCCGCTGAGCTTCCTGCAGCACGGGGCCTCCAACCTGCTGGGACGCCGCTGGCTAAACCCTGAGACCACGACTTTTCTCGTCAAGCTTTTCTACGACACGGCCTACATCACCGGTCTGGATCCCGCCGAGTATTCTCGCGCCAACCGATCGCTAAGCTCGACCGGAGTGCAGGCGCAATGGGTTCTCTGGATCAACGACAGTCGACAATCCGGAGTCTGGTCCACCTACGTGATGGCCAAAGAGCTCCAGGAGCAGAAGCGGCTTGAGCACAACGTGCAAGTGTCGGCGGCAATCACGTACTAGTCATCGGGGTCCACGCCTAAAGATGGAAACTCGCGCTGCATCATCTGTTTTGTAATTCAGGCGAAAATCGATATCATCATTCTGATGAATTCGAAATTTTTCGCCAAAGCCCTTTGCCTGTCTCTCGCCTGCTATGCGGCGCAAGTTCAGGCCTACTCGCTTTTTGGTTTTCGCTGGAAGCGAGGCTTGGTGAATATCGTGGTCGATGTGCCCGGCTACAACAGTGAGGCTCATGAAGCCATTTCGGCTTGGAATGAAACCCTTATTGGCACAGGAGTTCGACTCGTGCCTAGGCCTCCGACCCGTAGATTTCTTCGCGGAGCACACCGGGCAGGCGACAGCGTGAACAGTATGTATTTTGGTCCCACTCCCTTCTATGCCGATGCCGTTATTCGTCAACGCGGCCAATGGGCGACGGAAGTCGATATTCGCGTTAACAAGGATCGGTTTCAGGGACTCCCCCGAGACCGAGTGCTCATTATCTTCAAGCACGAGCTAGGCCACCTGCTTGGCCTCAACCACTTCGACGGACCTGCGGACGCAGTCATGCATTCCCGCTTACCCTCTCGCATCCCTGGCATTATGCCCGACGACCGCGAGGGCATTGACGCTCTCTATCGTGGACCGGCTTTCAACTCAGACATTTTGATGGATCTTTATGACGAAGACGCCGGTACCGAGAGGTTCGGGTCCGACCTAGATCGTGTTTCTGTCCACAAATGCACTTTAGACTGAGCCAGGTCATGGGCCCCCGGGGTCGTCGCCCCTAACGGGAACTTAACTTGGTGAGCGAGACGGCTCCAGCCATAATCACATCACTCTCTCGCCTTCTCTTCAGCGCTTCTGTCTGTATGCCCGAGCGCGGTTCCTGAGTGTCTCTCTTCGGAGGAAGCCTCGCGTGATTCCCTCGCCTAGCGTTCGACTCCTTTCTGCGGTCCCGACTTTGCGCGACTTGCCCACGCTCTCTGTTGTGTTGGGCGAAGTGGTGTCGCTCATTGGCGACTCCAAGGTGACACGCGCGCATTTGGCGGAGACCCTCCGCAAGGATCAGGTTCTCACCGCCAAAGTGCTGCGGCTCGTGAACTCGAGTTACTACGCGCGTTCCACCGAGATCACCGACATCGCCAAAGCTTTGCAGTTTTTAGGCGACGACAGCTTGCGCTTATTGGTGCTCGGAACGAACTCTTTTCAGGAAAATGTGACGGAGACCGGCTGGTTCTGCGCCAGAGAGTTTTGGCAGAACGCGGCGGGCACCGCGCTGGCCGCCGAAGCCATCGCCCGCGAAGCGGGACTCCCGCGGCCCGAAGAGTGTTTCACCTGCGGATTGCTTCAGGGACTGGGCAAGCTGGTTCTGCATCGGCTGGACCCCAAATCCACGGAGACCGTGTTGCAACGAGCCTTCGATCAGCAAACGAGTTTCTTGAAAGCCGAACAAGAACTCGGATTGCCGGGACATCACGTGCTCGGCGAACGACTGGCCGAAGAGTGGCGCCTGCCGCTCGTGGTGCGCAAGGCCCTGCGGTACTCGGTGCGGGACTTGACCGATTTTCCAAAGCTCTATCCTGAATTGCGACCCGCCATCCTGACCACCTCGCTTGCGCGGGCGATGGCACGCCAACTGGAGATCGGATTCTCCGGAGATCACGACCGACCCGAGTACTGGGGCGGCTACGTCTCGGCGCTCGGACTCGATGCCGCGCGCCTGATCAAGATCGAACGTGAGGTCGTGCGCAAAGCCGAAACAATGGCATCCTGGACGAAGCCCTGGACGAACGCAGCCTAGAGGCCTCGGCCCGAGTACCACCGCAGACTTCGTTGCCGACCCACTCGACCAAAGCCCAGTGCGACATAGCTCGACACCGCTTCGCCTCCGTCGTCCGCCACGGTGACAAACACGCGTTCGCCGATGCGCGCACGCACGTGGGCGATGGCATGCGCACACATCGTACGACAAACGGCCCGGCGCCGATGGCCCGGGTCGGTGAAGACCTCTTGGAAGCGGGCGTAGTGGGCATCCCAAAACACCCCCATGTTGCCGACCATCGATTCCCCTAAGAAGGCGCCGAACCACAAACCGTGTCCGCGCTCGCTGAGGTCGCGAAAGCGGCGAAACTGGTAGCGCGCGAAGTCGCTCTGCGTGTCGCGCACGGGGCCCGCGCACAAATGATCCAAGTGGCTCTGGAGCGCGACGCCCCAGTCACGATCGTCGACAAGGGGTCGAGTCACGATCTCGGGATTCCAAAAGGCGGGCCTTAGCGGCAGCCCCGACAGGGACAAGACCACGGATTCGTCCAAGCGGAAGTTTTGGGCGAGAAACTCGGCGATCCCCGTATCGTCCGCGCCCAGGGGTTCGTCCCAGCCGAAGGTCATGAACACGGGGCCATCGCGCAGTTCTGCGCGCGAAGCCCGCACCCACTCGGCGGCCTCGCCTGCTTTCGGTGGGGCGCGAAACAGCAACTGATTGCCGTTCATGTAAAAGCGATTGCCCGGAGTCTGCACCACGGCGTAGTGGCCACGGTCGGTGAGCACGCCCTCGAGCGCGGGGAACAGGAGATCTGTGCGTGTGCCGAGCGAACACAGCCTCCACGAGGCAGGGTCCACGGTGTCCTTTTGCAACACGCGTATGACGGCGTGCACGCTCCCATCGTGAGGGACCATGGTCTCTCCGGTGCGGACAAAACCTTGACGCCTCCAGAACCCTTCCACGGGACTCGAACCCACCACGCCGAGTCGGATGCGCCGGCAGCCCCCATCGCGAACGAGAGCCTCGGCTAGAGCGTAGGCCTGTGAACCAAGTCCTCGCCCCTCGTTCTCCTCCCGAATCTGGAGCCAGCCGAGAAAGGCCGTGCCCGACTCCGGAAAATCACGCACGAGATCCAAAAGACCGAGACTGCGGCCCGCGTGGTCTCGGAGAGTGAAGAGAAACCTTTTCTCGCGGTGGTATCCCGACGGCAAGGCCTCCCAAGTCCCACGGGCGTCGTCGGGCGAAACTTCCGCCAGGGGCGTGGGCACCCATCGCAATCCACGCGGCAAGGGGGTCATGCCGTTTTCCTAACATCTTTCGAAGCAACATTCTTGGCGCTCGAACGGCGCGTTCCCCTCTTACGCGCCTTCTGGCCGAGCCCTACAATTGTTCTTGGGGGACAACAAAATGAAAAATAGCCTGCGTGTTTGCGGAGCCTTGGCGTGCCTTGTCGGCACTTCGGCGTTCAGCAGTTCCGACTTCCGTTCCAAGGTGATCTACGGCGACGACAACCGTCTGGACCTCTACGACGTCACTCGGCAATCCGATCTTCTCCTTGCCGACTCCACGGTGGCGCTCATGGAATCTCGTCACTTGGTCCCTAAGGGAGCGACCTTTGATATCCAGGCTCCCTCGTTCACCGAGTACTTCGATGTTTGTGCGGAGGAGCGCTTTGCGACCCAACCCACGGCTGCTTTCTGCTCGGGCTCGCTTGTGGGCCCCGACCTAATCCTCACGGCCGGACACTGCATCAACTCGGGCGACTGCGCAGACACCCGCTTCGTCTTTGGCTTCGGCCTCAAGAACAGCGCCGATCTGGGCAACAGCGTCTCCTCGGCAGACGTGTATAGCTGCCAGAGCGTGATCGTTTCGCGCGAAACCTCGGGCGCCGACTTCGCCGTCGTGAAACTCGATCGAGCCGTCGTCGGCCACCGCCCGCTGGAGATCAACCGCGGGCAGAAGATTGCGCCTAACACCGAAATCGGCGTGATCGGTCACCCCTCGGGATTGCCCACCAAAGTCGCCTTTGGCTCCAAGGTCCGTCACGGCGCTACGGGTTACTTCGTGGCAAACCTCGATACCTACGGCGGCAACTCCGGCAGTGCCGTGTTCAACGAGGCCACGGGCGTGATCGAAGGCGTGCTCGTGCGCGGCGAGGAAGACTTCGTGTACAAGAACGGCTGCCGCGTTTCCAACGTCTGCGAAAGCGACGCTTGCCGCGGGGAAGACGTCACTTACGCGCAGGAAGCCGCCTCGTTCATTCCCCCGCTCCAGTGATCAATCTTTTGATCAGCCTAGAGATCACTTGATCAGCCTAGAGATCACTAGGGTGATCGCTAAGAACCCAGGGAGGCGCGCCAATTTGCGGCACCTGCGCGTACCCTCGGTCTCCAAAGCCACTTATATTCCGTTCCCGCCCTGGCTTGAGCTTTGCTAGGAAGTGGCCGGCACCCTAACGCCGGAGGTTGTTTTGAGTCACAAGGGTCTCTCGTCCGTGCTTTCTGCTTTTGCCTTGACCGCACTCGCCGCCTGCGGCGGCGAAGGGGGCCCTGGAATCTCGCTGAACTCCGAGAGCTTCAGCTACGACTACACGGAAAACGGGTGCAAAACCGGCGAGCAAAAATTCGACTCGCTCGAAGCACTCTGCGCGGGACTCAAAGACGACCAACTCAACCACGGCTGCGCTCCCTCGATACGCGCCGAAAAATTCAAGGCCAGTGGCTGCCTCGGGAGTTTCGATCCCACGCCAGAGGCAAAAGCTGAGGCCATCGCGCCCGCACCGGAATCGAGTCTCAGTCCGCAGACATCTGCCCCCACAGTGAGTCCCGAAAAGACAACGGCGAGCGAGGCGTTCGCCGCCGGGGCCTTCGAGGGTCAGCGGGCCTGGGTCCTCAAGGATGCCCGGGTCGAAGTCGTGGTCCGCTCACTTAAGAGCGACAACGAAACACGCACGGTGCTGACTTGCTCGTCGGACTTGCCTCTCCGGGTGACCGGCAATGATCCGGGCATCAGCTTTCAGATGGGAACTCTGATTTGTGACAAAGGGACAGAGACCCCCGCGGCATTGAAAACAATGACGGTGGTCGGTTCGCAGCTCAATTACCAGGCCCGTCACCTGCCGAGCGAAGGCGAGCCCAACCAGTTCCGCCTGAGCCTCGAGTTCGCGAGCATACCGCGGGCCCTAAACTTCGCCGAACAAAGCGCGGTCAACGCCGGGCTCAATTCGCGGAGCCTGTACTTCGATTTCAAGGCCATTCGTAAATCTTCCGCCGGAACGCAGACCCTGTACTTCTTTGAAGCAGATGTGCGTACCGCAAAGGAGGGAGCCACCAAGAATCTCCGAGCCAGCTTCCGCGCCACCGACAGCGAGAAAGAGACGGCCGTTACGATACGGGGCGCCCTGAGTGAGGCCTCGAGCGAGGCCTCTGCACAATGAGCCTGATGGCTCTTGGCGTTCTTACTTAATTCTTCGACCTTATTCTTCGACCAGCGCGCTGACGTCGACGCTCTTGATCACGCTGAAGGTGGTCACGGCATTCTTGCCATCGGCGGGGGTGTCGCGCTCCGCTCCTACGATGACCGCGTCGACCATCTGACGGTAAGCGCCGGCTTGGGTGCTACCCGAGTAACAAAACTTCGTGACGAGATAAGTGGCGGAGTAAACCGTGTTGCGGTTGAAGCGATCGACCAAAGAAGAAGAGCCCGTCTTTGTCACGACAATCTCCGACACTTCCTTGCCGTTGCCATCGAGGCTTTCTTGGCCGCAAGGCAGCTGCGGGAGCACTTTGCGCGCGTGTTCGAGCGTTTGGGCGGCGAGGTCACCCTCGCGTGCCATATCGAGGCCCGGAGTGTTCTCTACAGGCGTGGCAGCAAAGGTAGGCAAAGCTGCGAGAGCGAGGATCACGAGCGAGAGACTTTTCATGGAAGGGTTCCTTTCGAGAAACGTTGAGAGTCTATAGTTACAGAGCTCTAGATAACGCGCCGCGCCAGGTCAAGACTCGCGCCCCTCCTGAGAACAAAAAAGGCCTCGAATCGTTAGATTCGAGGCCTCTCGGAAAGTCTTGGTTGCGGGGAGCGGATTTGAACCACTGACCTTCGGGTTATGAGCCCGACGAGCTACCAGGCTGCTCCACCCCGCGGATCAGGTGTTAGGCCTATTCCGAGTATCGGTCAAGGCACTTGCGGGTGCGCGGCGAAGAAGACTTCGTCTACAAAGCGCACGCCCGCTCCGTCGTTCCCGAGCCACTGAGCGACAATTTGCGGCCAAGGCCGCCTTTTTGAGGAATGGGCAGGGCTTAAAGTCACCGCCCATTCTGGCCTAGGCTTTGCTTCGGAGATTCCGGCGCCTAAGAGCCGGAGGTTATTTTGAAGCAGAACACGGTGGCCTATACCGCTCTCATCTCTCCCGTGTTGGCCACCCTGGCCGCGTGCGGAGGCAGCGACACGCCCGGATCAAAAACGGGCCTCAACATCCAATCCGACAACTACACCTACACCTACTCCGAAAGCATCAATGGAGTGGAGTGCACCACGGGCGAGCGCAAGTACGACTCAAAAGAGGATTACTGCGCGGGTTTGAAAGACGAAAAACTAAACAACGGCTGCGCCAAGGAGACCCGCAAGCAAAGTTTCCTTGCGGAATCTTGCCCGGGCACCTTTGGGCCCACGGAGAAGCCAAAACCCTCGGCCACGCCTGTAGCTACTCCGAAGTACCCTACCAATCCTTCGCCTGCTCCCTCGGACCCTCTGCCTCCCGAAGAAGTCGCCCGGCGCGAGGCCTTCGCGAAGTCTGAGCTCAATGGCCGCCAGGTCTGGGCTCTGACGGATGCCAAAGTCGAAGTCGTCACCGAAGACGTGTTGGGTCGTAACCCGAAAACGCGCGTCGAGATGCGCTGCTCCTCGGACATTCCCCTCCGCGTATACGGCAAATATCCCGAGGTAAGCCTCCAAATCGGCACGCTGGAATGTGACAAACCAGAGGCCGAGCGTCCCCAAGCCCTGCGCATGATGGGACTTGTGGCGTCGCAACTCTTCTACCGCGTTGTGCACATCCCTACCGAGGAGGAACCCTTGCAGTTCCAACTTCGGCTCCAACACGCCGTCATCGCCCCGCAGCTCAATATTCGCGAGCAGCGCTCGATGAACGCCGTCGCACATGCCAAGTCGCTGTTCTTCGATTTCCTTGCGAGTGCTCGCGTTTTGTCGAGTTCACCTGAAACCACTTACTATTTCGACGCCGCTCTTTTGACCCCCGAACAAACTCAGCCCAACCCTAAGTCCTTCAAGGCCACCTTCCGCATGACCAACTCAAAGGAAGACGTCACGGTTAGTATCGAAGGCCCTCTCAATCGTGTCACAGACGAGGAGGCTGTTACCGAGGACACGTCCACCGAACCCTAGCCCCTGTGGTGAAAACCACATCGGAGAAGACTTTCCTCGTCCGTCACCTGAGGGCAATCTCGTTACATGCCACTCTCAATGAACAGCGTGTGGCATTCGACCCCTGAGCCCGACGCCCTCACGAAGCTCGAGGTGGACGCCACTCGGGGTCTTTCTCCAAGCGAAATCGCGGCCCGCACCACCCTGGTCGGAAGCAACGAAATCCCCAAAGAGGAATCTCGCTCTGTCTGGAAAGTCATCTTCGCCCAATTCCAAAGCCCGCTGATCTACCTGCTCATCGCGGCGTCTGCAGGTGCCGCCTTCATGGGCGAGGTCAACGACGCGCTCGTGATTTTAGCGGTGCTGCTGCTGAATGCCACGATCGGCGTGTTCCAAGAAAACAAAGCCGAGCGCTCCTTGGCGGCACTGCGCAAGCTCTCTCACGTGCCCGCCCGCGTGTTGCGCGAAGGAAAAGAGGACCTCATCGACGCACACGCGCTCGTCCCCGGCGACATCGTTTTGCTCAATGCGGGGGATGCCGTACCGGCCGATGGACGCATCCTGGAGGTATTTTCGCTCGTGATCGAGGAGGCGCCTCTCACGGGCGAATCCCTGCCGATCGCCAAATCAATCGCGGCACTACCCCCAGACACGTCGCTGGCGGACCGCCAAAACATGGCTTACTCGGGAACTTTCGTCACCGCCGGGCGCGCGAAGATCGTGGTCACGGAAACCGGGATACGCACCGAGATCGGGAAGATCGCGCAACTCACCGGCGGCGTGAAGGAATCTGCGACGCCGCTCGAAAAGCGCGTGCGCGAATTTAGCCGTTACCTGCTCGTAGCCGCGGCCATTCTCTTTGTCGTGATTCTTTTGATCGGCCGGTGGCACAACATTCCGTGGACCGAACTGCTCATGATCGCCATCAGCCAAGTCGTCAGCATGGTGCCCGAAGGCTTGCCCATGGCGATCACCGTGGCGCTGGCGGTCGGAGTGCAGCGGATGGCCGCCCAGAAAACCATCGTGCGCCGTATTTCGGCGGTTGAGACCCTGGGATCCACGACGGTGATCTGCTCGGATAAAACCGGAACCCTCACCCGTAACGAGATGACCGTCACCGAGCTCCGCCTCGTCAACGGCCGCAACCTTAGCCTGGAGGGCGTGGGTTACGCTGCGGATGGCCGCTACCTGGAGCAAGGAGCGGCCGTGACTCCGAAATCCGACGATGAGTTGGGGTTGCTGATCCGCATGGCTGCGCTCTGCAACGATGCCGACGTGGTCGTCGATTCGGCGCAGGGAGCCGCCGCGCAAAAAGTCATCGGTGATCCTACCGAAGCCTCGCTGATCGTGATGGCGCGCAAGGCCGGAATTTCGGTCGAAGCGCTCAAAAAGGACTTCCCCCGCACGGCCGAGATCCCTTTTGATTCTGCCACCAAGTGGATGGTCACCGAGCACTCCACCCCGGGCGGAGAAAAGTTCCTGGCGATCAAAGGCGGCCCGGGAGCGATCCTCGATCTCTGCACCTTAGACGAGCCCAAGCGCCAAGAGTTTCGCGCGCTGTCCGAGGAGATGGGCGCCCGTGCACTGCGCGTGTTGGCCATCGGCCACGTCCCATGCGCCACGATCACCGGTCAAGGCCCCGAGGCCCTGGCCGGAAAGGTTCAGTTCCTCGGCCTCATAGGTCAACTCGATCCGCCCCGGACCGAAGTAGCCGCGGCCATGCAAGAATGTCGGACTGCGGGCATTCGCGCCATCATGATCACGGGCGACCAAAAGGTCACTGGGTTGGCGGTGGCGCAGGCTATCGGCTTGGCCTCGTCGGGGGATCTCGCGCTCGACGGCAAAGAGCTCGACGCCCTCGACCCCGCCGCACTCACGGAAAAACTGGACCACGTCCGGGTCTTCGCGCGCGTGCACCCTTCTCAAAAACTACGCATCGTCGAGGCACTCCAAAAGCACGGGCACGTCGTGGCCATGACCGGCGACGGCGTGAACGACGCCCCCGCCTTAACCCAGGCCGATGTGGGTGTAGCCATGGGCATCACAGGTACGGAAGTGGCCAAGGAAGCCTCAAAGATCGTCATCACCGACGACAACTTCTCCACGATCGTGTCGGCCGTGGCCGAAGGCCGCCTCGTCTACCAGAACATCAAGAAGATCATTCTGCTGCTCTTCTCCACCGGAGCTGCTGAGGTGTTGATCCTGGTGTTAGCTTTGCTCTTTGGGTATCCCCCTCCCTTTGCGGCCGTGCAGATTCTTTGGAACAACCTCGTGTCCGAAGGGGTTATCGCCGGAAACTTCGTGATGGAGCCCCGGGATGGCAGCGAGCTCAAGCGCCCTCCTATTTCGCCCGACGAGCCGCTCGTCACTCGGCTGATGCTGATGCGCATGGCTGTCCTTGTGCCGACGATGGTGCTGGTAACCCTGGGCTGGTTTGTCTGGCGCCTAAACCACGGCATTCCGCTCGCTGTGGCTCGCTCGGAAACCTTCGTCGTGATTTTCTTTTGCGAGTGGTTCAACGTGCTCAATTGTCGCTCCGAAACCAAGAGTGGCCTCGACCTCGCCGTCTTCCGCAATCCTTGGCTGGTGGGCGGACTCGTCGTAGGAGCCCTGCTTCAGGCTGCCGTGATCTTCTGGCGCCCCTTGGGCGACATCTTCCGCACCGTTCCTATCGATCTGTCGGTGGTTCCGCTGATCGTTCTCGCCGGAAGCCTGATGCTGTGGGTGGAGGAAGCCCGAAAGTTCTTCGCTCGTCGAAAAGGCGCTCGCGCCGCTTGATCTCCCCTCGCGTCGAAATGTCGGCGATCAACGATTGCGACAGTGTCCGGTGCGAGGACCGGTCTCGGCAACGAGACGCGCGCGCAGGTTGGCGTCGGGCGCATCGAGAGTCGCCGGATAGTAGTCTGCCCGCTCAAAGACGCGCTCGGGCTTGTTCTCGGCAATCGTGGCATCGTTGAGCAACACGTCGCCGCGACTTTTGACGAAACCATCGGCTTCGGTGCCTTGGTTCTCGCGCAACTGTATCGCGCCTTTTCGCACAGTCCACGTGGAGTAGCCGTCGGGCGTGTTGGGATCGTGACACGGTCCCAAGCAGCGCGAGCCGGGGCGAGCTTCGAAAATGTTGTTCTCGCTCAACAAACGAGCGCCGTCGTGACTAACCACGCCGTACTCCACGAAGTTCTTGGTGTAGTTGTTGAAAAAGTCCAGTTCACCGAAACCCATCTTGGGCCCACGGCGCGAGATCCACTCAAAATAGTTGTGGTGCATCGTCACCTGCATGCCCGTCGTGGGCCTGTGATCGGCGTCGACATTCATCAAGAAGCCTTTTTCGTGATGGTGCACGCGGCACCAGGAGATCGTCACGCCCGAGGCACCCCGCAGGTCGATGGCGCCGTCGTTGCCCTGGGTGAGCTCGAGGTGGTGGAACCACAAATCGCGCGAGGTGTACTCCTCGGGATTGTCGCTGCCCAATCCGTAGACCGAGATCAAATCCGCGTTGGTTTCCTTGACCCGGTATCGGGACGGAAAGGTGATCTTGATGTCGGAGAGAATCACGTTGCGCGTGCTCTTGGGCAAACGAAGCCCACCGTCGATCGTGATATTGCGGCCGCGTCCGTCCACGGTTCGATTGGATTTGATCTTGGGGCCGTCGGGAAGCTTGATCGTGCCCTCCACGTCGAACACGATCCAGTACGGCTCATCGCTCACGAGAGCGTTGCGCAAGGAACCGGGACCGTCCGAGGCCAACGTCGTCACACGATAGATTTTGCTCGGGTCGCCGCCGATGGCCCGTGAACCAAAACCCACGCGCTCGGCCAGAAGCGATTCGGCACTAAAGGGATACTGCCCATTGCAGGTCTCAGCATTCGACGAGCGGCTGAGAGAGCCAAGGTCCTCGCTCGCGATGTTGCGAACGTCGCGAGCGCCTGGATGAGCGCAGGCCGCGAGCAAGCCGAGCGACATCCATTTTTTTGCAATCACGAGTGTCACTCTCCGCAAACTTTCACGACCACTCGCTTGCGCCGCTTGCCGTCCCATTCGCCGTAGAAAACCTGCTCCCAGGGGCCCAGGTCCAGGTCGCCCTTGGTCACCGGCAAGATCACTTGATGTCCACAGAGGAGACGCTTCAAGTGGGCATCGCCGTTGTCCTCGCCCGTGAGATGGTGGCGGTACTCGCTCTTGGCGGGAGCGATCTCTTCCACCCACTTGAGAATGTCGTCGTGCAATCCCGACTCAAGGTCGTTCACAAAGATGGAGGCGGTGATGTGCATGGCCGATACGAGGCAAAAGCCCTCCTGGATACCCGAGCGTTTGACGATCTCGCGCACCTGAGGCGTGACATGCACGATCTCGCGACTTCTCTTCGTTTCAAACCAGAGATACTCGGTCAGCGACTGCACTCTAAAGTTCCCAATTAGAGATCGAAGGCCGCGGTGAGGCCGCCGCCGATCACGTTCTGGAAGTTCTTCGACGGATTGACCGAGGGGAACTTGCCGTATCCACGGCTCAGATTAAAGAGCATTTCGTAAAGCGCATGCACGCCGAGGCTTGCGGTGCCGCCGAGGGCAAAGCGATAGCCGGGTGTCAGGCGCACGCCAAGAAGGAGGCTCGTGTCGGTGCCGGAGTTGGCGTAATCGACCGTGGGCGGGAAAGTCGCGTTGTTCTTGGTGGTGATCTTTGTGATGTCAATCTCCACGCCCACCCCGAGTTCCATCGAGAAGCCGCCCATCAGGAAGGCGGCAGCTGCGTGCGGGAAGAGCGACGACGTGATGCGGTCTACGCTGAAGGATTGCGTGGACGTGGCCGACTCAAAGAAGAGTTTGTAGTCGAAGCCGCCGCCGATGGCCCAGTTCTCGTGAATGCGAGCCATGCCGGTCGTGCCAATGCCAAAGCCCGAGGCTTTGGCGCGGTTGAGCTGGTTGACGTACTCAAGGCGGAAGCCGAGGAGGAATCCGCTCTTGCTTCCGGCCGCAGGATGACGGCGGACCCGGCGCACGCCGCCGGCCGAGGCGGGGAAGCGGTCGCCGCCCTCGCCTTCTTGTCCCTCGGCTCCCTCCGTGGCAGCGCCGGCTTCGCCGACGCTTTCGGAGGCTTGCTCCACGGCGCCGGCCACGTTGCCGATGGGCTCGGCGAAAGTGGTGAAACGCGTAGGCACCCAGCCTTCACGGCCTTCGGGCGTCTTGAGTTTCACCCAAGACTTGCTGGAGGAGTAAGTGAGCACATCGAGTTTCAAACCCGGCTCCAAGCGCGCGATCGGCGTGCCGAACTTGCCGGGCTCCGTCCAAATCTGCGTCGGCTCGGTGACCCACGCCGAATCGGCGAGGTCCGCGCGCGGGGCCGCAACGACGGGCAGCGCGACGAGCGTAGAGAGTCCAAAGAGGGTGATGAAACTCAAAGAAGTACGACGCATGTAGCAAATTTTAGCGGAATCACGTAACTGAGCGTTAATATTTCCCTGCTAATCATTTGACGCCTGGCTCCCCGGGGGAGGCTCCGCTAGGGTGGAATCACACTATGGAAGACGTCTCCGATCGTCGCGTTGTTCTGCACCTTTCGGGCCGAGACCGCCCGGGCATCACCTCGACCGTCACCAAGATTCTCGCCTCCGAGGGCGGGCGCCTGATCGACATCGGGCAATCCGTCCTCCACGGCTACCTGGCGCTGTCGGCCATCGCCGAGTTCGCCCCCGGCTCCGACGCACTCCGGCAAATCCTTTTTGCCGTGGGCCGTCTGGGCATGAAGCTCGAAGTCGAACCGTTCAGCAATGAGGGCTCGGCCCACGCGCTGAGCGCCCCACCCTTGGCTCTGATGATTCTGGGCCAGTTAGAGGACGGCCGCGCCGTTTCGCGCACCACCTCATTTCTGGCCGAGCGGCAGATGAACATCTTGGAGCTGAAAACCTTGCAGGGCCGGGGTGCCCTGCGCGGCTTGGAGATCTCGGCCGAAATCCCGCGGGGATCCGCCGACACAGCCGAGAATCTCTTGGCCCTGCGTGGCGAAATACTGAAGCTCTCGAGCGAGCTCGGCGTGGACCTCGCTATCCAACGCGACGATGTTTACCGCCGCAATCGGCGCATGGTCTGCATGGATGTGGATTCCACTTTCGTGCAAATGGAAGTCATCGACGAGCTGGCTCGCTTAGCGGGCGCCGGCGAAAAGGTGGCCGCCATTACTGAGCGCGCCATGCGCGGCGAAATGGATTTCAAGCAAGCGCTGCACGAGCGAGTGCTGGCACTGAAGGGTCTCTCGTTTGAGAAAGCCAAGTCGCTGTTGCAATCGGTGCCGCTCACTCCGGGCGCCGAAGACCTCGCGCGCACGCTGAAGAACCTCGGTTACCAAGTGGGCCTCGTGAGCGGCGGTTTTGATTTCTTTGTGGACGAATTGAAACGTCGCTTCGACTTGGACTTCGCCTTCGCCAATCGATTGGAAGTCGAAAACGGTTTACTGACCGGCCGTGTGCTGGGCACGGTGGTGGACGCCGAGCGCAAAGCGCAGCTCTTGCGCGACATGTGCCAGGTTTACCGTTGCCGCCTGGAGCAGACGGTCGCCATCGGCGACGGCGCCAACGACATGCTCATGCTGCAGACGGCGGGCCTGGGCATCGCGTTCCGCGCCAAGCCGAAGCTGCAAAGCGTGGCCGACTTGAGCCTGAACCGATCCGGACTGGACGGCGTGCTCGACCTGATGGGTCTCCATGCCGCTCTTTGAGCGGGACCGACGCGCCAAGGGCATGACTGCACCCGAGTCCTTATTGCTTGAGCCAACTTTGGGACTCAAAGAGAACGAGGTCGACACAGAGTCCGACCCATTTAAAGTTCGGTCCGTCTTGAGAGAATAAAAATTCAAGTTGATGGCCGTCCGGCGTCAGATACGTGGGGGCGGACGGGTCATGGGAATCCGTTGCGCTAAGAGAGGGCTCACCCTCCCTCTCCACGAATTCAAAAAAATCTTGGGAAAGTCCGTTTTGTGGATTCACGACCTGAGAATAATCACTTGCGCAAACACCGATATGGAAGGTGCAAGAAGCGTAAGACGCCAATTCCTTCCTGTCTTTGGCGACGATAGCCGCTTTGAGCAAAGACCGTAGCTCCTGGATGCTTGAGGCCCGGAAGTCTTCGCCACGTTCCTGAAGACATTCCGCAAGAGCCAGCCCCTCTGCGGCTTGATAACCAAAATCATCCAGTTGATCGGATGCTTTTTTGTCTCCAAAGCGGTTTCGTAGCTCCTGAAAAAGGCGAATGGATTCTTGGTACTGCCCGGAACTGATCAGACGGCTTCCCTCTTCTCTCAGCCGCACGGCTTCTCGAGCAGCGTCCGGGGAAATCTCTTCCGGCTGCTCACGAGATTCAATAAATGGCACGGACACTTTGTCGTGGCCCGGAACTGGCCAGAGATAGCCTGGACGGAAGTAGTGAACGGCTCCCACCGCTCCGGCGGAAATCACCGAGACCAAACCTAGGACTGAGAAAGTTCGCTTCAAGTTCACAGCCAGGGCATTTGATCCCAGATCTTTCCAACCTTCAAGACACTCGAAAAGATGGGGCTACCTATCAAGGGCCATGATCATGGGTCATGTGGACTCTAAAAAGCGGTTGCGTCGCAGCATTTATGGTATATACTATATATTGGTGAAGTTTGATTGGGATGCACGAAAAGCGGCTATCAATGAGAAAAAGCATCGTATTTCATTTGCGGCTGCGATTACAGCTTTTGACGATCCCTATGCTTTGATCGAACGAGACGAAGAACATTCAACTCTTGATGAGCTTCGGGAGGCGTTGATTGGCGAGGCTGAACCGGGAGTTTTGGTTGTCATTTTTACGATCCGCGAAGCAGGTGCCGTTTACCGCATCATAAGTGCTCGTAGAGCGAGCAAGAAAGAGAGAAAACTTTATGAAGAAGCAAAAAGAATTCCGCTTTGAAAAAGCCAGAAGGATTACCACCAAGGAAGTTGAAACGTTTCGGAAGGCGATTGAAAAAAAAACGGGGACCCTGCGACCGCCTCGTGGCCGTCCTCCAAAATCTGAAGGGGATAAGTTTGAGCCGATATCAATTCGACTGAATCCCATCGCGTTGGCTTGGGCAAAAAGAGAAGCTAAACGTCGCGGTGTTGGCTATCAAACTGTAATTAACGAAATTTTGCTCGAAAAAGCCGCAGCCTAGTTTCTCTAGTCTTTGAGGCGCGATCCGCTTCGTAGAGCGCGGACTTCGGAACCTCATGACTTGTCGTGTTTAGTGCCGATAGGTCGTCGGGGTGGCATGGACGTTTGGACGAGATCCCGGATAGCTTGAAAGACCTGCTCGAGCTGACCTTCGTGGCCGATGACCCGTCATGATTCAGTTCGGCGAGATCCGAACTCAGCATGACTCGCTGGCCGCGAATCAAGAAGATCCGCTTCTCGACAATTTTCCCGAGGATCGGGGGATTCGCACTTTCCAATTTCTCACTCATCCGGTCGGCCCTTACAGGAACTATGCCAAAAGTGACCTTCCGCCTCGCTCCGCCAAATTGTCAGATGCGCCGCATTGAAATCCACGCAATCCTGCCAAGTCCTGCCATCACCTTTGCCACGCCGCGCGAGCTCGGCTCCAAAAGCCTAGCGACGTGCGTTCCGGGGTTGGCACACGTGTTGCTCTCTATGTGCGGGGGAGTGCTTTTCACGTGAAGTCTCGTTTTCTCGATGCGCATTTTTGGAAAGAGCTTTGGCGGCAGCGCGCTGTCGCGCTCGCGCGCAGCCGAGAACGCCTCGACAAGCTGCCCCCGCTCACCGAGATCCTCCAACGGTTGCGCCCCCTGCGTTGGCCCGCTTATCTGCTCGCCGGATTTCTGCTCGCCGATCTCACCATGCAAGTGCTCAGTGTTTTCGTACTCGGCCCCCTGCCCCCGCACAAAGACCAGACGAAAGTTCTGACGGAAGAGGCTTACGTCCGCAATCGCTCGGTTTACGAGGCGATCGTGCGCAAGAACACCTTCTGCCCCGGTTGCCCCGTGCCCGACATGCAAATCCGTAACGTCGAGCGCCCGAAGGACTGCAACAAGGCCACCCCCCTCGAGAACTCCAACATCAAGCTCCTCGGCACCATCGTGCTCTCAGAAAAACGCTTCTCGGTAGCCACCGCGTCCGAGGGCACCAACGAAGCCGTGGCGCTCATGATCGGCGACAGCTTCAAGGGCTACGGCAAAGTTTTCGATATTCGCCGCAATAAGCTCTGCTTCACGCTCCCCGACGGCGCGCTCCGCTACGTGGAGATTCCGGAAGACTCCGCCTTCAAGTTCGGCCAGCCCTTGCCGAATGCCCTCCCCGCCTCGCCAGCCGAGGGCATCTCACGCGCGTCGGACACCGAGGTTGAAATCAAAAAGAGCTACCTCCTGGAAAAGCTGAACGATCCGAATATCCTGTTTCAGGCCCACGCCGTTCCCGAGCGCGAGTACGAGGGCGGTCCCATTAAATGCTTCAAGGTGCTGAGCCTCGTTCCGGGATCGGTTTACGAAAGCCTGGGAATCCAGGCCGGCGACTGCATCGCCGAAGTCAACGGCGAGGCGATGAACTCTATTTCGCGCGCACAAGAACTCTACGCGGGACTGCGCAACACCGCGGAAGTGTCGATC